>Ga0137796_10000734_pt1 | contig 19757 bp, 14 predicted proteins | sample OV2TP3_FD_97704 | JGI IMG/M metagenome (GOLD analysis project Ga0137796, IMG submission 97704) | reverse complement strand
GGGGATGCTGTCGTTGACCGCCACGGCCCACCGGACGGACGGGCTTTCATCCGAGGCCAGGGCCACGAGCGTCTCGTAGGGCGTGTAGCGGTTCGACGCCACGTAGAAGCGGACGCTCTCGTTCTCGTCCTGCGCCAGCTTTCGCAGCACGCGGGGGTTCACCGTCCGCTTCGCCCGCGCCTTCTGTTCCTCGTCCAGCTCACGAGATCGCCTCATGAGCCTCCGGAACTCCTGGTCCTCCACCTTGAGAGAATCGGGCACCCCCTGGGAGAAACCCCGATCGGGCCGGACGAATCCCAGGATGAACAGAGTGATACAGATTTTATTTAAATAGCCTGAAATCCACCTGCTCATACGCCACCTCGCAGGGGTGCCCCGGCGCAATCAGGAGACTGCGCAGGTCCGGCCGGCAGATGGACGACCAGATCGTCCCCCACCCCTCCCCCCGGTGAAACGCCTCGGTCTGATGCATCGGATTGTCTATCCGTTGCGCGTGAAGCCCCGAACAGATCTGCCCCTCGTGGTCCGACAGCAGCGCCTTGACGACCCCCTCGTCCACCCGACCCCGGTGCGCTCGCAGGGCCTCCCCGGCGCGGACGTAGCGCCTGCGAGACCTGACGCCCCTCTCGGAGGGGTCGGCGCCACCCACCTCGTGGTTCGTGGCGAGGACGAAACCGTCTGAGACCCGCCGGACCGAGGTCCCCCCCGGCCCCGCCTCCACCACCGCCGCGTCCCCGGAGGCGTCGGCCACCAGGTAGGACATGGCCCGCAGATGGGAGACCGAGGTGAGGAGCGCCTCCGCCTCCCGGACCGACCGACAGGCGGCCATCACCGCGTCCACGATCAGATTCCACTGAAGCCCGGGCCGCTCCGGGGGGCGCCTCGGCAGCGATGCGATCGCGACGAACAGCCCCTCCTCATTCAGCGCGTCGGGCAGCCCCGCCCAGTGGTGCGTGTAGCCGAGGGTCAAAAAGGCCCCGGCCTGCCGGATGCCTCTCGCCTCGCACCACTTCAGGTCGCTGTAGACCCAGTCGTAGTTCCGCCCCACGATCACCCCGCCGTCTCGCGTGACCGGCGGCCCGACGGCGAACATCGTGCACCCCCGCAGCACCCCCTCCCGGCGGGCGAAATAATAGGCCAGAAAATCGTCCCCGCCCAGCCCGGAGGCGTCTGCCATCCCGCGAAATGCCTCGAGCGCAGGCGGAAAGACCTCCCTCGTGGCCTCCGCGCAGAGACGGGCGAACGCCACCTCCTCCGCCGTGGCCCTCGGCACGGGCAATCCCTTCAACGCCCGCCCCCGCGCCGCGCCGACCTCGTAGGCCGTCCCGGAGTAGACCTGTGCGCGTAGCATGCTGGCCCGGCTATGCCGTCCGAATGATCATGTATTTGAGGACCCCGTCCCCGGCGTTGCGGATGCCGTGAAACTCCCCCGATCCGACGAAGACCGACGTCTGCGGCCCCGCCGTCACCGTCCGGTCCCGGAAGGCGAACTCCGCCCTCCCCTCCATCACATAGATGATCTCCTCCCCCTCGTGGGCGTGCGGGTCGTGGCTCTTCTGGCCCGGCCCCACCACGGAGACGTGCATCCGGAGACGCTCCGCCCCCGAATCGTCCCCCACGAACACCCGCGCGAACCCCTCCGGGTCGTGCGCCCGAGGCCGGTGCCTCGCCTCTTCCCAGGTCACTACGGAAGGCATGGCATATCTCCTATATCCTGTCCATCCCTGTTCACCTTCACGGACTGCTCGCCGCCGTCAGCTTCTCCTTCGCGTCGCGCAACGTCCTGAGCAGCTCGCGGGCGGGCGGGTTCTGAGGTTCGATCAGGAGCGATTCGTTCAGGGCCTGGATGGCCTTTTCGAGGCGCCCCATGTCCTTTGAGTCCTGGAAGAGATAGGTGTAGCCGAGGCCCATCGCGTGATACGCCCTGGCCTTTTCGTCCTTTTCCAGCAGGCCCGAATCGAGCGCCTCCTGGGCCAGATTCGTCGTCTTCTCAAAGTGCCTCAGCCAGAAGTGGTAATAAGCGGCGTAGACCTTGGCCCGCGCGGCCTCGGCGTCGGTTCTGGCGTAGGAGAGCCCGCGCTCCACCGTCGCCAGCGCGTCGGCGTAGCGGTCGTACTTGCTCAACATGTTGGCCACGACCTGCGAAGACCGGCAGAGACGGTCCCCCCACTCCCGGTCCTCGCCCTGCGGGCGGAAGTCGTAGCCGGACCAGAGCCGGTCCTGCTCCTGCCAGAGCGACCACGCCTGCTTCATGAGGCCCTCGTTGTGCCACGCGGGATTGGCCGCCAGTTGCGCGACGAAGTCGATCTGGCCGTGGTAGAGGCCCCCCAGGCGGCGGATGGCGGGCCGGTAATCCGGGGCGATGGTCAGGACCTCCCGGCAGAACTGGATGACCGCCGAGTCCCCCACGACCGTCTTCCCCGTCCGGCGATAGACCTCCTCCACCCTCGCCAGCCTCTCCGCGCGGTCGCCGGCCTGCTGCCCTGCGGGGAGGCCGGAGAAGCGCCCTGCCACCTGCCTGTAGAGGGCGACGGCCTCAGCCAGCGAATCGGGGGAGTCCTCCAGCAGCCTCGCCCTAACTGCCATCCGCTCCCCCTCCCTCACCTCCTCCTTTTTCGCGCACCCCCCTGTCCAGACCAAGACTAAGATCAACAAAACGGCACATCTGAAAGATTTCATCTTTTCACTCCACATCCGCCCGTATCTGTACGTCTGAGGGCCTCTTTTTCTTCATGTATTCCATCTGGCGCCGGTTGAACTCCTGGGCCGTGTGATAGCCCTGGAGCTTGAGCTGGTGGTTCAGCGCGATGGCCTCCGCGATCACGGTGATGTTCTTGCCCGGGTAGATCGGAACCGTGACGAGCGGGATCTCCACGTCCAGGATCGAGGCATAGTGATCCTCCAGGCCGGTCCGCTCATAATCGAGCGAGTCGTCCCACTGCACCAGTTTCACGACGATCTCGATCCGCTTCTGGATCCGGAAGGCCCGAATGCCGAACATGTTTCGCACGTCCAGGATGCCCAGCCCCCGGATCTCGAGGAAAGTCCGCAGCATCTCCGGGGACGTGCCGACGAGAATGCCCTGAGTCTTGCGGGAGACGATCACCACGTCGTCGGCCACCAGCCGATGCCCGCGCTCCACCAGGTCCAGCGCCACCTCGCTCTTGCCGATGGCGCTCCTCCCGATGAACAGCAGCCCGATCCCGTTGACGTCCACCAGGGAGCCGTGCAGCGTCGTCTGGGGCGCGAAAAAATCGTCCATGTAGAGCGAAAACAGGTGCGCGAATTTCGTCGTGGAGAACCGGGTCTGCAACAGCGGGACGCCTTTCTGATCCGCCAGCTCTCGCATGACAGGGGACGACCGGTTGTCGTCGGTGATCACGACGCAGGGGATGTCGAACTGATAGATGACCTCCAGCGCCTCGCGCCGGGCCTGTTCGGACAGGCCGTCCAGGAAAAGGACCTCGGTGTTGCCCAGGACCTGAACCCTGTCGAACGTGAACAGTCCCACAAACCCGGTGAGGGCCCCCATGGGGCGATGGATTTCGCTCGAGGTGATCAGGCGGTCCAGCCCGTTGTGCCCCGCCTCCACCTTCAGGGCCAGCTTGCCACTGAACGCCTCCACCCACTGGCCGATCGACAGGGTGCGCATGTCACGCCTCCTAAGCTGCTGCCACCTTCGCCGCCTTGACCCCGCTCCTGCGCCTTTCCCGGAGCTTGCTGCGAAGCTTCTTGAGCTGGACCTTCACCTTGTCCATCGCCTCCTCCACCGCCTGATACACACTGCCCCCGGCGCAGGTTGCCTTCATCGTGTGGGCGCGCACGTTGACGATGACCTCCACCTCCTTCATCTGCCTCTCCGTCCCGATGAACACCTGGCAGTCGACGATCCGGTCGAAAAACTTCTCCAGCTTTGCCGCCTCTTTCTCGACGTGCGACCGCAACCTGTCCGAGACATCAAAGTGCCTTCCGACGACCTGAATATTCACGAATCACCTCCGGTACAAAGCCCCCGTTGAGACCGAAAAACCGAGCGTTCAGCAATCAGCCGTCAGCACGTGGATCGCTGACGGCTGAAGAAGATTTACGATAATTTACGGCCTATCCACAGGGCTGTCAAGGGAGAAAAGACACCCCCCTTACCCTCCCCCGTTGCTGAGGGGGCTTCTCACCTCTCACGCCTCATGCCTTTGAGCAGGTCCAGGGTCGCCTCCCGGATCAGACGCTCACAGTCTGACGCGATCATCAGCGTCCCGTAGTAGCGGAAGGCCCCGTTCACCTCATACCCCCCTTCCGGGTAGGCCGCCGCCGTCGGCACGTAGCCGATGCAGCCGTTGGTGTATCCCAGCGTGATCGTCCGGGGGAACGGCGACTCCCGGTCCAGCCAGAGCTGGTAATCCACGAACATCTCCCCCGGATAGGCCACCAGCGCCAGGTCTCCGACCCGCATCGCCTGGACCTCAAACGCCTGCGTCTGCCCCCGGTCCCCCTCCCGCGCGGCGCGCAGGTAGTCCTCCGCCCAGCCCACCTGCCCTTCGTGCCACACCCGGACCTGATAGGGTGTCACCCGCTCATCCTTCCCGGCCCGGCTCAGGTTCTCCCGCTGCTCCTCCAGCGCCCGCCCGGCCTCCTCGGCCGTCGGGACGATCAGCGGCAGGTGGACCGTCCGGCACGCCGCGGCCAGCCCGCTCCCCCCCACCGGCTCCGCCCGGAGGGCCGCCGTCACCGCCGCGCACCCCAGGATCATCCCCTGGTGCTCGCTCGTCTCGAACCTGCCGTCCATGGGGGCGCAGTTGATATCCCCGCAGCACCCCTGCGCGAACATCGGCACGGCCCCCCCCAGGTTGCACGCGATGAACCGCGCCGCATAGCCCGGATACTCCGCGCTGACCTCCAGGCCGCGCAGGTTCACGGGGTGCGCCGCGTGGGCGTAGAGGACGCCCATCGGGGAGCCGTCGGCCCGGTCGGCCCGCAGCACGTCCACCCAGGGGGCCTCCGGCCCGCCGGGGTTGTGCCCGATGACCGTCCGGCCGTCCTTTCGCCTCTCCCGGCGGTTGTGCCCGATGCGCACGGGGGCGCGGCCCACCGACAGGGAGGCGGCCTCCAGCCGCTCCGAGGCCATCTTCATCGCCCCGGCCACCTTCCGGCAGAGCACGTCCTCGTAGGCCGGGTCCCGGTCCCCCATGCTCCGGAACGCCATCACCGTGGGGCCGGAGTGGGAGTGCGACCCGTTGAGCGCCAGGTGCGCCCCGCGGATGCCGGCCTGCTCCAGGACCAGCCCCCGGATGCGCTCCACCAGGTCGGGCGCGAAGCTGATGACGTCCGCCGTCACGATCCCGATGCGCGTCTCCCCATCCTCCAGCACCAGCGCCCGCGCGTACAGGTCGTCGTGCACAGACTCCGACGGCCCCTTTCGCGCGGCGAACCCGCACAGCGTGACGCCCACAGGTGGGGTGATGTTCACCTCCGCCACACCGGCCCTGATCCCTTCCATGTGTGACCTCCTTCGCGATGTCCTTTCCCTTTGCATCCTTTGAGTTAAGCTTTTATGATCGGCAACACAACATGCGACGGCCGCTCCGAGTCGTGATAGATCGCGTTCTCCGCCGCCACGACCCGGCGGTCCCGTCCGAGCGCCCCCCCCGTGTTCGGGTTGACGTCGAACCTGGGGAAATTGCTGCTGGAGATGTCCAGGCGGATGCGGTGCCCCTTGCAGAAGACGTTCGACGTGGGGTACATCACGATCTCCAGCCCGTAGACCTTCCCCGGCTCCATCGGCTCCGCCCGCTCCCGCGAATTTCGGTAGCGCCCCCGGAGGATGCTGTCGGACAGGTTCTGCGCGAACCCGTCCGGGTAGTCCGCATTGGGCGGATGCACGTCGATCAGCTTGGCCGTGAAGTCCGTGTCCCGCGCCGACGTGGACGCCCAGAGCTTCACCACAAGCGGCCCCGTCACCTCCACGTCCTCCGTCAGCTCCGGCGTCTGAAAGGCCAGCACGTCGCTCCGGGCCGACAGCGGCAGCGTGTCCCGGCACCCATAAAACCGCCTCCCACCCCGCTGGTCATAGGCCCCCGGCTGCATCACCTCGTTCGCCGCGGAGATCCCCCCCCCGATCGTGGGGACCGGGTCCCTCGGGTCGAACGTGTAGCGGCTCGGCCCCGAGGCCCCTGGCGGCTCCGGGCCGAGCGTCCCGTCCGCGTGGAGATAATAGCTGACGTAGCGCGTGCCGGGCAGCGGCCAGTCCTCCGCGTCCCGCCAGACGCCCCCGTGAGACAGCCGCCCGTTGCGGTCCTTCCGGCTCCCCCCGCCCCCCATGATGAAGACCCGCACCGGCCTCTCCCGGTCCACGCCGTTGTCGATCCCCTTCAGCCACCGGTCGAACCACCGCAGCCGGTAGCCGTTGTAGTCGTCCATGGCCGCCTCCGGCCCGAAGTCCACCTCCCCGGCGTAGGACGCCCCCCACCCCCCGTGCGTCCACGGCCCCATGATCAGGCGCTGCGGCGTCTTTTTCATCTTCGACAGCGCGACGTAGTTGTCCGTCGTGCCCCTGGCGTAGGAGTCGTACCACCCCCCGAGGTAGATCGTCGGCACGTCCGCGTGCTCCTCGTAGTAGTGCTCGATGGCGTAGCCCCGCTGCCTCCAGTAGTCGTTGTAGTCCCCCTCCGCCAGGATGTCCAGCAGCCACTGCTCGTAGGACGGCAGGAACCGCAGCGCCGAAGACCCCTTCTTGTAGGGCGTGCGGGTCAGCCACTCCCCGACCCGCTCGAAGTCCGCCGTCAGCGCGGCCTTGAGCGTCGCGTCGGCAAGCGCCTCCCGGCTCGTCGTGGCCATGCGGAAGGCGTAGACCATGAACCGCAGCTCCAGCGCCCCGTTCTGCCGCATGGAACTCTTGTGGTAGTTCGACGTCCCCACGGCCACCACCATCGCCCTCAGGTGCGGCGGGTTCAGCGTGGCCAGGGCGCTCTGGTCGCTCCCGCAGTAGGACCCCCCCATCGTCCCCACGTTCCCGTCGCACCAGGGCTGCGCCGCCGCCCACTCCACGCTGTCGTGGCCGTCCGGCGCCTCCTTCGCGAACGGGTACCACTCCCCCTCCGACTGGAACCGGCCCCGCACGTCCTGCATCACGGCCACGTAGCCCCGCCGGGCGAAGTAGCGCCCCTCGTTGACCTTCGACTCCTTGTCGTAGGGCGTCCGCTCCATCACCGCCGGGAACCGGCCCTCCGCGACCCTGCCCCCCCTGGCCGGCAGGTACAGGTCCGCCGCCAGCCGCACCCCATCCCGCATCGTCGCCGTCACGTTCTTCTGCACGACGACATCATATTCCATCCACGACCCGCGCCTCTCGGAATCAGCCATGAGATAAGTCCTCCATATAAACAGTCAGCCATCAGCTATCAGCTATCAGCTATCAGCTATCAGCAAAATCGGACACTTTTATTTTTTGTCTTTTGCTGACGGCTGACGGCTGACGGCTGCTTTTATTTTCTCATCTCCCGCCACGTCAGCCACCCCCCTGCCGCCCCGATCAGGAGGTCGGCGGCCCACATCGAGAGGGCCGGGGAGAGATACCCCCGGTCCGCCAGCTTCTCGCCGCCGATCAGGAACATCCAGTAGAGCAAAAAGAAGCCGATGCTGACCGCCGCGCCCCGCGTGGCCCCCCCGGCCCGGAAGGCGATGCCCAGCGGGAGGCCCACGAACACGAAGACGATGCAGGCGGCGGAGATGGCGTATTTCTTGTGGATCTCGACGAGGTAACGGTTAGCCGCGCGCCCCCGATGGCCCGCGACCATCAACTCGCTGCGGACCTGGGCGAGCGCCTGCTGGACCTCCTTCACTGGATCCCCCCCAGGCGGTCCGCCGTCCAGGAGGCGTCGCCGCACGAAGGCCTCGAAGACCTGCCCCGCCTCCTCCCCGGCCTGCCGGGCCTCCTCGCCGTGGCGCGCCACCTGCGCCCGCATCTCCGCCACGCGCATCTCCCGGTCCCCGCGCGTGTCCTCCACAGTCCGCACGAGACGCCTCCCCGCGTCCCCCAGGACGATCACCTGCCGGTGGAAGGCCGTCTTCACGTAGCGGGTCTGGTCGCGGCTGTCGAGGGCGTGGACCTCGCCCTCGTGGAGCGTCAGGGCCATGTCCTTTCCGTCCGGCGTAAAGGAGATCTCCCCCCGGCGGGCCAGGATCGCGGTCGGGAACTCCCCCGGCTGTTGTTTGTAGATAAGGACATCCTCTAAGGAAGAGCCCTGCAGGCCCACCCTGCCGATCAGAATGCGATAGTTGTCGAAGTCGTCGATGACCAGGCCGGGCTTGTCCGCGAGCGCCACGGAGGGCTTCTTGCGCCGGATGTCGTCCATCAGCATCCGGGCGCGGTGATTGGCGTCGGGCAGGATGCGGTCGTTGAACCACGCCACGAGGCCGGCCACGAGGCCGGCGCAGAGGAGGACAGGCCACGCAGCCCGGTGCAGCCCGACCCCGACGGCCTTGAGGGCGGCCACCTCCCCGTCCGAGGAGAGCCTGCCGAAGGCCATGAGGACGGCGACCAGGACCGACATGGGAACGGCGAGGGCCACCATCCAGGCCAGGTTCAGGGCGAACACCTCCACGGCGGCGGACGCGGGCACCCCCTTGCCCACGATCTGATCCACGAGTTCCAGGATCAGGTTCACGAACAGCAGGAAGAGGATGACGGACAGGGCCAGGAAGAAAGGAGAAATGTGCTCGCGGAGAATGTAACGGTGGATGAGCATATGGCCCGATATCTTTTTTTTTACCTTCCCCACCTCACATCGAACGACCCGACGTCATCCACGAGGCTGCGGAGGTCATCCCCGCTGGCCTTCACGACGAACAGGGACAGCACGTTGCGGAAGAGCCCCACAAAGGCGATCCGGCTGCCGTCGGGGGACCAGGAGTTGAACAGGGTGCTTTCGCCCGACGCCAGGCCAACGATCTGGCGTCTCCCCGACCCGTCGGGTTTCATGACGCCGATGCTTTCGCTGAGCGTCCGGTAGACGAGGGCCTGGCCCGTGGGGGACCAGACCGGCGCAACGGCATAGATGGTCGCAAGCTGCCTCAGGTCCGTTCCATCTGCGTTGATCGTGTAGGGCCGGGTGTCCGCATCGAACGCGACCCGCCTGCCGTCCGGCGACCACGAGGGGTTCCGGGCCGCCCCCGCGGTGCCGGTCAGCCTCCGCCTCCCCGTCCCGTCCGCGCCGATCAGGTAGACCTGCGGGACCGCGTCTCCACTGTATCTCGCATCATAGGCCAGGGTCCTGCCGTCGGGAGACCAGGCGATCTCTCCCGGCCGATAGTTGACAGATGTGGGGATCCACGGGGCCTCGATCTCCTTCAGGCCAGTTCCATCGGCCCGGATCGTGTACACGGCGCCAGACGGAAAACGAAAGGCCAGGGCAGAGCCGTCGGGGGCCCACTTGAAGGTGAGGATGGCCGGGCCGGAGGAAGGGTAGAGCCGCTGGAACCCGGTCCCATCCTCGTTCATGACGTTCAGGCTGTTGCCCTCGGTGTAGGCGATCCGCCTGCCGTCCGGCGACCAGAACCCCACGCGGACCGCCGGGGTCTTCGTCAGCGGCCGGGGGCTTCTGGATTTGTTGTCCAGGACTTTGAGTTGCCCCCCATCCACCCTCTCGTCGGTGTTATACAGGATCTTCTCGATGCCGATCTCCTGGAGGTACCGGGCGCGCTCTTCTCCGCTCAGCACCCGCTCCGGCTGCACGCCGCAGCGCACGGAAAGTAAAGCCATAAAAACGATAAGAAGTCTTTTCATGAACGTTTCCTTGTTTATCCGTGTCTCTCACCGGCTCCACTTCACATCAGACCATCCGATATCGTCCATAAGGAGACGGAGGTCGCCCCCTGTGGCCGCCACAACGTAGAGCGACTGCCTTCCCGTGGGGATCGAGGTCACCGTCGCCCTGTCCCCGGAGATCAACACACGCCCCAGGAAGGCGATCCGACTGCCGTCCGGCGACCAGGACATAGACCCGGAGGTCTGGCTTGCGTCCTGGCCGGCAATTCGGCGTTGCCCGGAGCCGTCGGGGTTCACGATGCCCAGTCCGCCGCTGGACGGCCAGTAGGCGATGGCGTCCCCTCTCGGAGACCAGACCGGACCAAAGGCCGCGTTCAAGATCGGCCTTTGACCTGTCCCGTCCGCGTGGATGGTGTAAATTTGTCCGGCAGCCCCAAAGACGATCTTTTTTCCGTCAGGAGACCACGAAGGACCCCCTGCTCCTAAAGGCGCACTGGTCAGCCTGCGCTTTTCTGTCCCATCCGCATTAACGAGATAAATCTGTGCGCTGGCATCCCCGCTGTACTTCGCCGCATAGGCCAGCCTCTTTCCATCCGGGGACCACTCAAACTGTCCCACGCTCTGAACGGAAGCGCTCACGGCTTCAACCGTCGTCAGGCCGGTCCCATCCGCCCGGATGATGAAGATTGCCGTCGAGGGAAAGCCGACCCCAAAGGCGACGCGCAAGCCGTCGGGCGACCACCTCAACTCCGAGATCCTTGGAGCCGAGGGATAGGTAACAAGCTGCCGGACCTCGGCGCCATCCTCCTTCATGACGTTCAGACTGCTGCTGTCGGACGTGTCCCCGGCCCACTCCGCATAGGCGACCCGGCGCCCGTCCGGGGACCAGACGCCGAAGCGAGACGCCGGAGTGGCGGTGATTCTTCTGGCCTCGCTGGACCGGCTGTCCAGCACGTAGAGATGCAGCAAGCCGTCCCGCCGGTCCGTGAACAGAACCTTCTCGACGCCGGCCTCCTGCATGGACCTGGCGCTCTCCTCCCCGATCAGCGCCTGCTCCGGCCGCACGCCGCAGCGCAGAGAAATCAGAGAGAGGGATAAAATGATGAACCGCTTCATATGGCTCCCTCCTTCAGAGATCTCCCCTCGGCCCTCCTCCCACCGGGAAAAGGGAGAGAATCTACTCACGCCCCCTTCCCTTATGAGTTTTGACGATCAAAACCGGCAATGACCACCTTGGAGTGCGGGAGCCATGCTCCCGCTTTCTTCCGGCAAAGCCATGCTTTGCCGGACACTCGCCGGAAGCACGGCTTCCGGCGGGGAAGGCGCAAGCATGGCTTGCGCACTCCAAGCGATTACCGATCTTGTTTGTCAAAATTCATTAGGGAAGGGGGTTGGGGGGTTAGGTCCCCCTCTTGAACCATCGCCCGATCTCCTCGATCATCTCCTCCTTCCGCTTGAAGACCCGGTGGGGCGCGGGGAGGGCCTCCAGAAAGGCCCTCCCGTACCGGGTGGTCAGCACCCGGCTGTCGAGCACCACCACCACCCCCCGGTCTGCCCGGTTCCGGATCAGCCGCCCGAACCCCTGGCGAAACTTCAAAATGGCCTCCGGCACGGAGTAGTGGAGGAAGGAGTCCTTCCCCTGCTTCTCGACCTCCTCCATCTGCGCGGCCACGAGCGGGTCGGACGGGACGGCGAACGGCAGGCGGACGATCACCAGGACCTCCAAGGCCTCGCCCGGCACGTCGATCCCCTCCCAGAAGCTGTCCGTCCCGAACAGGACCGACTTCCGGTCCAGCTTGAACTGCGCGGTGATGGCCGAACGCGCCCCGTCGATGCCCTGGCCCAGCAGCAGGATGCCCCGCGCCTCGAACGGCCCCTTCAGCCGGCCGTAGGCCCGGTTGAGCATGCCGTAGGAGGTGAACAGCGTCAGCGTCCCCCGCTCCACGCCCAGCACCAGGTCGCGCAGGAGGTCCTCCACGGCGTCCCCGAAGTCGGGGGACTTGGGGCTCGGAATGAACGCCGGCGCGCAGACGAGGGCCTGCCGGTCGTAGTCGAACGGCGACCCCACGCAGACCGCCCGGACGCGGCCCTCCGGCAGCCGGTCCAGCCCGTGCCGGGTCAGGAAGTATTGCAGCTTGCCCCGGATCGCGATCGTGGCCGAGGTGAACACGGCGGTCTCCACCTTCGCGTAGAGGTGCTCGGTGAGATGCCCGGACACGTCCAGGGGGGCCGACCGGAGACGCACGTCCATGCTCCCCTCGCGCGCCGGGACCTCCATCCAGAACACGTGATGCCCATCGTCCGGGTCCGTCAGGGCGCGGAGGTCCTCGACCAGCTCCGCGCACTCGGAGACCCGCCCCTCTAAGTCGTTGAACAGCTCATCCTGGTTGGGAAAGGCGTTCTCCGGCAAATCCCGCAGCCACTCGACCAGCTTGCGCGCCTCCTCCGTCAGGCGCTCCGCCCGGCCCAGCAGGCCGGACAACTCATCGGCCACCGGCTCGAAGGCCCGATCCGCCTGCCTGTAACGGAGCTTGACCGCGTACTCCCCGGAGCGCTCCCCCCGCGCCCGCTCGCGCGCCGCGTCGGCCAGGGCCTGGAAGAACCCCGTGGCCGCCTCCCACAGCGCGTCGGAGGCCTTCGTCGCCGCGTCAATGCCCGCCTCGAACGGCTGAAGCACCGCGTCCTTCAGCCGGGAGGCCCGCAGCCAGTGGGACAGGGAGGGGAGCGCGCCGGTCGAGACAAGCTCGCGGGAGCAGAGGCGGGAGGTCAGGTTGCGCACGCGCCAGACCGTGGCCTCCCGGCCCAGGTACTGCGCGGCCACCTTCTCCACGTTGTGCGCCTCGTCTAAGATGACGTCCCGGTAATCGGAGAGGATGGCGTTCTCGGCGGCCATGTCCGAGAACAGGAGGGCGTGGTTCACCACGACCACGTGGGCGCTGGCCGCAGCCCGGCGGATCTGGTTGGCGAAACAGAGGCCATTGGTCCGGCAGCGCTGGCTCCGGCAGGCCGCCGGGTCGGAGCAGACCTTGGCCCAGAGGCCGGGGGCCTCCCCCGCGTCGAAGCCCGCGTTCTCGGCGATGTCCCCGGTCTGCGTCTCCGCCGCCCAGAGCGCCAGCGGAAGGGCGGCGACCCGCTCCTCCTCCGTCAGCGCGACCTGGGGATGGGCCAGGGCGGCCTCCCACCGGTTGCGGCAGAGGTAGTTGGACCGGCCCTTCAGGAGCACATAGCGAAACGGCGCGTCCAGGATGCCCGCCAGGTCGGGCAGGTCCTTGTAGAAGAGCTGCTCCTGGAGATTCTTGGTGTTCGTGGACACCACGATGCGCGCCCCGTTGGCCACGGCGAACCGGATGGCCGGCGCCAGGTAGGCCATCGACTTGCCCACCCCCGTGCCCGCCTCCACCACCAGGACGTTCCCCCCGTTGAATGCCTCAGTCACGGCCACGGCCATCTCGATCTGCTGCGGCCGGACCTCGTAGCCCGGGACGTGCCCGGAGAACAGCCCCCCCGCCTCGAAGGCCTTTTTGACCCCCCGGACGTCGACGGGCCGGCGTCCCTCCCCGTCCGAGCGAGGCCGCTCCGCCTCTGCGGAGCCGTCCACATTGAACAGGTTCCGCAGGTAGCCCTGCTCCCTCCCCGCGCCCCGCTTCTTCTTGAAGGCCCTGCGCACCCCCTCATTGGCCAGGGCCACGAAGATCGGGATCAGGCCCGAATCGGTCCCGGAGATCAGGCCGAGCATGCGCTGGAGGAGGGCGAAGTCCCGCTCACGAAGGCTGTCCAGAACGGCCAGATAGACCCGCGCCACGGCCTCCGCCCCGTCCCCCCCCTCGATCCCGAAGAACCCGGCCAGCGTGGGCAGCTTGTGGTCCAGCAGCCGGGGGAGAGCCGCGCGGGCCAGGTCGCGCAGGCCGTGCACCCCGCCGGGGAAGAGAGAACCCCCGACGAAGTCCCGGACGAACGGCGGATCATACACGATGACAGGCCGGTCCCCGACGAAGGCGGCCAGCTCCGCCAGGACCCCGGCAGCGCCCCGCTGCGAAGGCGCCGACCCCTCGAACCGGTCCCCGACCTTCCCCGACCCCACCGCCACGGCGGCGAGGGAACGGAGGTCTGCCGACGCCGGGTCCGGGCCGGCGGTCCGAATATCGAGGGCGACGAAGGTGTCCAGGATAGAAGGCAAAAAGACCTCAGAGCAGGATAAAAGGTCAACAGATCATTGGACGCTGAACGCCCGGATACGTTCCCTTATAACCGGTATATCCTCCTGAAATTCTCCTATCTATCGGATCGCTTCGGGTTCTATCCCTCCGAGAGGGACATCCAGGAGGTCTTCGCCAAAGATGATATGGCCGTCAAAGATCCCCCCCACCTCGCACAGGACCCGCTCCCGTATCCCAGGCCGTTCCAACTGCTCGGTGATATGTACAAGAATCAGGGTATTGACACTGGCGTCACGGGCCGTGCGGGCGGCATCGAGATGTCCCGAACAGCAGCCTGTCAACCTGGGATCTGTGACAACACCGTTGATAAAGTGGCACATGTGTACCAGGGTATCGGCCCCTTCCGCCAGCCTGGTCAGGTTCTCCGTCGGCGCCGTGTCGCCCCCGAAGACGATAGACCCATAGGGGGTGTCAAGGCGATAGGCGAGGCAGACCAGCTGCGGCTGACAGTGGACCACTTCGGCCACGGTCACGCGCCACCCATCCTGCTTCACCACCGTGCCGTGGGCGACCTCCGTTACGGCAGGTTCGGGGCGTCTTCTCGGCAATATCCCTCCGCGCATCTCATAGATAAATTCGCTTCCTGGATGCCGGGTCCTGGCGGCCAGGTCAGGGCCGAAAACGCCGGTCTCCCCGAAGAGCAACCCTGTCATCCGGGCGGTATGCTCCGGGCCATACACCTCCAGGTCCGGGATCCGACCGCTCCCCTGATCCCAGCGGGTCAACACCAGATAGCCATAGTCCACACAATGGTCGTAGTGCAGGTGCGTCAGAAACAGGTTCGTGATGCGCGTCGGCGATACCCCTTTTTGGAGCAGGCGCCGAACGCACCCCGGGCCACAATCGAAGAGAAACACCTTTTCGTCCAGTATGACAAGATAGCTGGACCCGGCGCGATGCGTCAGCGGCGCGGGAGTGCCTGTCCCTAAAAGCGTCAAGGAAAGCGACATCCCAAACAACTCCTTTCGTGTTCTAAAGTACGTTTCCCCCCCCTGCGGCGCAAGGACAAACTTGGACAAATCGGTTGACATCGCGGGGCGTGTGGTGTATCATAAAGAAAGCGATCAGCGGTCAGCCATCAGCTATCAGCAAAACCAATCGTTCTTTTGGCCTCTGCTGATCGCTGACCGCTGAATGCTGAATGCTACAAAAGGAGGCCCCCCATGCCTGTCTTGCCGACCGGCACAGTCACCTTCCTGTTCACGGACATCGAGGGATCCACACGACGCTGGGAGACGCACACCGAGGCCATGAGAACCGCCCTGGCCCGGCACGATGCCCTGCTGCGCGAGGCCATCGTTGCCCACGGCGGCTATGTGTTCAAAACCATGGGCGATGCTTTTTACGCAGTCTTCGATACCGCTCCGAACGCCCTGGCCGCTGCCGTCGCCGCGCAACGGGCCGTGCAGGCCGAGGCGTGGGGAGAGGTTGGCCCAATCCGCGTGCGCATGGCGCTGCACACCGGCGCGGCTGATGAGCGCGACGGCGACTACTTCGGCCCGCCCCTCAACCGCGTGGCGCGGTTAATGTCCACCGGCTACGGTGGCCAGGCCTTGCTGTCGCAGACGACCTATGATCTGGTTCGTGATGTCCTACCGTCGGGCGCAAGTCTCCGTGATTTGGGGGAACATCGCCTGAAGGACCTGCAGCGCCCGGAGCGCATCTTTCAGCTCGTCCTGCCGGACCTGCCTGCAGACTTTCCGCCCCTCAGGACCCTCGACCGGCATCCGCACAACCTGCCCGCGCAGGCCACGCCCCTGATCGGTCGGGAGAAGGAGATCGAGGCCGCGCGGGAGCGGCTGCTGCGGCCTGACGTGCGCCTTCTGACCCTGACCGGCCCCGGCGGGACGGGCAAGACCCGCCTGGCCCTTCAGGTGGCGGCGGATGCGCTGGACGACTTCGAGCACGGCGCGTTCTTCGTCTCCCTCGCGCCCATCACCGATCCCGGCCTGGTGCTCTCCACCATCGCGCAGGCGCTGGGCGTGAAGGAGACCGCAGGTCAACCCCTGATCGAGACCCTCAGGGACTACCTGCGGGACAGGTCGCTCCTGCTCGTGCTGGACAACTTCGAGCAGGTCCTCTCCGCCGCGCCGCAGGTGGCCGATCTGCTGTCAGCCTGTCCGAAGGTCAAGGCCCTGGTGACCAGCCGGGCGGCCCTGCGCCTCTACGGCGAGCACGAGTTCCCTGTGCCTCCGCTGACCCTGCCTGACCCTCAGCGTCTGCCTCCGCCGGAGGGTCTGACACAGTACGAGGCCGTGCGCCTGTTCATCGAGCGAGCGCTGTCTGTCAAGCCGGGCTTTGTCGTGACGAACGAGAATGCCCCTGCTGTGGCCGAGATCTGTCACCGGCTGGATGGACTCCCCCTGGCCATCGAGCTGGCCGCCGCCCGCATCCGGCTGTTGACTCCCCAGGCCATGCTATCGCGCCTGGAGCGCCGACTGCCTCTGTTGACCGGCGGCGCGCGCGACCTGCCGGCTCGACAGCAGACCCTGCGAGCAACCGTCGAATGGAGCTACGACCTGCTGGAGCCGGAGGAACAGACCCTGTTTCGACGACTGGCCGTGTTTGTGGGAGGGTTTGTACTCGAAGCAGCGGAGACAGTATGCGGGGGTGAGGGACGGCCTCCTCTTCTCGACGTGCTGGGCGGTGTGGACTCGCTGGTTAGCAAGAGCCTGCTGCGGCAGGAGGAGGTCGGTGGAGAATCCCGGGTCATCATGCTGGAGACGATCCGGGAGTACGCCCTGGAGCGCCTGGCCCAGAGCGGCGAGACGGAGGCGATGCGGCAGCAGCACACCGACTACTTCCTGACGCTGACGGTGCAGGCGGAGCCGGAGTTGAGAAGGCCACAGCAGGTGGCATGGTCAAGCCGGCTGGAGCGGGAGCACGACAACCTGCTGGCGGCGCTGCGCTGGTTTGTAGAGAATCGGGATGCAGAGTGCGGATTGCTGTTAGGTGGGACATTAGCGTCATTTTGGGATTGGTGGGGTTATTGGACAGAGGGGCGAGAGTGGCTGGAAAAGGTCCTCGCTTTACCAGGTGCGTTGTCGCGCACAACGGCGCGGACGAAGGTGCTCCAGGAAGCAGGCAGTATGGCGTGGTCTCAGGGCGACTACGTTGCAGCGCGTGCCCTTTACGAGGAGAGTCTGACAATCTACCGTGAGTTAGGCAACAGGACGGGTATCGCTAACGCGCTTATCGGCCTGGGGAGTGTGGCTCGCGCACAAGGCGATCTTGCTGCGGCGTGTGCCCTATATGAAGAGAGTTTGACAATATTCAGGGATCTGGGGGATAGACCGGGCATCGCCAGATCGCTGTTCAACCTGGGGCATACGGCCAACATCCAAGGCAATCCTGTTGCGTCACGTGCCTTCTACGAAGAGAGCCTGTCGATCTATCGCGAGTTAGGCGACAGAGTGGGGATTGCCGGTTCGCTCACTTACATAGGGCTTGCGACCTATCTTCAGGGCGACTACACGGCGGCGCGTGCCCTATTTGAGGAGGGTCTGGTGATCCGGCGGGAGTTGGGAAATAGAGAGGGTATAGCCTGGTCGCTCACCTACCTGGGAGAGGTGGCACACGGCCAATGCGACTTTGTTGTAGCACGCCCCTTATTCGAGGAAAGCCTGGCGATATTCCAGGAGTTGGGGGCCAGGGTACCGATCATCGACTTGCGCAACCTGCTGGGAGATGTGGCCCGCGAGCAGGGCGACTACGCGGCGGCGCGTGCCTTTTGTAAGGAGGCCCTTTCGATCTCCCGGGAAATGGGCCACAAGCCTGGTATCGTCCAGTCGCTCAGCACTCTCGGGGATGTAGTCGTACAGCAGGGCGACTACGTTGCAGCACGTTCCCTTTACGAAGAGAGTTTGGCAATCCTGCGGGAGTCAGACGACAGACGGGGTATTGCCTGGTTGCTGGAAGGTTTCGCGGGTCTGGCCGCCGCGCAGAGTCAGCCAGCACGCGCCCTGCGCCTAACTGGCGCTGCAGCCGCGCTGCGCGAGGCCATCAGCACGCCACTCTCACCCGCCGAGCAGGCCCGGCTGGACCGCTGGTTGGAGCCGACCCGGCAGGCCCTGAGCGAAGAGGCGCAGAAGGCCGCGTGGGAGGAGGGCCGAGCGATGACGATGGAACAGGCCATTACGTATGCGTTGAAGGATGAACCGTAACACCAATCCCAGGGTGCGGAGACCGCGCCCCTACGAAACCATCTCATCACATTTGAAAACGAGGAGGGAATCCTTGCCATGCCTCAAACCGAAACCGGCGTCACCGTCGCGCTCTCCCCGGCGTTCGTGTCCATCCGGGCCGGGGGCGCGGAGTTCGCCCGCTACAACTTCGCGGGCGTCTGGAAGCCCTACTTCTGGCCCCTGATGGGCCCGCACGGCAACGTCCTGCGCGGGGCCTCCGGCGAGCACCAGCACCAGGCCGGCCTCTTCCTCTCCTACGGAGGCCACGGCCCCACCTCCGGCCCCACGAACATCTGGTCCGACTGGGATGAGCCCCCCTACGGCCCCTGCGGAAAGATGCTCCATCGGGAGTTCGACGCGCTGGAGGGCGGGCCGGAGTTCGCCCGCATCGTGGAGGGCGTCGTCTACGTCAACGGCGCCGGCCAGAAGCTCCTGGACGAGACCCGCGAGATGCGCGTCTACCCCCTGCCGGGCGGAGAGTGCTTCATCGACTGGCGGCGGACCGTGCCCGTGCCCGACGAGCCGAACGGCGGCCCCTTCATGCTCTCCGGCCGGGTCTGCGACACCCTGCGGGCGCGGGACAACCGCCGCAAGGGGGAGGACGGCAAGTGGGCGCTGTTCGAGAACGGCGGGGAGATGAGCAGCGCCGCCGGCGAAGTCAGCCGCGACGAGCGCTTCCACGGGAAGGAGTGGGTGGACTTCTCCGGCGTGTGCGGGTCGGGCCGGCAGGGCATCGCCCTGTTCGACCACCCCTCCAACCCCGGCTTCCCCTGCGACGCCCACGCCTCGGCCTACGGCCCCATCGGCCTGTCTCACCGCCACCCCGGCCTGGACGGCGGGCCGCAGGTCGTGACCTTCCGCTACGGCGTCTACGTGCACAGGGGGAACGCGAAGGAGGGCAACGTGGACGCGCGATACAGGGAGTTTTGCAAGACCTGACCCCTCCCCGGCCACTTCCAACTTTTCTTGCTTGCCCAAGAAAAGTTGGACAAAAGAAGGGCACTCCTCAAACGCCGGAGGGGCTGGGCGCGGCGCAACCTTGACGTTCAGTTGTCGCACCGAAATTTGTGCCCCCGGCGAGTGAGTTGCTTCTGCTGAACTCCGGTGGTGGGGGTTTCTGGCGCCGCGCCGATGATCGTTTTTCCTACAGGAGAACAGCACAAGAAGCGCGACAGCGCTGAGGGCGCGACGCAGAAGGGCTAACCACCGTGGCTCAGATGAAGTACTATGTCGCAGTGGAAACCTCTGGATGATCCGTCCTTTGGAGCAATGCCCTTGCGTCGCGCCAAGCCCGGCCCGGCGTTTGAGGGCCGATTCTTTGCGCCACTTTCTTTTAACTCGATGATCAAGTTTTTCGATCTTGACACCATCATCGAGACAAGGGGCAGCGGAGTCAGGCCATAAAACTCCGGATTTCGCTTTTGCTCAACCCTTCATCGTTCTATAGCCTGGCCCGCTGCCTTGACCTGTCCTTGGATTTTTCTCTCGGCAAGATCGTGTGAATTCCCTATCCTGTCCTATGGACTCACTCAAACCGGACAGGATGGAGGAATTTATGATCGTTGTGAAGCCGTTGCCCTTCGTGACCTCGTTTAT
>Ga0137796_10000733_pt1 | contig 19765 bp, 14 predicted proteins | sample OV2TP3_FD_97704 | JGI IMG/M metagenome (GOLD analysis project Ga0137796, IMG submission 97704) | reverse complement strand
GAGCGTGATGTCGAAGGTGGTGCAGCGCACCATGGAGGACCTGGAGACCACCTGGGAGGCCCTGATCAAGATCCAGGTGTCCGACGCGGAGCTGGAGACCAACCCGGAGTTCATGCAGGCGGCCGCGCCCTCGGACACGATGATCCTGATCGCGTTTGAGGTCAACAGCCAGCACGCCTCCGGGCTGGTCAACCTCTGCTACCCGTTTTTCACCCTGGAGCCGGTCATGAAGCTGCTCAACCCGAAGTCCTGGGTGAATCGCGAAAAGGGCCGGAGAGAGAGCGAAAGGGAGTATCGCCTGGCGCAGTTGTCCCAGGTGAAGGCCCCTGTCCGGGCGGTGCTGGGGAGGGTGGAGGCGCCTTTTGGGGACGTGCTGAACCTGCGGGTGGGGGACGTGGTGAAGCTGGACACGGAGGTCAAGGACCCGACGGTGGTGTATGTGGGGTCCAGGCCCAAGTTCCTGGGCCGTTCCGGCCTGGTGGGCCGGCGCAAGGCCGTTCAGATCACCACCAAGATCCCCAAAGAGGAGGAACATTTCTACGATTAAGGCCAACCTGAATGAGAGGAGATGGATATGAGCTTCCCGATCGGCAACTATGAATTTGAGGGGCCATTCGAGTCGGCGGATGAACTCGAAGATCAGGCAGGCATCTATGCCGTTATGTGCGAGAGAGACGACAGGGTTCGCCTTCTCGATGTCGGCGAATCGGCTCAGGTGAAGACGAGCGTCGAAGGCCACGAGAGGGAGCCCAGCTGGAGAAAACGCTGTCGAGGCACCCTCTTTTTTGCGGTCTACTATACCCTCAACGCCCAGGAGCGCGAAAGAATGGAGATTGAGCAGGAGATACGCGAGGAGTTCAACCCGCCCTGTGGCGCGGAGTGATGGGGGGTGTGGGCGACGGGAGTTTCTGCTGTCGCCGGCGCCTCGGCGGGGTCCGTTTGTCCTATCTCCTCCAGAACTTCCAGGAAGGTTTCTTTGCGGCCTGACGCGCCTCCGGGATCACGGACAGCCGGCTCAGGACCTGGTCCAGCGCCCCCTTGAACAGGGAGGACGCCTTCTCCCGGTCCGTCTCCACGACGCGCAGGCTCAGTCGCACGACCTGCTCCACGTCCGATGGGAAGACGTGCCGGGCGATCTCCTCGTCCCTGAGCGCGGTCTGCCCCCCCACCCTGAGCCGGTAGGCCGCGACCGCGGCCTTTCTGAACGGCTCCACGTCCCGCCCCTCGATGGACTCCTGAATGCCCCTCTCCAGGGCCTCGGTGATCCGCTCCGTCATCTCGTCCCGGTTCATGCTGAACTCCTCCTTGAGGGAGTATATATCATCTTGCGGCATAAAAGTCAAGGATAAGACAGGCAGACCACAGGACCACAGGACCACAGGACCACAGGACCACAGGACCACAGGACCACAGGACCACAGGACCACAGGACCACAGGACCACAGGACCACAGGACCACAGGACCACAGGACCACAGGACCACGGCGATGGTTTTTGGTCTTGTTGTCTTGTGGTCAGTGGTCTCGTGGTCCTTTTTTTTCCTTGACATTTCCCCCCCATTTTTTATCTTACCAAATCAATATATTTAAATATTTGAATACACGATAACGGAGTGTCTATGCGTGACCTGGATGAGATGGCCGAGGTCTTCAAGGCGCTCTCGGACCCTTTGCGGCTGAGGCTTCTGGAGGTGCTGTCCAGGTCCGACGGGGCGCAGAGCAAGGACATCTGCGTCTGCGACCTGGCCGACAAGCTGGGCGTCTCCCAGCCCAACGTCTCCCACCACCTCAAGATCCTCAAGACCGCCGGCCTGGTCCGCTGCGAGCGGAACGCCGGGTTCTCCTACTACCAGGTCAACCGGCAGAAGATCAGCGAGTCCCTCTCATCGCTCAACGAGAAGCTGTAAGCTGGAAACCTTACCCTACCGCACCGTCGAAAAGCGCGTGGACCTCGGCCCCTGTTCCGTCAGCCTGCTGACCGTCGCCGACGTGAACGACCTGCTCGACCGGACCGACCTGAGCCAGGGCGACCCCCCCTACTGGGCGGAGCTCTGGGCCTCTTCCGTGGGCCTGGCGCAGCATCTCTGCAAAGACAACGGCCTTCTGGGCAGGCGCGCCCTGGAGATCGGCTGCGGCCTGGGCCTGTCCGGCATCGCCGCCGCAAAGGCCGGGGCCTCGGTGCTGCTGACGGACGTGAACTCCGACGCCGTGGCCTTTGCCCTGCGCAACGCGCGGAGGAACGGATGCCTGAACGTCGAGGCGCGGCGGCTGAGCTGGCTCTTCCCCGCGCTCGAAGGGACGTTCGACCTGATCCTGGGGGCCGACGTGATCTACGACCCCGATCACTTCGACCCGATCGCCCGCCTGATCGTAAACCACCTCGCCCCGAAGGGCCGGGCGGTCTTTGCGGAACCCCGGCGCGACGTCGCCTGTCACTTCTTCGACACCATGAAAGAACACGGCTTCACCTGCATCCGGTTCGTGGAGGATGTGGAGATGTCCGGCCACACGCACCGGATCGGGATAGCGGAATTCGATCGCGATTAACGTAAGGAGGTCCCTATGGATGATGAACGCAAGGAGCCTCAGTCCGGCCTCACCCGGCGCGGGTTCCTGAAGGGCGTGGGCGGGGGGCTGGCGGGCACGGCCGTGCTCTCGACCGGGGTCCTCACCGCCCCGGAGGAGGCGCAGGCCGCCGGCAAGGTCCTCGGCCCCGGCAAGGTCCCGGTGGCGCTCAAGGTGAACGGCAAACCCATGAAGGTGGAGGTGGAGCCCCGCGTCACCCTGCTGAGCGCCCTGCGCGACCACCTGGACCTGACCGGCGCGAAGCTGGTCTGCGACCGGGGGGAGTGCGGGGGCTGCACGGTCCTGCTGGACGGCAGGCCCGTGTACGCCTGCATGATGCTCGCCGTGGACGCCCAGGGGAAGGAGATCACCACGGTGGAGGGCCTGGCGAAGGGGGACCGGCTCGACCCCGTGCAGGCCGCCTTTGTGCAGCACGACGCCCTGATGTGCGGGTTCTGCACCCCCGGCCTCGTCATGTCCGTGCGCGGCCTGCTCAACCGCAACCCCAACCCCACGATGGACGACGTGAAACGCGCCTGCGCGGGCAACCTCTGCCGGTGCGGGACCTACCCCAAGGTGTTTGAGGCCGCGCTCGCCGCGGCGAAGATGCAGAAAGGGGGCGCATAAGCCATGGCCGTCGCATGGGGAAAACCCGAAGAGCGCTACCTGACCGGGCACGACGCGCCCCGCGTGGACGGGGCCGCCAAGGTCACGGGGAAGGCCAGGTACGCCTATGACATCAACCTGCCGGGGCTGCTCTACGGAAAGATCCTCCGGAGCCCCCACCCGCACGCCACCGTCAAGAGCGTGAATCTGGCGAAGGCGAAGGCGCACCCCGGCGTGAAGGCCGCCCTCGACTTCGAGAAGAAGACCGTGCGCTACGCGGGCGAGGAGGTCGCGGCCGTGGCCGCGGTCAGCCCGGACGTGGCGGAGGAGGCGCTCAGGCTCATCGAGGTGGAATACGAGAGGCTCCCCCACGTCGTGGACGAGGAAGAGGCCCAGAAGCCCGAGGCGCCCAAGATCCACCAGGACGGCAACGTCCGGCCCCGCAAGGACGACCCCCAGATCAGGGGCGGGGACCCGGACCCGGTGTTCGCCGACCCCGGGACGGTCTGGACCGAGGGGACCTACCGCACGCAGGTGCAGACCCACTCCAGCCTGGAGACGCACGGCCTGGTGGCGAAGTGGGAGGGCGACCAGCTGACCGTCTGGACCTCCACCCAGGGGGTGTTCGGCGTCCGGGACGACCTGTCCAAGTTCTTCAACGTCCCCGCCGCCAGCGTCCACGCCATTTGCGAGGTGATGGGGGGGGGGTTCGGGAGCAAGTTCGGCGCGGGCGTGGAGGGCACGGCCGCGGCCCGGCTGGCGAAGGAGGCGGGCGCGCCCGTCAAGCTGATGCTCTCCCGCCACGAGGAGCACCTCTGCGTGGGCAACCGCCCCTCCTCCGTGCAGCGGATCAAGATCGGCGCGACGAAGGACGGGAGGCTGGTGGCCTTTCACTCGAAGGTCTACGGCACGGGGGGCATCGCGGGCGGGGCGGGCGTCCCCCTCCCTTACGTCTACGAGTCCATCCCCAACGTCAAGACCGAGCACACGGACGTGCGGATCAACGCCGGGTCCTCCCGCGCCATGCGCGCGCCCGGCCACCCGCAGGCCGCCTTCGGCATGTGCTCGGCCATGGACGAGTTGGCGGAGAAGCTGGGGATGGACCTGCTGGAGCTCTGCCGGAAGAACGAGTCCACGCAGAACGCGATCCGGCTGAAGCAGTACGAGATCGGCGCGGAGCGCATCGGGTGGGGCCGGCGGAATAAGGTCCCCGGCGCGGGCCCCGGCCCCAGGAAGCGGGGCATCGGCCTCGGCTTCTGCAAGTGGGGGGGCGGCGGTGGGAAGGGGACCTCCGCCGAGGTGGTCATTAACCCGGACGGCACGGTGGAGTCGAAGTGCGGGGTGCAGGACATCGGCACGGGCATCCGCACGATCGTGGGCATGATCGCCGCCGAGGAGCTGGGCCTTCAGTTAAAGGACGTGAAGGCCCTGGTCGGGGACACCGTCCTCCCGCCCGGCACGGGGTCCGGGGGGAGCCGGACCTCCCCCAGCGCCGCGCCCGCCGTGAAGCTGGCCGCGGCCAGCGCGAAGGCGAAGCTGTTCGAGAAGCTCGCCCCGGCGCTCGGGGTCACACCTGATCAGCTCGTCGCGAAGGATGGGAAGATCGGCGTGGCCGGGGACGCCTCCAAGGTTTTCGACTGGAAATCTGCCTGCGCGCAGATCGGGAGCGTCCCGATCTCCGGCCAGTCGGAGTGGGCCGAGGGGCTGTCGGGCAGCGGCGTGGCCGGGGCGCAGTTCGCGGAGGTGGAGGTGGACGTGGAGACCGGCGCGGTGCGGGTCGTCAAGGTCGTGGCCGTGCAGGACTGCGGCCTGGTCCTCAACCGCCTGACGGCCGTCAGTCAGGTCAACGGGGGCGTCATCCAGGGCATCAGCTGGGCGCTGTTAGAGGACCGGATCATGGACCGGCCCACCGGCCTGATGGTCAACCCGAACATGGAGGACTACAAGATCTCCGGGGCGCTGGAGATGCCGGAGTTCGACGTGGTGGTGATGGACATGCCGGAGCGCGGGGTCATCGGCCTGGGGGAGCCTCCTGTCATTCCGACCGCCGGGGCCGTGGCCAACGCGATCTACAACGCCGTGGGCGTCCGCTTCCGGGAACTGCCCATCACCCCCGACAAGGTGCTCACGGCCCTGATGCAGAAGCAAGCGTGAGCGATCAGAGGAGATCATCATGAAGGCTTTTGAATTCGTCAACCCGTCCAGCCTGAAGGAGGTGCCCGGCCTCCTCGGCCAGAACCGGGACAGGGCCGTCCTCTTAGCCGGGGGGGTGGACCTCCTCGGCGAGCTGAAGGAGGGCCTGGTGGCCCCCGACCGGGTGGTCAACCTGAAGGCCGTCTCCGGCCTGAACGCGATCAAGGCCGACGGGAAGGGCCTCCGCATCGGGGCGCTGGCCACGCTGGCGGAGATCGAGAATCACCCGGCCATCCGGAAGGACTACCGGGCTCTGGCCGACGCGGCCGCGTCCGTGGGGTCCGTACAGATCCGGAACGTCGGGACCCTGGGCGGCAACCTCTGCCAGCGCCCCCGCTGCTGGTACTACCGGGACGAGGCGTTTCCCTGCCTCAAGAAGGGGGGCTCCAAGTGCTTTGCCGTGGAGGGGAACAACAAGTACAACGCCATCCTGGGAGGGGGGCCGAGCTACATTGTCCACCCCTCGGACACGGCCCCGGCCCTGGTGGCCCTCGGCGCTAAAGTGACTGTCCTCGGACCGAAGGGGAACCGGGTCATCCCCCTGGAGGAGTTCTTCGTCCTGCCCACCGAGGTCCTGCGCCGGGAGAATGTCCTGGCGCCCGACGAGATCGTCACGGAGGTGGAGGTCCCGGCCCCGGCCCCCGGCGCAAAGAGCGCCTACCTCAAGTTCCAGGAGAAGGACTCGATGGACTTCGCCCTCGCCGCCGTGGCCGTGGCCCTCACGATGTCTGGGGACACGATCAGGGCCGCCCGCGTGGTCCTGGGGGGCGTGGCCCCCAAGCCCTGGCCCGCGAAGGAGGCGGACGCCGTCCTGGCCGGCCAGAGGCCGAGCGAGGACCTCCTCCGCAGGGCCGCGGACGCGGCGCTGGCCAAGGCGCAGCCCCTCGGCTATAACGACTACAAGGTGCCGCTCACGAAGACGCTCATTCAGCGGGCCGTGATGGCCGCGGCGAAGAGCTGACCCCTCCCCCGGCCCCTCCCCTAAAGGGGAGGGGAGAGAACAGCTTGCTCCCCCTTTCCTTCAGGAAAGGGGGTCGGGGGGATAGGTCCAATGGAGGACTCAAGCATGGAACTCAAGCCCTACTGCCAGCACCTGCGCACGAAGCGGTATTACATCTCCGACGCCCCGCCCGCGACTTACCTGGCCGAGGAGACCGCCACCACCGGCTACTGGTGCCTCAAGACGATGGGGGTCGTCGGCCCCGACGACCATTTCGTCGGCCCGGCGGAGTGCAAGGCCCATCGCGCCTGCTACAACCCCACGGGCCTGCTGACCATCGCGTAGGAGAAGAGAGGGCAGGGGCACGGCGCGCCGTGCCCCTGTTTTTTTGACGGATTCGGCCAATTTTTTAGTTGTCGAAGGCGCATGATTTAATTATTTTTCTTTCAGGTCTCGCAGTCGAATCGCGGCGTTCACAACCTGTAACAGCGAGGGCATTCCCATGAAAAAAAGGAGGCGTCTGACCGAGGCCGAATGGGAGATCATGGAGGGCGTCTGGCGTCTGGGCCGGCGGGTCATCGCGCGGGAGGTCCACAACCACCTCTACCCGAAAGGGCAGAAGGCGTTCAGCACGGTGCAGACCATCCTGGGCATCCTGGCCGCGAAGGGCTTCCTCCAGAAGGAGAAGATCGGCAAGATCAACTTCTTCACCCCGGCCGTGTCGCGGGAGGAGGTCGGGCAGCAGGAGACCCGCTCCTTAGTGTCGCGCATTTACCGCGGGTCCTTCGGCGCTCTGGTGAGCCACCTCGTGGACTCCGGCGCGCTCTCTCAGGCGGAGCGGGACCGCATCAAGGCCCAGATCGAGGCCAAGGAGCGCGAGGAGCGGGGGAAAGGGGGCCGGTGACGTGGAGCTGATCAGCCGTTTCGCCGACGCCTGGATGCCGGTCTTTCTGGCCCACATGCTCGAGGTCTCCGCCTTCATTCTCCTCGTCTGCGGGGTGGACCGACTCCTGCGCCCGGGCACGCGCCTGCGCTGCGCGCTCTATTTGATCGCCCTGGCGAAGGTGTTCGTCCCGCCCGTGGTCTCTCTGCCGGCCCCCCTGCCCGGGGCGTTGCCCGCGCAGGCCGTCCTCCAGCCGGTCATCGCCAGCCTGGGGGCCGTGGAGAAGGCCGGGGGCTCCAGGCTCTCCCTCCTGCTGTTCGGCGCGTGGGCCGGGTCGGTCCTGCTCCTGACCGGCATCGTCATCCGGCAGAACGTCGCCGTGCGCCGCTGCCTGCGCCTTGCCTCGCCCGTCCCAGGTTCAAAGTTCAAGGTTCAAAGTTCAAAGTTCCAAACCTTGAACCTTGAACCTTCTAACCTTGAACCCTTCCGCGTCTTCTCCTGTCCCGCGATCTCCACCCCGACCCTGGTCGGCTTCCGCCGGCCCCGGCTCTACCTGCCGGAGGGCTGGGAGGCCTGGCCGGAGGGGCACCTCCGGAGTGTACTCGCCCACGAGATGGCGCACCACCGGGCGCGCGACCTCTATGCGCTCGCCCTGCAGACCCTGGCTGTGATTCTGTTCGGCCTGAACCCGCTCGTCTGGATGCTCCACGCCCGTCTGATCCATCTCCGGGAGTTGCGCTGCGACGAGGCGGCCATCCACCAGACCGGCATCCGGCCCGTGGACTACAGCCGGGTGCTGTTCGCGTTCGTGGACCGGCAGGGGGGCCCTCCGCTGCCGGGCCTCACGGGCATGTCTTTCTCCGAAAGCAGCTGCACGATCTCGGGTCGCTTCAACCACGTGCTCAACCTGCCGCCGGACAGGGGGCGCGAGGCCCCGTGGCACTACGCCGCGCCCGTCCTGCTGGGGCTGGCCATCCTGCCTTTCTCTTTTAGATGGGATGGCCCGCTCCCGGACGCCCTGAGGGAGGGGCCGGTCACGGAGGTCCTGGGGCGCGTCCTTCCCCCGGAGGACATCGCGAGGTCCCCCGCCCCTCCTGCTCGCGCGGAGGGTCTCTCCCCCGGACAGGCCGTCCCCCCGCAGCCGGCCAGGGCGCGCAAGGCCCGGCCTGAGCCGGAGAAGTTGCCCGCGCCGGAGGAGTTTGTCCCGGTGGAGGTCGCCCCGGTGGCCGTGGACCTGCCCACGCCGGTCTATCCGGAGGCCGCCCGTCTGAACGGGGTCGAGGGCGTGGTCTTCATCCAGTTGCTCGTCAGCGCCACCGGCGCGGTGAAGGACGTGAGGGTCATGAAAGGGCCGGAAATCTTTCACGAGGCCGCGCGGGAGGCGGCCCGGCAGAGCGTCTGGAGACCTGCCCTCCAGAACAACAAACACGTGCCCGTCTGGGTGGCCTACCCGGTCCGGTTTGTGCTGAAGTAGCGCAGCGCAGCGAGGAAATGAATTTCCTCGCTGCGTAAGAGAAGCCCGGCTGCGCCGGGCTAAAAGACCCTCAGTCCGCTTCAGCGGACTTCGCAATGGGAGCGCGGGAATTCATTCCCGCGCGATAGCAGAAGGACCGCGCCATGAATCTACGCGCAACCCTCTTGCTCTCTGCTGCACTGCTGTCCGCTGCCGGGGCCGCCGTGGCCGGGAATAACGTCTGGACGACGCGCGGACCTTATGGGGGAGAGGTCCGTGGCCTTGTGATGGACCCTTCAGATCCTCAGACAATCTATGCTGGAACAAGCAACGGTGCGTTCAAGAGCACAGATGGAGGCGATTCCTGGAAGGCGATCAACGTCGGATTGCCGAATACGATCATTTCAGCCTTTGCCGTCGATTCTTCAACCATCTATGTAGGGACAAGCAGGGGGGTGTTCAAGAGCACGAATGGAGGGAACTCCTGGACAGCGGCCAGCTCAAGGTTGACCGATACATTTGTTCGCGCCCTTGCAGTCGATCCTTCAAAAGCTCAGACGATCTACGCCGGGACGAGCACCAGGGGGGTGCTCAAAAGCCTGGATGGGGGCAGCTCCTGGACGGCGATGAACACAGGATTGACGAATGCGGACATCCGGTCCCTTGCAGTCGATCCTTCGAGGTCTCAGACCGTCTACGCCGGGATATTTGGCGGGGTCTTCAAGAGCGCAAATGGAGGCAATTCCTGGACAGCGGTCAATGCCGGGCTGGGGAGGACACCTGTTCGAGCCCTGGCGGTTGATCCATGGAGCCCTCAGACAGTCTATGCCGGGAGCAATGAAGGCGTATTCAAGAGCACGAATGGAGGCAACTCCTGGATGGCCGTCAATTCAGGACTTACGGATTTGAACGTGTATGTTCTTGCAGTCGATCCATGGAACCTTCAGACAGTCTATGCCGGGACTTTCAGGGGTGTGTTCAAGAGCACGGATGGGGGCAGTTCCTGGGCAACCGTCAACTCAGGATTGACAGATACCTTTGTCCAAGCCCTTATAATCGATCCTTTGAGCCCTCAGACGGTCTATGTGGGGACGTTATATGGAGGCGTATTCAAGAGCACGGATGGGGGCAGTTCCTGGACAATCGCCAACTCCGGGATGACGAATACCTACATTCAAGCCCTGGCATTCTCCCCTTCTGCCCCCCGGACGATTTATGCCGGGGCAAGAGGAAGCGTGTTCAAGAGCACGGATAGGGGCAATTCCTGGACAGCAGTCAATGCAGGGCTGATGAATACCGATGTCGTCGTCGCCCTCACGGTCGATCCTTCGAACCCTCAGATCCTCTATGCTGGGACGACTTTTGGTGGCTTATTCAAGAGCACGGATGGGGGTAATTCCTGGACCGCGATAAACACAGGGCTGACAAACATGAGTGTCTATGCCCTTGCGGTCGATCCCTCAAACGCTCGGATTGTCTACTCAGGTACATTGGGCGGCGGCGTGTTCAAAAGCACAGATGGGGGAAATTCCTGGACGCCAGCCAACACGAACCTGACCAACAGGAGGGTTCGTTCTCTGGCGATTGATTCATCGCGCCCTCAAACCCTCTACGCAGGGGTGGCCGTAATTTCAGGGACGGCGGATGGAGGGGTGTTTAAAAGCACGGATGGAGGCAATTCCTGGTCGTTTTTACAGACGATCAACGTTGGGACAAACACGGACGTCCTCGCCCTGGCGTTTGATCCCTCAAATCCTCAGACGGTCTATGCCGGAAGAAACCTGAGCGGCGTGTTCAAAAGCACGGATGGGGGTAGTTCCTGGACCCAGGTCAATAAGGGGCTGACGGATACCAACGTCTGGGCTCTTGCGGTCGATCCTTCGACGCCACAAAATGTCTATGCTGGGACGCGCCAGGGAGGGGTGTTCAAAAGTGAGGATGGTGGCAACTCCTGGATGGCCCTCAATTCAGGACTGACAAATACTTTCGTTTACTCTCTGGCACTCGATTCTTCCAGCCCTCAGACCCTCTTTGCCGGGACGGCCGGCGGAGGCGTCTTTGTCATCACGCTGAAGGCCGGCCTGGCCGCGGACTTCGACGGGGACGGCAAGGTCGGCTTCGACGACTTCTTCCTGTTTGCCGCCGTGTTCGGGAAGAAGCGGGGCGATGCGGGGTTTGTGGCAAAATACGACCTGGACGAGGACGGGGAGGTCGGTTTCAGCGACTTCTTCATCTTCGCCGGGGACTTTGGGAGGTAGATCCCTCCCCCGTCCCCGTAGCGAGGAAATAAATTTCCTCGCTACGTAAGAGAAGCCCGGCTGCGCCGGGCTAAAGGCCCTCAGTCCGCTTCAGCGGACTTCGCAATGGTAGCGCGGGAATTCATTCCCGCGCAAAAAGGAGAGGGAAGAAGAGATGGCAAAAGCATACACCGAGCTGTACTACCACCTGGTATGGGCCACCTGGAAGCGACACCCGTTTCTGAAAAAACAGGTCCGGCCGGCCCTGTACCGCTATGTCGCGCATAAATGCCAGGCGTATGCCTATCACCTCCACGCGGTCAATGGCGTGGAGGATCATGTACACGTCGTCCTCCGGCTGGACCCCGCTGTCTCCGTGGCAGAGGCCGTTCGCAAGCTCAAGGGGAGTTCATCGCGTTTCTGCAACAACGAGCTGGACATGGAGACGGAGTTCAAATGGCAGGAGGGATATGGGGCGTTCACGGTTGGGAAAAGAGACCTGCCAGAGGTCATCGCTTACGTCGAAGATCAGGAGATACGCCACCGGAGCGGTCAACTCGACAACCTTTTCGAAGAATATGGTGAACCATGAATCGCTTTATGGGCGCGGAGATGAATCTCCGCGCTACAACTGAGAAGCCCGGCTGCGCCGGGCTAAAAAGACCCTCAGTCCGCTTCAGCGGACTTTGCAGGTATAGCGCGGGAATTCATTCCAGCGCTATACCTGGGGCCGGGCCAGGAATTCATTCCCGCGCCAAACAGGGCGTCGCGTGGGTCGTGGCGCTGCTATGGTTGCTGTCCTCAGAGGGCCTTTCCCAGGAGACCTTCGTGGCCCGCTCCCCGGACGGCAAAACCGCCTGGGCCGTGGTCCGGGAGAGGGCAGAGGGGGAACGATCCGGTGGATCGTTCGGCAGGGAGGCTGCGCTGACCGAGGTCTGGGTCGCCGATCCGGGGGGGCAGCCCCGGCGCATCAGGACCTTCCCCGGCAGGCCGGAGGGCCTGGCCTGGGATGGAGACCGCCTCTGCTACCGGGATCAAGGGCTGAGACTGCCCGTGTTTCAGGGGCGGCTGGCCGAGGCGGGCCTGGACGTGGAGGTGACGCCGGGGCAGTGGTGGGTGGTCGCCCTGAATGGCGGCGAGGATGCGCCGGTGACGGAAGAGCAGTCTCAAATCTCAAGTCCAGAGTCCAGGGTCCAGGGTCCAAAGTCAGAGCCTATGACTCTGGACTCTGGACTTGGGACTCTGGACTTGGGGGTGGCAGGGCCGGAAGTGGAGCGTGCGCTGACGGCGATGTGGCACGGCCTGAACGTCGCTGTGTCGGCTTACAGCACGGCGCTGGTGGGCGATTTCAAGGGGGCGTCGGTTGCCTACGAGCGGGCGGCGGAGTGGTTTGAGGGGATGCCCCCGGAGTTCCGGAAGGTCGGCATGTCCAGGGCAGTCTGCCGGAGCTATGCGGAGGCCCTGCGACGCCTGTCGAAGGCGGACGGGCAGGGGATGGGCCGGGGCGTCTGCGCGGATCACCTGCGGGCCATCGGGGGCCTCCTGAAGGGCTATGCCGCAGCGCACGGCGACCGCTTCCCGAAGGACCTGGGGGCGCTCAAGGCGTGGACGGAACAGCAGCACGGCTTCACGGGCCTGCTGTTCCGCGCCCCGGTGGACGCCGACTCGGCGGGGATCAGCTACGGCTATCGCCTCCCTCAGCCCGGAGACCCGGACGGGACGCCGGTGGCCTGGAGCTACTCCTATCGGGGTCGAGCTGTGGAGCTGGTGCGGTCGGGAGACGGTCTCCGGGTGATCGACCGCCCCCTGGGAAAGACGCAGGTGGACTCGCTGTTCGCCGTGGGCCTGCGCGCCCTGGAGGCGGACAGCCCGGCCGTGGCCGTGAGGGCGCTGAAAGGCGTGACCTGCGTGGCGCCGGACTTTGCGCCGGGACACTGCAAGCTGGGCTACGCCCACCTCATGGCCGGGGACCTGGACCGGGCCGAGGTCGCGTTTCAGAGGGCGATTGAGGTGGATCGCCGGCTGGCGGAGGCGCACTACGGCAGGGGGCTGGCGCTGATGAAGCGGCCTCTGTCGCTCCAGTGGGCCATCGAGGCCTTTCAGGAGGCCCTCAAGTGGAACCCCAGATACGCCGAGGCCCGGTATCACATCGCGGAGATCCGGCTGAAGCTGAGGCAGTACGACGCTAAAACGGACGCGGAGAAGGCCATCGCCCTGGACCCGAAGTATGCCCCGGCCTACCGGCTGATGGGGGAGTGGTGGGAGGAGATGCAGGACGACTACGAGAAGGCCATCCTGTGGTACATCCGGTATATGGCCATGCGCCCCGATGACGTGGAGGCGCGCATCCGGCTGGGCAAGGTCTACCTGAAGGCGCGGGACTTCGAGGGGGTCACGAAGATGCTGATGGACTACGCGCAGGGACACCCGGAGGAGGTCCACATCCTGCCGGTCCTGGCGCAGGCGTGCCTGGAGATGAAGCGTCTGGACTGGGCGCAGAACTTCTTCCGGCGCTACTTAGACGGGGTCGATGCCGGAGAGCGGGCGCTCTACGAGGACATCCGGCTGGTGTCCCCCCCGGAGGGGGTCGGGGAGTACGAGGCGGCTGTCCAGGCCGGGCAGGGGGAGGCGTTCCTGAGGCGCTTCTGGGCGAGTCGGGATCCGGACCTGATCACGCCGGTCAACGAGCGGCTGCTGGAGCACTACCGGCGCGTCTGGTATGCCCGGACGAATTTCTCGGCCAGGAAAAAGCCGTGGGACCGCCGGGGGGAGGTCTACGTCCGGTTCGGGGAGCCGGACCACCGGTCGCGCTCGGACATGGTCAACTTCCAGCAGAGTCTGGCCGTGCAGCGGGTGAAGGAGGCGATGGCGCAGGACCTCTACGGCAAGAACGCGGACATCGGGACCTACGTCGGGCCGGTCTACCCGATCAAGGGCCCCCGGCACTACGACCTCGCTTTTATAGCCGATCAGCACCTGCAACAGGAACTCATGATAGCGAAAAAGGAGTCTCAAAACGCGCAGCAGGGAGGTAGCCTGCCCCCGCAGGAGCAGGCACAGAGGCAGATGCAGGACAGGCAATCCCTGATGAATGACCCCGAGGTCAGCGCCTTCAACACCACCGGCATCGGTGTGGAGGGGAACTTCTCCTCCACCGCCACGGCGCAGGAGGGCACGGACCTGGCGCCCTGGGAGACGTGGGTCTACACGAAGATCGCCGGGGGCATCGAGATCACCTTCACGGACGAGATGGGCAGCGGAAACTACGACTACGCGCCCCAGGTCTTAGACGCCCGCATCCCCCCGGAGCGCCTGTTCAAGTTCAACTGGTACGCCCCGGAAAGGGTCTTTTCGCGGGCCGCAATGGTCGCGCCGGACTACTATGCGCCGAAGATCGACGCCCCGCCCCTCAGGTTCTACTACGACCTGGCCGACTTCCGGGGGACGGAAGAGGGGCGCAGCGCCCTGGAGGTCTACTACGGTATCCCGCAGGTGATCGGGCGCTACCTGCCGGAGCAGGACTCCACTCGCATGGTCGTGGACCGGCAGATGGCCCTGCTCAACTTAGAGACGGGCGCGGCCTTCCGGGCGCGGAGCGAACTGGTCTTTGAGGGCGCGGGCGACCTGACCCGGCAGCCGGGGGCGTTCATCCCCGACGTGGCGAGGCTGGAGGTCCCGCCGGGCAAGTATCGTCTGGAGGTGACGGCAAGGGACCGGATGTCGGGGAGGACGGGGACCTACCGGCAGGAGGTGGGGATCGTGCCCTACGGGAAGGGGCCGCTGCGCCTGAGTGGCCTGGTGCTGGCCTGGCAGGTGGGCGAGGGGCGGGAGGGGGATAAGTTCACGCGGCACGGGATGCGCGTCGTGCCCCTGCCGACGAGGACGTTCAGGAAGGGACAGAACATCTTCGTCTACTACGAGGTCTACAACCTGAAGCCGGATTCGACGGGGGTGACCCGGCACAGCGTGGAGTACACGCTCAAGACCGAGGGTGGGGGGATTCTGGCGAAGGCCTTCTCCGGTTTTGTGGGGAAGCGCCCGGAGGTGGCCGTGTCTCAGGCGCAGGCCGGGACGCAGGAGGCGGAGTATCGGTCTATCGAGCTGGACCTGCAGGGGCTGTCGCCGGGCAAGGGCGTGCTGACGATCACGGTCAGGGACCTGAACAGCGGCCAGACCGTCTCGCGGGAGCTGGCCTTCACGATGGCGGAGTAGGGGCGAGGCATGCCTCGTCCCTACTCCGGACTTTGTAAAGGTAGCGCGGGAACGGATTCCCGCGCGATAGCAAGAGGCCCGCCATGAAATGCCTGTATGCCATCCTCTTATGCCTGGGCCTTCCGGGCCTTCTGACGGCCCAGGAGGGGCCGGGGACGATCACGACCATTGCGGGTGTGGGTCTGATAGGAGGGCTTGAAATCTCAGTTACTGGAGTACCGGCGACACAGATCCGTTTGGGTCGCGTAAGAGGCATTGCTGTAGACTCCAGAGGGTATATTTACATCAACTCAGGAGTCAGCGTTGCCCGAATAAGGCCCGATGGAATCATCACCCCTTTCGTGGGCAGTAGCCTCGCACTATCCGACACGAGTGTTGGGGATGGAAGGCTGGCTACCATGGTCTTCTTGAGAATCGGGTCGATTTTCGAAACATCTCTGTCCGAGATTCTGCCCGCTGGCGTGACTGCGGATGCCAAAGGAAACGTCTATGTTACTGACACCGGCGATCAGCGTATCCGCCTGGTGGACTCGACCGGCTTCATCTGGACCTTCGCGGGATCAGGAGGGAGAGCGAATTTTTTTACGAACGTGATGGGCGCTTTTTCAGGAGACGGGGAACCCGCCAGCCGAGCCCGCTTGAACCTGCCGACAGACGTGGCCCTGGACGCGCAGGGAAACGTCTATATCGCCGACTTTGGAAATGGCCGTATCCGCCGGGTGGACACGGACGCCTTCATCTCGACTTTTGCGGGCAAGGGGGGAGGGATATTCAGTCCCACAGAGGATGGCGGGCCGGCAGCCCAGGCCGTCCTGACCTCCCCGGTGAGCGTGGCCGTGGACCACAAGGGGAACGTCTACATCGCAGACTATGACGCCCACCGGATACGCCGGGTATCCCCTGATCGCCTGATCACGACCTTTGCGGGCACGGGAACAGAGGGATTTTCAGGGGATGGCGGACCTGCGGCGCAGGCCCGCCTAAGTTTCCCGAGCGGTGTGGCCGCAGATGCAGCAGGTAATGTATACATCGCTGACAGGGGTAATAGCCGCATACGCTGGGTGAGGCCAGATGGGATCATCGCCACGCTTGCAGGCACAGGAACTCATGGTTTTTCAGGAGACGGAGGGCTTGCGAAGCAGGCTCAACTGGACGCCCCGTCTGACGTGGCAGTGGACGATAAGGGCTACGTCTACATCCTCGACTTTGGCAACAGCCGCATACGTCGTGTCATCCCTCTGAAGCCATTAGAGATTCCCTCTATCAGCCTATCAGTTCCATACCTGCTGTTTGAGACGACAGGTGTTGGGGCTGCCTCTGAGTTGACTTTCACAATCTCGAACACAGGGAAAGCCCTTCTGTCCGTCACCCGGATCGGCGCAGAGGGGAAGGACGCCTTGCAGTTCAAAGTGTCTCCAACCTCCGCAACTGTGGACACAGGGGCCTCGCTGACCGTGACCGTGCGGTTTACGCCCACCTCTGGAGGATTGAAGTCCGCCTCCCTGTGGATCGAGCACAACGCGGCGGAGAGCCCTTCAATCATCACCCTGACCGGCAGGGGGCCTGAGAAGTCCCGCGATTTTGACGGCAACGGCAGGGTCGATTTCGACGATTTCTTTCTGTTCGCAACTGCATTTGGTCAGCCGATCACCGGGAGCACGGAGCGGTACGACCTGGACTTCAACGGCAAGATCGACTTCGACGACTTCTTCCTGTTTGCGGAGGGGTTTGGGAGATAGCGCGACGATGCGTGAAACGTGAATGCCCACGACAAGGCAGGGTCACGAAGGGACACGAAGGGACACGAAAAACGCGAAGTCCCTCTTCCCCTCCAGGGTGGATGTGAGGTGGTTTCGCGTGTTTCGTGTGTTTCGTACCTTCGCGATAGGTTTCGCGTCTTTCGTGATCCTGCGGAACATGGAAGGGCTCCAGATGCCTGCACGAAGCGCAACGTGGACAACGGTGCTGTTAGCCCTGTTGACGGCGGAAGCCCTGTCCCAGGAGGCCCTGATCGCCCGTTCCCAGGAAGGCAAAATCGCCTGGGCGGTGATGCGGGAAAGGAAGGCTTGGCTGACGGAGGTCTGGGTCGCGGAAAAAACCGGAGAGCCCCGGCGCGTAAGGGTCCTTCCTGGAAGGCCAGATGGCATCGCCTGGGAAGGAGATCGCCTCTACTACCGGGACCGGGGGCTGAGACTGCCCGTGTTCCAGGGGCGGCTGGCTGAGGCGGGCCTGGACGTCGAGGTGACGCCGGGGCAATGGTGGAGGATTCCGCTGGACGGCGGGGAGGATACGCCGACGCCGGACGTAGAGACGACCCAGGGCGGTGGAACAGAGTGGAGGCACGCGACCTCACGGGAGCGTGAGGAAGGGTGTCCTCATGGGAGCGTTTGGAGGCTGGGGGTCGTCTCTACACGTTCTGAGGCCCTTCCAGATACCCTGCTGACGGCAGGGCCGGAGGCAGCGCGCGCGCTGGCAGAGCTGTGGAATGGCCTGAACGTCGCTGTGTCGGCCTACAGCGCTTCGCTGGTGGGCGACTTCAAGGGGGCATCCGCCTCCTACGAGCGGGCGGCGAACTGGTATGAGAAGCTGACCTCCGAGTTCAGGAAGTTTCACCTGTCAAAGGCGATCTGCCGGAGCTACGCCGGGGCGCTCAGGCTCAGGTCGAAGGCAGATGGACAGGAACTGGGCCGGGGGGTCTGCGCCGACCATCTGAAGGTTATCGGAGAGTCCCTGAAGGGCTACACGGCGGCGCACGAGGGACGTTATCCGGCGAATCTGACGGCCCTGAAGGCGTGGATCGAGGAGCAGTACGGTCCGACAGGGCTTCTGTTTCGATCCCCGGCAGATGCGGACAAAGAACGGGCCGTCAGCTATGGCTACCGTCCGCCTCGGCCCGGCGATGGGGATGGGACGCCGGTGGTCTGGAGCTATTTCTATACAGGCCGGGTCGTGGAACTGGTGCGGTCGGGGGGCGACCTCCGGGTGATCGACCGGCCCTTCGGGAAGGCGCAGGTGGACTCCCTGTTTGCCACAGGACTTCGCACCCTGGAGAAGGATAGCCTCGCGACTGCCCTGAAGGCGCTGGAGGGCGTGACCTACACAGTTCCTGCGTGGGGGTTGGGTCACGCCAGGCTGGGATCTGCCCTTCTCAAGGCCGGGCAGATCGACCGGGCAGAGCGTGCGTTCCGAAGGGCTATTGAAGTGGACCGATACGAGGCCGAGGCCCACTACGGCCTGGGGTTGGTCTACACGAAGCGACCGATGGGCCTCCAGACAGCCATTGAATGTTTTCAGAGGGCTCTGGGGTGCAACCCCAAACAAGTGGAGGCGCGGTATCACATTGCAGAGATCCGGCTGAAGCTCAAGCAGTACGACGCCCGCAGCGACGCGGAGAAGGCCATCGCCATCGACCCGACTTATGCCCCGGCCTACCGGCTGATCGGGGAGTGGTACGAGGTGATGCAGGACGATTACCGGAACGCTGTGCTCTGGTACCTCAAATATATGTCGATGAAGCCCCACGACCCGGACGCTAGGCTACGACTCGGAAGGGCCTATCTGAAGGCCGGGGATTTTGAGGGGGTCACAAAACTGTTGATGGACCACGTGCAGCAGCACCCCCAGGAAGACGTGCACGTCCTGCCCATCCTGGCGTATTCCTGTTTCGAGATGCAGCGGCTGGACTGGTCCCTGGCCTTCTTCCGGCGCTACTTAGACGGGGTCGATGCCGGAGAGCGGGCGCTCTACGAGGATATCCGGGTGGTGGCGGCCCCGGAGGAGAGGGCCGCATACGAGGCGGCGGTGAAACAGGGACAGGGCGAGGCGTTCCTGAGGCGCTTCTGGGCGAGTCGGGACCCGGACCTGATCACGCCGGTCAACGAGCGGCTTTTGGAGCACTACCGCCGCGTCTGGTACGCCCGGCAGAACTTCTCGGCAGGGAGGCAGCCGTGGGACCGGCGGGGGGAGGTCTACGTCCGGTTCGGGGAGCCGGACCATCGGTCGCGGTCGAACATGGTCAATGTCCAGCAGGGCCTGGCCGTGCAGCGGGTGAAGGAGTCGATGGCGCGAGAGCTTTATGGGGAGGTGGCCTCGACCGGGACCTTCCTCGGCCCGGTCTACCCGATCAAGGGGCCCCGACACTATGACCTCGCTTTCACAAGTGAGCAGCAATTCTTGGAAAGCCTGTGCCTGCTCTGTATGGAAAGGGCACGACTGAGCGCTTACCGGCGGGATGCAGGAGACGACCCACAGCTCTTGGAGGTGTTGGCGCAGAGAGAGGCAGATCTCCTGCAGGCGAGCAAAGAGCAGCCTCGTCAGTTCAACGTTTCTGGCATCGGGGTGGAGGGGAACTTCTCTGTCACCGCTACGGCGCAGGAGGGCACGGACCTGGCGCCGTGGGAGACGTGGGTCTACACGAGGATCGCCGGGGGGTTCGAGGTCACCTTCACGGACGAGTTCGGGGGCGAGAACTTCGACTTTGCCCCCCAGGTCTTAGACGCCCGTATCTCTCCGGGGCGGCTGTTCAAGTTCAACTGGTACGCCCCGGAAAGGGTCTTTTCGCGGGCCACAATGGTCACGCCGGACTACTACGCGCCGAAGATCGACGCCCCGCCCCTCAGGTTCTACTACGACCTGGCCGACTTCCGGGGGACGGAAGAGGGGCGCAGCGCCCTGGAG
>Ga0137796_10000732_pt1 | contig 19772 bp, 18 predicted proteins | sample OV2TP3_FD_97704 | JGI IMG/M metagenome (GOLD analysis project Ga0137796, IMG submission 97704) | reverse complement strand
CTTCCTCAACAACGTCTGGTCGTCTGGTCGAAAGACCATCCCCAGGGCTGCCTGACCTGTGCACAATATTCATGAAAAGCTATTTAGAGAGCATGGTGCGGATGCTGGACCCGAACCTGCGCTACCCGGTGATCGGGGACACGCGTGCGGAGAGCGGGCTGGACGATGCCTACGCCGAAATTCTGGCGGACCACTACGGAGGCCGATACGCGGGGCTTCTGGAGAGGGCGCAGGGCGCTCTGCTGTCGGAGAAGGGGAGCGAGTACGCCCTGTGGCATCGCGACCCGGACCTGAAGGCGGAGAAGGCCCTGGACCTGCCGCTTTGCTCGGAGTGGTTCCCCGGATGGCGCGTGGCAGTCCTGCGGGGGGGGCCTGCGAGCGGACACACGGCCTTCTATCTGAACGGATATTCGCACGGGGGGCACCGGCATGCCGACACCCTGGGGATCATCTACGTCGCGCACGGGCAGGAGATGGCCGCGGACCGGGGCTACATCTGGGACGACCCGCGCAACGCCTGGACGCGAAGCACGCTGGCCCACAACCTGGTGACGGTGGACGGGGCGAGTCAGAACGGCAAGGGGTGCGGCTCGACTCTGGAGCTGTTCGGAAGAGGGGCGGGGGTGGAGGTCGTGCAGGCGTCCGCCAACGCCTACTCGCAGTGCGACCGCTATCAGCGCACGTGCGCGCTGGTGCAGATTCCAGGGGACCGGACCTACGCGGTGGACCTGTTCCGGGTGCGGGGCGGGAAGTTGCATCAGTACACCCTTCACTGCAACGGCGGACTGATCGGGATTCCGGGCGCGGAACTGACGCCGGTGGACGAAAAGATCGAATGGTTGAGCAACCTGCGGGAGACAAGGCCTTCGGGCGCGTTCCGGGCGACGTGGGAGGACCGTGGCGTCCAGATGACTCTGACGCTGCTGAACCCGATCCACCGGCTGCTCGTGGCCGACGCGCCGGGATGGCGGAGTAACGTGGGGAGCGAGTTGCACGCCCCGCCCGTGCAGGAAATCCTGGCGGAGCGGCGGGATGAATCGCTTACCGTCAGCCAGTTCGCGGCGGTGATGTCGCCCTACACGGGCGGTTCCTCTCCGGTCCTTTCGGCCCGGCTCATCGTGGATGACCCCGACAACGGGGACATGGCCGTGGCCGTGGAGCGGGAGGAGGGCACGGACTATCTCCTCTCGTCCCCGCGCGGCGGCGCGCGCCAGTACGGGCCGGTTGTCATGGCCGGACGCTTCGGCTTTGTCTCCGTGGACCCGAAAGGCCGGCTGCTCCGGGCCTACCTGCTCAATGGCGCGGAACTTCGCTTCGGGGATCAGAAGCTCGCGCTCTCGTGGGCGCGCATGCCGCTCAGGGTCGCCTCCGTCGAAGGGCGCACTTTCTCGCTAAAAGAGGATATACCCGAGGATATGCCGCCTGTCGGGGCCTATCTGCTGGCTGGGGGCACAGGCTACGAAATCGAGTCCGCCGCGGGGCGATCCATCACGGTGCGGGATTACCCGGCCCTGGCGTGCGAGGTTGTGGAGGTCCTCAACTCAAGGGAGACACGACGCTATGTCTGGTAAAGCCACGGACCCAAAAGATTGGTCGGATTGGGAGAAATATCGGGACCAGGTGGTTCATCCGGCCGCCACGATCAAACCCACGGACCTTGAACGGGCCAGGGACAACATTCAGCGACACGCCTGGGCGCAGCGCTACGCGGAGGGGCTTCGGGAATCCGCGGACGGCATCGTGAAGCAGGTGTCTCCGGAGTACCTCGAAAACATGATCGAGCCGACCACGCCCGGATGCGTCGGTCCCTGTCCTGCCTGCCGCGCCAAAGGATTGCCGTGGCATCCCAACGGACAGTGGACGTGGTCTCCGTCGGACCCGGACCGTCTCCGCTGTGCCGTGTGTGACACGGTCTTCCCCAACGCCGAGTTCCCCGAGGACATCGTCATCGAGTGCGCCTGGGGGAGGGGGCAGACGTTCACCTTTGTCGGCGGAGAGACATTCCGGTGTTTTGCCTACCACGACGCCAGGCCCAGCCTCTCCGGCATCACCAGGGCCCGGAAGGTCAGCCATGTGACGGGGCAGTTGCAGAGCCTGGCGATCGCACACGTCCTCACCGAAGACTCGCGCTACGCCCGCGCAGCCAAGGCGATCCTGCTCCGCTTCGCCGACGTGTTCCCGGAATACCTTGTGCGTGCGGGCTATGGCTACGGTGAGTACGCAGGCATGGCCCCGCACGTCGCGGCGGAGCGCATCCTGGACCTGCCCGAAGACGAGCTGGTCTACCCGCCCAACAGGCCGGATCGGAAGGTCTTCGCCGGCTACTGGGCGGCCAGCAGAATCGGCACATCCGGCATGGACGGCGGGTGGGTGGTCCGGGTCTCGGACGCCTACAGCCTGACCTGCACGGCGCAGGAGGATGGGACGCCCGTCTACGACCGGGACGAGCGACTCCGGGTCGAACGAGACGTGCTGCTCGAGAGCACGTATCTCGCCGCCTGCGATCCGGCCATCAACAACAAGTCCGTTGGCAATCGCGCCGGCGCCGCCGTGGCGGGCATGTGCGTCGGCCATCCGGGTCTCGTCCATTTCGGCCTGGATGGCTTTGTTCGGGCTGTGGACGGGTGGTTTCTGCCCGACGGCGGCACCTCGGAGTCGCCGGCCTACGCGATGATGACCATGAACGGCATCCGGCCCTTTGCCCTGGCGTTCCGGGGCTACTCCGACCCGCCTGACTATGCGGGTCCGGGTCGACTCGACGGCTTTGACGCCTGCCGGGACACGCTCTACGGAAATTGCTGGCAGGCGCTGGTCTGGACGCTTCAGGGCGACCTTCATTTCACCCCCTCCGCCGACTCCTACCGGTCAACGGCCATCGGCCTGCCCTTCGCCGACCTGCTCGCGCTCGCCTACCCCACCGACGCCCACGTGGCGCTGCTCAAGGAGCTGATCGCCAAAGACGAGTCCGGCGGCCCCCACCAGAACGCCGTGTTCTATCGGGACCCCGATCTGGCATCGCGTCCAGCACCGCCCTTTGAATTGCCGGATGTGGTCTTTCCCTACCTGTCACAGGGCTATCTGCGCACCGGGGAGGACGGGCGGGAGAGCGTGGTGACCCTCAATGCGGCGGACCACGGCGTACACCACCATCTGGACGGCCTGAATCTCTACTACTGGAAAGAAGGGCACGAACTGCTGTCCGACCTCGGCTACCTCTGGGATCATCCGGACAAATACCAGACGGCGCGAACGAGCGCCCACAACCTCGTGATGATCGACGGAAAGGATCAGACCGGGCGGGGGCGTCGGGGGACCTTCCACCTGTTCTCGGTCACACCGACCGTGAAAGCGATGGAGGCGTCTTCAGACGGGTACGGTCCGGGTTCGGTCTACCGGCGGACCTGCCTGCAGATCGACCGGGGCCCGGCCGGCTCGTATCTCCTCGACATCTTCCGCGCATCCGGAGGGCAGAGGGCGGACTACATCTTCCACGGCCCCCACTCCAACTACCGCATCAGGGGTCTTTCTCTCAGCGCTGAGACCCCGGACGAGCAGCGCCAACCGCTCGGAGAAGCAGGTCCCGTTCTGACAGAAGTTCTCCGGGGGCGCGGACAGGACCCCTGGAGCGTCCTCTGGACGTTCGAGGACGGCTACACCTTCGAGGCCTTCGCTCCGGGCTGTGCGGAGGAGGCGGTCTTCGTGGGGAGCGGGTGGGGGCAGCGAGACCACCGCAACACCGATGTGGGCGCCACGCTGCCCTATGTTATCCGCCGCCTTGAGGGCGCCGGAAGGAGTGGCGTGTTCGCAGCCGCGTTCGTGGGAAGCCGTGGGCGCCAGACGCTGATAGAGGCCATTCGCGTCCTCCCCCTCCCTGCCGATGCGCCCGAGGGCGCCGTCGCCATTGCGGTCCAGACGGCTCACGGCGCCGACATCGTCATCAGCATGCTGGACCCCGCCGCGATCACCGTGCCGACGGACGTCGGCGACGTCTCTACCGACGGTCGGCTGGCCGCTGTTCTGGCCGAAGGCGGACGACCGTCCTCGGCGTGCCTCGTGGGCGGCACGAGCCTGTCTGCGCCTGGCCTGGACCTGACCGCGCCGAAGGCGGTCTTGAGCGGCCGCATTCTCTCCAGCGGATCCGGAGGCGGCCATTCCTATTTCGATATCGATGGCGATAGGTTAGAGATCCAGAGGCTGCGGGGTCAAACGCTCTTTGCGATCGATGGCGACACCCGACACGGCTACCTCATCCGCGAGGTCGAGCCTGCGGGCGCCGGACGCCGGGTGTTCACCAGGCGTGGCCATCGAGGCTTCGAGGCCCGTCCCGCCAAAACCTGGGAGCTACCCGTGACAGCTTTGGTGGTGTCCCTGTAAGTGTGCAACATGTGTGCACCAGGAGAGTTCCGGGAAAATAAAAAACGCAACTCCACTAAAATATGGAGTTGCGTCATAAAAAAGATGGTGGAGGCGGCGGGAGTCGAACCCGCGTCCGGAGGCATTTCAGCGGAGACCTCTACGCGCATAGTCCGTCATTTGATCTCACCCCCCGTCGCCCCGGCGGACAGGGTCAACGAAGGGCCAGCCCTCCAGCTCTCGTCGGCGGTCCCCGGGCCAGGGGCCATCGACCAGTCCGCAGGAGATGACGCCCCGGTCCAGCCCTGCGGACGGGACCGGGCGGGACGGGAGGCCTACTTAGTTAGGCCGCCATTGCATACGAATAGTCGTCTGCAGTTAAACTTTTTCCCAATTGTTTTACGAGCCACTGGGACCTCGGCGCGCAGTCTCTACCTCATCCACCCCCGTCGAAACCGGAACGCCCCCACGACGGAAAAAATATACCATATCGGAGAGGGATTGTCAACAACAAGCGATCAGCGGCAGGGTCATTCAGTTTTCCCTTTTGGGGGGTCACCCTGAGCGTAGCGAAGGGTCTTCTTCCGCTTAAAACGAGATTCTTCGCTCCCTTCGGTCGCTCAGAATGACCTCTCGCCGAGAACTGAATGGCCCTGGATCAGCGGTCAGCAGTCAGCTAAAGCAGGTTCGGTCTTGCTGATAGCTGACGGCTGATAGCTGATCGCTCACTCACACTGCGCCCTCTGCCTCAGATAGTGGTCCACCAGCACCAGCGCCGTCATGGCCTCCACCATCACCACGGCGCGAGGGAGCACGCACGGGTCGTGCCGGCCCCGGCCCTGCAGAGTGGCCGCGTTCCCGTGGATGTCCACCGTCTCCTGCGGCTTCAAAATCGTGGCCGTGGGCTTGAACGCCGCGCGCAGGACGATCTCCTCCCCGTTGGAGATGCCCCCCTGGATGCCCCCGGAGCGGTTCGTCCGCGTGCGAATCCGGCCCCCCGCGTTGTAGAACGGGTCGTTGTGCTGGGACCCGGTCATCAGGACGCCCCCGAACCCCGACCCCACCTCGAACCCCTTGCACGCCGGCAGTGACAGCACCCCCCTGCCCAGGTCCGCCTCTAACTTGTCGAACACCGGGTCCCCCAGCCCCGTCGGGACGTTCCGGGCCACGCACTCCACGACGCCGCCCAGCGAGTCCCCGTCCTTTCGGGCCGCCTCGATCAGCGCGATCATTTGCTCGGCCACGCCCGCGTCGGGACACCGCACGATGCTGGACTCCACCTGATCCAGCGTGACGGACGACGGGTCCACCTCCCCCACCAGGTCCTTCACCTGCTTGACGTAAGCCACGATCTCCACGCCGCACCGCTCGCGCAGGACCTTCCGGGCGACCGCCCCGGCGGCCACCCGGCCCCACGTCTCCCGCGCCGAGGCCCTCCCCCCCCCCTTCCAGTCCCGGATGCCGTATTTGGCCTGGTAGGAATAGTCCGCGTGGGAGGGGCGGTACTTCTCCCGCATCTCGTCGTAGTCCCGCGACCGGGTGTCCCTGTTGCGGGCGAGCATCAGGATCGGCGTGCCCAGCGTCTCCCCCTCAAACACGCCCGACAGGATCTCCGCCAGGTCCTCCTCCTGCCGCTGCGTCGTGATCCGGCTCTGGCCGGGCCGGCGGCGGTCCAGGTCCCTCTGCACGTCGTCGGGCGACAGCGCCAGCCGGGGGGGGCAGCCGTCGATCACGACCCCCACCGCCCCGCCGTGCGACTCCCCCCAGGTCGTGACCCGAAACAGATGACCGAAGGTGTTGCCCATGGCTATTCTCTTCTCAAAACCATCCGCCAGAACTGGAGCCCATCCGTCCCCGGAAGCGGAATGACGAAACCGAACAGGAACAGGGCCAGATTGACGGCATACAGGGCAAGGGCCCACCGCCTGCCGGGGTCCCGGACATAGGCCCTCCAGGCGAAGCGCCCGACCAGAAAGGTCACCGCCGGCCCTGCGGCAGTCAGGAGGGGTCTCACGACCCACCAGACCTCCCTGGTGTCCCACCGCATGTGCCCCCCCGCCAGGAGATTCGGTTCCACGCGGAGATAGAGATCGAGCGCCCTGACCTTGACCGACGCCACCGCCACAGCCGTGTCCAGCGGCCAGCTCCCCCCGACGTGAAACCCCTCGATGCCCGCTCCCAGCAGGAGCCCTGCCGTGAGATGCCCGACCTCGTGCAGGAGACGGGAGGGCGGGTAGAACAGAACGCTCATCAGAACCAGGGACCTCCACCTCGCCATCTCCCGCCGAAAGGCGAGGTACCGATCCGCGAAGTCGTCGATCAGGCGGACGACCCACGTGGACGGAAGCTCCCGGTCGGGGCGCCGGAGCGGAGGGGCTGTCACGTCTCACTCGCTTTCGGCGCCACCGCCCCAAGCGCGTAGGCCCCGCTCAGGTAGGTCCGGGCCACGCGCAGGACGTCCTCGGCCGTGACCCTGTCGATCAGGTCCGGGTGACGATGCACGTAATCGTGGCCGAGTCCCACGGACTCGTAGCGCGCCAGGATGGCGGCCTGGCTGCTGTTCCGCTCCTGCCCCATGATGAACGTTCCCTTGAGGTAGGTCTTGGAGATGCGCAGCTCCTCCTCGGTGACGCGCTCGGAGCAGACCTTCCGCAGCTCCTCCAGGATGCCCTCCCGGGCGACCTCAAACTGGTCGGGGCCGGTGCCGATGTAGGCCACGAAGGCGCTCGGGCCGGGCCGGGCGGCGTAGGTGGAGCCCACCTGATACGCCAGCCCCCGCCGGTCCCGGAGTTCGGTGAAGAGCCGGCAGCTCATCGATCCCCCCAGGACGGCGTCCAGGACCTCCATCGCCGGATAGTCGGCGTCGGTGATGGAGGGCGCGCCGTACCCCACGGCCAGCCACGCGGCCCGGCTCTCGCGGGACTCGATGCGCTGCCGGGGCTCGGAGAGAGGCGTCACGGACGCGCCGTCAGCCTCCGGAAGGGGACCAGGGTCCGCCGCGCCCAGGTGCGCCTCCACCTGGCCTACGAGCCAGGCCCGGTCGAAGTGTCCCACGGCGGACAGGATTGCGTTGTTGGGCCTGTAGTGGGCGCGGAAGAAGTCGCCCACGGTCTCCCGCGAGAACGCCGAGACCGTCTCCGGATAGCCTAAGAGCGGTTTGTGGTAGGGGTGCGCCCCGTAATAGGCCTCGGCCAGCAACTCCATCGCCTTCTGGATGAACTGATCCTCCTTCGCCCGGATCTTCTGGAGGGTCTGGGCGATCTCGTGCGCGACCTCGTCGGGCGGGAAGGAGGGGTTCAGCAGCACGTCGAAAAAGATCGGAAGGATCTCGGCCAGACCGTCGGACGTGGCGATCAGGGAGGCAGCCCCGTAGTCCCGCGAGGCGTACGCCGAAACCCTGGCCCCGGTGGACTCCATCTCCACGGCGATCTGTTCGGCGGTGCGGGAGGCGGTCCCCTTCAGCAGGAGGGCCTGCGTCAGGTTGGACAGGCCGGCCTGGGCGTCGGTCTCGCGGATGCTCCCGATGCCGAGCATGACGGTGACGGCCGCGATGTCGTTGGCCTGCGACGGCTTGGTCAGGAGCGTCAGGCCGTTGTCCAGGACCCGCTTTTCGACTGTAGGAGAAGGCTGTTTCACGTTTGCCGTTTCACGTTTCACGTTTCACGTTTCACGTCTTTAAAACACCAGCAATCCCGCGCCGATGGCCCCGGCGTCGTTCCGCAGCTGCGCCTGGACCACCCGCGTATGCGCAAACATGCCGGGCAGGGTGCGCCGCCGGGCGGTCTCGATCAGGGGATCGAGCAGGATGGGGCCGGCCTCGGAGATGCCCCCGCCGATGGCGATCACCTCCGGGCTGAGGAGATGAATGACGTTGGACACGGCGATGCCGAGGTACTCGGCGGCGGACCTCACAATATCCCGGGCCATCCCGTCCCCCTCCTGCGCGGCGTGGCAGATGACCTCCGGCGTGACCCGCTCGGCCCGGCCCTCCGCCAGGTCCAGCGCCTTCGACCGCCGGCCCCCTGCGAGCGCCGCGCGGGCGTCCCGGACCATCGCCGTCCCCGACGAGAGGGCCTCTAAGCACCCCTTCTGGCCGCAGCCGCACAGCGGCCCGTCGGGCAGGATGCAGACATGCCCGATCTCCCCGGGGTCGAACGAGGCCCCGTGGTAGAGCCTCCCGTCGAACACGATGCCGCCGCCGATGCCGGTCCCGATCGTGATGAAGAACAGAGAGGCGCAGCCCGCCCCGCTCCCCACGCGGGCCTCGGCCAGGGCCGCCACACTGGCGTCGTTGTCCACGCGCACGGGCGCGGGGAGATGGTCCTGAAGCGCGGCGCGCACGGGGAAGTCCCGCCAGTGCAGGTTAGGGGCCAGGACCGCCACCCCCTGCCGGGAGATGACGGCGGGCACGCCGACCCCCACGCCTGCCAGGTCCTTCAGCGCGACCCCCCCCTGTGCAGCCGTGGCCTCCACGCCCTCGACCATGTGACGGACCACGGCCTCCGCGCCGTCCTGCGCCCCGGTGGGCCGCAGGTCCCTGGCCAGGATGCGCCCCTCCCGGCTGATGAGCGCCGTCTTGATGTTCGTGCCGCCCAGGTCGATGCCGACCGCGGGGGAGCCGGTGGAATGGGCCACGGAGAGACTCCTGTTCGATGGACATTCATGTAGGTAAGGGCGACCCTCTGGTCGCCCCTGCTGAAGAATTTAGCCAAACGGCCCCGGAATGTCAAGAAGGGGCGACTCACCGAGTCGCCCCTACACTTACCCGTAGATCAGCAGCTTGATCTCCTCCGGCAGCTTCTCCGCGATCCGGGCGATCAGGTCCCCCTTCAGCAGCCGGACCATGCGGTGCCGGGCCGTGGCGCCTAAGATCAGATAGTCCACGCCGAGGGTGGCGGCCTGGTCCAGGATGACCGCATCCGGATCGCTGCTGATCGTGTAGAGCGGGACCACCTTCACCCCGTACTCCTCCCCCAGCCGCCCGGCCGCCTCGAAGGTGGCCTGGGCCTGCGGGTCCTCGGCCAGCGACTCCCCGGCGTCCACCAGCACGGCGATCTCCCGCACCACCAGCACGAACAGCATCGCCCCATACAGCCGGGCCTGCTCCACGGCGAATCGGAGCGTCTCCGTCGGCCCTCTGATGGCCACCAGGAGCGAGGTCACCGGGATCGGCGCGGCCCGGACGGGCGCGGGGGCGAGGGTCGGAATCGGCGCCGGAGGGGCCAGGGCCAGGCGCCGCTCGTGCCGCTCGTGCAGCGTGCGGGCCACCGTGCGCGTGGCCAGTCCCACGCCTAAGACAACCACGGCGAACAGAAGGGCGTGGCTCTTCCGGTAGGCGATGGTCAGCTCGATCAGACCCATCATCGCGAACGTCCCCATCATCACGGGCCGCTCCAGCCGCGTCAGACCGAGCTTGAAGTTGGTGGCGCACGCGCCGAGGTGGATCGTAATTGCCCCCACCACGCCGATGGCGTAGAGCGCGGCCAGCCGGGTCAGGTCCTTTTCGATCAGGAGGACGAGGGCGGGCGCCAGGGCCGCCACGATCAGGGGAATGCGGGGCACGCCGTAGCGGTTGAGCCGGCGGAAGGGCCTGGGCATCTCCCCGTCGTGCGACATCAGGTAGAGGATCGACACCAACCCGACGATGGCGGTGTTGGCCGCGGAGAGGAGGAGAAAGCTGAACACGATCCCCACGACCTGCCCAAACCACGGGCCTACATAGTATTCACCAAGGTATTTTAACATATCCTCGGTGTGGCCCGACAGGTTCGGGACCGCGTGCATGGCCAGGCCCAGGAGGGTCGTGAAGACCGTCACCTCGAACATCACCGGCAGGATGGCCCGCCGGGCGGTCTTGTGAATGACAGGGTGGTCCTCGGAACTCCCCCGGTCCGTCTCCATCACCCCCGTCATGTTGGCGATGGCCTCCACGCCCGACAGGGCCAGGATGATCTCCACGAAGCTGAACCAGGTGTCGTGAAACCGGCCCGGCGGGGGGACCAGGTGGACCTGGTCCACGTGGAAAAGCGAGACGCCGGCCAGGCTGACCACCACGAGCGCAGCCGGCGCGGCCAGGAAAATGGCCAGACTGCCGCTGTGCCGGGGGCCGTAGGCGTTGACCGCGCCCAGCAGGAGAATCGACCCGATGGCCCACCACTGCGGGTTTTCAAAGCCCAGATAATGGAAGGCGTCCAGGGTGCTGAGGGACGCGGTGATGATATAGTCCGCCGTCAGCAGCAGCGCCCCGATCACCGCCAGCGTCCGGTTCCGGTGCCGCACCGAGGAGTAAACGCCCCCTCCGTCCGGGTAGTGCTTGCAGACCCAGATGAAGTTGATCCCGATGATGGTCGTCAGAACCGACATCGCCAGGATCAGGTAGAACGAGGAGTGCCCGGCCAGGGCGAAGGCGATGCCGGTCACGTAGGCCTTGCTCGTCCCCCAGTCCCCGTAGAGCATGCCCGCCGCCCGCGTGGAGTTGACGTTCCTGGGCCGTTTGAGCAGCACGTGTTCCCCTCCCTGTGAGGCGCCTTCTTTACATCAGAATCACCCGGCACTCCGGGTCCGCGGCCATGGCCGCGGCCGGGGTGTTGTTCACGTCGTCCGGGGGACAGAGCAGATAGTGAAAGTAGGTGACACAGGACCTGCTCTCAAAAGGAAAGATCGCCCGGAAGCGCCCGTCCGGCTCCACCTCGTGGCGCACCGACCCCGTCTCGGACCACGCCCCCACGGTGGCCGCGTCCACGGTCAGAACCCCGTCTGTCACCACCACCCAGCTCGTGGGTCTCCCATCGGCCCGTCTCCGCGCCCCGAACGCCGTGGACAGAGGCCCTGCCGGAAGGTTGAAGTCGGCCTCCACGACGACGGAGGCGACCTGCGCGACGTCTCCCGAGACCACCTCGTGTTCGGCCATTAACCATGACTTGCCCGACACGAACGTGAGCGCGGTGATGAACCTGTATCCGCCCGGATAGGCCCCTTCCGCGCGCAACCGGGCCGACCAGGGGCCCTGTGTCTCGACCGTCACCCGCGTCTCCCCCTCCGGGCAGAGTTCCTGGCCGTCCTTCAGGACCAGGACGGCCCCTCGCGCCCCTGGGCGGAGAAAGGCGCGGTCGTTGAACACGACCTGGTCGACCAGATTGAACCCCTGCCGTCGGACCCGGCAGGTCACCGGCCCCTGCTGAACCTCAATAGGCTCGCCGGAGGTCCGGACCACCACGGGATTTCGCAACCGGGCCGCAGGCGTGGCCCCGTCTCCGTACTCGAACCGGCATGCCCCCTCCCCCCTGGCCGGAAGGGTGACCGGCAGGGTGATCGCCGCCGTCCGCACGCTGCCGTCCTCCCACGAGCGTACGACGTCCACCTGGACAGGCTGCTCCTTCCCGGCAGGGTCAAACAGACGAGAGGGGTCCCCGGGGCGGAACAGCCCGCGCCCGAACTCCGCGACCGTCGTACAGGGAAAAGACCGCCGCAGGAATCCATCCCGCTCCACCACCTTGATGGTGCGCTGCATGAGCATGCCGGTCACCCCTTCAACGCCGCGAGCCGCTTTCGTCTCTCCTCGACCTGCCGCTCCAGCAGGTCGATCTCCTGCTCCAGGGCCTGCGCCTGCTCACTCCCCTCCGGCTGTCTCTCCACCGGGTATTGCGCCCCGGCCCACTCGTCATAGCCGCCGAGCATGGAGGAGACCTCCCTGTATCCCATCTCCCGGAGGGTCTGCGCGGCCAGCGCCGACCGTACGCCCCCGGCGCAGTAGACCACGACCGAACGGGACTTGTCGGGCAGCGCCTTCTCCACCTCCAGCTCCAGCAGGCCCCTCGGAACGTGGACCGCCCCGATCAGGCGCCCGGCCTCGTACTCCTCCCTGCCCCGCACGTCTAACAGGACTGGCCGCTGGCCCCTGTCGAGGGCCTCTTTCACGTCCTGGATCGTGACCTCCCGGATGACGGCCTTGGCGCTGTCGATCATGTCCTGACGTGTCTTCATGCGAAAACTCCTTGCAAAATAGTTAAAAGACAGGTATAAGAATAACCAATATAATGACCTTCTCGATGAAGTCAAGTCCATATTCCGCGCGGACGGCCCCCAAAGAAGCCTTGACGGACCCGCGCGATCTTCATATCTTAGAGGCAGTCCTGAGTCCTGAGTCCTGAGTAACGAGTGCTGAGTAAAAGCCAAAACGCTGTTCTTTGCTTTTACTCAGCACTCAGGACTCATCACTCATCACTTTTTTCGGCGGGAGTGCATGGGGCGCTGGTGGCCCTCGCGGGCTTCAAACCCGTTGCGGCGCGGTGATCCCGCGCTGGGTGGGTTCGATTCCCACACGCTCCCGCCAAAAATTTATAACCGCCGGGGTTCCCTTGCCCATCCGCCTCGACACCTCCTCGCGCACCCTGTCCCTCTCTTTCGCGTCGGAGAAAGACAGGGCCGCGTTCTTCCGGTCCCTCCGCGAAGGGCAGACCGTGCAGGCCCGCGTCGTGGACCAGGCGCCGGACGGGCGGTGGGTGCTCCGCATTCGGGGTCAGGACCTCCTGACCGAGTCGCGTCTGCCGCTGGCTAAAGGCCAGGTCGTGTCCGCGCGGGTGGAGACCCTCGGCCCGCCCGTGGTCCTGTCCCTCCTCGACGGAGAGGCCGCCGGAGAGGAGGCGCTGACCCGCGCCCTCAGGGACCTCGGCCTCGACGATGACCCCGCCGGCCGCGCAGTGCTGGGCCGGATGATCGCCCGGCAGCTCCCCCTGAATGGGCCTGCGGTGCAGGGCATTCGGGATGCGCTGGTGCGGATGGGCCTCGACCTGTCGGACGCGGAGAAGGTGGACAGGGCCGTCGACGCGATGTTCCTGCTCGCCTCCCGTTCGGTCCCCATCACGCCCGCGTCCCTGGAGGCGGCCCTGACTGCATTTTCCCCCTCAACACTGGGCGGGATGATCGGAAACCTGCTGGACCTGATCCGGGGCCTCTCCCCCGGCCTCCGCTCCCCGGCAGAGGCCAATCTGCGCGCCCTGGAGGAGACCCTCTCCGCCCTCCTGATGAGCGCGGAAGGCCTGGACGCCGGGGACCTCCGGCGACTCATCGACGACCTCGGCCTGGGGCTGGAGGGGAAGTTGAGGGCGCTGACAGAGCGCCCCCCGGACTCGCAGGACCTCCAGCGCCTCTCGCAGACCGACTTGAAAGCCGCCCTCCTCCGCCTCCGGGCCGCGCTGAACGACCCTGCCCGGATCGGCGCGGACGATACAGCCCTCCTGGAGACCCTGCGCGGACGCGCGGACGAGGCCCTGCGCCACCTCGAACACCTCCAGCTCCTCAACCTCCCGGCGCAGCGCGACCCGGCCCCCCACCTCCTCCTCCAGATCCCGCTCCTCTTCGGCCAGGAGCGGACCTCGGCGGACCTGCGGGTGTTCTACGCCGAAAAAGAGGGGCGAAGGCAGATCGACCCGGAGAACGCGAGGCTCCTCCTCGGCCTGGACCTGGCCCATCTCGGGCGGGTGGAGGTGGACCTGCGCGTGACGAATCGGACCGTGGACTGCCGGATCGACGTGGAGGGCGAGGCGCAGCGGGACCTGTTCAGCGAGGCGCAGGAGGACCTGAGAGCGGGGCTGGAGGGGTGCGGCTACGCCGTGCGCAGGGTCGCGTGTGAGGTCCGCCCGCCCGCCCCTGATGAGGGCGCGCCGAAGGAGGGCCAGGCCAAGATCGGTCTGGATGTGCGGGCATGAGTAGGGGCGATGCACGCATCGCCCCTACTCCGCCTTTTCCCGGATGTAGTCCGCCGACTTCTTGAGTTCAACCATCGGATCTCCGGTCACCCGGCACTCGAACCCGTAGTAGAGATCGTAGCCGACCTCCTTCAACGCCTTCAGCCCGGGCCCGAAGTCCGTGTGCCCGTAGCCCGGCAGCCAGCGGTTGCTGTCGGCCAGGTGGACGTTCCGGACCCATTTTCCGGCGTGCCGGATGCTTGCGGCCAGGTCCGCGTCTTCGATATTCATGTGAAAGAAGTCGGCCATCGTCACCACGGCCGGGCTCTGCACGGCCTCGCAGATCTCCGTCGCCTCCTGCAGGGTGCAGGGCCACGGCTGCTCGTACCGGTTGAGCGCCTCGATCACCACCGCCCCCCTGACCTTCTCCCCGTGCTCCCCCAGCTCCTTCAGCAGCTCGATCAGCAACTGCTTCTCCAGGTGCCGCGTGGTGAACAGCGGCGACAGGTCCGGGATGCGCGGCTTCCCGTGCATATGCACCTCGATCAGCGGCGGCAGGATCACCCCGACCCCCCCCAGTTCCCCGCAGAGCTGCATGGCCTCCTTGATCGCCCTCATCGCCTCGTCCCGCTCCGACCTTCGGGCGTCCAGGATGCCCAGGTGCTGCGATGAGAAGATGTTCGGGCAGATCCCCGTCGCCTGCGCCGCCTTCTGAATCTCCTCCAGATGCTCCCGCCTGCTGCTCCTCGTGATCTCGATCCCTTTGAAGCCCAGTTTGACCAGGTTGTCGAACTTCTCCCGCAGGGTCCTGCCGGGGACCATGTTCTCCCGGATCGAAAACTTCATGCCACACCTCCCAGGTAACGACCCCTCCCCCGTCCCCTCCCCCAAAGGGAGAGGGGAGAGACCTGCCTGCTCCCCCTTCCCCTTCGGGGAAGGGGGTTGGGGGGTTGGGTCTGTTTGCCGTTATCTTCCCCCTACTCCATCAGCAACTTGATCCCGGTCGCCAGCACGAACAGGAGCACCACCCTGGAGAACGCCCCGCTCGGCACCCGGCGATTGAGCAGGATGCCCAGCCCCGTCCCCGCGGCGATGGACGGCATCAGATACAGGTCCTGGACCAGCACCGACCGGCTCAGCAGGCCCAGGCCGATGTAAGGCCCGACCTTCGCCGCATTGATCAGAAAATAGACCGCCGTGGTCGTCCCCACGAAGGTCCGGTTGTCCAGACGTTGCGGCAGGAGGTACATCGTCGTGACCAGCCCCCCGATGTGCGCCAGCGTCGATATGGTCCCCGTCACGAACCCCGCCACGAACCCCTGGACCGTGCCCCCGCTGAACGGCGTCTTCGTCCTCATGACCACGTCCCGGACGACCTGGATCACGGCGAAGACGCACGCCAGCAGCCCGATGGTCTTCTTGAGATACAGATCAGGGATGACATCCAGGATGCGCGTCCCCAGAAAGACCCCGGCCAGCGCCCCCGGCATCAGCGTCAGCACATTGCGCCGGTCCCACTGGTTCCAGTAGTAGAAAAGGGACAGGATGTCCGTGGCGAGCAGCAGCGGCAGCATCAGCCCCACCGTCTGCTTGGCGGGCAGGATGAGGGTGAGCATGGGACCGACCAGGATGCCCGTCCCCCCGCCAAACCCCGCCTTTGAAAACCCGATCAACAGCGCCGCCAGGTTCAGGATGATCGTCTGATTATCCAACGCACCTCATTTTTCAATTTGCAATTTTTAATTTTAAATTTTAAATTTTCTATCCCCTTTCGCAATTTAGCCAAGACAGATAGCCATGTCAACGGAAAACATGGATAACCAACTCCTACAGGAGACCCCTTCCGAGCCGGATGTCCCTCCCCTCACCTGGGCCGAGCGCTGCGCCGAGTTCGTCCACTACCTCGGCCTGACCGACTGGCAGATCGCCCTCTGCGCCGGCCTCCCGACCCTCCTCTTCATCGCCCTTCTCCTTCTGCGCGGCGAGGGGCGCGGCAGCGGGTTTGCCATCCTCGTCACCTACCTCCCCATCCCCCCCCTCGTCCTCGCCTGTCAGCTCTTTTCCCGCCGCTTCGGCTGGGCCCGCTTCCTCGCAGGGACCCTCGCCGTGGCCGGCCTCAAGATGATCCTCACGGCCAGCCTCTACGTCTTCTTCCTCCTCCGCCGCATGTGAGCGGAGCGCGATCCCACCCCCCTTCAGGGTGTGACGTACAGGAGGGTCACCTATGACGATGAAAGGGCGTCGCTTTCGGCGCAGGCTCAGGACGATGCTGAGCGTCTGTGTGGCGACCTGCCTCGGCGCGCTCGACGCCGGGGCGCAGGTGGAGCAGCAGGCCAGGCTCGTGGAGCAGGGTCAAAAGGTCTACGACCTCCACTGCGTCGGCTGTCACGGGGAGAAGGGGGATGGACAGGGACCGGCGGCGCGGCTCCTGATCGTCAAGCCGAGGGACTTCACGAAGGGGGTCTTCAAGTTCCGCACCACCCCCTCCGGCTCGCTCCCGACCGACGAGGACCTCTACCGGACGATCACGCGGGGCGTCTTCCGAACCTCCATGCCCGAACACGCCCTGCTCCCCGAAAAACAGCGCCTCGCCGTCATCCAGTACATCAAGACCTTCTCAGACCGCTGGCAGACGGAGAGGTCGGGCCAGCCGATCCCGATCCCGGCCCCCTCTGAAGACCTCGGCTCGCCCGAATCCATAGCGCGAGGAAAGGCGGTCTACGAGTTGCTGGAGTGCTGGACCTGCCACGGGAGGGCCGGCCGCGGCGACGGCCCCTCTGCCGCCACGCTGCAGCCGGACGAGTGGGGGAACCCCCAGAAGCCGTTCAACTTCACGAAGGGATGGCTCAAGAGCGGCCCCACCCCCAGAGACGTCTACCGGACCTTCATGACCGGCCTGAACGGCACGGCCATGCCATCCTATCAGGCGATCTTCGAGTCCCCGGACGGGGAGAACATCAGGGAGGGGGACGCCTGGCATCTCATCTCGTTCGTGCTCTCTCTGAGGGAAAAGCAAAACCCGTGAAACGTCAGACGTCAAACGTCAAACGTAAAGACGGCCTTTTCGTTTCACGTTTCACGTTTCACGTTTCACGTCTTCAGGAGGCTTCATGGCACAGGCAGACACCAACCGGGACCTCGTCAACGTGGGCCTTGTCAGGGCTCATCTGATCGCCGGGGCCGTGGCGTTCGCAGGATCGCTGTTCGCCGGGCTGTTCTACGCCTTCCAGTTCCTGCGGGCCTACCCCTTCCCCGGCGTCGAACTGCTCTCGCCGGGCCGGATGCGGATGGTCCACACCAACCTGGCGGCCTACGGCATGATCGCCAATGCCTTTATCGCCGGGATGCTCTGGGCCATCCCCCGGCTCACCCGCCGCCCCATCCTGAGCGACCGGCTCGGCTGGTTCATCTTCTGGACCTGGCAGGCGATCCTGATGGCCACGGGCGTTGGACTGCTCACCGGGCACGCCCAGGCCATCGAGTGGGGGGAGACGCCGATCTTCGTCGACCCCATCGCGATCGTGGGCCTCGTCCTGGTCGTCCTCAACCTGGGGGCGCCCATCGTGCGCTCGCAGGAGCGAGGGCTCTATGTCTCGCTCTGGTACTTCACCGCCGCCCTCACCTGGACCGGCCTGGTCTATTTCATGGGGAACTACCTTCCGCAGTTCTGGGCGCCGGGGGCGACAGGGGCCGCGATAACCGGCCTGTTCATCCACGACCTGGTCGGCCTGTTCGTGACCCCCATCGGCTGGGGGCTGATGTACTATTTCGTCCCGATCCTGCTCAAAAAACCGATCTGGAGCCACGCCCTCTCGCTGATCGGCTTCTGGGGCCTGGCCTTCTTCTACCCCCTCCAGGGCGTCCATCACTTCCTGTTCAGCCCCATCCCGATGTACGCGCAGTACGGGGCCGTGGTCTCCACCGTGATCCTGGAGATCGTCGTGACCACGGTCATCGTCAACTTTTTCGCGACGATCCGGGGAAGCTGGGGCGCGGTGGTCAGCAACATGCCCATCCGCTGGTTCTACACCGGCATGATCTGCTACTTCACCACCTGCCTCCAGTGCGCCTTCCAGGTGACCCTCACCTTCCAGCAGATCATCCACTTCACCGACTGGGTCGTGGGTCACGCCCACCTGGTCATGTTCGGGGTGTTCGGGTTCTGGATCATCGGTTTCTACGTGGAGCTCTGGCCCCGGGTCGTGGGGAGGCCCTGGTACTCCCGCCGGCTGCTGGTCTATCACTACTGGCTGACGCTCCTGGGCATGAGCCTCATGTTCGTCGACCTGGTGGCGGCCGGACTGCTGCAGGGCTACTCCTGGCGGAGCCTGCAGCCCTGGTCAGACTCGATCATCGCCTCCGTCCCGTTCTGGTTCACCCGGATGGTGACCGGCCTGATGATCATCGCCGGGCAGCTCCTCTTCTTCTACAACATGTGGGCCACGGCCCGGAGTCCCGTCCCCGCGCGGGTCGCGGCCCCGGCGTCCCAGACGGCGTGAAATCAGGCCCCCTTTTTTTGGAGCTATACCTATGGAACGCGTCCCCACCATTGCCCTGATCGCAGGCATATCCACGTTCCTGCTGGGCTTTATCCTGATGGGCGTCCTGCCCTGGCTGGGCCAGTCCAAAATCCCCATGAAAAGCGTCGAAGAGATCGCCCGGGACATCCCGGCGGACTTCTACCAGTTGGCCGAGGACTATCCTGAAGAGTTCCGGCGCGCCTACGGCCAGCCGGACGCCCGATCCTTCGCGAAGGCCCTCAGGCTGGGCAGGGAGGTCTACATCGCGGAGGCCTGCTGGCACTGCCACTCCCAGTTCGTCCGCCCCGTGTCGAACGAGGACCTCCGCTTTGGCCCGGTCTCCACGGTGGAGGAGTACACCAACGAGATGAACCTCCCCCACCTGTTCGGCACGCGGCGCGTGGGGCCGGACCTCATCCGCGAGTCGGGCAAGCGCTCCAACGACTGGCACGCCGCCCACTTCTACGAGCCCCGCTTCGTCGCCCCCTACTCCGTGATGCCCTCCTACCGCTGGTTCTTCGACGCGCAGGACCGCCCGAACGAGCGGGGGCTGGCGATCATCGCCTACGTGCAGTGGCTCGGCAGCTGGCGCAGGACGGTCCCGGAGACGATCTACAACGCGGAGGCGATTCAAAAGGGAGAGCAGCCATGAAAGATCGGAAACAGACGGCGGTGATCGTCCTGTCCACCGTCGTGGTCCTGATGGCAGCCGGCGGCTTTGCTTACAAGATGGCGGAGTTCGCCGAGACCATCCTCAAGGACGACCTGCACGGCTTCGGCATCTCGGCCATCGTCACCTACCTCATCGGCATGTTCGCCCTGCTGTTCCTGAACGTCTGGGCGTTCCTGCGGGGGTACTTCCGGGACCTGGAGGGGCCTAAATATCGCATGCTGGAGATGGAGGAGGACTACGAGCAGATCGAGCGGGCCACGGGACGCGCCCCGAAGGTCGGGGCCGTGGCCGGAAAGGAGCGCTGACGTGGCAGAGGAAGAGAAGGACCGTCAACTGACGGAGGACAGCAAGCACTGGACCTACGACCACAACCCGGTGCCCTGGTGGATGGCCCTCCTCTGGGCCGCGGCCCTCATCTGGGGCATCGCCTACCTGGTTATGTATCTTTTATAATCAGTAGATCACGAAAAGAGGGTTGAACAGATAGACAAAGGCGCTTACTCATTGTAGATTATCCGCATAGACAGATTCTCATTTCAT
>Ga0137796_10000729_pt1 | contig 19905 bp, 16 predicted proteins | sample OV2TP3_FD_97704 | JGI IMG/M metagenome (GOLD analysis project Ga0137796, IMG submission 97704) | reverse complement strand
ACCGGATCGTTCAAGCGCTCGGATTTCGGGATGAAGTTCGGCATCCCCGGGATCGCCGATGAAGTCCGGCTGATGGTCAACTTCGAGGCGATCAAGGACCAGTAGCCCGGTCCGACCGCCCCGGCGCGGCGAAACCGCCGGCGGCTCAGGCTGCCGGGGCGAGCGAATTCAGCAGTTCATCCTGCGCCAGGCGCGCGCGGCCGCGACGCGGGCCCGCGCGCTCGTAGGCGCCCTCCGCGTTCATCACCCAGGTCTGCCCGGCGTCTTCGAGGTAGGCCTGCAGCCCCTCGCGGATCACCCGTTGCTTGAGCGCCGGATCGAGCACCGGGAACGCAAGCTCGATGCGGCGGAAGAAGTTGCGGTCCATCCAGTCGGCGCTCGCGAGATACACGTCTTCCGCGCCGTCGTTGTGGAACAGGAACACCCGGGTGTGCTCGAGGAAGCGGCCGACGATCGAGCGCACCCGGATGTTGCTGGACAAGCCCTCGGCTCCCGGGCGCAGTGCGCACACGCCGCGCACGATGAGGTCGATCTGCACGCCCGCCTGCGATGCGGCGTAGAGTTCCTCGATCAGCTCGGGCTCGAGCAGCGCATTCATCTTGGCGACGATGCGCGCGGGCTTTCCTTCCTTTGCGAGCCGCGCCTCGTTGCGGACCGCGGCGACCACCCGCCGGTGCAGCGTGAACGGCGAGAGCCACAGATGCTTCATGCGGCTCGCTCGCCCGAGGCCGGTGAGTTGCTTGAAGACCTCGTGCACATCGGCGCACATTTCCTCGTTCGCCGTAAGCAACCCGAAGTCGGTGTACTGGCGCGCCGTGCGCGGATGGTAGTTGCCCGTCGCAAGGTGCGCGTAGCGCCGCAGCGCCGGACCCTGCGCCGTGTCCTCGCGCCGCACCACCAGCGCCATCTTGGCGTGCGTCTTGTGGCCGACGACGCCGTAGATGACGTGCGCGCCGACTTCCTCCAGGCGCGATGCCCAGGCGATATTCGCTTCCTCGTCGAACCGCGCCATCAGCTCGAGGACCGCGGTCACTTCCTTGCCGCGGCGCGCGGCATCGATCAGGATCTCCATCAGCTCGGAATCGGTTCCGGTGCGGTACACGGTCTGCTTGATCGCGATGACGCGCGGATCGGTGACCGCGGTGCGGATGAAGTCGATCACCGGGGCGAAGGACTCGTACGGATGATGGAGCAGCACGTCCTGTTGCCGCAGCACGGCGAAGATGTCGGGCGCCTGGCGCAGCGACGGCGGCAGGCCCGGCTGGAACGGCGGATACTTCAGCTCGGGGCGCTCCACCTGGTCGGGGACCTCGCGCAGCCGATACAGGTTCACCGGGCCGTCGACGCGGTACAGATCGACCTCCTCGAGCGAAAACTGCTGCAGCAGGAAATCGACCATCGACCGCGAGCAGTTCTCGACCACCTCGAGCCGGACCGCATCGCCGAAGTGCCGGTGCAGCAGCTCGCCCTGGACCGCGATGCGCAGGTTCTTGATTTCCTCCTCGTCGACGAAAAGATCGGAATTGCGCGTCACGCGGAATTGATAGCACCCGAGCACTTGCATGCCGGTGAACAGCGCGTCGACGTGGGCGTGCAGGATCGAGGACAGGAACACGAAAGCGTACGGCGCGCCGGCGACGTCGGCGGGCAGCCGGATCACGCGCGGCAGGGCGCGCGGCGCCTGCACGATCGCCGCGCGCGACTTGCGGCCGAACGCGTCGCGCCCTTCGAGCTCGATCGCGAAGTTGAGGCTCTTGTTGAGAACGCGCGGGAACGGATGCGCGGGGTCGAGCCCGATCGGGGTGAGCACCGGCAGGAGCTCCCGGAAGCAGTAGTCGCGGATCCAGGCGCGCTGCGCGTCGTTCCACACCTCGCGCCGCGGGAAGACGATTCCCTCGCGCGCGAGCGCGGGCAGCAGCACGGCGTTCAGCAACCGGTACTGCTCGCCGACCAGGGCGTGCGCCTGTGCCGAGACGAGCGAGAACACGTCGGCGGGGCTGCGGCCGTCGGCGCCGGATTCCCTCACGCCGAGCTTGAGTTGCTCTTTCAGGCCGGCGACGCGGATCTCGAAGAATTCGTCCAGGTTGGACGAAACGATCGTGAGAAAGCGCAGCCGTTCGAGGGGCGGGATGGCCTCGTCGGCGGCCTGCGCCAGCACGCGCCGATTGAACTCGAGCAGGCCAAGCTCGCGGTTGAGGAAATGAGACGGGGGCAGCGCTTTCTTGGTCATTGCCAGGGCGTCCAGCGCGCCTGCAGGTTGCGACGGAGGTTTCCGCCGGCTGGCGCCAATTTTACCGCGTGACGCGCCCGTTTGCCCCGTTCTCATTGGGGTGTTAACGTCGAGCGCATGCTGCAACCGGAAGTGCTCGCCGCAGTCGACCTGGGTTCCAACAGTTTCCATCTGCAGATCGGGCGCGTGGTCGACGGCCAGATTTACGCGCTCGATGCGCTGCGTGAGCCCGTTCGGCTCGGCGCCGGGCTGACGGCGGAAAAGCGCATCGACCGGGCGACGCAGGCCCGTGCCCTCGACGCGTTGGCTCGTTTCGGCGAGCGCCTGCGCGGGCTGCCGCGTCACGCCGTGCGCGCGGTCGGAACCAACACGCTTCGCATCGCCAAGAACGCCGCGCAGTTTCTGCGCGAAGCGCGCGCCGCGCTCGGCTTCACCATTGAAGTGATCGCCGGGCGCGAAGAGGCGCGCCTGATCTATCTTGGCGTGTCCCACTCGCTGCCGCCCGCGCCGCGCGAGCGGCTGGTGGTCGACATCGGAGGCGGATCAACCGAGTTCGCCGTCGGCAGCGGGTTCGAACCCCGCCTGACCGAATCGCTCTACATGGGGTGCGTGAGCTGGAGCCTGCGGTTCTTCCCGGACGGGAAGATCGACAAGGCGCGCATGCGGGCAGCGGAGCTTGCCGCCCGTCAGGAGCTTTCGGGGATGGCGCGGGAGTACAGCGCGTCCGGGTGGCAGGAGGCGGTGGGCTCCTCCGGAACGGCGCGCGCCATCGAAGCGATCCTGCACGAGAGCGGCTATGCGGAATCGGGCATCACGCGCGACGGGCTGGAGCGTCTGCGCGCGCAGCTGATCAAGCACGAGCGCGCCGACGCCGACCGCATCCCCGGATTGCGCGAGAACCGCGCCGCGGTGCTTCCCGGCGGCGTCGCGATCCTGTGCGCGGTGGTCGAAGCGCTCGGCATCGAGACGATGAGCGTTTCGGAAGCGGCTCTGCGTCACGGCGTGCTCTACGATCTGCTCGGCCGGGCACAGCACGCCGACATGCGCGAAGCGACGGTGGCGCAGTTCATGCGCCGGTATCACGTCGATGGCGCGCAGGCCGAACGTGTGCGCGGCATTGCGCTGTGGATCTTCGACGCACTCGCAAACGGCGGCGATGCGGAAATCCGAGACGACGATTCGGCGCGCCCGACCCTCGACTGGGCGGCGCGGCTCGCCGAGATCGGTCAGTCGATCGCGCATGCGCAATACCACAAACACTCGGCATACGTGCTCATGAACGCCGACATGCCGGGATTTTCGCGCATGGAGCAGCAGCGCCTGGCGCGGATCGTGCTCGCGCACCGCGGCAAGCTCGTGAAGGTGCAGGACCTCGGACTGGAACGCAGCGACTGGATGCTCGTGTTCGCGCTGCGGCTCGCGACGCTGCTGCTGCGAAGCCGGACCGATGTGCGCGTGCCGCTGCTGCGGGTCGCGATGGACGAGGCGGGCTTTGGCGTGGTCCTGCCGCAGGCGTGGCTCGACGAGAACCCCCTTACGGCCGATGCGCTCGAATCCGAGGCCGGATCGTGGAAGGCGGTGGGGGTGAAATTCGCGGTGAGTGGCCTGTCGGAGAAGAAGGTCGCCTCGCTCGCGCGCGCCTGATGCGGTAAGATTCGCGCATTCAGGCGCGTAGCTCAGCTGGTTAGAGCACTACCTTGACATGGTAGGGGTCGTTGGTTCGAGTCCAATCGCGCCTACCAATTCCCTCAAGCAGTTACGTCGAAGCAACCACATTCGCTGGTTTGAGTGCCCCCGCTAGCTGCGACATGCAGAGGCCCGGCGATAGCGCGGGATTTCATTTCGCGCGATTAAGCTGCTTGAGCTTTTCGAGAATGATGTTGCTGGCCTGAACCTTCGCGGCAATCTGAGCATTCTTGCGGAGGTCGTTCGTGCGGATCGCTTCCAGCATCAATCGATGGGCCTCGGCGCGCGTCTTGGCGAATTCGATAACGAGCACCTGATGCTCGCGCATTTTAGATTGTTCGTCGAGAACGTTGGCCGAGAGGCGCGCGTGCACCGCCTCCCAGGGCACGACGACGTCGCGCTCCAGCTGGTCGGCCAGGGCCGCATCTGAATGCGTGCCAAGCCCTACTAGGCCGCGCCACTGATTTATCGCCGCGTTCAGCCGCTGCTCTTCCGCGCCGAACCACTTCAAGTCCGCACGGTATTGTTGCTCCCTTTTGTAGGCTTCCCCCACATTTTTCACTTGGGAAGCGAGGAGCGGGAGGACAATGGCCGCGAGCAACAGGGCGATCCCCAGACGGCGCGCATCCGTGCCGGTGCGCCGTTCCGCTTCGACCGGCCGCGCGAGCAGCAGGCCCATGAGGAAACCGCCCGCGAGTCCCCCGAGGTGGGCCGCGTTGTCGATCCCCTCGCGCGACATTCCTTGCGATAGGGAGTAAAGAACAAATGCAGCCGTGCTGAGGCCAAGCTGCCTGATCACCGCCCGCGGAACACGGTTGCCGGGCTTGAATACGAACGCGAGCAGGGCACCGTACACGCCAAAGATTGCGCCCGAGGCGCCCGCGCTGTTGACGACCGGGTGCCACAGAAGGCTCGCCACGCCGCCCGCGAGGCCGGCCGTGACGTACAGGATCACGAAGCGTCCGTGCCCGTAGAGCCGCTCCGTAAGAACGCCGCCGTCGTAAAGGCCGGCCATGTTGAACGCAAGGTGCATAAGTCCGAAGTGCAGGAACATCGAGCTGAGCAGGCGCCACCACTGTCTATCGGTTGTCAGCGGACCGAAGTTCGATCCCCACTCGATGTGCGCCTCTCCGTCGGGCTGCAGGAGGCTCACGCCGCCCGCAAGCATGGCGACAAAGACGACGATATTGATTGCGATCAGCGCCGGCGTGACATAGGCGCGCGGCGTGGTGCGCGCCAGGACCGCCTCGAATTCGCCCAGTTCCCTCTGCTCCTGCTCGAATTGCGTCGTGACGGTCTTAGGCAACAGCGCCGCGATCGCGGCGGCGTCCGTCTCGTCCGCAGCGAAGACGGCGATAAAACCGGGCTTGGCTCTCCCGTCGGGAGGTTCGGGCTCGACCTCGAAACGTATCTTCTTGCCGCTGCGCTGAACGTTGCGGATTCGCGCGGGGGCGAAAGGGATCTCGGTATCCTTGCTGAACCAGAATGGGCGGGCTTTCTTGCCACGTACGCTCACCGCATTGCCTATCCGGATACTGCCCTTGCCGATGAGGCGAAAACTGTTTCTGCTGGCGTTGCCCATGCCTTCGGCCTGAAAAGTTCCACCAAAACTGACAGCGAAAAACGGGTCCGGCCGCTCGCGAATCAGGTCATCGTCTGTTGAGGAACTGGGCATGGTCTCCGGCACCCGCGCTTTTTTCCCGGACGGTCCGCTCCCTTCCGACCCATGGGACTATACTCGCAATGCGCGTTGGGCAAGGAGGCGAGCGTGTCGCGGAGCATCCTGCGGCTGTTGATCTGCGGTCTTCCCGCAGTGCTCTTTCTGTGGTGCGGCGTAGCGCGTCCCGACCAGGCCGAGGACCTCAAGAAGGCCGAAGCGGCTCTCGCAAAGCGAGATTACCAAACCGCGCTCAAGTACCTCGGTCCGCTGGCGGAGCAAGGCGTGCCCTTCGCGCAGTACCACTTCGGGCGGATGTACGAATACGGGCACGGCGTTCAAAGGGACGCGAGTAAGGCCGTCGAGTGGTGGCAGAAAGCCGCTCAGAAAAACCTGCCAGCGGCGCAATACGCACTAGGCCACGCATACCGCACCGGTACCGGGATCGCGCGCGATTGCCGCGCTGCAGTCATTTTGCTGGAAAAAGCAGCCGCGGCAGGAGTGCTCTATTCGCCTTCCGCGCTCTCCGCGCAGAACAGCCTCGGGCTGATGTACATGGAGGGCGATTGCGTCGAGAAGAATTTCGAGCTCGCGCACAAGTGGATCCGCGGCGCCGCCGAAAACGGTCATCCAACCGCACAGAACAGTCTTGGCATTCTGTACATGGAAGGAAAAGGGGTATCCAAGGATGAACGCTTGGCGGTCGATTGGTACCGAAAAGGAGCGAACGCGGGACACCCCGCAGCGCAGCGCAATCTAGGCAACGCATACGCGAGGGGAAAGGGTGTGATGCGCGACGATGCAGAGGCGCTGAAATGGCTTCGCAAATCAGCGGACCAAGGATTTGCAATAGCGCAAAGCGACCTTGGAGAGATGTATGCGATAGGGCACAGCGTACCCGAGGACCATGCTACGGCCGCCGAATGGTACCGCAAGGCCGCAAACCAAGGTTATGTTCCGGCGCAGTTCTATCTTTCGCGCGTGTATGCCTCGGGTCGTGGAGTTCCAATGGATCAGACGGAGTCGCTGAACTGGCTTCGTAGAGCCGCGGACGGAGGACTTGCGGAAGCCCAATACAACCTCTCCATCGCATATCTAAAGGCTGATGGATTGCCTCAGGACGACAAAGCATCCGCTATATGGCTCCGGAAGGCGGCAGAGCAAGGATTGCCCGAAGCACAATACGACTTAGGCGCCTTTTACGCAAAAGGCCGGGGAGTGAGCCAAGATGATGGACAGGCTGTCAACTGGTGGCGCAGAGCAGCGGAACAGGGATATGCCTCCGCGCAATTCAATCTCGGTGTCAGGTACGCAGACGGCAAGGGCGTGGCCAAAGACGAGGCTGAAGCGGTAAAGTGGTACCGTAAGTCGGCCGACCAAGGCGACGCGCGTGCGCAAAACAATCTTGCCACGATGTTTCGGCACGGCCGAGGTGTTCCAAAAGACGCGGGCGAAGCAGAGAAATGGTATCGCAAGGCCGCCGATCAGGGCCTGGCCACCGCACAACGCAGCTTAGGTTTCATGCACGAGCAGGGCGAGGGCGTGGCGAAGAATGGGGTCGAAGCGTTGAACTGGTATCTCAAGGCAGCCGAGCAGGGGGATGCGCCTGCGCAGCATAACCTTGGCGTTATGCATCAACGAGGCCAGGTCGTAACCAAGAACATGGCCGAAGCGGTGAAGTGGTGGCGCAAGGCGGCGGACCAGGGGTATGCACCGGCGCAACACAACTTGGGCAACTCGCTCGACAGCGGCGACGGCGTCACCAAAGATTCCGCCGAAGCAGTGACGTGGCACCGCAAGGCAGCGGATCAAGGGGAAGCCGCCGCGCAACACAGCCTGGGCAACGCGTATATGTTCGGCAACGGCGTCAGTAAGGATCCCGTCGAAGCGGTGAAATGGTGGCGCAAGGCCGCGGAACAAGGGTATGCACCGGCGCAACATAACCTTGGCATCGCGTATGAACTCGGCGGGGGCGTCGTCAAGGACGATGCCGAAGCGGTGAAGTGGTTGCGTAAGGCGGCCGATCAGAGATTTCCGGGCGCAGAAGAAGCCCTCCGCCGTCTCGGGCTACGCTAGGACTCCCTACGCAGGCGAACATTCGAACTGCATTTTGACCAGCGAGTGGTGCAAAGATGTGCGCTGGTTAGGGAGCCAATTGCATTCTGTGGCCCTCCGCCCGCTTCGCGTAGCATGAGAGGACATGCTGCCACCTTTCAAAGAGAAAGCCGACCTTCCGCAGGGCATCCATCCGGCCGGCTGGAGTGAGATCGAGCGAAGGTTCGGCGCTGGCTCTACGTCGCGCGTGAATGCCTATGCGAAGCTTCGGCATCTGCACGAACTTGCCGAACGAACTGGGCGGCTGGAGCGCTTTCTCGTGTTCGGGAGTTTCGTTTCGGCCGGCGCCGATCCGCGGGACGTGGATATCGTCCTGGTGATGGCTGCGGATTTCCGGCTGGAAGAGACCCCGCGCGAATCGCTCACGCTGTTCTCGCATCCGGACGCCGAGGCTAGATTCGGGGCGAGCGTGTTCTGGATACGCCAGGGCATGCTCCAGGAGGCCGAAATGCAGCAGTTCCTCGAGACGTGGCAAACTAAGCGCGATGGAAGCAGGCGCGGACTACTGGAGGTCAAGCCGTGATACGTAACGATCAGGAACTTGCGGTTTCGCGTGAACGGCTCGCCAAGATCGAGCGGACACTTGAGGCGTTGCGCAAGACGGCGCGGCCGGAGGAATGGCCGGCGGTAAGCTCGGGCTATCGGCTGGAGATCGAGCGTATGCAGGGTGAAATCCTCGACTACCTGGTGCAGCAGAACGCGCCGCGCCGGGAAGGCGCCCCGGCCTGAATGCGCGAGGTCGGCGCGGATCCGATTGGGCACACCCTTGAGGTCAGTCGTGTCATCTTCTGGCGCCTGCGGTCGTTCCGGCCCAGAGCCGGGTAGCGTAAACTATTGATTCAGAACGACCGCATTGCCAGTTGCGCGATTGACATGGTAGGGGTCGTTGGTTCGAGTCCAATCGCGCCTACCAACACCTCTTGCCGAAGATCACCCTTCCCGACGGCTCGGTGAAAGATTTCCCCGGGCCTCTCACAGTGGCCGAGGTCGCCGCGTCGATCGGCGCCGGGCTGGCGCGCGCGGCGCTCGCGGGCAAGTGGGACGGAAGGCTTGTCGACACGAGCTTCACCATCGCAACCGACGGCGATCTTTGCATAGTCACGGAACGCGATCCGGAGGGCCTGGAGATCCTGCGCCACTCGAGCGCCCACCTGCTCGCGCACGCGGTGAAGGAGCTTTTTCCCGAAGCCCAGGTCACGATCGGCCCCGTGATTGAAAACGGCTTCTACTACGATTTTTCGTACCAGCGCCCGTTCACTCCGGAGGACCTGGCGGCGATCGAGGCGAGGATGCGCGAGATCGCGGCGCGCGATCTGCCGGTGACGCGCACGGAAATGCCGCGCGAGCAGGCAGTGCAGTTTTTCCGCGACCAGGGAGAGCTCTACAAGGCCGAGATCATCGCCGCGATTCCGCAGGGCGAGACGATCTCGCTCTACCGGCAGGGCGGCTTCACCGACCTGTGCCGCGGTCCGCACGTGCCTTCGACCGGCAGGCTCAAGGTGTTCAAGCTGACGCGCGTCGCGGGCGCGTACTGGCGCGGCGATTCGAAGAACGAGATGCTGCAGCGGATCTACGGCACCGCCTGGGCGACAAAAGAGGAACTCGACGCGCACGTGCGGATGCTCGAGGAGGCGGAGAAGCGCGATCACCGCCGGCTCGGAACCCAGCTCGATCTGTTCCACATGCAGGAGGAAGCTCCCGGGCTCGCCTTCTGGCACCCGAAGGGCTGGATCCTGTGGCAGCAGGTCGAGCAGTACATGCGCCGCGTGTACCGCGACAACGGCTACCGCGAGGTGCGGGGACCGCAGATCCTCGACCGTACCCTTTGGGAGCGCACCGGCCACTGGGCGAATTTCCGCGAGAGCATGTTCACCACCTCGTCGGAGAACCGCGACTACGCCATCAAGCCGATGAACTGCCCGGGCCATATCCTGATCTACAACAAGGGGGTGCGGAGCTACCGTGAACTGCCGCTGCGCTACGGCGAATTCGGTTCGTGCCACCGCAACGAGCCCTCGGGAGCGCTGCACGGACTGATGCGAGTGCGTGGATTCGTGCAGGACGACGGCCACATCTTCTGCACCGAGGACCAGATCCTCGCCGAATGCACCGCCTACACCGCGCTACTGCAGAAGGTGTACCGCGATTTCGGCTTCACCGAGATCATCTACCGCGTCGCAACGCGCCCGGAGAAACGGATCGGGGCGGACGAGGTCTGGGACAAGGCGGAAAGCGCTCTCCTGGGGGCGATGCGCAGCACCGGCATCGAGTTCCAGGTGTCGCCGGGCGAGGGCGCGTTCTACGGGCCCAAGATCGAATATTCGCTCAAGGACGCGCTCGGGCGCGTCTGGCAGTGCGGCACCATGCAGGTCGATTTCAGCATGCCGGGGCGGCTCGGCGCGGAGTACGTCGCCGAGGACAACACCCGGCGCACGCCGGTGATGCTGCACCGGGCGATCGTGGGCTCGATGGAGCGCTTCATCGGCATCCTCATCGAGCATTACGCCGGTGCATTTCCGCTGTGGCTCGCCCCCGAGCAGGTGGCGGTACTGAACATTTCGGAGCATCAGGCGGGGTACGCAGCGGAAGTTGCGGCGCATCTGCGGAAGGCCGGATTCCGCGCTGCCGCGGATTTGCGGAACGAGAAAATTTCTTATAAGATTCGCGAACATAGCTTGCAGAAACTGCCCTACCAGGCAATCGTAGGGGGCAAGGAAATGCAGGCTCGAACGGTGGCCGTGCGTACGCGCGGCGGTGAAGATCTCGGCGCCATGGCGCTCGATGCCTTCATCGCACGCCTCCGCAGCGAGGCGAACGCGTAGCAGCACGGCCGGTTTTTTTGACGAGCAGAGGAGAACGCACTCATCGCACTCGAGAGATCGCAACGCATCAACGGGGAGATCACCGCACCGGAAGTGCGGCTCGTATCGGACAGCGGAGAGCAGCTGGGCATCGTGCCTGTTGCGCAGGCGCTGCGCCTGGCGGAAGAGCAGAGCGTGGATCTGGTGGAAATCGCGCCACTGGCCACGCCCCCGGTCTGCAAGCTGATGGATTACGGCAAGTTCCGCTACCGCGAGCAGAAGAAGGCGCACGAAGCCAAGCTCAAGCAGAAGCAGATCCAGGTCAAGGAAATCAAGTTTCGTCCGGGGACCGACGAGGGCGACTACCAGGTGAAGCTGGGAAAGCTGATCGGATTCCTCGAGCAGGGCGACAAGACGAAGGTGACGTTGCGATTCCGGGGGCGTGAAATGGCGCACCAGGAGTTCGGCCTGCGGATCCTGGAGCGCGTGAAGTCGGATCTCGAAGCCTATGGAACGGTGGAACAGTTTCCGAAGCTGGAGGGCCGGCAGATGGTCATGGTGCTTGCGCCGAAGAAGAAGGCCGTTGCGCCCAAGCCCAGGAAGCAGGCGGCAAAGCCCGCCGCGAAGCCCGCCGTGGCCTAGCCGCGGCGAGTCGGCGCCCGCCCGCTTCGCGCGGTGCCGCATTCGAAACGACAAGTGAGGTCCGGGTACCGGAAGCGCCCGCGCGGCGGGCCACCCGGCTTCATGCTCAAACAGAAGGAGCCGTACACATGCCCAAGATGAAGACCAAGAAATCGGCCGCGAAGCGGTTCAAGATCCGCTCCGGCGGTTCGATCAAGCGTTCGCGCGCCTACATGCGCCACATTCTCACGAAAAAGACCACCAAGAGGAAACGTCATTTGCGCGGCACCACCGCCGTTCACGACAGCAACAAGCGGCAGGTCCGCGCGATGCTGCCGTATTCGTCCTGAGGGGGGCAGCCATGCCACGCGTCAAACGCGGCGTCACGGCGCGCGCGCGCCACAAGAAGGTCCTGTCCAAGGCGAAGGGTTTCCGGGGCCGCCGCAAGAACGTGTTTCGCGTCGCCAAGCAGGCCGTGATGAAGGCCGGGCAGTACGCGTACCGCGACCGCCGCCAGCGCAAGCGCGAATTCCGCGGGCTGTGGATCGCGCGCATCAACGCCGCAGTGCGCGAGCTCGGGCTTACCTACAGCGCCTTCATGGCGGGGTTGAAGCGCGCGAGGATCGAGATCGACCGCAAGGTGCTGGCCGATCTTGCCGTGCGGGACAAACCCGCATTCGCCCAGATCGCGGGCAAGGCGAAGGCAGCGCTCGCGCATTGATGGGTGCCATTCCCGCCCCGGGCGGCGCGGGGTGCGGGGCGGGTGGGGGACATCGATGCGTCATCGTGGAGTTCGGGAAGGAGTGAGGCCCCGGCATGCGAAACCTGAACGCCATCGTTGATCGCGCGCTCGCGGACTTCGCTGCGGCGGGGGACGGCGCTTCCCTCGAAAACGCGAAGGCGCGCTATCTGGGCAAGAGCGGCGAACTGACGACGCTGCTCAAGTCGCTCGGGTCCCTGTCCGCGGCGGAGCGGCGCAGCGCCGGCCAGGCGATCAACGCGGCGAAGCAGCGCCTCGAAGGCGCCCTCGAGCGGCGCCGCAGTGAACTTGCGCAGGCGCGCCTGGAAGCGAAGCTTGCCGCGGAGGCGCTCGACGTTACGCTGCCCGGCCGGGGCCGCGGCCGCGGCGGGATTCACCCGATCACGCGGACCTGGCGGCGGGTCGAGCAGATCTTCCGCTCGGTCGGTTTCGATGTCGCGGACGGGCCGGAAATCGAAACCGACTGGTACAACTTCACCGCGCTCAACAATCCGGAAAACCACCCGGCCCGCTCGATGCAGGACACGTTCTACGTGGATCTCGCGGACGCGGACGGGCTGCAGCTGCTGTTGCGCACGCACACCAGTCCGATGCAGGTGCGCTACGCGAGGATGCATCGCCCGCCGATCAAGGTGATCGCCCCGGGCCGCACCTACCGCGTCGACTCCGATGCCACGCATTCGCCGATGTTCCACCAGGTCGAGGGCCTGTGGATCGACGAGGACGTCAGCTTTGCGGACCTGAAGGGCGTGTACACGGATTTCGTGCGGCGCTTCTTCGAGAGCGAGGAGCTCGAGGTGCGCTTTCGGCCGTCCTACTTTCCGTTTACCGAGCCGTCGGCGGAAATCGACATGCAGTTCGGCTCCGGGCCACTGAAAGGCCGCTGGCTCGAGATCTCGGGCGCCGGCCAGGTGCACCCGCGCGTGGTGCGCAACTTCGGTCTCGATCCGGAGCGCTACATGGGCTTCGCCTTCGGCAGCGGACTGGAGCGCCTGGCGATGCTGCGCTACGGCATCGAGGACCTGCGCCTGTTCTTCGACGGCGATCTGCGTTTCCTGAAGCAGTTCGCCTGACGTGCGAACGCGATGAACGTTCCCGAGAACTGGCTGCGGAGCTTCTGCGATCCGCCGCTGGCGGCCGAACAAATCGCGCACCTGCTCACCATGGCGGGGCTCGAAGTCGAGTCCTGCGATCGCGTGGCGGGGGATTTTTCCGATGTCGTGGTAGCGCAGGTGCTCTCGGTCGCTCGGCACCCCGGCGCGGACAAACTTACCGTATGCGAGGTGGACGCGGGAAGCGGCGCGCTGCAGGTTGTCTGCGGGGCGCCGAACGTGCGCGCGGGCATGAAGGTGCCGCTGGCGCTGCCCGGTGCCCGGCTGCCCGGCGGCCTCGAGATCCGGGAGGCGAAGGTGCGGGGGGTGGAAAGCCGCGGAATGCTGTGCTCGGCCCGTGAACTCGGACTCTCGGATGATCACTCGGGCCTGCTCGAATGCCCCGCCGAGACGAAAATCGGCGACGACGTACGGCGCGCGCTCGATCTGGAGGAGCGTGTCCTCGCGGTGTCGCTGACCCCGAATCGAGGCGACTGCCTCTCGGTGCTGGGCGTGGCGCGCGAAGTTGCGGCTTTGACGCGCGCGCCGCTGAAAATGCCCGCGTTCACGCCGGTGGCGCCGCGCATCGGCGATACGCTTCCGGTGCGGATCGAAGCGAGCGATCTGTGCGGACGCTTTTCCGGGCGCGTCGTGCGCGGGGTCAACGCGCGTGCCCGGACCCCGGACTGGATGAAGAGGCGGCTCGAGCGGGCCGGCCAGCGGCCCATTTCGGCGCTGGTGGACATTTCGAACTACGTGATGCTCGAACTCGGTCGTCCGTCCCACATCTTCGATCTCGACAAAGTGCAGGGCGGCCTCGTGGTGCGGTGGGGCGGCGCCGGGGAATCGGTCGAGCTGTTGAACGGCCAGATCGTGGCCGTGGACGCCACGGTGGGTGTGATCGCGGCTGCGCGCGGCGTCGAAGCGCTCGCCGGCGTAATGGGCGGCGAGCACACCGCCGTGTCGGCGGACACTCGCGCCATTTACATCGAGGCAGCATTCTGGTGGCCGCAGGCGATCGCGGGCCGCGCGCGCCGCTTCGGCTTTGCCACCGACGCCGGTCACCGCTTCGAACGCGGCGTCGATTTCGCGACGACCGTCGCGCACATCGAATACCTCACGCGGCTCGTGCTCGACGTCTGTGGGGGGGAGCCGGGTCCGATCGACGACAGCGTCGCCGCACTTCCGCAGCGAGCGCCGGTGCGGATGCGCCTTTCACGCGCGCAAAGGGTGATCGGCATGCCGGTCGCCGCCGAGGAAGTCGCAGACGTTTTCGCGCGCCTCGCGCTTGCTGCTCGCCGCGAGGCGCAGGGGCCGGATTCCGTGTTCGTGGTCGAACCGCCGCCGCACCGCTTCGACCTCGAGGCCGAAGAGGACCTGATCGAAGAGGTGGCGCGCATCCACGGTTTCGAAAACATCCCCGCGCATCCGCCGACGTCGCTCGCCCGCATGAGCGCGCCTTCGGAGGCAAGCCGCTCGCTGCACGCAGTGCGCGAGCGGCTCGCGGCGTGCGACTACCACGAGACGATCAATTTCTCCTTCGTCGAGCCGGACTGGGAAGCGGATTTCGCCGGCAGGCCCGATCCCATCCGGCTGCTCAATCCGATCGCGAGCCCGCTCTCGGTAATGCGCTCGACGCTCATCGGGTCGCTCGTTGCCAACGTGCGCTATAACCACGCCAGGAAACTGCCGCGCATCCGCGTATTCGAGATCGGCCGTGTGTTCCGCCGCGACCCTCAGGTACGGGACGGACCTCTCACCGTGGCAGGCATCGCGCAGCCGTTGCGCGCAGGCGCGGCCGCCTTCGGACCGGCACTGGAAGAGCAGTGGGGAACCGGTACCCGCGGCGTGGATTTCTACGATGTCAAGGCGGATCTCGAAGCGCTCTACCATCCTGCGGTGCTGAAATTCGAAGCCGGCACCCATCCAGCGCTCCATCCGGGCAAATCGGCGCGCGTTCTGCTGGAGGGAATCGAGGTGGGCTGGCTGGGGGAGTTGCATCCGCGCTGGCAGCACAAGTACGAACTGCCGCAGCCGGTCACGCTCTTCGAGGTCGATGCCGCGAGCCTTGAGCGCGCTCCCCTGCCGCGTCCGGAGGCGCCATCAAGGTTTCCGGTCGTGGTTCGGGACATTGCCCTCCTGGTGGATTCGCGCCTCGCGGTCCGGGAGGTTCTGGAGGTGATCCTCGCCGAAAAGCCGGAAATCGTTCGCGAAGTGGCGCTATTCGATCTTTACCAGGGTCCTACCCTCCCCGCTGGGAAAAAAAGCATTGCATTTCGGGTAGTTATGCAACATACTGAACGAACCCTTACGGATTCGGAGGCAGATGGGGCGCGCGACGCTCTGGTCGGCCTGCTGGGCCGGCATTTCGCGGCAAGCCTCCGATAGAGAAAAACAACAGAGGGGTGCGGATCTCGAATAAATACAAGGAGTATCAGGGGGTTGGGATGACTTTGACCAAGGCCGAACTGGCGGATCTCCTGTTCGAGAAGGTCGGGCTGAACAAGCGTGAGGCCAAGGACATGGTCGAGGCCTTCTTCGAGGAGATCCGCGGCGCGCTCGAGCGCGGGGAGGCGGTCAAGCTCTCGGGATTCGGCAATTTCCAACTGCGCAACAAGCCGCAGCGTCCCGGGCGAAATCCAAAGACGGGGGAGGAAATCCCGATCAGTGCCCGGCGCGTGGTCACCTTCCACGCCAGTCAGAAGCTGAAGGCCATGGTGGAGAAGGCTCGCCATGGAGCCGAACCGCAAGAAGGCTGAGCTTCCGCCGATTCCCGCCAAGCGCTACTTCACGATCGGTGAAGTAAGCGAGCTGTGCGGGGTCAAGCCGCATGTGCTGCGCTATTGGGAGCAGGAGTTCACGCAGCTCAAGCCGGTGAAGCGCCGGGGCAACCGCCGCTATTACCAGCACCACGAGGTGCTCCTCATCCGCAGGATCCGCGGCCTTCTGTACGAGGAAGGGTTCACCATCAGCGGGGCGCGCAATCGCCTCGATCACGCATTCTCCGGGGAAGACAGGCCCGAGGCGCCGGCGCGCGCGCGCTCCGGCGCGAGCGGCGTGGACCTCGCCACGGTCAAGCGCGCGCTGCGCGAAGTGCTGGATTCGCTGCAGAGCGCGTAGCGCTCGCACGGGGATCTGCGGGCGGGATGCGGAAACCCGTCCTGTTAGAATTTGACCGTTCGGGGCGTAGCGCAGCCTGGTAGCGTACCTGCATGGGGTGCAGGTGGTCGCGAGTTCGAATCTCGCCGCCCCGACCAATCCCTCGCTTTCAATCCTCGCCGCTCCATCTTAGCCGGTAGAGCCGCGCTTCGCCGAACTGCTTGGCGAGGGGCATGGCGCCGATATAGTCGCAGGTGAAGCGCCCCTCGTTCTCGGCGACGAGCGAGGCTGCGAACGCCTCGGTGACGAAGATATGTCCGGGCTGCACGATCGGCTCGAGGCGCGCCGCCCGGTTCACATGGGTTCCATAGAAGGTGGTCTTCGACATGACGGGATCGTAGATGTCGAACACCGGGCCAGTGTGCAACCCGATCCGCACGCCGGTTCCCGAAATCCCGAACGCTGGCCAGTCGACCGTGCTCATCGCTTGCTGCAGGCGGATGGCAAATTCCGCAGCGTGGCTCGGCAGATCGAAGACGATGAACAGGGCGTCTCCGCGCGTATTGGCGTCGACCGCCTGGTGCTCGAGCGATTCGAGCGTTTTCTGGCAGGTCTCCAGGAACATTTCCACGAACGGCGGGGTGTACTCTTCCGGCATCCCGGAAAAGCCGCTGATGTCGGCGAAGAAAAGGCTCTTCAGGCTTCGCGGCCGGCCCGATTGTCCCGCCCGCTCCGGTAGCGCTTCCTCGTCGATCTTTGCCTGATCGGCCGGCGCGCCGCCGCGCAGCACCGCCAGATCGATGTTCTCGGTCTGGCCGCCATTGCGCGCCCAGATCCGGGCACTTGCCGCGGTCCCGCCGGCGAGCTCCCGAGATCCAGGTTCGTGCACCGTCAGCGCCAGCGGCTGGGTCAAGAGTTCCCTTGCACGCAGGATTGCCATTCCCTGGATGAGATGCGCGGCATGTTCGAACAGCACCTGGTCTCCGAGAAAAGCCTCTTCGGTGGCGAGGATGACGCGCGTTGCGCGCGCAAGAACGCGTTCGAAGCGCTCGCACCACGCTTCCCCGGCAAAGCGCACGCTGGTCTCGATGAAGTCCGGCTTTGCGAAGGGCAGCACGATCTGGGTCTGCATGCCGGCGTCCTGCATCGCCTCCAGAAACAGGATGTCGGCGCCGCACGCCGGCTGCGCATAGCCGATCGACGGACCCAGGTGCGCGAGCCTTTCACGCAGAGCCGAGGCAACCGCGGGCTCGAGTGCGGGCGGGAACCGCGGTGTGGTACGCGCCGGGTGATCGATCATGTGGCCGGAAAACGCGATGATGTGCGGTGCAGGGATCGCGTCGAGCAGTTCAAGCGCTGCACTCGACCCGATGAGGCGAAGCTGCCGCCGCATCGACGCGATGTCGCCGAACCGGTTTCCGGCCAGCCTATAGGCCTCTTCATAGTGCTGGCGCGCTTCCGGCAGTCGACCGAGGGCGAGCAAGGCCTCGCCCGAGGTCGCGTGATGCCAATGGTCGCCGCTCGCCGCGAGCTTGTGCAATGCGTCGCGGGCGAGCGTCTTCGAAAGTGCCGCGTCGCCCGAGAGCATCGCCAGGGTGGCGGCATTTGCCGCCGGATAGGCGGATCCGCTGATCTCATACGCGCGCCGGTAGCAATCGATCGCAGCGCGCGCGCTGGCGCTTGCCGCGGGGTGCGTTCGGTCCTTTGCGGCGGAGAAGCGCTCCTTCGCGATTCGACCGGCCAGGCTCCAGACCTCCGCGGCGAGGGCGTCGTTCTCGAGCCGGGTCCGGTCGATCTCGCCGAGCCAGCGTTCCGCCTCGCCAGTGGCGCCCATTCGCGCGCAGGCGAGGGCGCCCAGGTAGCGCGGCTCGGCGGCGCCCGAGTCCTCGAGCACCGCTTTGCGTGCAAGATCCAGCGCCTCGGTGTTGAGGCCCGCGTCGAGCGCTGCGCGGATCGCCGCGGAGGACGTTCCGGTCACAACTGGTAATCCGGTTTGGGGGCCCGGTCAGAACGCGCCTGTGCCCGCGCATTCCGGCGCAGGATTTTCCAAGCGCGATCTTCGGACCAAGTGGACCCGTTCTTCTCCGCTAGGGCTGATTGATAATGGTAGGGTCTATTACTAGCTTTTGCGTCGCCGCACCACTAACCGTTTTTGTTAGCGAGATGGAATACGCGTAGTCTTGGCTGTCCGCAACCTTCCTTCTCCAGATGTAGCGTTTGCTCCCCGCCTGGAGTCCGCCATCTTCAAAGGCACTGCCAGCAGACTTGATGTTGATTCCCCCCGTGCTACTAAACGCCCATCCATCAGCTGACTGAGGGTCGATTACCCACTGAATCTGCGCTCCGCTTCCCGGCGGATTTCCCGTACCCAACCCGGCGAGCCTCAAAGGCTCATTATCCAGCGTGACCCTGGTCGTTGGGGGTACGCCTGGTTCTTCGCTTATCGTAATGTTCACCAGATTATTGCTTCCTTTCGCCATTGTGCAGTTCCTTCAATTGGAGTTGAACTGATCAAGTCCCCGTTCCCCGACCCAGTTCGTTGACAAGATCGGCATACGCGGGGTGCCGATACTTCGAAGCCTGGACGCGGGAAGCGAGCGCGCTTCCTTCCTCTGATTTTCCAAGGCGCCGTTGCAGACCCGCCACCAGAGTCAGGACGGGATAGTTGTCTTGCTTTTCAAAGGCGCGCAGACGTTCGAGCGCCGCACGCCAAGGTTCGGTCGCCGCCCTCGCGCCCTCTTCGCGCCGGAGCAGGTCGCCGAGCAGCAGGCCGGCCGCCGCAGCGACGGTTGCCTGTTCGGCGTTCAATTGCTTGCCCGACTTTTCGAACTGACCGACAGCCGCGAGGTAACTCGCGAGCTCGGCGGTGGGAAATGCGATTCCGTCGCGAAGGGCGAGCCGCGCCTTCAGCGCCAAGGCCCGGCCCTTCAGTTTGACTTGCAGATTCATTGCCGACTCGTCGCTCGCGATGAGCCGCGGGATTTCCACCATTGCTCGCTCGATATTGGTCCGGACGGCGTCGCGTCTGCTGAGCGCCAGCTCGATTTCGGCGAGTTCCAGGCGGTGAAAGACCGACTGCGAAAGCCGGAACATGTTGGCAGGGTCCGCGAGGGCAAGGACGTCGGCCTGCTGTACGGCCGCGCGCGCATACGGTTCCGCGGACGCTGCGTCGCCTAGATTGAGGTGCTGGCGCGCCAGTTCATAGGTCGCGTTCGCGACCTGCTGTTGAATGCGCCGATCCCTGGCGGCATCGCCGGCAGCGCGCAGAACTTCCAATCGGTCCTGCTGTGCGCCGATTGCCCCTGCGTAGTCGCCGGAAGCCTCATGGGACTTGGCGATCCAGCCGTGCACGTCGGCAAGTTCGAATCGCAGTGCGGGTCTGGCGCCGACCAGGCGAACCCGCACGTTCTTTGCTTCTGTGAAGGATTGAAGGGCCTCAGCCGGACGCAGCCGTTCCAGCTGCACCACTCCAAGGTTCTGGTTCGCGTAGGCGACCTCGATCTGCCAGTCGGCGTTGCTGGGATCGATCTGCACGAGCTGCTGCGTAAGCTCGCGGTACTTGAGGAACGCGTCTTCCGCCGCCTGCGCCTCGCCGCGCCGCCAGGCGATGTAGCCGACCCAGTAGACGCTCTGCGCATGATCGAAGATGCGCTTGCCGTCGCCGGGTGTTCGCGCGAGCAGGTGCGCGGTGGTATCGGCCGCGCTGCGGAAGGCGGCGAGCGCCTCTTCGAGCTTGCCGCGCTGCTCGCGCATCTCGCCGATCAGGTGCATGGCGCGCGAGCGCCGGCCAAGCGCGTCGGCATCGAGCCGCTCGGCCTGCTGGCGCGCGTAGTAGCCGAGCGCCT
>Ga0137796_10000728_pt1 | contig 19928 bp, 15 predicted proteins | sample OV2TP3_FD_97704 | JGI IMG/M metagenome (GOLD analysis project Ga0137796, IMG submission 97704) | reverse complement strand
CAGGTGGTGACGAACCTGGTGGGGAATGCGATTAAATTCACGTCGGCTGGGGGAATGGTCAGTGTGATGGTGGGGGGTGGAGGTCAAGGAAAAGGCGAATGGGAGAAAGGGGGAAAGGGAGAAAGGGAGAAAGACTCTTCTCCCACTCTCCCACTCTCCCACTCTCCCACTCAGGGTTGGGTGGTGGTGTGCGTTCGGGACACGGGCCGGGGAATCCCTGCGGAGGACCTGGAGAGGGTCTTTGATCGGTTTTATCAAGTGGCCGGGAGTCATGGGGGGACGGGTCTGGGGTTGCCGATCACGAAGGAGCTGGTAGAGTTGCTGGGGGGGAAGATCTGGGCGGAGAGCGAAGCAGGAAAGGGGAGTGTGTTCTGGTTCACGCTGCCGATTGCGTGATGAGGAGGTCACCATGGAATACCGGGATTTCGGGGCTACAGGTCTGAAGGTATCGGCCATCGGGTTCGGGTGCTGGGAGTCGGGCGGGGGCTACGGCTCGTTCCAGGAGGAGGAGGTGAAGCGGGCCGTCCGCCGGGCGCTGGATTTGGGGATCAACTGCTTCGACACGGCCAGGGGCTACGGCCAGGGGCAGTCGGAGCGCATCCTGGGTGAGGCGCTGAAGGGGCGTCGGGACGAGGCCATCGTGGTGACCAAGTGCGGCGTCCCGCCCAACCCGGAGCGAAAGAACCGGGACAGCCGGCGGGGGCACATCCTGGAGTCGGCGGAGCAGAGCCTGAAGGACCTGGGCATGGACCACGTGGACGTGATGCTGGTCCACTGGCCGGACCGGGCCGTGCCGTGGGAGGAGCCGATGCGCGCCCTGGAGGACCTGACGCGGGCCGGCAAGATCCGGTTCGGGGGGGTGTCCAACTTCAAGGCGGAGGAGATCGAGGCGTGCGCGCAGACCCGCCGGGTGGACGTGGCGCAGTACGGCTACCACATCTTCGACCGGCGGATGGAGCGCGACGTGTTCCCCGTCTGCGCCCGACACCGGATCGGGGTGATGGCCTACGGGTCCCTCGCGCACGGCCTCCTGACCGGGGCCTTCACGGAGGAGACGAAGTTTGAGGAGAAGGACTGGCGCAGAGGGGCCGCTGAGCGCCCTATCTTCGGGATGAGACTGTTCGCCCCGGACAACTTCCGGAAGGAGGTGCGGGCCGTCGAACGATTTAAACAGGTCGCGGCGCGGCGCGGCAAGAAGGTCGCTCACCTGAGCCTGGCCTGGGTGCTCTCCAACCCCGTCATCAGCACCGCGCTCGTCGGGTGCCGCACCGCGGCGGAGGTGGAGGACAACGTCAACGCCGCAGGCTGGCGCGCCTCGGACGGGGAAAAAGAGGAGATCGACGCCATCTGCCGGGAGGAGGGGATAGACCCCGCGCCGGATGTGTGGTTAGAGTAGTCCCCCTTCACCCACAGCCGGGTTGAGGAGGTCCCGTGTTTCGGAGACGTAGCCTATTCATCGTCTTTGCCATTCTCATCGCCGGCGTCGCGGCGCTCGCGCTCGGCTATCGCTGGTGGCGGATGAAGAACATCTCCCCGGTACAGCGGGGGTTCGTGGTGGCGCTGGAGAAGGGCTGTTTCACCTGTCACGGCCCCGGCGGCCTTCGGGGCGCGCCCAACCCGGGCTACTCCTTCGGCGACGTGCCGCCCTGGGACGGCGGGACGGTCTGGCAATACGTGGAGAACGAAAAGGAGATCCGGGAGTGGATATTGGACGGGCTTCCGGCGCGCATCCGGAACAACCCCGATGCCATGAGACCGCGCCAGAACGCCATCATTCAGATGCCGGGCTGGCGGGGGAAGATCTCCGAACAGGACCTGGACGACCTGGTGGCGTTCTTCAAGGCCGTCTCTGACTTCGACGGAGTTCCGCCGGAGGGGTCCAAAGCGGACGCGGGGAGACTGGCCGCGTGGAAGCTGGGCTGTTTCAACTGCCACGGGCCGCAGGGGCGGGGCACGATGCCCAACGTCCGGGCCTTCAAGGGCTACATCCCGAGCTGGGACGGGGACGACTTCCCGGAGTTGGTGGCGAACGACCAGGAGCTGCGCGACTGGGTCCTGGACGGCGGCCCGAAGCGCATCCTCGAACACCCGGTCGCCAGATGGTTCATCCAGCAGCAGCCGATCAAGATGCCCGCCTACCGGGGGCGCATCACGGACGAGCAGGTGGAGGCGATCATCGCCTACATCCACTGGCTGAGAAAAAAGTAGGGGCGACCCACCGGGTCGCCCCTGCCTGCGGCACTTTTTTCTTGCCTTCGGTTTGATCCTGATCTATATTTCGAGTTGTCCGCGTTGTCATAGTTTTACGAAAGTCCCATGGATCCAGCCAGCCGGGCTGACGCTGATGGTACTGCGTGCCCGGTTTTTTTTATGCCCAGAGCATATGGGAGATATCCTATGGCGCCTGAGGCGGCATTACATTCGCAACGGATGAGCGGACGCAGGCGGTTCCTGAACTGGATGCTCGGAGGGAGCGCGGTCGGGCTGATGGGCAGCGTCCTGTATCCGGCCCTTCAGTTCATCCTGCCGCCCAGGCTCTCGGAGGCGGGGCTGTCGAGTGTGGTGGCGGGGAAGGTGGATGAACTGCTCCCCAACACCGGAAAGATATTCAGGTTCGGGAGCAGGCCGGGGCTTCTGATCCGCCTGCCTTCGGGGGAGTACAGGGCGTTTTCGGCGGTCTGTTCGCATCTCCAGTGCACGGTGCAGTATCGGGGGGATCTGTCCCAGGTCTGGTGCGCCTGTCACAACGGGCGCTACAACCTCAACGGGGAGGTCCTCTCCGGCCCTCCCCCCGCGCCGCTGGAGGCCTACAGCGTGACGATCCGGGAGGACGAGATTGTCGTTTCGAAGGCGTAGAGAGAAGGGGGGATTGTGGAAGCCAAGACCAGATCGAAGGTTCTCGACTGGCTGGACGAGCGGCTTCAGGTCCAGGTCGCTCTGTCCTTTTTGGCCAAGAAGGTTGTGCCGCTGCACCGGCACAGCATCTGGTACTACTTCGGGGGGATGGCCCTGTTCCTGTTCTCCGTCCAGATGGTCACGGGCATCCTGCTTTTGATGTACTATGCCCCGACGGCGGAGGCGGCGTTCGAGAGCGTACAGTTCATCGTGACGGAGGTCCGGTTCGGCTGGCTGATCCGGTCGATCCACAGCTGGGCTGCCAATCTGATGGTGGCGACGGTCTTCGTCCATATGATGAGCGTGCTCCTGCTGAAGGCCTATCGGAAGCCCCGCGAGCTGACCTGGGTGACGGGGGTGCTGCTGTTCTTTCTGACGCTCGGCTTCGGGTTCAGCGGGAGTCTGCTCCCCTGGGACACGCTGGCGTTCTTCGCCACGAAGGTGGGCACGGGACTCGTCAACACCGTTCCGGTCGTAGGCCATCACTTGCTGGTCATCCAGCGAGGGGGGGAGGATGTGACAGGGGCCACGCTCAAGCGTTTCTTCGGGCTTCACGTGGCCGTGCTTCCGATGCTGACCGTGGCCGTCCTCCTCCTCCATCTTCTCCTGATCCTGTTCCAGGGGATGAGCGTGCCGCCCTCCGCGCAGGGGCAGGAGGACAGGATGAAAAAGACGCCCTTCTTCCCCAACTTCCTTCTGCGGGACCTGCTGGCCTGGCTGGGCGCCTTCGGGCTCGTGGTCGGGCTGGCCGTCTTCCTCCCCAGGGAACTGGGGGTCAAAGCCGATCCGTTCGCCCCGGCCCCGGCGGGGATCAAGCCCGAATGGTATTTCATGTTCATGTTCCAGACGCTGAAGCTGGCGCCCTCCCACATCCTGTTCTTAGAGGGGGAGATGGTGGTCTTCCTGTTCTTCGGGCTTTGCGGCCTCGGCCTGATCCTGGTCCCCTTCCTGGACGCCCGGTCGAGGCGGGGGGAGCGGAGTCCGCTGTTCACCGCGCTGAGCATTCTGATGATCCTCTACATTGTGACCATGACTCTGGTGGGATATCTGGTAAAACCTGCATAAGGGGATGCCATGAACCGCGTCTGGCCTATTTTGATCCTGCTCTGCTGGGCAGGGTCGGCGCTGGCGGAGAAGAAGGACACGTGCGTCGACTGTCATCAGACCCTCAATAAATCCCACGCGGCCACCGTCAAAGGGATGGAGCAGGATGTTCACGCCAGGCATGGGTTGTCCTGTGCGGACTGCCACGGGGGGGACCCGACGGATGAGGACATGATGGTGTCGATGGATCCCGGGCGGGGCTACCTGGGGGTTCCGACCGTAGAACAGATCCCCGAATTCTGCGGGAGGTGCCACGCCGACGCCGCATACATCCGGAGGTTCAAGCCGAGGCAGCGGGTGGACCAGCTGGAACTCTACTGGACCAGCGTGCACGGCCAGCAGCACCAGAAGGGGGACCGGAAGGTCGCGCAGTGCGTGAGCTGCCACGGGGTACACGGCATCCTGCCGGGGTCGGACCCCAGGTCCCCGGTCTACCCCACGAACGTGCCGAAGACGTGCGCCCGGTGTCACAGCGACGCGGGTCTGATGGCGAGCTATCACATCCCGACGGACCAGTTCGACAAGTACAGGACGAGCGTGCACGGGCGCGCCCTGCTGGAAAGAGGCGCCCGGGGCGCCCCGGCGTGCCACGACTGCCACGGCAACCACGGGGCGGTCCCGCCGGGGGTCAACTCGGTGAGCAACGTGTGCGGGCAGTGTCACCCGGCCAACCGGGAACTCCTGGCCCAGAGCCCCCACGAGAAGCCCTTTGAGGAGATGGGTCTGGCAGGCTGCAAGACCTGCCACAGACATCACGACACCCAACATCCCACAGACAGCATGCTGGGCACGGCAAAAGGCTCGGTCTGCATCTCGTGCCACAAGAGCGGCTCCAGAGGGTATCAGGCCGCGGCGGATATGCGGGGGGCGATCGAGGGGCTCAAGGCGAAGCGAGACGCAGCTGAACGGTTGATCGCGCGGGCGGAACAGGCGGGCATGGAGGTGAGTCAGGCGAGGTTCGACCTGAACGAAGTGGGTCACTTTCTGACCAGGGCGCGGACATCCGTGCACGCCTTCTCCCCTCCCAAAACCGAAGAGGTGGTCAAACAGGGGGAGGCCCTGGCCGATGTGACGACCCGGAAGGGGGAGCAGGCCCTCGTGGAGATTCAAGCCCGCCGGCGAGGCTTCGCCGTGTTTCTGGTCATCCTCCTGTCTGCGGGGGTGGCGCTGTTCCTCAAGATCAAGGACGTAGACCGGAGAGAAGGGGTTTAAGGGGAAAAAAGCAGGGGCGACCCAGGGTAGTGGAACAGGGCTGGGAACGCGACGGCCAGGAGCGTTTGGCGGGGTGGCTCATGGGAGCGTTAGGAGGTTGGGGGTCGCCCCTACCTACGGCACGAAGTAGTCGTAGATCAGCCGGGACAGGCGAGCGACGATGTGCGCCCCGTCCGTGTCCGCGAAGATGCGGCCTGCCCGGCGCTCTCCCTTGATGCCGTAGAGCATGATCGCCACCGCGTAGGTCAGGCCGGGCGTGGCCACCAGACCCGCGTCCGCCCGCACGTCCCAGAGCATCCCCGGCTTGTCGGCCACCCAGAGCACCCGCTGCCGCTCCACCGGGAGGAGTCGCGGGAGCATCTCCTGGTACTGATTGCGTCTCAGGGTGTCGATGACCTCCTCGCACGCCTCCGGGGTCAGGATCTCGCGCCGGCTCAGCTTCGACAGCAGCAGGACGAGGTCCGACGGGGAGCTGATCGCCACGCGCCGGAAGTCCGGCCAGGCCTTGCTGATGTAGTCCAGCCGCTGCCTCACCGCCGTGTCCTTCAGCCCGTACTCCTGCATCGCCTCGTTGATGTAGGCGCGCCCCACCAGGTCGATGATCAGGTTCGTGGCCACGTTGTCGCTGACGATGGCCATCAGCCTGGCCAGGTCCCGGAGCGAGAGAGAGATGTCCCTGCTCAGGTCGTTGAGCACGCCGGTGCCGGTCATGTAGTGTTCGGGCTTCGGGGTCATCCGCTCGTCGAGGTCCAGCTTCCCCTCCGTGGCCTTCCGGTAGAGGGCGACCAGGATCGGCAACTTGATCACGCTCGCCGTCGGGTATTCCCCCTCGGCCTCGTAGCGGACCTCCTCCCCCGAATCCAGGCGCCGCGCCGCCACACCCACAGTCCCCCGCCTCTCTCTTCCCACCTCGACGATCTTCCTGAGCAGTTCGTCCTTCGTCACGGCCAAGACTCCAGATCGACATTCACCCGTCCGTGTCGTCCACCGGTCTCAAGTCTCCACAATGTACAAGAACTCTCACGCTTGTCAAGGGGGGTTTGCAATCTGCTTGACATTTCAGAGGGAAGACGCTTATCTTCTGGCCGGGATTCTTGGATGAATCAGACCCAGGTCTTCAATTTTTTGTTTTGACTTTTCCCCTTCGAGGGGTATATTTGGGAATAATTATTTATACTACGGCATAATTATGCTTTCGAGTTTCCGCACGGAAGCACAAGGTTGCCGCGACCGCCACATTCAGGACAGGAGGCATCATGGCACTTCCGGGCAAGGGGCTCACACATCGACCGATGGTCACGGGGAGACGGGGAATGGTCGCGTCCGCCCACCCCCTGGCGTCACTGGCCGGCCTCAGAATTCTGATGCAGGGGGGGAACGCCGTCGACGCGGCGGTGGCGACCGCCGCTGCGCTCAACGTGACCGAGGCTTACATGTCGGGCATCGGGGGCGTGGGCTACATGATCATCTACAGCGCGAAGAGGCAGGAGATGAAGGTGCTGGACTACATCGGACTGACGCCGAGGGCCGCCGAACTCAGGCTGTTCGACACGCCGGAGAAACACAGCGTGGGCGCGCTGACCCCCCTCGTCCCCGGCGCGTGCGGGGGCTGGCTGGAGGCGCTGTCGCGCTATGGCAAGCTGAAACCCATCGACGTGTTCGCGCCGGCCATCGAGTACGCGGAGCAGGGCTACCCGTTCACGGTCAAGAACCACGAGTTCTACCGCTCCAGCGTCCCCCGGCTCACCCCGTTCCCGGCGTCCGTCGCGACCTACCTGCGCGGGGGGCGCGCCCCCCTGCCGGGCGAAGTCCTGGTTCAAAAGGACCTGGCGGCCACTTTCCGGAAGGTGGCCTCGAAGGGGCCGGAGGTCTTTTACCGGGGGGAGATCGCCGACGCCGTCGTGCGCTGCTGCGAGCGCAACGGCGGCCTGATCACGAAGGTGGACCTGGAGGGGTTCCGGACGCAGTGGCTGGACCCCATCTCCACGACCTACCGGGGCTACGAGGTCTTCTGCCCTCCGCCCCCCTGCGAGGGCATCCAGTACCTGGAGACGCTGAACATCCTGGAGGGCCACGACCTCGCGGCCCTCGGCCACAACAGCGCCGAGACCCTCCACCTGTTCATCGAGGCGGGCAAGCTGGCCCAGGTGGACCGGGCGGAGTACTCCGCCATCCCCAGCCCGCCCACGAAGGCGCTGCTGTCGAAAAAGTACGCGGCGGAGCGGCGCAGGCTCATCGGCGAGCGGGCGATGGTGACCGGGGGGGAGCGCTATACGCCGCTGTCCAGGAAGCTGCCGGGGGAGGTCCTGCCGGGGGACGTGGCGGCCCTGCTGAAGGAGTGCACGACGCACTTCGACGCGGTGGACGCGGAGGGGAACGCCGTGGCCGTCACGCAGAGTTTAGGAGGGGGATTCGGGTCGGGAATGGTGGTGGACGGCACGGGCATCGCCCTGAACAACTTCATCAACTGGTTCGACCGGGAGCCGGAGAGCCCCAATGCCATCGGGCCGTCCAAGAAGATCGAGATGTGTCTCTCTCCGGCGCAGATATGGAAGGACGGAAAACTCTTCTCCGTGATCGGCACGCCGGGGAGCTACGGCATCATGTTCACCACGCCGCAGATGATGATGAACCTGATCGACCACGGCATGAACGTCCAGGCCGCCATCGAGGCCCCGCGCGTCAAGGCCACCAGCCCCGGACGGCTCGTGGACATCGAGGCCCGCATCCCCGAAGACGTGCGACAGGCGTTGCAGGCCCGGGGCCACGAGCTGCACGTCATCCCGGACTGGTCGGCCCTGGTCGGGGGCGGGCAGGGGATTATGGTGGACCAGGCCACCGGGGCGTTGGGCGGCGGGGCCGACCCGAGGCGAGACGGCTATGCGATGGGGTGGTGAGCCTGTGGCGACCTCAAAAAAGAAGCGTCAGGACACCCGCCCCCGCGTGGCGACGCCGGAGAGGCGGCTGGCGTACTTCGAGCGCATGCTGAAGGCCCTGTGCGCGGACCTGGGCCCTCACCCCTCCGGCACGACGGCCTTCGAGAAGGCCACCCGGATCATCCACCGGGAGATGGCGTCCGCGCTGCCCATCGCCTTTCGGGACCGGTACCTGGACAGATGGGAGGCCGTGCATTTCCCGGAGATCATCCACCGGGGGAGGCGGCTGACGGTGGGCGTCGCCGAAAACTGTGCCGGGACCCCGGACGCGGGGTTCACGGGCGTCATCACGAAGCTGAAGAAGGGGCCTGTCCCCTACGGGATCGTGGACGTGGCGACCGGGAAGCCGGCCGCATGCATCAACGTCAGCAGGGACGTGGGGGTCCTGCCGGAGTACCTCGTGGGGGACGATGTGCTGTCCCTGCCCAGGTTCGTCATCGGCATCCGGGATGTCCCCTTTGTGGACCTGCTGGTCAAGGATCGGGCCGAGGTGCAGGTGCGGCTGAGGGTGGTGTATGCGCCTCAGGTCCCCACCTACAATGTCGTGGGCACGCTCCCCGGGGAGAGCCGGGACGAAATCCTGCTCATGGCCCACGCAGACACGCTGATCATGACGGAGGGGGCGAACGACAACACGGCCACGGCGATCATCGCCCTCATGCTGGCCCACGCCTTTTCGGGGACCCGGCCCAGGTACACCCTCACCTTCCTGATCCCCGGCAGCGAGGAGTACGGCTGCCGGGGGGCCAGGCACTACGTCCGCCGGCGGGAGGTGGAGGGGACGATCCAGCGCCTCAGGTTCGTCATCAACTGCGACTCCCTGACCTACGGCCCCAACCTCTGGGCGTCCACGACGGACCGGGAGTTGATGGCGCTCGTCCGGGCGATCCACGCGGACCTGAACCTGGGGACCGAGCCGATCTACAGCCCGGACCAGGAGCCCTGGATGAACGACGCGGCGTGCTTCCGGTCCGCGCCGCGCGCGCGGGGGATCAACTTCAACAGCCGGGGCTACGACACGCTCGCCGCGAACCACACGCCCGACGACAACGCCGCCAATGTGCCCAGGGACTGCGCGGAATCGTCGTTTCTGGTGCTGGGAGAATTGATCAATCGTCTGCAAGACCTGTAGGCAAAAGAGGAGCCTATCCATGAAAGTCCTACTGCGCGAGCGAGACCTTTCGGACGACTACATCCGGTTTGCTCAACAGATCGGCGCGGACGGGTTTGACCTCCACAACGAGGCCCTCATACCGGGGTGTAAGGAGCAGGGTTACCCGGACCTGGACGGCCTCCTGAGGCTGAAGGAGAGACTCCTCGCGGCGGGCCTCGGCATCTTCCGCGTGGCCCCGCCCGTGCCACGCCGGTTCCTGTTCGGCCAGCCCGGCGGGGAGCAGGAGGTGGATCATCTCTGCAGGACCGTCGAGGTCCTGGGCAGGGCCGGCATCCCCATCATGTCCGTCCCCCTCGACTATTACAACTCCGGCTACAGGGGCGGGGCGCAGGTGGAGCACCGGGGAGGGTATAAGATGTACGGGTTCGACCCGGAGGTCATGAGAAAGCGCCTGAGAGAAGAGCCTTATGAAATCCCTTCAGTGGAGGACTACTGGCCCCGCTGCGTGCATCTCTACGAGAGGCTTGTCCCCGTCGCAGAACGCACGGGGGTGAAGCTCGTCGCGCACCCCTCCGACCCACCGCTCCCTGAGACGCACATCTCCCCCCGGCGCTGGGCCGCCCTGCTCGACGCGGTCCCCAGCGATCAGAGCGGCATGCTTTACTGTGTGGGGACGAGATACGAGTCCGGCGTGAACATCTTCGAGGACATCCGGTATTTTGGCCGGAAGGGGAAGATCTTTCACGTCCACTTCCGGAACGTGCGGGGGACGATCCCCACCGCCGGAGGCTACGAGGAGGTGGCGCTGGACGACGGAGACATGAACATGTTCAGGGTGCTTCAGACCCTGAAGGAGGTCGGCTACGACGGCTGCCTCCAGCTCGATCACATGCCCGGCTACATCGGGGATTCCCCGAACCAGGAGCGCGCCTGGGCCTACGCGGTGGGATATGTGAAGGGGCTTCTTGCGGCGTTGAAGGCATCATCAGGGGAATAGGATGCAGCACATCACGATCTATCGCGAGCCTGGCCGCTACGCAGGCTGGCCGGCCAACTACGGCGTCTGGTCCTGGGGGGACGAGATCGTCGTCGGGTTCACGCTGGGCTACCACAAATCGGACGGCGGGTTCCACTCGCGCGACCGGGAGCGCCCCTTTGTCGGGATGCAGGCGCGCAGCCTGGACGGGGGCGAGACGTGGGAGGTCCAGCGGACGCCCTGCCGCACGCCCGGCGACCGGGGGCTTTCGGCGGACGAGCACGTGCGCCACGACCTGGGCGTCGGGCAGGTCCTGAGCGTGGCGGATGCGCCCGTGGACTGTCCCGGCGGGGTCCGGTTCACGCACCCGGACTTCGCGCTGATGTGCGCCCGGTCCGGGCTGAGGGCAGGGGCCAGGTCGTGGTTCTACGTCTCGCACGATCGGTGCCGGGCGTGGGAGGGGCCGTTCAAACTCCCGGCCTTCGACCAGACCGGCATCGCCGCCCGGACCGACTATCTCGTGGACGGCCCGGAGACGTGCACGCTGTTTCTGACGGCGGCCAAGCCCGACGGCGAGGAGGGGCGCGTCTTCTGCGCCCGGACGACGGACGGGGGGAAGGGGTTCGGGTTCGTCTCGTGGATCGGGCCGGAGCCGGAGGGGTTCGCGATCATGCCCGCCAGCGTCCGGCTGCCCGGGGGACGCCTCCTGGTCGCCGTGCGGCGCCGGGAGGGGAGGCGGGACCTGAAGGCGGAGCGGAACTGGATCGACCTGTATGCGTCAGACGATGAGGGGGCGACGTGGGACTACCTGAGCCGGCCCGTCCCGAACACCGGCGTGGGAGGCAACCCCCCGGCGATGATCCGGCTCCGAGATGGGCGACTGTGCCTGACTTACGGCTACCGGGACGCGCCCTTCAAGATGTGCGCGAGGTTGAGCCAGGATGGCGGCGCGACGTGGGGGGAAGAGATCGTCCTGCGGGACGGTGGGGGGAGTCACGACATCGGCTATCCCCGCACGGTCCAGCGGGCCGACGGCCGGGTGGTGACGGCCTACTACTTCAACGATCACGCGGATGGGGAGCGCTACATTGCGGCGACGATCTGGGAGCCGTAAGGAGGTCATCATGGGCGTGCGGACGGCAGAGGCGTATCTGGCGGGACTGCGGGACGGGCGGGGGGTGTTCTTCAAGGGGGAGCGGGTGGCGGACGTGACGGCGCACCCGGACCTGGGCGTGGGCGCCCGGCACGCGGCGCTGGATTTTGAGCTGGCGGAGCAGGCGGAGTACCGGGAGATGATGACCTGCCCCTGCCCGGACACGGGGGAGACGGTCAGCCGCTACTTCGTCCCGCCGGCCAGCACGGCGGACCTGCTGCATCGCCGAGAGATGGTGGAGACGAGCACCCGGCTGGGCGGGGGCGTGGTGCTGCTGATCAAGGAGATCGGCACGGACGCCCTGTTCACGCTGTCCCTGATCGCGAAGCTGGTGGATCAGAAGCACGGCACAGGCTATCTGGAGCGGGTGAGAAATTACCACGCCTTTTGCCGGGACCGGGACCTGAGCATGTCCGTGGCGCAGACGGACGTGAAGGGGGACCGGGGCAAGGGGCCGTCGGATCAGGCGCACCCGGACTACTATGTGCGGGTCGTGGAGGAGCGGAGCGATGGCATCGTGGTGCGCGGGGCGAAGGCGCACACGACCTGCGCCCCCTACGTGGACGAGATCATCGTGATTCCGACGAGGGCGATGACGGAGAAGGACCGGGACTACGCCGTGGCCTTCGCGGTCCCGGCCAGCGCGAAGGGGCTGAAGCTGATCGCCAGTCCCTTCGGGAGCACGTCCGGGAGCGCGTTTCACCACCCTGTCTCCTCCAGGCACCGCCTGTGCGAGTCGCTCACGGTGTTCGACGACGTGTTCGTCCCGAACGACCGGGTGTTCCTGAAGGGGGAGTGGGACTCCGCCGGGGCCGTCGCCAACACGTTCGTGCAGTTTCACCGGTTCACGGCCGTGGCCTACAAACCCCCGCTGTGCGACCTGTTCATCGGCGCGGCGGCGCTGATCGCGGACTACAATGGGGCGGCCTCCGCATCCCACATCCGGGAGAAGGTCACCCGGCTGATCACCTACGCCGAGACGGTGCGGGCGCTGGGGAGGGCCGCGGCCCTGTCCCCCCGCGTGGTGGATGGAATCGCCATTCCCGACCCGATCGTGACGAACATCGCCAAGTACTCCTTCGCCAGCGGCTACCACACGGCGGTCAGCCTGGTGCAGGACATCGCCGGAGGGCTGGTGGTGACCGGGCCGTCGGAGGAGGATCTGTCCAGCCCGGAGACGAGAGGCTATGTGGAGCGCTATCTGGGCGGGCGGGCCGGGGTCTCGACGGAGGACCGGCTGAAGGCGTTCAACCTGATCCGGGACCTGACGGCCTCGGACTTCGGGGGGTACCACGAGCTGCTGGCCATCCACGCGGAGGGGTCGCTGGAGGCGCAGAAGATCACGATCTTCAGGGACTACGACATCGGGCGGTGCGTAAGGCTGGCGAAGGAGGCGGCAAACATTGGATAAAACCGATCCTCTCCCCCCCCTCCTCCCCTCCCGCATTGTCACCTTTCTTGCTCGTGCAAGAAAGGTGACACCAAAGAAGCACGCTCGCTCAGACGCCGCGAGGGGCTTGGCGCGCCGCAACCTCAACGTCCTGTGATCGCACCGAATTTTGTGCCCCCGGCATGTGGGTTGCTTCTGCTGGACTCCGGTGGTGGGGGTTTCTGGCGTCGCGCCTTCTTTAGCCTGTTCTTATGTCCTATACTGATAACATCGACGACCGCTACACCCGAGAACGGGGGACGGTGTTCCTGACCGGCATACAGGCCCTGGTCCGGTTCCTGATTGATAAGCAACGCCGGGACCGGGCCTCCGGGGGGCCGGTGCGCCGCACGTTCATCTCCGGCTACGAGGGGTCGCCGCTCGGCGGGCTGGACCTGGAGATCCGCAAGGCCCTCCGGCGTTTGAACAGCGACGGGGGGTTCGTCCACCAGCCGGCGGTCAACGAGAAGATCGCGGCGGCGGCGGTGCACGGCAGCCAGTACATCGGGGATGTGGACGGGTTCTGGTACGGCAAGGCGCAGGGGACCAGGTGGACGCCCGACGAGATGGGGCTGGCCAACTTCTCCGGGTCCGGGGAGAAGAGCGGGGTGGTGCTGTTCTGCGGGGACGATCACGCGGCCAAGAGTTCCGTGAACCCGGGGGCGAGCGAGGAGGTGCTGCGGGACATGAAGGTCCCGGTCCTCTACCCCGCCAGCGTGGCCGAGATTCTGTATTGCGCGCATCACGCGCTGTCCCTGAGCCGGTATTCGGGGCTGGTGACCGCGCTCAAGCTGGTCACGCCCCTGTGCGACGGGGCCGGCACGGTGGGGGTCGATCCCGACGAGCCTCGCGCGGTCCTGCCGAATTTTGAGGTGGACGGCCGGCCGTACCGAAAGCGCTTCCACCCGATCGTCCTGGCCACGGCCAGCGTGCCCATCGAGGCCGAGCTGATGACCGTCCGCCTGGACGTGGCCCGCGCCTACGCCCGCGCCAACGGGCTCAACGAGATCGTTCACGCGGAGGCGAGGTCCCGGCTTGGCATCGTCGTTACGGGAAAGAGCTATGCGGACCTGGCGCAGGCGCTGGAGGATATGGGGCTTGCGGGACGGATCAGACTCCTCAGGCTCAGGATGATCTATCCGGTGGAGCCGGAGATTGTCCGCCGGTTCGCCGGGGGGCTGGAGACGGTCTGCGTGGTGGAGGAGAAGGGGCCGTTCGTGGAGGACGTGGTCGCCCACACCCTGCTGGGCAGCGAGGTGAGGGCGGTCTACGGCAAGCGGGGGCCGGACGGGAGGCCGCTCGTGCCGGGACACGGGGAGTTGAGTTCGGATGGTCTGGTCAAGGCATTGGGAGCGTTTCTGTCGGATTTCTTCCCGGACAGCCGCATCCGGGGGCGGCTCAAGGAGATCGCGGCGATTGAAGGTCGGTCGATACCGGTATTTCCGCGTCGCGTGGCGCACTACTGCCCCGGCTGCCCGCACAGCATCTCGGCAAAGGCGCCGGCCGGGGAGGTGGCGGGGGGGGAGATCGGCTGCTCGTCCATAGACGCCTACATCCGCGCGGAGGGGCGCGGGGTGCGCTACATCCCGGCCATGGGCCTGGGTGGGGCGATGTTCAACGGGATGTTCCCGTTCAACGACAACCAGCGCCTCATTCAGAACGTGGGGGACGGGACCCTGCTCCACAGCGGCATCCTGTCCATCCTCAGCTCCGTGGCGCACGGCGCGAACATCACCTACAAGGTCCTCTGGAACCACGTCGTGGCCATGACGGGCGGGCAGGACATCTCCGGCCAGCCTGGCCTGGAGGACTTCTGCGTGACGCTGCTCGGCCTGGGCGTGAGGGAGGTGGCCGTGGTCAGCCGCTACCCCGATCGCCTCTCGCTGGGCCGGGCGCAGAAGGCCGCGCGGCCCGACCAGCGCCTGACGCTCTCGCCCCGCGAGGACCTGGAGGAGGTCCAGAGGGCCGTCGGGGAGACGCCCGGCGTCAAGGTCCTGATCTTTGACCAGGCGTGCGCCACCGAGACCCGGCGGCGGCGGAAGCGGGCGGGCCTCCTGCCGGAGCGCTACCTGTTCATCCACGAGCGGGTCTGCGAGGGGTGCGGGGACTGCGGGCGGAAGTCGCTGTGCCTGGCGCTCAGCCCGAAGGAGACGGCGTTCGGGCGGAAGACTGAGATTCTCCAGTCCGCGTGCAACCGGGACGAGTCGTGCCTGAAGGGGGATTGCCCCTCGTTTCTGATTGTGACGCCGCGCAACGGATCGAAACTGAAGCGACGAATGCCGCCCCCCCTCGCGCCCGAAGACCTTCCGGAGCCGGCGGAGAAGGTCACGGCGAGGCGGCCCTACGCGATCTACCTGATCGGCATCGGCGGGACGGGCGTGGTGACGGTGGCGCACCTCCTGGGGGTCGCGGCGATGTTCGAGGGGAAGGCCGTGGCCGAGCTGAACCGGACGGGCCTGGCGCAGAAGGGGGGGCCGGTGGAGTCCCCCATCGTGATCAGCGAAGGGATGCAGCCCCGGATAGACAATCCGTTGCCGATCTCGATCCCGCTGGGAAAGTGCGACCTCTACCTGGTCGCGGACCTGCTGGGGGGGGTCCACCCCGCCAACCTCTGTCTGTCCTCGCCGGAGCGGACCGTCGCCGTGGTCAGCCGCTCGGTCGTCCCGACGGCGGAGATGGTCTACAACCCCGACAGCCCGTCTGTGGATGCGGCCGCCGCGGAACAGGTCCTCAACGCCTGCGCCGACGCCTCCCGGAATGTCTTTGTAGATGCGCAGGGCCTGGTCCAGGCGCTGTTCGGGGATCACATCTACGCCAACCTGTTTTTGACCGGCGCGGCCTACCAGGCGGGCCTGATCCCCCTCCGGGCCGCGAGCATCGAGCGGGCGATCGTGCTGAACGCCCAGGCCGTGGACGCCAACCTCGCCGCGTTCCGGTGGGGCCGGATGGCGGTCCTGGACCCGGACAGGGTGGAGGCCCTGGCCCGGCCCCCGTTGCCCGGCGTGGAGGAGGTCATCGAGGGGCAGATGGCGGGGTTGCGAAGGGGGCGTCGCGGGGCGGAGCAGGTCGCCTTCTACCGCCAGGCGCTCGACCGGGTCCCCATCCCGGAGGAGGCGTTCCGGAGGGCGTGGGCCGTGCGTCTGACGGACCTGATCGACTATCAGGACCTCGCCTATGCCCGGCGTTACGCGGACCTTGTCGCCTCGATCTATGAGGTGGAGCGGGACCGCGTCGGACCCGTCCGGGACTTCGCCCTCACGCACGCCGTAATGGTCAACCTTCACAAGCTGATGGCCTACAAGGACGAGTACGAAGTGGCCCGCCTCCTGACCGGGGACGAGGAGGCGCGCATCCGGGGGGAGTTCGAGGGGGAGGTGGCGATCTCTTACCACCTCCATCCCCCGATCTTGCGGGGCCTGGGCTGGTCGCGCAAGATCGCGTTCGGCCCCTGGTTCCGGCCTGCCCTGCGCCTCCTGCGGCGGCTGAAGGCCCTGCGCGGGACGGCGTGGGACCCGTTCGGTTACGCGGAGGTGCGGCGGAAGGAGCGGGCGCTGATCGAATGGTATGAGGCCGGCGTGCGCAGGCTCGCCAGCGCGCTGTCTCTGGACACTTATGACGACGCACTGGCCGTGGCCCGCGCCCCCGACGCGATCCGGGGCTACGAGGGGGTCAAAATGGCAACGATCAAGAGGGTCGAGGCGGAGGTCGCCTCCAGAGAAGACCGATACCATTTATAATCATCTCCTCACCTTCCGCCTCACATTTCCCCCCGCGCCCCCCATCACCTTTATCTCGCACAGAACTTCTCCCCTCTTCGGCGCGGCCACGAACCACTCCAGCGTCCGGCTCCCCGTCACCCCCGGCAGGTGCCCCAGGTCCGCGTGCCCCTCCGCCGAGAGAAGCTTCACGCCCGCCGCCGGATGAAACTCAACACGCACCCCCCGCACCCGGCTCAGAGACCTCCCCCTGTTCGAGACGTGCGTCGGAAACGCCCCCCGGTTGGCCACGCGCGCCCGCACCCGGTACACGGACCCGCCCACCCCGTCCACGCGCACGTCTTTGAGCGCCACCTGCGGGCGCCGCCGGGCGTGCTCCAGCGTGAACCGGTAGGTCCCCTTCGCGATCCGGGACAGGGCGGGCATTGTCTGGTTGGCCTGATGTCTGAAGAGCAGCCCCCCGACCTCCACGCGGCCAAGCTGCGGATGATCGAAAGGTCTCCAGGGGTGGAACAGCGGGTCTCGCCTCCTCTGCCGGTCCCACCATTTCATGACGCGCCGCATCTGGGCCTCCTGCGCCTCCTCGGTCTCGGCGGCGAACTGCTCCGACGCCGGGATTCCGGCGCTGTCCACGATAAGGCGAAATGACCGTTATAAAAAAACGCTCGACCGCGAACGATACCCGCCGCGACCGAGCGCCACAGATGTCCCCGGCGATCTCTCCACCGCACACGCCACCCCTCCTCTACCCCTTCCCGAACGCCTCCGCGAACAGGAAGAAGTCCTCGAACCCCACCGCGCCGTTCTGGTCCAGGTCGAACCGGACCTCGTATCCGGCCCCCTCCTTCTTCGTCCCGAACGCCCCCGCGAACAGGAAGAAGTCCTCGAAGTTCACGGCCCCATCCCCGTTGAAGTCCGCCGAGGCGCCGGCCGCCCGCGACACGAGCGTGATCTCGAAGACGCCGTTGCCCAGCGTCCCGGCGTAGAGCGTGGGCGCTGCCAGGGCGAGGGCGCTGACGTTCAGGTTGCCCAGCCCGACGTTGATGGCCTCCCAGGTCGCCCCCCCGTCCGCGCTCTTGAAGGCGCCCGCCTCCGTGGCCGCGTAGATCGTCGCCGGGCTGGCGCGGTTCACGGTCACGGCCAGGGCGACGGTCCCCTTCAGGCCGGCGTTGATCGCCTTCCACGTCCCTCCCCCGTCCGTGCTCTTGAAGACCCCGCCCCCCACCGTCCCGGCGTAGACCGTCGCCGGCGTCTCGGGGTCCACCGTCAGGGTCGCCACGTTGGGCGTCGTCAGCCCGCTGTTCACCGGGCTCCAGGAGCCTCCGCCCGTGGTCGTCTTGAACACCCCGCCCGTCGTCCCGGCGTAGAGCGACTGAGGCTGTTTAGGGTCGATCGCCACCATCCGGATGCCAACGTTGTCCAGGATGCCGGCGTTGGCAGGCTGCCAGTTGGCCCCGCCGTCCGTGCTCTTGATGACCCCCGCCTGGTCGCTCGCGGCATATATTGTCGCCGGCGTGGCAGGGTCCATCACCACGGAGAACACGCCCAGGTCCACCAGGCCCGGATGGTAGGCCCAGAGGACGCCGCCGTCCGTGCTTCTGAAGATCCCCTGAGTCGTCCCGACATAGATCAGGGAAGGGGTCTGGGGGTGGAAGGCGATGGAGAAGACCGATGCGCTGGTCAGGTTCAGGCCCCAGGACTTTCCGGCGTCCGAACTCCTGTAGAGCCCCTGCTCCGTGCAGGCATAGAGCGTCCCCCCCTGCGCCGGGTCCAGCGCCACATCGAAAACGACCACCGACGAAATCCCTCTGTTGGAGACCGCCCACGCCGCCCCGCCGTCCACGCTCTTCATCACCCCCCCTCTGGCCTGACCCGCGTAGAGCGTGGCCGGAGATCGAGGGTCGAGCGCCACCGCAAAGACCCTGGCGTCCGTCTGTCCGGCGTTGATCGCCCTCCAGCTAACGCCGCCGTCCGTGCTCTTGTAGACCCCCGCCCCGCTCGTGCCCGCGTAAAGCGTCGTGGGCGACTGAAGGTCCAGCGTGACGATGAAGATCGCGTTGTTCCCCGGCAGCCCGGAGTTGGCCGCCCGCCACGTCAGCCCCCCGTCCGCGCTCCTGTAGACACCCGCCTCCGTCGCCGCGTAAACCGTGAGGTTCGCCTGGGGGTCCACCGCCACGGCAAACGTGGCCCGGTTCGTCGGCAGCCCGGAGTTGATCCCCCGCCACGTCGCCCCGGCGTCCGTGCTCTTGGAGATACCCGAGTTCGTCCCGGCGTAGATCGTCGAGGGCGCCCCGGGATCGACGGTCAGGCTGAACACCAGCAGCCCGGTCAGGGCCGGGCCGACCGCCGTCCAGGCCGCCCCCCCGGCCGTGCTCTTGAAGAGCCCCCGGTCCGTTCCGACGTAGAGCGTTGAAGGCGTCTGCGGGTCAATCGCCATGGACTGCACGACCAGCCCCGACAGGCCGGCGCTGGCCGCCGTCCAGGTCGTCCCCCCGTCCGTCGACTTGAACACCCCGCGCTCCGTGCCCGCGTAGAGCGTGGAGGGCGCGGCGGGGTCCAGGAGGAGCGAGACAACCGACAGCCCCGTCAGCCCGGCGTTGATCGCCTTCCAGTTGACGCCTCCGTCCACGCTCTTGTAGACCCCTCCGGCGTCCGTCCCGGCGTAGACCGTGGCCGGGGCCTGCGGGTCGACGGTCAGGGCGTACACGCTCCCCCCCTCCGGACCCAGGCCGGTCCAGACATTCTGCCCGGCCCACGACTCCCACGCTGTCACCAAGACCCACAGAAATGCGAGGCAAAAATGTTTTACGATGATCATTGAGAAGGTATCCCTGGTGAAGAGTGGAAAGGATGAACAGGCCCTCACCCTCCCCCAAGCCTGTGGATAAGGCCCTTGTCACCCCCTCCCTCTCCCGTACGTACGGGAGAGGGAGGGGGCAGGGGGTGGGTGAGGGCCGATCCGCCTCCTTCAGATCGCACTCAGCGCCCGCGCAAAGTCCACGTCCGCCTGCGTGATCGCCCCGGCGCTGTGCGTCGTCACGGAGACCCTCAGGGTCTTCGTGCGGCTGTCCACGGCCAGGTCCGAGTGGTGGTTGTTCCGATCCATCGTGTCCAGCACCCCCCGCAGGAACGGCATGAGCTGCGCGAACTTCTCGAACTTCCATTCCCGGACGAGCATGCTCCCCTCCCGCCGCCACCCGTTGAGCGCCCGAAGCGCCGCCTCGATCTGCGCCTCGCCCAGCACGGTCTTGTTCTCTATGGCCATGGTGACCTCCTTTATGTTACACTAGTTACGCAGCCTTCCGGTTTTGAAGTTTGGGAATTCGGAGATGACAGACAGCATTCAGATGGGGTTTGACCACCTTTTTGGCCTTTTCAAGCAGCGTCGGCTCA
>Ga0137796_10000727_pt1 | contig 19930 bp, 24 predicted proteins | sample OV2TP3_FD_97704 | JGI IMG/M metagenome (GOLD analysis project Ga0137796, IMG submission 97704) | reverse complement strand
GCGTAGATCACCGTGCCGGTGTCGCCCCAGGCGACGTGCTCGCGCAGGTGCGGCTGGTACACGGTCTGGTAGTTGATGCAGGTATCGGTGGTGAGGACGTCCATGCGGCGCAGGCAGGCGATCAGCTCGCGCTCCTTGGCCGCTTCGCCCGCGTCCTGGCCGAGCCGCGCGCAGTGCGCGAAGTCGATGCAGCGCGCGTTGGTCGTGGTCGGCACCGCGCAGCGCGCTCCGCGTGCCGCCTCGTCGCGCAGGTAGGCGAGCCCGCCGTCGCCCATCACCTCGATGTCGCCCATCATGTGCACGTTGGTGACGGGCACGAAGCGCTTGGCGCCCCAGAAGCGCCCCACCTCGAGCTGGTATTCGAGGGCGCGCCTCGCCGCCTCGCCGTGCGCGCCGCCGAGGATGGCGCGCTCCTCCGGCCCGAGCTCCACTACTCGCCCTTGCCGGGCTCGGCGCTGAAGTACTTCGCGTGCTTGTCCTGCTCGTCGCGGTGCGCGTCGGCGTCCGGCGGCGCGGTGCCCTTGCGCGTGATGTTCGGCCACTTCACCGAGTACTCGGTGTTCAGCTTCAGCCAGGCCGCGGCCTGGGGGTCGGAGTCGGGGACGATCGCCTTGGGCGGGCATTCCGGCTCGCACACCCCGCAGTCGATGCACTCGTCCGGATGGATGACCAGCATGTTGTCGCCCTCGTAGAAGCAGTCCACGGGGCAAACCTCGACGCAATCCATGTACTTGCACTTGATGCAGGCTTCGGTGACGACGTAGGTCATGGCACGGGCTGGCCGGAAAAGCGCGGATTATCGCACTTCCGGGCGTCCCGTCGCCGCAGGCGCAAGCGCGCGCCGCGGCGTCACCGTCACTTCATCCCCAGCGCGGCGCGCACGATCCCGTCGAGCAGCCGGTCGACCTCGGGCAGCGTGCGGCGGTAGGCGACCTGCACCGAGCCCGGCTTGCCCGGAAGCGCGTAGAGCGCGATCGCGTAAGGGCACCAGGCGATGTTGGCGGGATCGGCCTCCATGGTCCTGCGGCTCAGCTGCGCCGAGCAGAAGATCATCGCCTCGGCCCGGTCGTAGATGCGGCGCGCGGAGCCGACGTCCTTGCCGGTGCGCTCGAGCATCGCGCCGATGTGCGAGGTGTAGTCGATGACCAGTCCCTGGTCCTGGATCGCCAGCACCACGTCCTCCTTCACGGCGTCGAAGCCGCCCTTCGCCTCGTAGCGGACGATCTGCTGCGCCGCGGCGCTCGCCGAGGCGACGAGGCTCACCAGCAAGACCACGATCATGCGTGTCATGGGGCGATTCTCCTGGGTTGACCGGTTCCCAAGCTAGCGCGGCGCACCTGCAGGGGCTTGACGCAGGTCAACCGAGCCCGAGCAGCCGCGCCGCGTTGTGCTTGAGTATTAACGGCCGCACCTCGGGCTTGATCGGGAGCCGCTCGAACTCCGCCAGCCAGCGCTCGGGCGAGATCACCGGGTAGTCCGAGCCGAACAGGATGCGCTCCTTCAGCAGCGTGTTGGCGTACTGCACCAGGATCGGCGGGAAGTACTTCGGCGACCAGCCCGAGAGGTCGATGTAGACCTGCGGCTTGTGCGTGGCCACCGAGAGCGCTTCCTCCTGCCAGGGAAACGAGGGATGCGCGAGCACGATCGGCATGTCCGGGAAGTCCGCGGCGACATCGTCCAGCAGCAGCGGGTTGGAGTACTTCAGCCGGATGCCGCCGCCGCCGCGGGTCTGCGCGCCCACCCCGGTCTGCCCGGTGTGGAAGAGCGCGGGGAGCTTCGCTTCGGCGATCGCCTCGTACAACGGATAGGCGAGGCGGTCGTTGGGGTAGAAGCCCTGCACCGAGGGGTGGAACTTGAAGCCGCGCACGCCGAAATCCCGGATCAGGCGCCGCGCCTCGCGCACGCCCTCCGCGCCGCGGTGCGGGCTGATGCTCGCGAAGGGGATCGCGACGTCGGCGTGCCGGTGCGCGAGCTCGGCGATCTCCTCGTTGGTGACCGCCCGGCTCGCGCCCTTCTCGCCGTCCACCGTGAAGACGACGAAGGCCATCCTGAGCCGGCGGTACATCTCGGCCATCTCGGGGACGGTCTGGTGCTGCGGCGCGTAGCGGAAGTAGCGCCCCATCGCCTCCTGCGACTCGGTGGGCGCATCGTCCACCCGCAGCGCCGACTTCCAGGCGTGCGTGTGCACGTCGATCGCGACGAGGCCGCTCAGATCCATAGCACGCTTTCCGATGCCGGGTTGCGGTAAAGCGCCTCGACGAGGTCCTTGCGGCGCGCGAGCACCGCGCGCTGGTTGATCGAGCCCTTGTCGGTCGCTTCGCCGGCATCGAGCGAGGGCGGTTCCTCGAGAAGCATCGCACGCGCGATGCGGTTGGAGCTTCCCGTGCCGCCGAGGGTCCTGAGCCTGGCGAGGTACGCCTCGCGGGCGGCGGCGCCGGCGGGAAAGATCAGCGCCCCGAGCTCGCCCCTGCCTTCGCCGGCGATCACCACGTCGCGCACGAGCGGCGCGAAATGCTCGATGAAGCGCGCGCGCAAGGGGCCGACATGCACCCAGGTGCCGGTGGCGAGCTTGAAGTCCTCCGCGAGGCGCCCCGCGAAGCGCAGCCCCTGGGCGGGATCCTCCGGGTCGGCGAGCGTGAAGGCGTCCCCGAGGCGGTAGAAGCCTTCCTCGTCGAACGCCTGCGCGGTGAGCTCGGGCGCGCGCCAGTAGCCGGGCGTGATGTGCGGCCCTTTCACGCGCATCTCGAGCCTGCCCTCGACCGGCACCAGCCTCACCTCGGCGCCAGGCGGCGGCAGCCCCACGTTGGCGGCGTCATCGGTCTCCCACAGCCTGCCGATCGCGAACGGCGCGGTCTCGGTGGAGCCCAGCCCGGTGAGAAACGGGATGGTCTCGCCGCAGGTGTCGAAGGCAAGGTCCTTCATTTCGTCGAACACGTGTTGCGGCAGCGCCGCCCCGGCGAACCAGAGCACCTTCAGGCGGCTGAAGAAGTTGCGCCGCAAGCGCTCGTCGGCGCGCAGGTACGGCAGCAGCGCCTCGAACCCCTTGGGCACGTTGAAGTACCAGGTCGGCGCGATCTCGCGCAGGTTCTGCACCGTGGCCTCGATCGCGCCCGGCAGCGGCTTGCCCTCGTCGATGTAGTACGAGCCGCCGTTGTAGATCGCGAGACCGAAGTCGTGGTTGCCCGCCGCGGTGTGGTGCCAGGGCGCCCAGTCTACGAGCACCGGCGGCTCGTCGCGGAAGAACTCGAAGGCGGCGGCGATCATCGCCTGGTTCGAGCACCACATGCGCTGCGTGTTGATCACCGCCTTGGGCGCGCCGGTGGAGCCCGAGGTGAAGAGGAACTTGGCGATGGTGTCCGGGCCCACGCGCGCGTGCGCCTCCTCCACCGCGGCGTCCGCGGCGACGCGCTCGAGCTGCGCGAAGCCGGCCGCCGTGACGACCTCGACGTGGCGCGGCACCGCGACCTCGGTCGCGGCACCAAACGCCTTCGGATCGGCCAGGTACACCAGCCCCGGCTCGAGCAGCTGGACGATGGCGCGCAGCTTGGCGAAATCGGTGGAGAGCAGCGAGTACGCGGGCGACACCGGCGCGTAGGGGATGCCAGCGTACAGCGCGCCCAGGTGCAGCAGCGCGTGCTCGAGGTCGTTGCCCGAGAGCACCACCAGCGGGCGCTCGGCCGAAAGCTCGCGCGCGAGGAGCGCAGCGGCGATGCGCCGGGCACGGCTGCGCGCCTGCGCGTAGCTCAGGGTCCGCCAGGAGCCGGCGTCGCGCTGCGCGAACAGCACCCGGCCGGGCGCCTCGCGCGCCCAGTGCTCGAGCCGCTCGGTGAGCTTGAGCGGGTAGGCGCCCAGCGCGTGCGGCGAGCGCAGCCGCCACTCGCCGCCGGGGTGCCGTTCGGCCACCACCGCGGTGGCACCGAGGCGCACTGCCCGCACCGGACGAGTCATCCGGCCAGCTTCCCGAGCAGGCGCTGCAGCTCGCGGCGCTCCGCGGGCGCGAGCCGCGCGCCAAAGCGCTGGTCGTGCGCGAATACCCGTCGCCGCAACCCGGCGGTGAGGCGCTTGCCACGCCGCGTCAGGTACAGCCCCCAGGCGCGGCCGTCGTCGGGACGGTGCCGCCGCTCGGCGAGGCTCCTGCCGACCAGCCAGTCGGTGAGCAGCATCGCGCCGGAGCGCGCGGTGCCGAGCACCTCGCCGAGGGTGCTCTGCGAGATGCCGGGATTGGCCTCCAGGATCACCAGCGCGGTGTAGCGCGGCGGGGTGATGCCGTAGCCGTCGGTGGCGCGGGCGAACGCCTCGAACGCGGCGAGCTGGGCGCGCCTCAGCGCGTAGCCGAAATGGGCATGGAGATTGCCGTAATGGATCCCGGGCACGCGCGCCACGCTGCTGGCGCGCGGCCCGCGGTGCGTGGCACGGGCGCGGCGCATTGACCCGCATATTGTAATGCTATATAACAACCGCTCCATCTGAGGAGGAGCGATGAACCGCAGACACTTCAACCGGGCGCTCGCCGCCGCCGGGGTTGTCACCGCGTTTTCCCCGTTCGGCATCGTCCGCGCCCAGCCCGCCCGGCTCAAGGTCGGCGTCATCCTGCCGAAGTCCGGCGTGCAGGGCTTCATCGGCCAGTCCTGCCAGAAGGGCGCCGACCTCGCCCCGGGTGTCATCAAGGAGATGCTCGGTGTGGACATCGAGATCATGAGCGCCGACAACGAGTCGAACGTCGACGTCTCGCGCACGCGCGCCGAGCGCCTGATCCAGGAGGGGGCGCACGTGCTGGTGGGCGCCTTCGACTCGGGGCAGACCGCCTCGATGGCGCAGGTCGCCGAGCAGCGCGGCATCCCGCACATCGTCAACATCGCCGCCGCCCCGCAGATCACCGAACAGGGCTACAAGTTCGTGTTCCGCAACTTCCAGACCGCCCCCGACATCGTGCGCAACGGCCTCTCGCTCATCGGCGACCTGTTCCGCGCCACCAACGTGGCGCCGCGCAGCGCGGTGTTCATGCACGTCAACGACACCTTCGGGCAGGCGATGTTCAAGGGCATCAGCGCGTTCATGCCGCGCATGACGCAGCTGCCGTTCAAGATCGTGGACACCATCCCCTACGACCCGGCGGCCAAGGACCTCACCGTGGAGGTCTCCAAGGCGAAGGCCTCCAACGCCGACTTCCTGCTGCTGGTCTGCCGCCTCAACGACGCCATCCTGCTGCGCCGCGAGATGGTGAAGCAGCGCTGGAACCCGATGGGCATCGTCAGCCCGGGCTCGCCCGGCATGTACGAGGAGCAGTACTTCAAGACCCTCGGCAGGCTCTCCGAGCACTCGATCTCCAACGTCCCTTGGTACAACCCGAAGGCCGAGCTCACCCGGGTGGTCGAGAAGGCGTTCCTGAAGCAGAACCCCAAGGACAAGCTGGTGTTCCACGGCCTCAACGCCGGCTTCACCTTCGAGGCGATCCTGATCGCGGCCGACGCCTACAGGCGGGCGAAGAGCACGGATCCGAAGACGCTCGCCGAGGCGGTCCGGCAGACGAACATCACCTCGAAGATGATGCTCGGCGCCCCCATCAAGTTCAACGCCAAGGGCCAGGTCGAGGGCATCGGCTCGGCCTGCGTGCAGAACCTGAATCTGGTGCCCACCGTGGTGCTGCCGGCGGAAGCGGCCACCGCCAAGCCGGTGTTCCCGGTGCCGGGATACAAGAAGGCCTGAGCGCAAAAGGCGTGACAATGCGGGGCCGGCACTGCCGGCCCTTTTTGTCATGACCTGGGATCTCGTCGCCAACGTCCTGATCGCCGGGGTGCTGACCGGCCTCGTCTACGGCCTGATGGCGCTCGGCCTGTCGGTCATCTTCGGCGTGGTGCGCGTGGTGAACTTCGCGCACGGCGAGATGATGACCATCGCCATGTACGCCGCGGTCATCCTTTTCGGCGCGCTCAAGCTCGACCCCGTCCTCGTCGTGCTGCCGGTGGCGGCCGCGTTCTTCGTCTTCGGCTACGCCCTGCAGACGGTGATCATCAACCCGTTCATCACGCGGCCCGAGCACTCGCAGTTCATGCTGCTGGTGGCGGTGGCGATCGTCATGGTGAACACGCTGCTCATGATCTTCGGCCCGGACGCGCGCAACGTGCAAGTGGACTACCAGCTCGAGTCCTTCGCGCTGGGCAAGCTGCTCTTCGACAAGGCGCGCGTCTACGCCGCGGCGGCATCGGTCCTGGCGGCTGCGGCGCTGTTCGGCTTCTTCCGCTTCACGCTCACCGGCAAGGCGATCCGCGCCTGCGCCGACAACTGGCTCGGCGCCAAGGTGGTGGGGCTGAACGTGCAGCGCTACTACGCCTTCACCTTCGGCCTGGGCTCGGCCTGCGTGGCGGTAGCGGGCTGCATGATGGTGCTGCTGGTGGACGTCACGCCGGTGCTCGGGCCCGCCTACACGCTGCTCGCGTTCGTCATCGTCATCGTCGGGGGCCTCGGCTCGATGGGCGGGGCGCTGCTCGGCGGCGTGCTGATCGGCGTCTCGGAGGCGATGGCGGGCCTGTTCATCCAGCCCTCGGCGAAGAGCATGTTCAGCTTCGCGCTGCTGATCCTGGTGCTGCTGTTCCGTCCGCAGGGCCTCCTCGGGAGGAAGTCCTGAACCGGCGCGCCCTCGCCGGTGGCGTGCTGGTCCTCGCGGGGCTCCTCCTGCTCCCCGCCCTCGCCGGCAGCTACCTGCTGTCGGTCGCGACGCTGATCCTGTTCTTCGCCTACACCGGGCAGGCGTGGAACGTGATGATGGGCTTCGCGGGGCAGCTCTCGCTCGGCCACTCGCTCTACGTGGGGCTCGCGGCGTACGCCTCGGCGGGCCTGTTCTTCCACTTCGGCATCGGGCCGTGGGCGGGGGTCTGGCTCGCGCTCGCCGCGTGCGTCGCGGCGGGCGCCGCGATCGGCTTCCTCGCCTTCCGCTTCGGCATCTCGGGGGTGTACTTCGCGCTGCTCACCATCGCGTTCGCCGAGTTCACGCGCATCGGCTTCGACCACGTCGCCTGGCTCGGCGGGCCGGGGGGCCTGTTCATCAGAGTGTCGCAGCGCGAGTCCTGGGACCTCGCCAACCTGCGCGGGCCGCCGGCGATGTTCTACTACCTGATGCTCGCGCTCGCCGCCGGCGCGTTCGCCTTCTGCGCCTGGCTGCTGCGCACGCGCGCCGGCTACTACTGGCAGGCGATCCGCGAGGACGAGGAGGCGGCGCAGGCGCTCGGCATCAACACCTTCCGCTGGAAGATGCTCGCGGTGGTGATCAGCTCGGCGATGACCGGTCTCGCGGGCGTGTTCTTCGCCTTCTACTACAACAACCTGTTCCCGGAGCAGATCTTCCACATCAGCCGCTCGATCGAGATCATCCTGGGACCGATCATCGGCGGCATCGGCACGCTGTTCGGCCCGATCCTCGGCGCCGCGGTGCTGACGCTGCTCGCCGACGGCATCACCGAGGCGCTGGCCGCGCTCGGCTGGGAAGTCCCGGGGATCAAGCAGGTGTTCTACGGCTGCGTGCTGCTCGCCGTGATCATGTTCCTGCCGCACGGCATCTGGCCGGCGCTGGCGCGGAGGCTCGGCCTGTGATGCTGCGGGTCGAGGGCCTCTCCAAGGCGTTCCGGGGGCTGCGCGCGGTGCACGAGGTCTCGTTCGAGGTGCCCGAGGGGCGCATCGACGCGCTCATCGGGCCGAACGGCGCCGGCAAGACGACGTGCTTCAACATGATCGCGGGAGCCATCCGTCCCGATTCCGGCGTGCTTCGCTTTCGGAACCAGTCCATCGCCGGGCTTCGTCCGGACCAGGTCTGCGCCGCCGGCATTGCGCGGACGTTTCAGATCGTCAAGCCGTTCGCCGGATTGACCGTGCTCGACAACGTCATGGTCGGAGCGCTGCAGCGCCTGCGGCGCGTCTCCGCGGCGCGCGAGCGCGCCGCCGAGATCGTGGAGAAGCTCGGGCTCGGGTCCAAGCGCGATCAGCCCGCGTCGTCGCTCACGCTGCCTGACCGCAAGAGACTGGAGGTCGCCCGCGCCCTTGCCACGCGCCCCCGCCTGCTGCTCCTCGACGAGGTCATGGCGGGCCTGCGGCCGACCGAGTGCGATCAGCTCGTCGAGACGTTCAAGCAGATCAACCGCGCGGAGGGGATCACCATCCTGCTCATCGAGCACGTGATGCGCGCGGTGATGGCGCTCGCGCAGCACATCGTCGTGCTACACCACGGCGAGGTGATCGCGCGCGGCGCGCCCGCCGAAGTGGTGCGCGACCCCGCGGTGCTGCAGTGCTATCTCGGCGAGGAGATCGAGGTCTGATGCTCTCGATCGAGAACCTCGACCTGTACTACGGCGACGCGCAGGCGCTCGCCGGGGTCTCGCTCGAAGTGCCGCGGGGCGAGATCGTCGCCATCGTCGGCGCCAACGGCGCCGGCAAGTCCTCGCTCATCCGCTGCATCGCCGGCATCGAGCGCCCGCGCGCCGGGCGCATCACGTTCAAGGGTCGGCGCACCGAGCGGCTCGGGTCGCACCAGATCTGCGACCTCGGCATCGGGCAGGTGGCGGAAGGACGCCAGATCTTTCCGGCGCTGACGGTCGAGGAGAATCTGGAGGTCGGCGGGCTTCTGCCGCGCGCAAGAAGCAGCGCGCGGCAGACCATGAAAGACGTCTACGCCATGTTTCCCCAGCTGGCCGAGCGAAGCCGCCAGCTCGCCGGGACGCTGTCGGGCGGCGAGCAGCAGATGCTCGCCATCGGCCGCTGCCTGATGGGAAACCCCGAGTTGATCATGTTCGACGAGCCCTCGCTCGGGCTGGCGCCGATGCTGGTGCAGGAAGTGCTGCACACGATCCGGACGCTGCACGACCGGGGGCTCACCCTCCTGCTGGTGGAGCAGAACGTCGCGGTGTCGCTGAAGCTCGCGCAGCACGCCTGCGTGCTGGAGAACGGCCAGATCGTGATGCGCGGCTCGGGGGCCGAGCTGCTGCGCGACGACCGCGTGCGCCAGGCCTACCTGGGACTCTAGCGCGCCGCCGCGGGGTTGCGCGCGCCGGGATTCGATCCGGATAATCGGCACATGCGCAGCGATTACGTACAGCGCTTCCTCTTCGAGCGCCTCGACATCCGCGGCCGACTGCTCTGCCTGACGGCGGCCTGGGCGCGCATGCTCGAGGGGCGCGACTACCCGGAGCGCGTCGCGGCGCTCCTCGGCCGCACCACGGCGCTTGCGGTGCTGCTCGGCGCGAACCAGAAGGGCGTGAGCCGCGTCACGCTGCAGGTGCGGGGCTCCGGGCCGGTGCGGCTGCTGGTGGCCGACTGCACCTCCGAGCTGCAGATCCGCGGCATGGCGCAGTACGACGCGCCACCCGGGGCCAACGGCAGCGAGCGGGGGCTGCTCGGCGACGGGCGGCTCGCGCTCACCTTCGAGGACGTCGCCAAGGGCGGGCGCGTCTACCAGAGCCTGGTGCCCCTGGAGGGCGAGACCATGCAGGAGATCTTCGAGCACTATCTGTCGCGGTCGGAGCAGGTGCCGGCGTTCCTGCGGCTCTTCGTCGAGGGGGACGCGCTCTGCGGCCTGCTGCTGGAGAAGATGCCGGCTGCGGACGCCCGCGACCCGGCAGGCTGGGCGCGGGTGACCGCCATGGCGCAGGCGCTCTCGCTCGGGGCGGCGCGCGGGGTGCAGCCCTACGAGGTGCTGACGCGCCTGTTCCCGGGGGAGCTGATGCGCGTGTTCCGCCTCTACCCCGTCGAGTACCGCTGCCCCTACGACGTCGAGAACGTGAAGGCCATGCTGCGCGGCCTGGGGCGGCGCGAGGTCGAGGCGATCCTCGCCGAGCAGGGCGAGGTGCGCATCCGCAACGAGATGTGCAACCACGAGTACCGCTTCGACGCGCGCGCGGTGGCGGAGCTCTTCGGCGCGCCGCTGCGCTGACTTTGGTATGATTACCAAATGGAGGTGCGGGAACGCATCCTGCAAGCCGCGCTCGGGCTGCTCGCCGAGCGGGGGGCGCAGGCGCTGACGCAGCCCAAGGTGGCCGCCGCGGCGGGCATCCGCCAGAGCCATCTCACCTACTACTTCCCGACCCGCGCCGACCTCCTCCAGGGCGTTGCGCGCCACTCGATCGAAGCGCTCGCCACGCGGCTCATCGCCAGAGGGCGGCTGGCCCCGGACTCGCTCGCTGCGGGCCTCGCCGCGGGCAGCGCCGACAAGCGCCGCGCGCGCATCATGCTGGGCCTGGTCACCGCGGCCGACGCAGATCCGGCGATCAAGCGGCGCCTGCGCCGCTTCATCAGGGAGTTGCGCGCGCGCATGACCCCGGTGTTGGAGACCGGCGGTCTTGATGTGAGCCCGGAGAGCGTCGCCTTCTTCCACTCGGTCATCGTCGGCTGCGCGGTGCTGCAGCTGGCGCGCGACAACCCGGAGGCGCGACGCGAGGCGCGCGCCGTGCTCCACCAGGCCGCAGGCTATCTCGCCGGCGCGAAGCGGAGCCACTGATGCGCCTCCTGCCGCTCGCCCTTCTCCTCGCCCTCGCCGGCTGCGACAACCCCGGCAACGGCACCTGGCAGGGCTACATCGAGGGCGAGTTCGTGTTCCTCGCCTCGCCCTACGCGGGGCAGCTGCAGAAATTGCACGTGCGCCGCGGCGACGCGGTCGAGGCGGGCCGGCCCGTGTTCGCGCTCGAGCAGGACAACGAGCGCGCGGCGCGGCTGGAGGCCGAGGAGCGGGTGAAGACCGCGCAGGCGCGGCTGGAGAACCTCAAGGCCGGCCGGCGCGCGCCCGAGATCGCGGCGGCGAGGGCGCAGCTCGCGCAGGCGCGCGCGGCGCGCGAGCTGTCGGCGTCGCAGCTCGCGCAGCAGGAGAAGCTCTTCAAGGGCGGCTTCATCTCGCAGGCAAGGCTGGACGAGGCGCGCAGCGCGCGCGCGCGCGACGCCGCGCGCGTCGCCGAGGCCGAGGCGCAGCTGCGCACGCTCGCGCAGCCGCTCGGGCGCAAGGACGAGCTGGAGGCGGCCCAGGGCGAGGCTGCCGCGGCGCGCGCGGCTCTCGTCCAGAGCGCCTGGCGCCTGGAGCAAAAGTCGATGGCGGCGCCGGTGGCGGGGCTCGTGCAGGACACTTTCTTCGTCGAGGGCGAATGGGTCCCCGCGGGCCGGCCGGTGGCATCGATCCTGCCGCCGGGCAACGTCAAGGCCCGCTTCTACGTGCGCGAGACCGAGCTCGGCAGCCTCAGGCCCGGGCTCCCGGTCGAGATCCGGTGCGACGGCTGCGAGGCCCCGGTGCGCGCCGCGGTGAGCTTCGTGAGCGCGCAGGCCGAGTACACGCCGCCCGTGCTCTACAACCGGGAGTCGCGCGCCAAGCTCCTCTACCTCGTGGAGGCGCGGCCCGAGCCGGAGGACGCGGCGCGCCTGCGCCCCGGGCAGCCGGTGGACGTGCGGCGGGCGGCGCGATGAGCGATTTCGCGATCGACGTGAGCGGGCTCAACAAGCGCTTCGGCGACAAGCACGTCGTCAGGGACTTCTCGCTGCAGGTGAGGAGCGGCGAGATCTACGGCTTCCTCGGCCCTAACGGCAGCGGCAAGACGACCTCGATCCGGATGCTGTGCGGGCTGCTCAAGCCCGACTCGGGGCGCGGGACCTGCCTGGGCTACGACGTGATCCGCGAGACCGCGGCGATCAAGCGCGAGGTCGGCTACATGACGCAGCGCTTCTCGCTGTGGGAGGACCTGAGCATCCGCGAGAACCTGGAGTTCGTGGCGCGCATGTACGGCATGCCGGATCGCCGCGAGGCGGTGGCCGGGGCGATCGCGGAGCTCGGCCTCACGGCGCGCCGGGAGCAGCTCGCGGGCACGCTCTCGGGCGGCTGGAAGCAGCGCCTCGCGCTCGCCGCGTGCATGCTGCACCGGCCGCGGCTGCTGCTGCTCGATGAGCCCACCGCGGGCGTGGACCCCAAGGCGCGGCGCGACTTCTGGGAGGAGATCCACGGCCTCGCGGCGACCGGCATCGCGGTGCTCGTCTCCACGCACTACATGGACGAGGCCGAGCGCTGCCACCGCCTCGCCTACATCGCCTACGGCCGCCTGCTCGCCTCCGGAACGCCGCAGGAGGTGCAGCACGCGCGGCGCCTGACGACCTGGGCGGTGCAAGGTCCCGACCTCTGGGCGCTCTCGGCCAGGCTGCAGCGGCTCCCTGGCGTCGCGCAGGTCACTGCCTTCGGCAACGCGCTGCACGTGACCGGGGAGGACGCCGCGGCGCTCGAGGCGGCGATCGCGCCCTACCGGCGAGACCCGTCTCTGCAGTGGGCGCGCGCGGAAGCGGGCCTCGAGGACGTGTTCATCGACCTGATGCGCGACCAGCCGGACGTGTTCCAGTGACGCGGCAGGGATTCTCGCTCTCGCGCTGGCTCGGCATCATCGTCAAGGAGTTCATCCAGCTCAAGCGCGACCGGCTCACCTTCGGCATGATCATCGGCATCCCGGTGATCCAGCTGGTGCTGTTCGGCTTCGCCATCAACACCGACCCCAAGCACCTGCCCACCGCGGTGCTGGCGGCCGACGCGAGCCCCTGGTCGCGCAGCCTGGTCGCGGCCCTGCAGACGAGCGGCTACTTCGACGTGCGGCGCGTGATCGCCGGGGAGCGCGAGGCCGAGGAGCTGCTCGCGCACGGCGAGGCGCACTTCGTGGTGACGATCCCGGAGAGCTTCGGCCGGCGCCTGGTGCGCGGCGAGCGGCCGGTGCTGCTGGTGGAGGCCGACGCCACCGACCCGAGCGCCATCGGCAACGCCATCGCCGCCCTCAACCAGCTCGCGCAGAGCGCGCTCGCGCGCGAGCTGCGCGGGCCGCTCGCCGAGCTCGCCACGGGGCCCTCGCCCTTCGAGCTGCGCGTGCACCGGCGCTACAACCCCGAAGGCGCCACCGCCTACAACATCGTGCCGGGGCTGCTCGGCGTGATCCTCACCATGACCATGGTGCTGATGACGGGCCTCGCCATGACGCGCGAGCGCGAGCGCGGCACCTTCGAGAACCTGCTCGCCACGCCCGCGCTGCCGATCGAGGTGATGACCGGCAAGATCGTCCCCTACATCCTGATCGGGCTGATCCAGGTGACGCTGGTGCTGGCGGCGGCATGGGCGATCTTCCAGGTGCCGATGCGCGGCAGCCTGGTGCTGCTCTACGGCGTGGTGCTGCTCTTCATCGCGGCCAACCTGTCGCTCGGCATGACCTTCTCCTCCATCGCGCGCAACCAGCTGCAGGCGATGCAGATGACGTTCTTCTTCTTCCTGCCCTCGATGCTGCTCTCGGGCTTCATGTTCCCCTTCCACGGCATGCCGCAGTGGGCGCAGTGGCTGGGCGCGGCGCTGCCGCTCACGCACTTCCTGGTGCTGGTCCGGGGCATCGTGCTCAAGGGCAACCAGCTGCACGAGCTGTGGCCGGCGATATGGCCGATCGCGGCCTTCATGCTCGCCGTGATCGCGCTCGGGCTGCGCTTCTACAAGCGCACGCTGGACTAGGGCGCGGTGGACGCCCCGGCCTGGCTCTGGATCCCGGTCACCGTCGGCGCCGCCGCGGCGCAGACGGCGCGCAACGCCGCGCAGCGCAGCCTCACCGGCGAGCTCGGGACGCTGGGTGCGACGCTGGTGCGCTTCCTCTACGGCCTGCCTTTCGCCGCGCTGTGGCTCGCTGCGGTGCTCGGCTTCGCGGGCGGTGCGCTGCCTTCGCCCGGTGCAGCGTTCTGGGGCTGGGTGCTGCTCGGGGGCCTGAGCCAGATCGCGGCCACCGCGTTCCTCTTGCGCGGCATGCAAGAGCGGAACTTTGCGCTTGGCGTGGCGTACTCCAAGACCGAGGTGGTCCAGGTGGCGCTGCTCGGCGTCGTGTTCCTCGGCGATCTGCTCGGGCTGACGGCCTCGCTCGCGGTCGCCTGCGGCACGCTCGGCGTGCTCATGCTCTCGCCCGCCGATCCCGAGCGGCCGTGGCGCGCGCTGCTCGCGGGGCTCGCCACGCGCCCTGCCCTGCTCGGGCTCGCCGCGGGCGCGGGATTCGCCCTCGCCTCGGTGGGCTACCGCGGCGCGACGCTCGCGCTCCCCGGGACCGGCTTTCTCCTCGCGGCCGCCTTCGCGCTGCTCGCGGCGCAGCTGGTCCAGAGCCTCGTCCTGGGCGGCTGGCTCGCCTGGCGCGAGCCCGCGGTGGCGGGCCAGGTCCTTCGGGCCTGGCGCGTGTCGCTGCTCGCCGGCTTCATGGGCGCCGTGGCCTCGGCCGGCTGGTTCACGGCGCTCGCCATCGAGCCGGCCGCGCACGTGCGCACGCTCGGCCTGATCGAGCTTCTCTTCGCCGCCGCGGTGTCACTGCGCGTCTTTCGCGAGCACCTGAGCCGCCGCGAGCTCGCCGGCATGGCGCTGCTCGCGCTCGCCATCGCCGCCATAGCGCTGGCACCGAAGGCGTAGACTCAAAGGCTCGCCCATGCGACGCCGGAGGTCGACGTGAACAGGCCCATCCTTCTCGCCGCGCTCGCCGCGGCGCTCGCCGCCTGCGATTCGCCGCAGGACACGAAGCCCAAGGCCGACGCGGTGAAGCTCAAGCCCACGGTCGCGAGCAAGGCGAGCCCGCCGCCGCCCCCGCCGCGGGCCGAGGCGCGCAAGCTCCCCAAGCCCGATCCCAACAAGGCGCTCGCCACGAAGGTCAAGCGCAAGCTCGAGGGCACCGCCAAGCTCGACGCCCACGCGATCCAGGTCACGGCGACCGACGGCGTGGTCACGCTCTGGGGCACCGTGGACACCGCGCCCGAGCGCAAGCGCGCCGAGGAGGCCGCCGCCTCGGTCGAAGGCGTGCAGCAGGTCCGGTCCAAGCTCGTGGTGGTCGCGGGTTCCTAGGCGCCTACTCGGCCGCGACTTCCGCCCGTGGGCGAGCCAGTGCCGCCCCCGGCCACACCGACGGATGGCTGCGCGCGTACTGCGGCGGGTAGTCGAGCTTGACGCCGAAGCGCTCCGCGGCGTGCCACACCCAGCGCGGGTCATCGAGCAGCGCGCGCGCGAGCGCCACCATGTCGGCCTTGCCGGACGCGAGTATCTCCTCGGCCTGAACGGGATCGACGATCATGCCCACGGCGCGCACCGCGATCGGCACCGCCTGCTTGATCTTCGCCGCGAACTCGACTTGGTAGCCGGGCTCGACCTTGATCCGCTGGTGCGGCACCAGTCCGCCCCCGGAGAGGCAGACGAAGTCGAAGCCGATGCGCTGCAGCTCGCGCACGTAGGCGACCGCTTCCTCCGGGTTGAACCCGCCCTCGGCGTAATCGGTCGCCGAGAGGCGAGCACCCAGTCCCCGCTCGCGCGGCCAGAGATCGCGCACCGCGCGCGCGACTTCCAGCGGAAAGCGCATGCGGTTCTCCAGGCTCCCGCCGTAGCGATCGCCGCGCCGATTCGAGAGCGGCGACAGGAACTCATGAAGCAAGTACCCATGCGCCGAGTGCAGCTCCACGATGTCGAACCCGATCGCCGCCGCGCGCTTCACCGCGGCGGCGAAATCATCGACGAGCTGGCGAAGCTCGAGTGCGGATAGCTCGTGAGGCGTATGCCAACCGCTGTCGTAGGCGACAGGCGAAGGCGCGACGGTTTGCCACGGCGACTCCCCCGCCCCGAGCGGCCTGCCGCCGTGGAAAGGGGGTTGCACGGAGCCCTTGCGTCCGGCGTGCGCGAGCTGGATGCCGAAGGGCGAGCGGGTGATGCGCCGGCAGGCCTGGAGCACGCGCCGCATCGCCGCCTCGTTGTGCTCGCTGTACAGGCCGGTGCAGCCGTGCGAGATGCGGCCCTCGCGCGTCACCCCCGTCGCCTCCACGTTCATCAGCCCGGCGCCCGAGCAGGCGAGGCTGCCGAGGTGCATCAGGTGCCAGTCGCCCATGCAGCCGTCGTCGGCCGAGTACTGGCACATCGGCGAGACCACGACGCGGTTGGGAAGCGTGACGCCGCCGAGCTGGATCGGCGCGAACAGTCTAGGGGGCCGCAACGGTGATTCCTTTCTCCTTGAAAGCCTGCCTCAGCGCCTTGGCGAACGCGACCGCGCCGGGCTGGTCGCCGTGCAGGCACATGGTGTCGGCCGAGACCGGCACGCGCTTGCCCGAGAGGCTGGTGACGTAGCCCTCTTCGATCATCGCGAGCGCCTGCTTCACCGCGGCCGCCGCGTCCTCGATCATGCCTCCGGGTCGATCGCGCGGTGCGAGCGTGCCGTCGTCGGAGTAGCCGCGGTCGGCGAACACCTCGCCCGCCACCGGCACCCCGGCGCGCTTCGCAATCGCGTGGTTCCTGCTGTTCGACAGCACGTAGAGCATCGAGCCCAGGTCCTTCGCCGCCTTCACCATCGCCTCCGAGAGCGCCGCGTCGTTCGCCGCCATGTTGTAGAGCGCGCCGTGGCACTTGACGTGGTGCAGCCGCGCGCCCGCGGCGCGCGCGAAGGCCTCCACCGCGCCCGCCTGGTAGACGACGAGGTCGTACATCTCCTGCGGCGAGATGCGCATCGCGCGCCGCCCGAAGCCCATCAGGTCCGGCAGCGACGGGTGCGCGCCGATGGCGACGCCGTGATCGAGCGCCAGGCGCACGGTGGCGCGGATGGTCGCCGGGTCGCCGGCGTGGAAGCCGCAGGCGACGTTCGCCGAGCTGATGTAGGGCATCACCGAGGCGTCCGCGCCCATCTTCCAGGCGCCGAAGCTCTCGCCCATGTCGCAATTGAGGTCAATGCTCTTCATATCCGTACCGCCAGGCAATGGCGCGCAGCGCCGCGTCCAGCCGCGCGCGCAGCGCGCGGCCCAGCGCCCTCGCCTCCTCCAGGGAGCAGCGCGCAAAGCGCAGGCGCGCGCCCGGTGCGAGCTGCGCGAGGCACGGCACGTCCGCGCCCGCCACCTCGGCGATGCGCGGATAGCCCCCGGTCGTCTGGTGATCGGCCATCAGGACGATCGGCGCGCCGCCCGCGGGCACCTGCACCGTGCCCAGGCAGGTCGGCTCCGATAGTATCTCAGCGGCCTTGCCCCGTGCGAGCGTGGCCCCCATGAGCCGGAATCCCATGCGGTTGGAGTCCGGAGCGACGCGCCACTGCGACTCGAAGAACGCGCGCCGGGACGCCGCCTCGAACTGCGCGAAATGCCGGCCCTCCATGGCGTGCGCCACGATGTCCTCGCCCTCGGGCAGCGTGAGCGAGGGCGCCGACCAGCGCACGCTCTCCAGGCCGTCGATCACGCGCACCTGTGCCGCGAGCCGCGCGAAGCGCTCCGCGGCCTGCGCCGGGGCCTCCGGCGCCAGAGCAAGCAGGTCCCCGGCGCGCAGCGCCCGGCCCTCCAGCCCGCCGAAGCGCGCGGGCAGGCAGGTCGAGCGGCTGCCGAGCACCGGGTCGCACGCGAATCCGCCCGCCACCGCCAGGTAGGCGCGGCTGCCGCGCCGCGCGCGGCCGGCGGAGAGCCGTGTCCCGGCGCGCACCAGCACGGGACGATCGCGTGGGAAAGCCGCCCCCCCGGAGCGCGCCTCGAGCTCCGCTCCGCACAGCGCCACCAGCGCGTCCTTCTCGAAGAGGATCTCCGGGCCGATCAGCGTGATCTCGAGCGCGGCTTCCTCGGCGCCGTTGCCCACGAGCGCGTTGGCCAGCGCGAGCGCCACCCGGTCCATCGGCCCGCCGGGCGCGACGCCGAGGTGCTGCAGGCCGAAGCGGCCGCGGTCCTGCAGCGTGCTGAGCAGGCCGGGCTTGAGGATCCTGAGGCTCACTTCAGGCGCTCGTACTCGCTGCGCGACACCGGCACGAAGCGCACCCGGTCGCCCGCCTCGAGCAGGTTGGGCGGCTCGCGCCGCGGGTCGAACACCGCGAGCGGCGTGCGCCCGATGACGCTCCAGCCGCCCGCGATCTCGAACGGATACACCGCGGTCTGGTCGTTGGCGATCGCCACCGACCCCGCGACGACGCGCGTGCGCGGGGTGGCGCGGCGCGGGAGCCGCAGCCGCGCGTCCAGGCCGCCGATGTACGGCTGCCCCGGAGCGAATCCGACCATGAGGACGCGGTGCTCGGTGGCCGCGTGCAGGCGCGCCACGTCTTCGGGCGCGACGCCGGTGGCGGTGGCGACCTCGACGATGTCGAGCGCGAACTGGGGATCGTAGCACACCGGTACCTCGACCAGGCGCGGTGCCGGCGGGGCCTTGTGCGCCGCGGCGAGCGCCTCCTCGAGCAGGCGCGCGCACGCCTCGAGCGGATCGGCGGGAAGCCCGGCGTGGTCGGCATCGAAGTGCAGCGCGATGCCGGCGAGCGCGGGTACCACGCCGGTGAGCCAGTCCGGCGCGTGCTGGCGCAGCACGTTGGCCGCCGACTGCAGCGCCCCGTTCACCTCGGGGTCGAATGCCGCGGCGAACTCCGCGTAGGCGGCGGCGTCGCCGAGCGGCTCGAGCGTGGGCGTGCGGAGCTTCTTCAGGGCGAGGACTTTGCCGCGCTCAGCTCACCGCCGGCACCGCCACGCCGATCATGCAGTCGCGGGTGACGATGCCCGCGAGCCGCTCCTCGCTCCAGCCTGCGGTCTGCGCCGGTCGCATCGGCAGCACGAGGTAGCGCATGTCCGCGCTCGAGTCGTGCACCCTCACCTGCACTTCGTCCGGCAGCCGCAGCCCGAATTCCGCGAGCACCGCGCGCGGCTCGCGCACCGCGCGCGAGCGGTAGTTGCGCGACTTGTACCAGTCGGGCGGCAGGCCGAGCAGCATCCGCGGATAGCACGAGCACAGCGTGCACACGATCATGTTGTGCACCCGCGGCGTGTTCTCCACCACCACGAGCCTGAGGGCCGGCACGTCCAGGCCGAGCTCCTGGCAGGCTTTGGTCCCGTCGGCGAGCAGCCGCGCCTTGAATTCCGGGTCGGTCCAGGCGCGCGCCACCACCCTCGCGCCGCGTTCCGGGGTGCGCGCCCGCACGTCCTCCAGCGTCGCCCGTACCTCGGCCTCGGTGGTCACGCCCTTCTCGACCAGCAGCTCGCGCAGGCTCACCTCCATGAGCTGGAAGTAGCTGAGCGGCTGGTAGCGCCCCGGGTCCTGCTTCACGCCAGCTCCAGCCAGTGCTCGAAGATCTCGACCTCCACCGCGTCCGCGTCCCTGCCACGGTAGTCGGGCCAGAGGTCGTGCTGCACGAAGCGCACGCGATACAGCGGCCGGCGCGGCAGGCCGTCGCGCATCTGCGCCAGTTCCTCTGGGTTGGGGAAGCTGCCGCAAAGGCGCTCCACCTCGCCGGTGAGCCCGCGCACGTAGAACGGTGTGCGGATGTGGCCCAGGGGATACGCCTTGCGAACCCTGACCCGATCGCCTGCGGAAAAACGGGGGTCGACCACGCTTCCTTCCGTGGAAATCGTGGTCTGACCCTGTTTCTCCGGTTCAGGCACGGCGCTTCACCTCCTCCATCTTGCGGCCCAGCTCCTCGGTGGTGATGACGCCGCGCTGGATCATGGTCTGCGTGATGGAGGTGATCCAGCGCTCGTAGTAGCTCATGCGGTCGTAGGCCTCGGGGCCGATGGCCTCGATGTTCTTGCGCAGCTCGTCCACCGTCATGAGCTTGCGCCCGCCCTTCACGCCCGAGAGGATCACCATCATCGCGTCCACGCGCCGCTCCCACTCCGCGTAGTCGTGCTCGGTGCGCTCGACGCGGCCCGCCGGCAGCCCGCCCATGTCGTGGTGCCCGCGCCCGGGCTCGAGCTCGAGCGTCACGCGACCCACTCCGAGACCGGCGCGCGCGCCTCCTGCAGCGGCTGGCAGACCACGTCCACGAGCGAGGGTCCGCCGTGCGCGAACGCGGCCGAAAACGCCTCGCCCAGCTCGCGCGGCTCGGTCACGCGCCAGCTCTTCAGCCCGTAGGCCTCGGCGACGCGAGCGTGGTCGGTGACGCCGAAGTCCACCGCGAAGTAGCGCGCGCCGTAGCCGGACTTCTGCCCCGCCTTGATCCAGCCGTACACC
>Ga0137796_10000725_pt1 | contig 19968 bp, 17 predicted proteins | sample OV2TP3_FD_97704 | JGI IMG/M metagenome (GOLD analysis project Ga0137796, IMG submission 97704) | reverse complement strand
GGGAGAGGAGACAAGAAATTTTATTACTATGAATGCGGCCGGTCACGCCAGGGATTGGGATGCACCCGCAAGCGTATATCCGCAACCGTTTTCGACAAGGCGATCCTTGATTACTTCCGGCGAGCGTCCAAAGACCAGGACGTCATTGTCCGGGCGATCGGAGAGGCGATACGGGAATCCCAGATTAAGTGTGAGGAAATAGACATAACCCTAAACGAGAAACGGATCCGGCTCAACACCCTGCGCCATGAAACCGACAACCTCCTCAATATCGCCATGAAAAACGATATCGTCCAGGGCCCGACCTTTAAAAGCAAGCTGACCTCCATGGAAGAAGAAATTGTGGCACTGGAGGAAGAAACCAAACGGCTCGAAAAAGAACGGAAAATCGCACAGATAAGCACCCATTCCGGCGCACATATCTACCGGAATATACAGGCCCTCATGGCACACATCGATCAGGTCCCTCCCAAGATGCAGAAAGACCTCCTCCAAGCCATGATCCAGAACATCGTGATCCATGACAACAAGATAATCATGAACGTCTATATCCAAACGGAAGGGTTTGCGCCTTTTCTGGCCGAAAAAGGAAAAACCCCCACCCTGACCGAAGGTCAGGATGAGGGTTTTAAGGCCGCCGACTGCTACCCCATGGCCTCTACAGGCTCGGTTTTACATTGGCGACAAGCAAAGGGTGGGTGACGGGATTTGAACCCGCGACCACTTGAGCCACAGTCAAGCACTCTACCGCTGAGCTACACCCACCATGTACCACAATTACATCTAGAAAACATGGTGGAGTTGCCCCGATTTCCTTACTTTTGTTAGGGGACGTCGGGGCACCCACCATATTTTCCTTAGAATAAATTTAGAGGAAATGTGGTGAGGCTCGCCCCTCTATTTTTCATCCGAAGGGGCGGCCCACCACATTTTATTTAAATCCAGAGTCCCTTTTTGTGCCCCTTGACACTCTTTAGCTAGGAGGCCTCTCATAGCTGATATTTCCCGCAAACGAGATGGCGTCCACCTTAAAATCATCCATCTTGGTTTTAAAATGGAAATCCACTGTGACCTCAATGCCCGAAGTCGGCAAGGCCGCAAAGATCATATCTTTCAAGGAAAACGATGTGGTTTGCGGGTCTTCAGGAATCGAGAAATTCTTAAGCCAGAGTTTTCCGGACACATCCATGTCGTTTTTTTGGGAGGTCAAATCTGCTAAAAGATTCATATTCCTTCGAGGATCGTCGATTTGCACCTTTACCACCATATCTTTCTCATAAAAATCGACCCATCCTTGCGCCTGAAGCCGGCTCCCAGAAAAAGGGGAACTGTTCTTAAAAAGAAGCGCGTTTCCTGCAAATTGAGTTTTCATCGCTCCCCAGGGAATACTCACATGCTGAGCCTTCAGGGTAATATCCTTAAGGGTCACCTGGAACGTCTTATCAGAAGCATCGGCAAATTCTAACGTCCCCCGGTCAACCACGAGATAATCCACAACAATCTCGAAAGGGCTATTTTTCAGCTCTCCTTGAGCGACAGCGGGTGTCTCACCGTGCTTCGAGAGGGGATTTGATTCCTGAACAAGGGCCGCCCCCTCTTGGACCGGCTTACCCACCTCGAAAGATTTCAGAACAACCGGCTCTGTCAAACTCACAAACAAAAGCCGCACACGCTTTCGGACAAAATCCGGGAGTCCTATCTGAACCTGAATGTCTTTCACCTTAAGCACACCCTCCAGTTGAAGGTCGCTGATTCGAAAACCGAACGGGAAAACAAAATGGATATGATTTAACGCCACCGGCCTCTCGAAGAGTTGATTTAAGGTGTTAATGACGATCTTGGGGCCATTCATCCAGATATATAGGGAACATAGGATCACCCCCGCAAGGAATACGATGAACAGGATAATCAAAGTCCTAGGTAAAATTCTTTTCATTTGATCGCCTGGCATGGATTATGAGTCCCCGCACTTATTTTGCGAAGTTCTTTATAGCAAAAAATAAGTGCGGGGGAACATCTGGCGACCCCGGCGCGAGTCGAACGCGCGACCCACAGCTTAGAAGGCTGTTGCTCTATCCAACTGAGCTACGGGGTCGATCTATCAAATTGGCTTAATTCCGCACCAAAATTCGCTGCGGGGATCAAATATCATTTTAAAGCGCATTATCGTAGCAAATCCCTCATCGTCTGTAAACCCCGTAAAGAGATGTTATCCATGAAGCGGTTTTCCCTCTACGGGGTGAAGCGTGGATCTCCTTTGAGATATCCTTCGAGACTTCAAATGTCAAAAGTTTCTCCTAACCTGAAACATCCAGGGAGGCAGCTCATACATCCTAATAAGACGGGCATTCTTCGGGTTCCGCTTGAGGAAGATAATCGTATAGTCGTCAACGAAGACCGGCGCCCAACGGACATCTCGAATCCTTCTGATCAAAAAGGATTGCGCCCAGGGCGTCATGTCGTGGCGATAAAAATAGATCGCATTAAACCCGTAACGCTTCTCCATCTTCTGCCATACATCGTCATTCTCCTGCATCGGGACATAAACATCTTTAAAGAAGGAAACGCTGTAATTCTCCGGACGATTGTCAACGAAAACCCGCTCCCGCGGAAACAAATGATAAATCAGATACCCTCCGATATCATAGTTATTGAAGACCGGCCCCTCCAGTTGATTGCGCTTAAAAAACTCGGCAGAGGCATTGACTCCGGGCATAAGACCAAAGAGTTTTTGAGGATTCAGTTTTTGCGGAGAATAATATAAATTTTTGAAGGAAAGCGCACTGCCCAGAATCAAAATCGACAAAACCATCAACCCCTGGCTGACTCTACGGTTTACCAATGGTGAACGATCTTTAAAAAAATCGTGTCCAAGGGAAGCCATAAATGGGACAAGGAAAAACCCAAAAAGCGGAATGGCCCGGATAAACCTCCAGGAAAGCACAGAAAAAAATGTCAGCAGAGAAACCGCCAGAACATATTTTCGAAAATTATGCTTACGCAAGACAAGGGAAAAACCCGTCGCACACACAAAAAAAAGCGCTTCAAAGTGCACATACAAGGGGTTTCCCGGCATCCTTTTTTGCATGAAGATGACGGGTTGATTCTCTGCGAGCATATAGCCATAGTTCATGAAAGTCGTCAACGGGGCCAAGGCGCCTTTGATGCCGAAAGGATTCGCCAGGCACACCACCGCGCTGACAAAACCGACCTTCAAATAGCATTGGCTTAAGAAACGACCTTTTTCGTTAAACCAACTATCCAAAACAAATGCCCCAACAATCCCAAGCCCGAAGGTAAAAAAGATATGCATATTGACCCATAAAACCTGGATCAGAGGAATGATCCAAAGGAATTCGGGGGGCAATTTCCTCGTCTTCACCTGATGCAGAAGATAAAAATAGATCCCTAAAAAAAGATAACTAAAACCTTCCGGCCTAATCTCCGTGCGGCTGGTGATTAGCGGCAGACTAATCAAAAAGAAAAAAAGCGCATAGTAAAAATTAGACATCTTCTGGCTTACCCAAAAGAAGATCGCGATGGTCAGCAAAAAGATGCAAGTATAAAAGACCCCCAACCCCTCGAACCCAACCCATTTTTGGACAAGAAAAAAAATGACGCCCGTCAACCAATGATTGTTGATGCCGGGATGATCGGGCTCCGTATAAGAATAAAAATTCGTGGTGACGGGCTTGAGCCCGGTTAAAAACGTTTCACCATTTTTAAGGTGCCGGCCCAGATCTGCGGTTGTCAAGTGAATTTTTTCACTGTATAACAAAGCACCCAACAAAACAACAAACCCAAAAAGAAGGGATTTCCCGAAACAGGATAAAGTTGGCAAGAAATGCCTTGGGGGATTAAGGGGTTGCTTTTCGGTCAACGATTTGGGCAATCTCGGTAATTTTGCTTTTGGCCAAAACACCCTGGACCTCTTTTTCAGTGGCCTTTAAATCAATGGAAAAGATGACCTTTTGAATCTTTGGGATGTATCGTGCCTCTAGACTGATCTTTCTTATCCCGATCCCCAAAAAATAGAAGACGTATCTTTCATCGTTGGCCATATCGCCGCAAATCGAGACTTCCTTTCCGTGGATCCGGGCGGCATCCACCACTCTTTTTAAAGCCCTCAAAACCGAAGGATGATGGGGCAGATAAAATTCCGCGACTTTCTCGTTGGTCCGGTCAACGGCCAGCATGTATTGGATGAAATCATTGGTTCCAATCGAGAAGAAATCGACCTCCTTCGCCAGATCTTCAATGATCTCCAAGACCGAGGGGAGTTCCACCATCATCCCGATCTGGGGATGTTCATGGCAGAGGATCTTTTCGCGCTTGAGCGAGTGAATGCATTCAAGAACGATCTCCCGGGCCTCCAAGAATTCATCCAAAGACGAGATCATAGGGAACATGATTTTGAGATCCGCGTGGCTTCCGGAGCGCAGGATGGCCCGCAGCTGTTGAAAAAAAACATCTTTGTGCTTGAGCGAAAACCGTATCGAACGCATCCCCAGGAAGGGATTTTCTTCTTTTCCATGATGATAGTACGACAAGATTTTATCCCCGCCGATATCGAGAGTGCGGAAGGTGATCTCCCGGTCGGCCATGCTTTTGACGATCTTTTCATAAACCACAAACTGCTCTTCTTCGGAAGGGAAATCGCTGCGAACAATAAAAGGAAATTCTGTCCGATAAAGCCCGATCCCTTCGGCTTTAAACTCAAGGGCGGTCTTCACATCGCTCAAAAGATTCACGTTCGCCAGCAATGTGATTCTGACGCCGTCTTTGGTTTGAGTGAAGGGTTTCAGGGATTCGCGCAAGGGATGGCCCTTGGGATGAGCGGTTTCTTTTTCTTTGAAAAAGTTGGTGATATCCTCTGCGGGGTTGATGTAGACATAGCCTTCCTGGGCATCCAAAAGGATTTTAGTTTTGGAAGGCAAATTTAAAAGCGCGGGTTCCTCGGCGATCACGAGCGGAATATTGAGCGACCGGGCCAAAATCGAAAGATGCGAGGAGGCCCCTCCACTTAACACAATCAGCCCTGCCACTTTTTGGGTCGATAATTTGAGGGCATCGGAGGGAAACAGTTCCTCCGAGATCACAATTCTCCCCTCATAATCGCTGGCCTTTTCGCCTAAGCCCATCAGATTCTTCAAGAGACGATACCCGATATCCTGGACATCCTGGCTTTTCTCTCTTAAATAGGTATTGGGAATGGCCTTAAAACGATTCACATAATCTTTAACAACACCCAAGATAGCCATGGGGGGATTCACCTCCCTTTTGATCAGCTCCACGATACCCTCGATAAAGCTTTTATCCTTCAGCATCAAAATCTGCGCCGTAAAAATAAGCGACGCCACATCTGAGAGCCTTTCTTCAATTCTCTTCTGGGATTCCTCCAGCTGTTTTTCGGTAACCCTCACCGCCCGGTAAAAATCATTTAAGGTGCAATGGGCAAACTCTTGAGTCGAGGCCAAAATCCTGACCGGGTCATTGGCCAAGACGAGGCTTTCGGCAAAAGCAAAGCCCGGAGATCCCACACGGCCCTTGACAAACTTCAATTCTGTGTGGGGCAAATGGCCTCTGTCGGCTGGGGGCCTTTCATGGACGCTCATCAACCATTTGGCCATCTCGATCGTCGTGGCGAGCTGGGAGGTGATGGCTCGCAGAAGCTTGCTGTCTTCTTCATCGAAGTAATCTTTTCTGGTATTCTGGATAACCATGACCCCGATCCGCGTATGGCCATGCACAATCGGCACCGCAAGAAACGATTCGAATTCTTCCTCGCCTATTCCCGGAAAAAACTTAAAGTTGGGATTCCTGCTGGCGTTGCGCTCGCAGATGGGCCGCAGCTCTTTCAAGGCCAGACCGGTCAGACCTTCTCCTAATCTCATACGGACATTCCCAATGGATTTGGGATGAAGACCCTTGGTGGCTTTCAAAACCAATTCATCGGTTTCTTCGTAATAGAGGTAGATCGAGCAGACCTCCGAGTTCATGTGCTCTGAGATCATATCAACGATTCTTTGGAGAAAGGTATCAAGGTTAGGGGCGTCCGCAAAAAGATCACTCAGCTCTCCGATACCGCAGATCAGTTTGGTGGGATCGCGTTTCATAGGTCATCTTTCTCCCGAGGCCGAGACGACCTGGGTGGAGTAGTCAATGGGATCGCCTTGCCCGGCCTCAAACTGCAAAGTCACTTCCAGCTCTTCATCCGGGAAAAAGCTCCCATACCTCCCAGAGGGAAGCGGAATATCAATAAACTCCCGGCCGGCGGGCGTTACCAGGCAAGTGGTGCCATCGGCATTGTGGAGCCGGAGGGACCTCTTAAAATTCACAACCAAAGAAATGGGCCCTGGCAGAGGTTCATAAGAGGTGTTCTTTAAAGTCACGGTTTGCTCAAAATATCCCGTATCCGGGTTCAATCGTATCCCACTTCGGGTGATCTTGACTTTGTTCGTCACCTCGGACGCCGGCGCCGCTGGCAAAAGACCCAAGCCGCAGCCCCAAGACTGCAAAAGGTTCCTCGCTTCCTGATCGGCTGGGAGGGCACGGCGAAGCAGGACAAAAAGTTTCGAGGCCGTCAGCTGATCCAAGATCGCTTCAAAAAACTTATCTTCCGTAGAATCCGATTTAAGGAAAGAAACCGAGACATAGGGTAAATCGATGACCCTCTCTCCCACAATCTCGGGCGTGGAGCTCAAATTTGATATAAGGGCTTTCAACTTCTCTGGCGCCACCAGCAGGGATTGTGGATTGAGATGATCATTCGCGTACGAAAGCCCGGATCGTTGAAAAGAGGAAAATTTCTCCATATCCAAGATCTCAGCAGATGCGGCCAGGAGAATGCTGGGGATAGACTCCTGTTGCGGCCCCAGGTAGGTCAGCTTGACTTGTACGTTTTCTAATTCCTTAAGAGGCATCTCGAAAAAATCTTTAAAATCTTGTGAAATCTTCGGAGAGTTTTTCCTTTGATCATCGGATTTTGGGAAGACCAGGGAGGAGACCAGAGAACGAAAGATAGGATAATCGAGATCGTTCACATGAAAATCTGGCATCACAAACAGATACACCCAGGGATCCTTCTTAAAAAAGACACAGCTTAAGTACGCTCCCGTGGGGCTAGTCAAATCCACACGGGTTGTCTCAATTCTATCTTGAGTCCGCGGGGTATCAGGGGCCTTCTGAGTCTGAAGACGGGAAAAACCTAAAAAGCTCGTGGCCTCAGGATTTTTAAAGTCATCCATCTGGGAGGTGACATAAAGTTCCGCTTTGCAGCGCAGATCCTTTTGAGCAAGATCAGCAAAACAAACTCTCAAAGCAGACGGAAGCTGCCCAGCCGAGAGACTTAAACCCTCTTCTTCGACTTCAACCGGCTGCCAGTCTTGCGGATATTTCAGGGCAAATCCTAGTTTTTTATTGTGGTAAAGATTCCATTTGGCGGTGAGGCTGGCGGCGAGGGAGGGATTTGTCTTAAAGCCCATCACTGAAAAAATCAGAACGTTTAGAATAAGAAACGATATTTTAAACAGTTTAATCATTGATCTTTTTCTACTCCCGAGCTCCCGAAGGTCAAGTTTTTACGTGGTCGGGGAGGAGGGATTTGAACCCTCGACCTTTTGGTCCCAAACCAAACGCGCTAGCCAAGCTGCGCTACTCCCCGAGAAAACTAAAAATTCTTCCTCAAATCAATTGGCGGGCCAGGGAACCCACGACCTCCCCCACTGTTTCGTCCGCCACACATTTTGGCGGACGGTGGGAGCGCTCTATGCCCAAGCTACGCTACGCCCCGGACGCAATCAACATTCTTAAAGTCAAATGGGTTCACTAACGTTCCGTAAGTCACGTGCTCATTAAGAAAAACGGGAGTAGTATATCATGCCCTCTTGGCTCTATCAACAATTCCTCCCATGAATATCGAATGAGATCTGGCGAGTTGAAGACTTTTTCCCCTTCCTATATAATAGCTCCCTATGAAACGAAAAATCCTTTTTATAGTTTTGATTTTGGTCCTCTTGGGCTTTCTCGGCATAGTCTATCTTAACCGGATTTTTTTCCCAATTAAACTAAAGGCGATTGTCATCCAGAAAGCTGAAGAGCTCTTAAATCGCAAAGTGACATTCGAGGCCATCCGCTTTGATCCGATCCAGGGCTTTGTGGTGTCCGATATCAATATCTGGGATAAGGACCATCATGAAAGCCCCTTGCTCCGTGCCGATGAACTTTCCTTTAGCATTTTGTATCTGCCTGTTCTCCGCGAAAAAAAAATCATTATCCCTCAGATCACGCTGATACGTCCCGCTTTTCATCTTTCCCGCGAATCCCCCACGCAATGGAATATCAGTGACTTGATCTCTAAACTGCAAACACCCAGCGGCTCAGCGGGCGGTTATAGCTTTTTTTGCGGAGGTCTTTCCTTAGTCGAGGGAGAGGTAACCTTGCTAGATAAAACCATAGACCCGCCCTTTCCCGAAGTCTTCGAAGGCATCAGCTTGAAAGCCAATTTTTCGCTGCCTAAAGGGTTAAGATTTCTTCTGGAGGCGGCCATTCCTAAAAGCTCTTCCTCGATCGCTGTTGAAGGGGAATCGGATTTTTCTTTTAAAAACCTCACAGGCCAATTGACCGTGCACAATATCTATCCCAGCAAATATTTTTCTTTATATCTCCCTCACCCCCCCTTCCTTTGGGACAAAGGCGTGATCAAGACCGCCGAGCTAAAACTGAAACGCTCCGAGGAAAAAATCCATGCCCAGGGTTCTCTGGAACTTGACGAGATCGACTTAGCCATTCCAGGCCAAATCCGAATGCAGGGCCATCTTAAAGCGCCTGATTTGATTCTGACTTTGGGACCCCAAAAGGCCCTTGAACTTAAAGCCAACTTCTGGATTCGCCGGGCGGATCTTCAATTCCCTGATGACAAAAACATCCGCGGGGATATAAAAGCCGATGGATTCTTGATAAGCCTCCATCCTGGCGGGAAGGCCAAAGCCACGGGTTCTCTCACTATCCAGGGCGCCGAGCTTCAATGGGACGCCCTCAACCGGCTAGCCGGCCAAGTCAGTTTAACCGCGGGTGTACTCAACCTAGGGGAAGGCCGGGCCGATTTTACCGGCCAGCTTAAAGTTGAGGACCTTCTCCAGACTTTCGGCGAGGGGAAAAGCCTAAGCGGTCAGTTGATCGCTGGTCCCCTAGAGATCAGGATGCACAACGAGATCGTGACTCTCAAAGCAAACGCCAACCTCATAGAGGCTAAAGTGAACTGGGGAGACAACCAACATTTCCAGGGCAACATCACAGCGGACAACCTTTCCTCAGCCTATGGTCATAACACCTTCTATCTTGAAAGCGATCTTTCAGTGACCAACGCCCTTCTCCAATGGGGAGCCGAAAAAACCCTGCAAGGAAACTTTAACACAACAAAAACGACTTTCCGGATGGAGAACAAAAGGATCGATGCCCAAAGCGATATCAGGGCATCTCAGGCCCGCCTCACGTGGGGACTCAAGAAAACCTTAAGCGGTGATCCGCAATTGACAATTGACCTAAGCTACCATCCCGATGACAAAACTCCCTTGCGCTACCATGGGACCCTCTCGCCCAATATCACGCTTTTAACCGGCATCCCTTATGTTCAAGAGATCAAAGATGTCCTCGGCCAGATTGAATTTAAGACCAATCAAGCCAACGTGGAAAAACTGACCCTCGTCAGCCAACAAACTCCGGTCCAATTATCAGGGCGTATCGTTGATTTTTCCGATCCCTTCTTAGATGTCCTGGCGCTGGCAGAAGACGTCGACCTAAGGATTCTCCCGGTGCTTTTTCCCGAAGTGTTTGAGAAGATCAAGGTCGCCCCGAGTGGAAAAGCCAAGGTCAATTTGCAATTCCGGGGAAAGGCTTCCTCGCTAAGCGATGCCTTTCTCGGCGTGACGGCGCAATTGAACGAGGCAACGGTCAAAACCGAACACCTGCGCTCTCCCCTCACGGATCTCCAAGGCGAGATCACATATACGCCCGAAGGTGTAAGCTGGAAAGAGGTGCAGGGGAATTTTGAAAATTACGATTTTCTGATCAACGGCCAATTAAACAATTTCTCTCAGCCCGTGGTGAAAACCTATTTTCGCTCACAATCTTTGGGCCTGGATGTCAACGGTCAAACTCAATTCTTAGGGCCTAACCTCAAAATCGATTCTTTGAAAGGACGATATCTAAATTCCTCCTTTGATGTCAAGGGAGAGCTTAAAGAGTTTCAGAGCCAAAATCCAGAAGCCCATCTGACGGGCCACATCACACTCGACCTAAAAGACCTTTCTTCTCTCGGGACTTCTGTTCAAAATCACATGGAAAAGTTAAAGCCCTCCGGGACGCTCGCCATCGATGCTTCCCTGGACGGCAAACTCAAGGATTGGCTGAAGGGAAAGCTGAATCTTTCTGCGAAGAGCCCGGAAGTCTCCCTGTCAGGTTATAAAATAGAGGACGTTTCCCTGAAGTGGGATCAATCCCGGGGGCAGATCGATCAGTTGGACATAACGGCACGCCTCTACGATGGCCGGTTGCGGCTGGAATCGTCTGCAGATCTTAACCTCGAGGAAATGCCCTACCGGCTGGAGGCCCACATGGACGACACGAACCTTGAAAAATTGAAAGCCGATACGGTCTGGAAAAACAAGGAGATCCGGGGGATCCTGTCAGGATTCATTTACATGAACGGCTCTCTCCGGAACTTGACAGAGATCGAGGCCAACGGCAGGGGGCTCATCAAAGAAGGCTACTTATGGCAGTTGGACTTGCTTAAAGGACTGGGCAGGCTTCTTTTGATTGAGGAGCTGGGCAGCATCGTTTTCCGGGAAGCCGGCATGGATTTTAAAATCAAGGATCAAAAACTCCTGACCAATAATCTCATCTTGAAGAGTGAACCCCTGGTATTGTCTGGCCAAGGTTCTCTGGATTTTGAGGGTAAGCTAAATTTTGACATCATGTCCGAATTTAACCCGGAGATGATCGCGCAGTCCGAGTCGCTGAAAAGGACCATAACCTCGATCATGGCGCGAACAGGTCAGTATCTCCATATCAAGATCACCGGATCTCTTCAAGATCCCAGGTTTGCCTTGATCCCCTTGCCGGTCAACGTTATTGAGAAGACTAAGGAACTTCTTTGGGAAGGCCTTCGAGATATTTTTTAAGGCTGGCTTTCAATTTCTTCAGGGCGCGAAAGCGGTGGCTTAACGTCGCCTTGACCTTCAGGGGCAGCTCTCCGAACGTCTTGTTAAAGCGGGGAATCAAAAATACGGGGTCATACCCAAAACCATTTCTTCCTTTTGCGTTTAGAGTAATCAAACCTCGGCAACTTCCCGTGGCCACATCCACAATTCCGTTACGATCAACCAGCGCGGCCACGCAACGGTACCGGGCCTCTCTTTTTTTAAGGGGAATCCCTTTAAGCATCTTGAGGAGCTTGCGATTATTCTCTTGGTCGGTTGCGCCATCCCCGGCAAAACGGGCCGAATAAACGCCGGGCCGGTTCCTTAGGGCCTTGACCTCCAAACCAGAGTCTTCGCCTAAGGTGAGTTTCCGGGTATAGAAGGCAATGGTGGCAGCTTTTTTAAGCGCGTTACTTTGAAAAGTCTTACCATCCTCTTCGATCGTGGGCAGATCAGGATAATCCGCAAGAGACGTGATCTTAAGATTCAGATCTTTGAGGAGGTCCCTGATTTCTTCCAGCTTTTTTTTGTTGCGGGTGGCAAGGAGGAGTTCGTGCATGGAAATATCTTCCAATGACCAAGATACAATGACCAAATAATCACCAATATTCAATATCCAAAGAAACATTTGGAAATTGAATATTAGAATTTGGATTTTATTTGGTTATTGTTTCTTGGTTATTGGTCATTTCTATCTGTTCATATCTCTTGGGCCTGAATAAAATTAAAGCTTCAGTTCCCTAAGCGCCTGCCGTTGGATCTCAAAAAGCTCCCGAATCCCCTTCTCCGCAAGGCCTAACAATCGATCGATATCGCTTTTAGAGAAGGTTTTTCTCTCGGCTGTACCTTGAACCTCGACAAACCGCCCCTCTGCGACCATCACCACATTCATATCCATGTCGGCCTTGGAATCTTCCTCATAGGTTAGATCCAACAGGGATTCTCCCTCAAGGATGCCGACACTGACCGCGGCGACCAAATCATTCAAGGGCGTCTCGTTGATCAGCCTTTTCTTTTTCATCTTCAAGATGGCATCGCCCAGGGCAATGAAGCCCCCCGTGATCGAGGCGGTGCGGGTCCCCCCATCGGCCTGGATCACGTCACAATCCATTTTAACCGTCCGTTCGCCGAGCTGGGTCGTATCCACCACGGCGCGTAAGGACCGGCCGATGAGCCTCTGGATTTCAAAGGTGCGTCCGGAGGTTTTCTCCCGGCCAATCCTTGTGGCACACGAACGCGGCAGCATCCCGTATTCGGCCGTGACCCAGCCGGTGCCGGTATTTTTTAAAAACGGGGGGACGTTTTCTTCCACAGTGGCCGTGCAGACCACGCGGGTGTCGCCGAATTCGATCAGGCAGGATCCCTCGGCATATTTTGTATAGTTCTGCGTGACTTTGATCTTCCGCAATTGATCTGCGGTGCGTCCGTCTGGTCTTAGCATAGAGTCTCCTTGGGGAATTGGCCGCTTAAGGGGGCGGCTCCGCCGCTTTTAAGGCGGCGGAGCCGCCCCCTTAAGATTTTCGTCCCCTTATACTCTGCCTCCACCGTCGTTTGAATCCCACCGCGGAGATTCATGGTGGCCTCGACTTTAACCCAGCGGGGAGCGCAGGCCTGGACAATATCATCCAGAATTTTGTTGACGAGATGCTCGTGAAAAATGCCAACATCCCGATAAAAGATCGTGTAGTACTTAAAAGACTTCAATTCGATGCAGGTTTTCGCCGGCGCGTACGTGACATGAATCATGGCGAAATCTGGCAGGCCGGTCTTGGGACAGATGCAGGTGAACTCCGGCACCTCCAGATGCACGGTATACTCCCGGTCGGGATACTGATTTTTCCAGACCTCGATTTGGGGGGTCTTGAGCTTTCGAATATGGCCTTGCAAGCCTTCGTAAGATTGGGATTTGGATCTTTTCATGGCAACCTCATCATTTTGTGAACCTGCGGCAGGATCCGGACATTCGGCAATCGCTGGATGCAATGAGTATAAAGCTGCTGGCATTTTTGCACAACGCCATTTTCCATCTCAAAATAATTGGGCTGGAGGATGAAAAGCGTCTGTGGATTGATCCTGGCCACGATGTCGAGGGCCCGTGCAATGTCTTCTCGGATTGTACCGCTGGAAATAACGGCTTTGATAAATACCTCTTTTTGAACGGCCAGCTTCAGGAACTCCTCATGTTCCCGCCAGAACGCCCGGCACCGGGTGGAGCTGGGCAGCTTCATGTCCATCGCAATGATATCCACATCGTCAATGATTTTCTTTAATTGTTGGTAAAGAACCCCACTTGTTTCTAAGTAAACGCCTAGCCCCATCTCCCTTATAAGGGTAAGGAACTCCTTGATAAAATCCGCCTGAAGCAAAGGCTCACCGCCGGTGAGGCTCACCGAATGGCAGCCTTGAACCAACGGTTTTATTTCTTCCCAGAGCTCCTGCGGCGAATATTCGGTGAATTCTCTCTTGCCATCGCCGATCGAATCCGGCGTGTCGCACCAGACACAGTGCATGTGGCATTCAAAGAATCGGATAAAGACCTGTGGGATCCCCATGTAGGGGCCTTCCCCTTGAAGGGAGCGGAAGATTTCCAAAATTTTAGCTCGTGGCTCGTAGCTCATAGCTCGTAGGTGATTTTTAATAATTTTGGAATTCATAATAATGGATCTTCCCTCCTCACTGCCTCAAATCCTCTCTGCCGCAAAACACAGCTATCACACCTCCCGCACGGCCGCCGCCCACCTTGATAACACGACCACGTCAGATGATACGGCACTTTGAGCTTTAACCCCATTTTAATAATTTGCGCCTTTGTCTTTGTAATGAGGGGCGTTGATATCCTGATCGTGCGGCCTTCGGCGCCGGATTTTAGCCCTGCCTTCAGGACCCGCTGGAAGGCCTGATAAAATTCCGGCCGGCAGTCCGGATAGCCGGAATAATCAATCGCATTGGCGCCAATGAAGACGACCTCGGCACCGATGGTCTCTGCATAAGAGATCGCAAAGCTCAAAAAAATGATATTGCGGCCCGGAACATAGGTTGATGGGATCTCATGGGTGATGATATCACGGTTTAAGGGAAGCGGGATCTTTTTGTCCAGCAAAGAGGATCCCTTCCAAGGCAACGAAAGCCGGACAATCCTATAATCGCAATGGGCATGCCAGGCGATTCTTTGAGCCTGATGGATCTCTTTTCGATGGCGCTGCCCATAGTCGAAGATAAGGCACGAGACCCTAAAGCCCTGGGCTTTTGAATAATAAAGCGTCGTGGCGGAATCCAGGCCACCGGAGAGGAGGACGATTGCCTTTTTCATAAGTCTTGATAAGGGTCAAGCAACAAGATAGGCCTCACTTCGTTCGGCACTATCTTCCACAGGGGCTTCGCCCCTATGGCGCTCAGAAATGCTCCTTTCCGTCGCATTTCTTCGCTGTAACCCCTTGGGGGATTGCCTGCAATCCCCCAAACCCCCTACAGTTGTTGTATCGCCATAACCTTTTTGAAATTCCGATACAACAAGGGTATAGGGGTAAGGATTTGCAACTTGACCCTTGACCCCTGACCCTCGCCCCTATCAACTTCTCTAATCACGGACAATACGTCACGCTGGCTGAATCCGACTCCCACACCTGAACCCGTTTGACCTTCAGCGGCTGGCATCCTTTAGAAAATTCCTCAAAAATATACTTGGCCAAATGCTCCGTGGTAGGATTGATTTTGTCAAAAGGCGGAATGTCGTTAAGGTAGGCATGATCGAGTCGAGCCAAGAGGTCTCGCAATTTTTTCTTGGCCACCTTAAAATCCATCACCATCCCCGTGGAATCCAGGCTGGAAGACCCCATGACCGCCTCCACCTTCCAGGTGTGTCCGTGGAGATTCTTACAGTCTCCTTCATAGCCGCGCAGCCTATGGGCGGCAGCAAAATCTCCCCGAATGGCTAACTCATACATCAGAGCATCTCTCCACGTCTTCTATGGAAAAGCCTAAAAATCTTTTGGCCAATCCCTGGAAATGCTGCGGCTCATCGCTCACCAGAAAAACAGCCTGCCCTTTTCGTTTCGAGAGGCTGTTTTTCTGGGTGTATTCCAAAAGCTGTTTGACCTCCCGGGCCACCTCTTTGGCAGAATCAATGAGGACAACACCATCTCCCATCACCTTCTTGATCACGGATTTTAACAGCGGATAGTGGGTGCAGCCCAGAATGAGGGTATCCACCTTCGCCTTTTTCATCTTGCTCAAGTATTGTTCAGCGATCATCGTTGTGGTTGCATTTTTAAACCATCCCTCTTCCACCAACGGCACAAAGAGGCCACACGCCTGGGTGATGACCTTAAGCGAGGGAGAAAGCCGCCTGATTTCCCGGGTATATTCCTGGCTGTGGATCGTGGCAGACGTGGCAATGATTCCCACTCTCTTGGTTCGGGTGACCTCCACCGCTTTCCTCACCCCCGGAGCGATCACCCCGACGACCGGTACAGGAAAAGAATCCCTCAAAACCGGCAAGGCAACACTGGAGGAGGTGTTGCAGGCCACCACAACCATCTTGACCTTGCGTTTCAAGAGCAAGGAAACATTTTCCCGGGAAAAACGGACAATGGACTCCCGGGACTTTGTCCCATAGGGGACCCGCGCCGTGTCGCCGAAATAAACCACATCTTCCGAAGGGAGTTGATGCATGAGCTCCTTGACAACGGTCAGGCCGCCCAATCCGGAATCGAAAACTCCGATGGGATTGTTTCTGTCGTTGGGCATTTTCTTTGAAGACCATAGACCACAGACCATAGACTAAAGACCTCTTTTTTTAAGAACTCTCTCCTGGTCTATGGTCTTCAGTCTATGGTCTCTTTCAATTCCTTATTCTCTCGCATACTTCAAAATACTCTCCGCCAGGCTGTCCGCGATTTTCTGGCGATACCATTGGGTCTTTAGAAGTTTTTCTTCCTGAGGATTGGATAAGAAACCCACCTCAATTAAAACGGCCGGGACGAGCGTATTCCTCAAGACAAAGAACCCGGACGATTTGCTTCCCCGGTTACGGGCTTTCATCTGGCCGGATGTCTTTTGGGTAAGATATCGGGCCAGCCTCTCGGATTCCGCCCTTTTATAGGTATAGAGCATATCCAAAAGGATATTCTCTAAGACAGGAGAATTTTTCTGCATCGTATAACGCTCAAAAAGGTATTTGCGGTTTTCTTTGATTTGCGGATCGTTTTTCTCACGGGAGCCCAGATCTCTCAAATAGAAGATTTCTAGGCCCTTGGCGCTTTTGTGCGGACTCGCATTGGCGTGAATGCTGACAAAAAGATTGGCTCTTGATCGGCTGGCGATTTCGGTCCGTTTCTCCAAAGAGATAAAATCATCACGGTCCCTCGTCATGATAACCTTGATCCCCTTTTGCTCCAGGTTACGCTTTAAGGATTTCGCGATATCCAAAACCACGGTCTTTTCTTGAAGGCCAGATCGGCCGATTGTCCCGGGGTCCTTGCCGCCATGACCGGCATCGATCACAACCTCCTTGAATTTTGTCACCAGAGGATAAACTTCACGGGCCAGAGATTCAATCACCTTTCTTTTGAAATCGATCGGGACAATAATCGTCCCCCGGACCCGTCGTAACGGCTGACTCAGCAGGATCTTCTCATTGTCCAAGATGACCACATTGCTTCCCACCAAGGCCCTGGCCCTGGAAAATTCTTTACTCAAGGTTACCATCTGACTGACACTGTCCCATTGCCACTGGATTCCATAGCGGGTGCACAACTCTTGAAGATCGGCTTCTTCTTCGGTCGGTTTCGGCGGCAAAGGGGCACAGCCGGCGATCATGATCAGAGATAAAACAATTGTCCGCGAACAACGAATCCGCCAAATTTGAGAACAAATTTGGCGAGACCTCGCCAAAATCATTTGATTTTGGCGGGCAACAAACCACGAACCACGAATCACAGCCCCACCCCCACTTCTATTTCCTGGCTCAAGACCTGCTCTTGAACGTCTTCCGAAATAAGCGTGGGCGTTAAGAAGATCACCAATTCGGTTTTCTTCATTGATTTCTCTTCACTGCGAAACACCCCGCCAACCACCGGAAGGTCGCCTAAAAGAGGGATCTTTTTCACGGACTCGATCTTCTCATCCTTGATGAGCCCGCCGATGACAATCGTAATACCGTCTTTCACGGTCACGGTGGTCTCGGTCTCGGCCTCGGAGGTCTCGGCAACCGGAATGGTGTTATTATTCCCTGTCTCGATATTTCTGGTGACCGAGCTCACCTCGGGCTTAATCTTCATGGTGATGAGATGGTCCTGGTGGATGGTCGGGGTCACGTACAATTTGACGCCAACTTCGATAAAATTTACACCTTTGGCGGTGGTGGCCGGTCCTGCCGAGAGGGTCGTGGTTGTGGTGGTCCCATAGGGTTCGGTGGGGCCCACCAAGATTTCGGCCTCTTCATTGTTCAAGGTGGTAATGCGCGCTCTAGACAGGACATTGGTCCGTCCCACCGTATCGAGGGCCTCCAGCAAAACGGAATAATCATCCGAGGAGATCGTTCCGATCGAGAGCCTGCCGCTTTTGTCCGCCGGGCTTAAGGCATTTAAATCGGTGTTTAACCGCAGATCGTGATAATCCGAGACAATCGCCTCCCAGTTAATCCCCATCTTGTGCTCGTCGTTGAGCACGATCTGAACGATCTTGGCTTCGATCAAGACTTCTTCGGATCGTTGATCGAAAGCCTTGAGGTTTTGTGTTTCAGAAGAAAACTCCAGGGGCGGTTGTGGCTGACCCTCTTTGGCATAAACCCCAGACATGGCCAGAGAAATCATGGCACACCACACCACAATTGATCTTTTGAGAGATGACCTCATAAATTTGTCAAAATGCCGTTAAAGGCAGGGCTGTCCGCATCAACGAATATATTTTCCCATGGCTCTGTCATCGGTTCTGATGAAATTGTTTATTGATTTCATCCAAGGAAAAGTTCTTGGCTTGGAGCTCTTTGATCTTCTTGAGCCTGGCCAACGTGGAATCATCGAAATAACGAAAATGGGTCTCCGGGCTGCGGCCTATTTCCTGAAGCAATCCTAATCGCAAATAATACTTCAAGGTATGGGTGGAGGTGCCGCTTCTTTGGGCTAAATCTTTGAGAAGGTAAATATTGCGCATGGCGAATTTCTGCATCCTTCGCTTTGCCCGCCTTGCTCGCCTCGCGGCGAAGCCGAGGGCCAAGCAAGAGCTTAAATCAAGGCGAGGCAGGCGAAGCAAAGCGGCGAGGGCTTCACTCTCCAAGTAGAGAGTTATTTTGCCTTTTTTTACCCTGGCTGTCAAGGGATTTTCCTGGAAGGGGGGGGTCGAAGGGTTGACGAATCCCCTTCCTTCTGTTAAATTGACTTAAGAAATATGAAAGCTCCCCTAGAAAAGACAAATCATAATTCTCTTTCTTCCCTCTTTAAGGGAACGACAGAGGCTTTTAAGACCTTCTGGAAGGCCTTTCGGGAAGCCCTTAAAGGAAGCGGGCTTTGGTGGTCGAAACGCCATCCCGTAGAACTCTGGAAATGGGAAACCATGGAGGATGAGGATGTTTGCGAAGACTGCCTTATGCGCGCTTCCTGGCCGCCTATGGATATTGCCGACTGGATGAAAGAAGGTCTACCCGGGACCCCCGAAGCAGAGACCGAATGCGGCCCCAACTGCCGTTGCCGGTTGGTGCCATACAAGATCGCTAAGGAAATGACTCGTAAATAACCAATCACCAAGATACAAACACCAAACAATTACCAATATTTAATAACCAAACATTTGAAGATTGGATATTGGTATTTGAAATTTGTTTGTACCTTGGTCATTGGTTATTATTCTTCTTAAACTTCTCCAACTGCTCCTTAAAATAAGGCTCATCCGGATTCCTCTCAACCAGACCCTCTGCAATCTCGATCGCCTCGGGGTACCTCCCCATTTTGTATAAGACTTCTGCTTTGGTGTCCAGAAAAGCGGAATTCTGAGGATCGCGCGACAAGGCCCTCTCAATCAGCTCCAGAGCCTCCTTTAAGCTTTATGCCTTGCTCGGCATAAAGCCAGGCCAAATCATTGTAGGGATCTATAAATTCGGGTCTGTGTTTTATGCTTTCCACAAGAAGCCTCTCCTTGGCGGCAGCATCCAACGAGGAGCGGGCGAGTTGATACTTTAAGTAAGAGGGGTTGGATCCCAACAAAATGGAAATGGAGAAAATGACCACACCCGTATTGTAGGCATAGTGAGCGATAATGCTGGGGATCGTGGAACGGTTTAAAACCCGAAGCAAGGTTAACACGAATCCCAAAACCGTTACAACCAGGATCGCCGCCCAATCGCCCCAATACTGGCCGACATGGAGGAAAGAAAACGTTAAGGCAATAAAGTAAATCGCGAACCGTGTTCCCTTGAATTGCTGAATGACATAAAAAAAATAGCCTCTAAAAATGATTTCTTCCAATAAAGGAGCGATCCCCAAGGCCAGCACAAGAAAGAAAATCACGATCCCTGAGGAATCCATCTTGCCCAGCATCTCATTAAACGGTGTTTTGGGAATGACCGGACGCGTCATCATCATAAAAGAAGAGATCATCGCCAAAATCAACCCTATGAAGATAGGGGAAGCGATGAGCTTCAAAGGAGATCGTCCGGTGGCGCTCAGGGCCACGGTTTGCCTAAACCCGGGATAAGGATCTTCCATCGTGACCCTCTTAATCATCGCCACCATCAATCCGGAAGAAAAAAGCGCTGTCAGGAGAATCTCAAGCAACG
>Ga0137796_10000724_pt1 | contig 20015 bp, 22 predicted proteins | sample OV2TP3_FD_97704 | JGI IMG/M metagenome (GOLD analysis project Ga0137796, IMG submission 97704) | reverse complement strand
CTGGAAGTCCGTGCGGGTCCACCTGCTCCAGTATCTCAAGAAAACCACTCTGGAGGAGATGGGGGCCGCGGTGGAACGGAAAAAGGAGTTACTGTCGAAGAGAGCTACGCGAAGAGGGCTTGGAGGAAATCCGCAAGCGGGCTGAGAAAGACGGCCTGGAGGGAGGAGAACCGAAGTAGGAGGTCACCATGAAGAGGCTTGAACTCGTGGGCCTGAAACCTTGTCCTCATTGCCACCGGGCCATCGCTTATTTGATGACCCAGGATGGAGAAGAAACACTAGGCATCGCCCTGGACGCTACGAGGACCCGCGAACTCTCCTACAACCACGAGGGACCAGGGGGAGAGAAATGTATGACTGGCTTCTTAGTGCGGCTGCTCGCGGCGTCGTCCTACGTACCCCGTCAAGTTATCCTGCATTGGAACCAGGAGGGCTTTCTTTGCAGCATCATAGATCTCACTACAGAGATGATCACCTGCTCCCCACAGGAGGGTTTGGCGCTCGCTATCTTGGCCTCGATTCCGCTTTTTGCTGAAGAGGAAATCTTCGAGCACATAGGATCATTTCACGCGGTTAATGCCAAGGCCGACCGCACCAAGCCCCAACCGAAGCCAAAGCCTACGCTCCACTGAGGAGACGCGTTTTTCTTAAGGGACGCGATGGCTTGTCCGTCAAAGGAAAGATCGAGCGGCAAGCCAGCTAGGGAGCAGGACAGTTAGGCGATTGATTTTTCTTAGAACTAAGAATTTTGCCTCTGCCTTTTCCAAAAATTAGGAAATCTTTTTCTCAGAATCTTTATTAATCGGGTAGTTAAAACAATGGCACTATTCCTGCTTTTGCGCAGGCCAAGAATCTTGCCTTTGAAGTAATAAGAGCAACCTTCGATGATTGGATCGACCTCTTTGACAAACGGCAAAAACATTTCAACGTTTTGACCTGAGGATAAAGCAAGCTCTCCAAAGCAGTCTTCAAGAAGGCATCTGGACCGCTACGGTGAATGCTGGAGGGTGAAAAGCTTTGATATGCCACTGAGACCTCTCCTCTCAGATCTGCGCGAGCACCCCCTCGGCGAGCGCCCCATGCGCCTCCTTTCATACCTTGACCGGATGGCTGCCGGCGACGCGCTCATAGTCGTGAATGACCGCGACCTCGATCCTCTCCTGCATGAATTAAGACAGGTCCTGGAAAACCGCTTTGCGTATTGGATACCGGAGGCCGGTCCGGAGGTTTGGCGGATCCTCATCTCGTGTGAAGACCCTTTCGATAAAGAACCGGAGGCCTGAAGCATGGCCTCCGACGCGATGAAAACAAAAAACTCTCTAAGGCAAAATGGAGGTACTTAGATGTTTAGGGACAAAGTAGAACTTAAAGACTTCGAAAAGATGGACCCAGAATACCAGGAGCTTTTGCGACGAATCTTGACCATTCAAGCGGACTGCGAGATCGGCGGGCCCCACCTTTACGTGGAGAAAATGCTTCCTAATGCTCCGACCAAGCTCGACCAGCTCATTGTCGCGCGAACCGCAGCCGAGGAAATCGATCATTACCGCAAGGTGGCTCGCCTGGCAGGCGACATAGGCGCCGATCTCTCTTTCGTTCTCAGCTCGCCGAACCAGAAGCGCTATGTGGAGGCCTTTCGCGGCCAGATCACGACCTGGGAGGACTTTGCGGTCTTTGGCTTCCTGATCGACCGCATCGGCCGGTATCAGCTCGAAGAGTTCATCGGCTGTACCTATGCGCCTTTGGAGCGCATCCTCCCCGACATCATCAAGGAAGAACTGGGTCACATTGAGTTCGGCGCGACTAAAACCGCAGAGCTCGCGAGTAAAAGCGATGAGTCAAAAGCCAAGATCCAGAAGGCCGTCAATTACTGGTATATCAAGGCGCTCGACATGTTCGGACGCTCCGATTCCAAGCGCTCCGAGCGCTATTGTCACTGGGGGATCAAGCGGCGGACCAACGCCCAGGCGAGAGCAGAATACATAAAAGAGGTGAACCCACTGATCGAGCAAATGGGCCTCAGAGTGCCCGACCCGAACAAGGGACGGCTCTATCTTTAGGGAAAAATTTAACAGGAGAGACGTATGTCCCAAGCGCCTAATACCGTAGAGTTGGATGAACACCTGAGAGAAGTCGTCACTGCCCTCCACCGTGCGGTCAATTACGCCACGCCCCATGTTGGCGAGCCGAAGATCGTCGATAAGGCCATCCGGGACTGCAAAGAGATTCTAGAGGTTGTCATGGAAGGAAACGTGGCCGAGTGGGTGAGATGATGGGACGAGGTCCCCAGTACGGAGGGAAGACGATGAGCCAAAAAGCCGTCGATTCTAAGGATAGACAGGAGCTGGACCGCCTGCTTGAGCAAAGATGGCTTTCGGGCCTTTGGAATGTCAAGGCGGAAGACCGAACCTTACATCCCAAGACAGCCGTGAAACCTCACCTATGGAAGTGGGCGGACGTCTACGATGGCCTCCTTCAGGCCCGCGATGTGATCGGCATCAAGACCGGGACAGTGGAAAGGAGAAATATCAGGCTAGTCAATCCGGGCCTCAAAGATAGAAACCTGACCACACATACTATGCTCTTTGGTTTCCAGCTAATTCAGCCTGGAGAAGTGGCCCCAGCCCATCGCCACACCATGACAGCTATCCGTTTTGTCCTGAGAGGAAAAGGCGCCTACACCAATGTGGAGGGGGAGAAGATGATCATGGAGGCCGGGGATCTCATTTTGACTCCCCAGTGGACATGGCACGAGCACGCCAACGAGGGTGATGAACCGATGATCTGGGCCGATGGCCTGGATGTCCCTCTGATCGAATCGCTCCAGGTCATCTCTGTTGAGCGTTATCCAGAGAAGAGGCTTTCAGTCAAAGAGAGGCCCATCTACCCATCCCTTTATGGCATGGTGCGGCCAGCGAGCTTGCCCATGGGACAATCGACACCCCCTCTCCACTACCGCTGGCAGGACACTTACTCCTCCCTTAAGCGGCTTGCGGAAAGTGTCCCTCACCCCTACGAGGGCATTGCCTTGGACTACGTAAATCCCTTAACGGGCGGTCCAACCTTGCCTACGCTTTTATGCCGCATCCAGATGCTCAGGTCTGGAGAGCGGACCAAAAGCCACCGCCATAGGAGCACAAGCATCTATCACGTCTTCCGGGGAAGCGGGACAACCATTATCAACGGCGAGACGTTTCGCTGGGAGCAAGGCGACAGCTTCGCGGTTCCTCTCTGGAGCTGGCATAAGCACGCCAACAGTTCATCTAAAGACGAAGCGATCTTGTTTTCGCTGCACGACACGCCGGTGTTGCAAGCCTTCGGCCTTTACCGCGAAGAAGGCCTGCCTGCCGCGACAGCGGCGCAGGCAGGCCACGGCGAGTCGCGCACCGAACTCTGACTTGGAAGAGCGGAAGGCAGGAACGGGGTGCGCGATGGGCTTCATGGACTGGAGCTGAAAAAAGGAGAAGAACCGTGGAAATCGACGCGTTGCTTGAGGTGATGAAAAACCGGCGACATAACGGACGAGTAAAGGCAGATCCGATTCCTGACGCGCACGTAAGGAAGCTCGTAGAGGCTGCCTCTTGGGCGCCATCGGGAAATAATGCTCAGCCCTGGGAGTTCATCGTGGTCAAGAACCCAGAGATCAAAGCCAAGTTACGGGAGATCATGGAGGGACCGGCACGCCTGCCTGCCGCGTCAGCGGCGCAGGCAGGGCCTGGCACTTCTCATGCCCCTGCGGTTGACCCGCCGGTGATCATCGTGGTCTGCGGAGATGTCCGGCTAAAGGATTCTTATCCCGAGACTGTAAATCGGCCAGAGGTCTTTTACTCCAGCTTGGCAGCGGCGATCCAGAACATGCATCTCGCAGCTACAGCCCTCGGCTTAGGCAGTAGTTGGGGGACGGTCAGGGAAGCTGCCATGGAACCCCTACGGAAGCTCTTAGATCTGCCCGACGAGCTAGAGATTGTGGCCCTGGTGCGCGTCGGCTATCCCCAGGAAGTGCCCACGCCGAAACCCAGAAGGCCGGTTGAGGAAGCGATGCATCTCGATAGATATGACAGAGCGAGGCTCAGGGACGTGCGGGGCTTTATCCAGAGCTACGGGAAGGGCTGGGGAAGATTGTAACGGGAAAGACGGGGAGGAAGCCTATGGTAAAACCTGCGAACAAGTTACCTCACATGCACGACTACGAGGCGCATGTGAGAGCCGTTGAGGAGGACCTCGAATACTACAGGACTAAACGCCTCGAGCCGCGGATCATGAACTTGATTAGGAGAGGGGTCGTAACCTTCTATGGCCTCCTCGAGGCACAATCTTCTGTCAAACGTAAACTCAGGTCCAAAGGTAAACGAATCAAAGACATCGTGGCCCGGATAAGGGTACTGGAAGACAGCCTGGACGACTATGTTAGGGAGATCGGGGTTGTCTCGTCGGCTTTAGCTGATCGAATCGATGTCGTGACAGAAGACTCAAGAAAAGAGAGGGGCGACTACGACGAGTTCTTCCGCATTGCTAAGAAAGAGCGTCACGGTAGTCTAGAGGAGCGCATAGAGCGGCTAGAAGAAGATTTGCGCGACTACAGGAGGCTACTGGATGTCTTTACCCTGGCCCTGACTCTGAGTGGGGTGATCACCGAAGAGGAGCTTAAGAAAGAGCGCGAAATACTACAGAGGCCGAGCGTGTGGAACGGCGCCAGGATAGTGGCCAGAGCGTGGGCCGACCCGGAATTCAAAGCTAGACTCTTGGAAAGGGGAAGAGAGGTCATCAGAGAGCTAGGAATCCCTCCCGGCAGGGTCGGTAAGTTGGCGGTGGTCGAGAACACAGACTCGGTGCACAATGTGATCGTTTGCACATTGTGCTCTTGCTATCCCTACGATCTCCTGGGAGATACCCCTTGGTGGTACAAGCACGACATTTACAAGAAAAGAATCGTTGAGAACCCGAGGGCCATTCTGGATGAGATATTCCGGCTTAAGATTCCCGCGAATATGGAGATAAGGGTGCACGACAGCACGTCCGACGTTCGGTACATGGTTCTTCCGAGGAGACCAGACGACACCGCAGGAATGAAGGAACGGGAGCTTGCCAAACTGGTTACCGTGGATAGCCTAATCGGGGCAAGCGAGCCCCTTCATCCCTCAGAGCTTAAAAAAGCCCAAGAAAGTGGAGAGGCCATATTTACAGCCAGATCCAGGGACTATTATTAGTGAAAAGCATGGCGGGTGGCGGATTCAAGGTAGGTGATAGGGTGATCATCAAGCGGGAAAATCCCCAGGGAAATCCCAGAACGCCGATGTACATCAGGGGAAAGCAAGGAGTCATTGTCGCTACCCATGGTGTGATCACCAATCCCCTAGATCATCGCGGCCTCTATCCTCCCCTCTATACTATTACATTCGATGTCAAGGATCTCTTTAGCGGGACAAGCGGAGACAAGCTTTGGGTGGATGTGCACGAGGATTGGCTCGAAGGAGGGTGATACCAACTTAGGAAATAAGTCATGACGAAAGGAGGACACTATGCTAACGCCAAGGAAACTCGGACACGTGGGTATATATGTCAAGGACCTGGAGAAGTCCAAAAAGTTCTACACCGAGGTAGTGGGGCTCAAGGTCTCAGATGAGCTTCCGGGAAGGGCGGTGTTCATGCGTTGCGGCCATGACCACCATGATACGGTCCTCTTCCAGGTTCCTCGTGAGAAGTTCAGCCGCTCTCAGAATGATCGGGTGGAGCTTCAGCAGATCTCCTACGAAGTGGATCGGCTTGACGACCTGAGACAAAAGGCCGCGGAGCTAAGAGCGCTGGGGATAGAGGTCATCGGGCCACAGCAGAGAGGTCCAGGCATGGACAAGACCATCGACTTTGCCGACCCCGATGGCAACACGATCCAGTTTTACTGCGACATGGATCAGACCGGCTGGGATGACCGCAGTCGCCCCCCGGAACAGTGGCAGCGAAAGCCCCTTTGAGGAAAGAAGCGCCGGTAAATGATGGCAAGCTGGTTTCCTGAAAATATATCGACTTTTGGCGGCGAGATCGACTCCCTCTTTTATTTGATCTTCTATATCACTGGGGCATGGTTTCTTCTGACTGAGGGGCTGATCATCTTTTTCCTAGTCCGCTATCGGCGTAGCCAAGGACAACGAGCCGTCTACGTCCACGGGAACAATCTCAAACAGGCCGCCTGGATACTCGTACCGGGCGCAATTGTTTTGCTTCTCGACCTTTGGATCGATTTTCGCGGCGCAGAAGTGTGGGCCAAGATCAAGGGCCGGGTGCCGCCTAGTGACCTTCTGGTTCAGGTCACCGGGAAGCAGTTCAACTGGGAGATTGTCTATCCCGGACCGGACGCGAGACTCGGCACGCCGGACGACCTCCAAATCGACAACGAGCTGCACGTTCCCGCAGGCAAGGTTGTGCGCGTGCTTCTCAAATCCAAGGATGTGATCCATAGCTTCTTTCTTCCTAATCTGCGTCTAAAACAGGATGCGGTGCCCGGACGAGTGATCGAGGCGTGGTTCGAAGCGACCACGCCCGGCAGATACGAATTGCCCTGTGCCGAACTGTGCGGCTTCGGCCATTCCGGTATGAGCGGCTGGCTCATCGTGCACGGCCCGGAAGAATACGAAAAGTGGGTGAAGGAGCACTGGCCGTCTGAGAAATAGCGTGCTCGTGGCTCGCCGCTCGTGTTCGTCTTAGAGTTACGAGCACGAATCACGAACACGAACCACGAAATGAGATTAGCATGAGCGAGGAATTAAGTTTCTGGCGCACCTACGTTTTCTCCACGGACCATAAAACCATTGCCAAGCAGTACCTTTCCCTGGGTCTCTTCTGGGCCCTCGTGGGCGGCCTGACAGCCTACCTGATGCGCTGGCAGCTCGCCTATCCTGACACGGAGGTTCCTGGCTGGGGGTTTATCGCCCCGGACTTCTACAACATGCTCGTCACCATGCACGGCACGATCATGGTCTTCTTCGTAGCCATGCCGATCCTCTTGGCAAGCTTCGGTAACTTCCTCATCCCGCTCATGATCGGATCACGGGACATGGCTTTTCCTAGACTCAACATGCTCTCCTTCTGGGTCTTCTCCCTCGCATCGCTGACCTTGCTCATTTCGTTCTTTGTCCCTGGTGGGGCTGCTTCTGCAGGATGGACCGGATATCCGCCTCTCTCTGCCAAAGCCGCATACACGGGCGTAAACTGGGGCCTCAATCTCTGGATCTTGGCCCTTGCTCTTGAATTCGCCTCCTTCCTGATGGGAGGAGTCAACTTCCTCACCACGACGATCAACCTGCGAGCCCCCGGGATGACCTTCTTCCGCTTACCCTTGATTGTATGGATGCAGATCACAGCGGCCGTTCTCTTCATGCTCTCTGTCGGGCCGCTCATCGCCGGCGCCGTAATGCTCCTCATGGATCGTGTGCTGGGCACTACCTTTTATCTCCCCGAAGGCGGCGGGGAGCCGCTCTTGTGGCAGCACCTGTTTTGGTTTTTCGGCCACCCCGAAGTCTATGTCATCCTGCTCCCGGGTCTCGGCATCGTCCTTGAGATCATGCCCGTCTTTAGCCGCAAGCCGATCTTCGGTTACCGTCCCATCATCTACTCAACGATTGCCGCCGGCATGCTGAGCTTCATCGTCTGGGCGCACCACCAATTCCTGAGCGGGATGGACCCTCGGCTCGCCATGCCCTTCAGTATCACCACGATCATCATCTCGGTCCCTTTCGCTCTTATCGTGTTTGCCATGATTGCTACCCTCTGGCGTGCGTCGATCAGCTTTCCACCGCCCATGCTCTTCGCCCTTGGCACCCTTTCCATTTTTATCCTGGGAGGACTGACCGGCATCTTCAACGGCTCGGCGCCGGTCGATATCTACATCCACGACACCTATTTCGTCGTCGCTCATTTTCACTACACCCTGTTCAGCGCCACCTTCTTTGCCGGATTTGCCGGTCTTTACTTCTGGTTCCCCAAGATGTTCGGCCGCATGATGAACGAACCCCTGGGCAAGATGCACTTCTGGCTGACCTTTATTTTCTTCAACGCCGGCTTCGTGCCGATGCACTTTGTCGGGCTCGGAGGGATGATGCGGCGGATCGCCAACCCAATGCAGTACGAGTTCCTCCAGCCGTTGCAGCCGATCAACACGTTCATCACCATCGCCTCGGTTCTCCTTCTGCTCTCGCAGATTCCCTTCGTGGTGAACTTTTTGTGGAGCTTGATGCGGGGGCAAGTAGCCGAGCGCAACCCATGGCAGGCCAATACGCTGGAATGGAGTGCCGCGTCGCCGCCGCCGCACGGGAACTTCGAGACTGTCCCGGCGGTTTACCGCAGCCCCTACGAGTATAGCTCGCCTGAGGCCGCCGAAGACTGGCTGCCGCAGGACCGACCGCTGGCGTCGCCGGCAGCGGCGAGGCAATAGGAGGTTTGAACAGTTTAAGCCGTTCAAGCCATTCAATGGTTCAAGGAGGAATCGAGTTGGATAGCCGAGCGCAAACTCTGACTTCCACCGGCATTCCCACCGGAAAGGTGGGGGTGTGGTGGTTTCTTGCCTCAGAGATCACCGTATTCGGCGGGCTCATCGCTTCTTACATTGTGGTCCGTCTGGGAAGCAGCGGCTGGTCCGAGGCGGCAGCCCATCTGAACTTTTCCCTCGGTTTGGCCAACACCTTCGTCCTCCTCACCAGCAGCCTCACCATGGTCTTGGCCTTCGCCGCGGTCGAGGACAAAGATCCAAAGAGGCTTGGGACCTATCTCGGTCTCACGGTTCTCCTGGGTCTTGCCTTCTTGATTATTAAAGCCTTTGAGTACACCGGGGAAATCGCGGCGGGTTTCACCCCGGCCGCGGGGATTTTCTGGTCCTTCTACTACGGGATGACCGGGCTCCACGCCCTGCATGTCCTGGCCGGAGTTATTACGAATGTCATCCTTTCGATCGCGGCGATCGGCAAAGTCCTCCGACCGAACGAGCACCGTGTGGAGCTAGCCGGTCTCTACTGGCACTTCGTGGATATCGTTTGGATTTTTCTCTTTCCCCTTCTTTATCTCACATGATGATAGGCGAGCAAAATCGTCCTAATTACTTTGGCATATGGATGGCGCTTTTGGGCCTGGTCGCGATTTCCATTGCAGCCAGCATCGTGTTGCCGAAATCCCTGGCGCTCCTTCTAATCTTCGCCGTGGCCATCGCTAAAGCCTTACTGGTCGCCCTCAATTACATGCATCTCAAATACGAAAAGCTCCTGCTCTATATCATCGCGATTGTTCCGGTCGTCATCGTGATCATTCTTCTCTTCGCCCTCTTCCCGGACTTTGTCTTTCACCGCTAAGCGACGGGCCGATCTTCCCCCCTTTCCGTCGGGGAAATAGTCTTAAGGTGGATTTTCCTCTTGCCCCGTCTCATGCCCTTCACGTAAAATCGGCCTCGTCATGCAGGCAGAGACCATCGCCGAACTGATATTGGCCGTGGCTTTCGGCTTGGCTGCCGGGATCAGTGGCTACACATTTGTCTACGCCCGCGGCGCATCTTATCTCACCGATCAGCCGGAGGCGTGCGCCAATTGCCACGTCATGCGCGACTATCACGACGGCTGGATCAAGTCGAGCCATCGTGCCGTGGCCGCGTGCAACGACTGCCATACCCATCGCGGTCTATTCCGCAAATACTTGACAAAGGCCTCGAATGGATTCTGGCACTCCTGGGCCTTTACCACGGGCCGCTTCCCGGAGCCCATCCAGATCAAGACGCACAACCGCGAGATCACCGAAAGGCAGTGCCGGGGATGCCATCAGGAGATTATAGAGGCTATCGAAGGGCCTCATGGCGAGGGAGCAAAGCTTTGGTGCGTCCGCTGCCATAGCGCTGTGGGGCATCCTTCATAAAGGTTTTTTATGGCACAACTGGACTCGAAACGGCAGCGCTTCCTTCTGATTGTCGGGGCGGCCTTTGTGGCCGCCGTCGGAGCCATAGCAGGCGCGGCCTTGCTGGTGAATATTCTTGAGCGCAAGCAAGAAGCCAAAAATCCATTTTACCGGGTCGTGGAGCTCACGGATGACACGGAAGACCCGGCCCTGTGGGGTAAAAACTTTCCCATGCAGTACGACGCTTATCGCCGGACTGTGGACCAGGTCCGGACCAGATTCGGCGGGAGCGAGGCGGTGCCGAGGACGCCGACGCAGCGAGATCCGCGCTCTGTGGTCGCCCAGTCGCGGCTTGAAGAAGATCCGCGTCTAAAGACCATGTGGGCTGGCTATCCTTTCTCCAAAGATTTCCGGGAAGACCGAGGACACGCCTACATGCTCGAGGATCAGACCTACACGGAGCGCCAGGTGGTCGCAAAGCAGCCCGGCACCTGCCTTCACTGCCATGCTTCGGTCTATGTACCGTATAAAAAAGCCGGCGGCGGAGATCTCTTTAAAGGATTCGAGCGGGTCAACCAGATGCCATACCCCGAGGCGCGAACGCTCGTCAGGCACCCTGTCTCCTGCGTCGATTGCCATTCTCCGGATACCATGCAACTCCGCATCACCCGGCCCGCCTTCATCGAGGGGATCCGAGCGCTCAAGGGAGCCCAGGGCGTGAAGGACTACGATGTCAACGCCATGGCGACGCGCCAGGAGATGAGAAGCTTTGTCTGCGGCCAATGCCACGTGGAATACTACTTCAAGGGGCCGGAAAAGCGCCTGGTCTATCCTTGGATGAAAGGGCTCAAGGTTGAGCAAATCTTGGCCTACTACGACGAAGTGAAATTCAAAGACTGGACTCACGCTGAAACCGGCGCTGACGTCCTTAAGGCGCAACACCCGGAGTTTGAATTGTGGAATCAGGGCATCCACGCGCGCTCGGGCGTGGCCTGCGCGGACTGCCACATGCCGTACAAGAGGGAGGGGGCTTTAAAGATCAGCGACCACCACGTGCGCAGCCCTATGCTCAACTTGAGCCGGGCCTGCCAAACATGCCACAAATGGCCCGAGGAAGAACTGAAGGCGCGGGTAGAGACAATCCAGGAGCGGACCTTCAGACTCCGTAACCTCGCGATGGACGCCCTCATAGATCTGATCGGAGAGCTCAAGGCTATTGGCCAAGCCGGCCGGGCTTCTAAGGAAATCGCCACTGCCCGAGAGTTTCAACGCAAGGCCCAGTTTCTGCTCGACTTCGTCGAGGCGGAGAACTCAACGGGCTTTCATGCGCCCCAGGAGGCCGCCCGGATTCTCGCCGAATCCATCAATTTTTCTCGCCAGGGACAGTTGACTCTCAGACCGCCGAGGCAGCCCTCCAAATAGCCCCATCCGTTCCCTTTCCTATCGTTAGCTCGGAGACTAGGCTTGACCGCGGTGTTGGATCGGAGCTTAAGGAGGCCCAAAGCTCATACCTTTCTAAGAAATAGGAATTCTGCCTCTAAATTTTCTAAAAAGTAGTAAGGAACTTTTCTCGCGCGCCTGATTTATCAAAGGATTATCCGGGTGGCATTTTTCATGCAGTCAACAGAACGTATAAGCCCATGCAAGAGAATTTTGCCTGTTTCCTGGAATCCAACGCGCGTCGTTTCCAGGAGAAAACCGCCATCCTCTGCGCGGACCGGACTCTGTCTTGGAATGAGCTGGATCGTCTATCGTCCTGTTTTGCCCGCTCTTTGTCGGAGCAGGGGATCAAGCCCGGCGACAGGGTCGCCGTGCGATTGCCCAATTGCTGCACGTTTGCTGTGGCTCTTTTCGGAATCTTCAAGCTAGGTGCCACAGCGGCTCCCTTGAACCTTGCGCTCAGGAAAGATGAGCTTTCAGGGATCCTGCGAGACCTCAAGCCCAAGCGAGTCATCGAGGAAGTCACGGAGGAGGGAGACGATTGGATCACGCCTCGGCTGACCGAGGCGCCCGCGCTGATCATATACACTTCGGGAAGCACCGGGCGACCCAAAGGGGCTGTCTTCAGTCACGAGGCTTTGGCTTATGCCAACCGCTTGTGGGGAGGGGCGGTCATGGGCCTTAGGCCTGAGGATAGAGTTTTAGGAGTCCTTCCCTGCGCTCATAACTTCGGCATGTACAGTGGGCTTCTGGCACCTCTCTTATTCGGCGCCACTGTGGTTTTGGTCGAGCGCTTCGTTCCAGAGGCGGTCCTTGAAGCTATCAAGCGGCACCGGGTAACGGTTTTTCCCGCAGTGCCCACCATGTTCCGGCGCCTGCTCAACTCACCTGAATTCGCCAGCGCCGATCTTAGCACTCTCCGTCTCACAGTTACCGGCGCGGCGCCCTGCCCATGGGAACTATCGAAAGAGTGGCAGGCGAGAACCGGCAAGAGAATCGTGCGCGGCTACGGAGCCACAGAGATCCCCCGCCCCCTCTCCTGCTGCCACGACGATTCGCTCGATTTTCCCGATGCCGTGGGACGACCGCTCCCGGGCGTGGAGATACGGATCGTGGACGAGGCCGAACAGTCGCTACCTCAAGACGAGGTCGGCGAGCTCTGGATCAAATGCCCGGGAGCTATGGAGGGCTATCTGGACGCACCCGAGGAGACCCGAGAGGTGTTGGTGGATGGAGGATGGTTTAAAACCGGCGATCTGGCTTCGCTTTCGCGGGACGGGCTTATCCGGATCGTAGGCAGGAAGCGGGAGCGCATCCTCAGAGGCGGATTTTCGGTCTTTCCACAGGAAGTGGAAGCGGTTTTGCTCTCCCACCCGGCAGTGGCCGAAGCCGCGGTCGTGGGAGTGCCAAGCCCCGATTTACTGGAGGAGGTAGCTGCCTTTGTGGCGCTGAAGCCCCTGGCAGAGGCGACGGCTGAAGAGTTGATCGCCTACTGCAAGGAGCGCCTGGCCCACTTCAAGTTTCCACGTCAGGTAAAAATCGTCGACGAGATTCCCAAGGGACCAACGGGAAAAATTCTTAAGGCAGAGCTGATAACAGAGCACTTTAAGACCCCTTCCACGGTTGCGAGGCAAGGACAAATACGGAGATGAGAGGGGAGTGCTGAAAGGAGGGACTAGTAGGATGACAACGATGCTAGACTTATTGACATCGCTGGCGGCGGCCTCAGCCCCGGCGTTCTGGATGGTTATTGCGCTGACGGCCCTGATCAAGCTGGCGGGCTACCGCAAGAAGAGACTCCTGAGATGCCCTGAGTCCGGTTCAGTAACCTTGGTGGAGATCGGGGAGAATGGGCACCTGCCAGAGCAGGCTCCAGGAGAGCCTCGCCTCAGAGTCAAAAACTGTCAGCTTTGGCCGGAGAGAAAAGGCTGCGGTTTGGGTTGCCTTACCCGCTTGAGCGAGGGCTGGGAGGGCTACGGTCTCAACTTATCATCCTTGAAGCCGTTTGAAGATCACGACTCTAAGCCGTCCGCTTCCCTACGGCATTAAAGCTGCTTCAGGATGCGCGAAGTCAGCGGTTCTCTATTGGAAAAGGGATGCTACTCTCTGCTCATTCGTGTGAGAAAGAAAATCTCGATTCAGGTGGGGCGCTTGGGAGAGGCCGAATTTCCACCGGGGATTTACCTTTATACCGGAAGCGCAATGAATGGTTTAAAGAGCCGGCTATCCCGTCATCTCAGAAAAGGAAATAAGAAGAGCCACTGGCACATAGACTATCTTCTTAGGCGCCAAGAAGCTCAGATCAAGGAGATCCTCGTTTATCCTGGGACAGATCGGGCAGAATGCCGTCACAACCAGAGGATCGCCAGCCTCCCTGGGGTGCGAGTAATCTTGAAAGGCTTTGGCGCATCGGACTGTGTTTCCGGCTGCGCCAGCCACCTCATATACTTCGGGAAGAAAGGCTTACACGGCGTCCTGTTTGTGGCTAATCACCGGTCCGATACAGTCAGCATCATTGATGCTCCCAAGCGCACTCGGCACCCTGCGGGTCCCCCGCGGGCCCCACGGTCTCGCTGTGCATGTTCACTCGCCCTAAATGCCGGGTACCAAAACCTTCGCATTCCTGCAGATAAGAAAAGGACATCAGTTTTTCCTACTTTTAATAAATCATATCAGTGCATTCGGTCATAACATCCTTATTTGCCTGTCTAAATGCGTGGCACCGCAATTGCTTTTTCTCTTCTTTGCACCGACCTTGAGACTTTTCTAGCTTACTCCGGCTTCTTGGCCGGGCCCGTCAGAGAGAGGGAGCCTAACCAATGACCTATGACTTGAAAGCGCATCTTAAGGCTCTTGATGATCACGGCCTCCTGCGCCGCGTCCGAACAGAGGTGGACAAAGACTGGGAACTTAGCGCCATCATGCGCTGGGTCTACATGGGCAACGAGGAGGCGAAAAGGTACGCGGTCCTGTTCGAGCGCGTCAAAGGATACAAAATCCCTGTTGTAGTCGGCGCTATTGGAGCCTCTTATCAGACCTATGCGGTTTCCCTTGGGATCGATCCGGATAAACCGAGGGCGGAGGTCATGGGAGAGATCCGCCGGAAGTTTATCCAGGCCTTAAAGAACCCTCTCCCGCCGGTGCGGGTGAGAGGCGGCCCGTGCAAAGAAAAGACAGATCGCGGCAGCGCCGTGGACATCCACAAGTTCCCCATCCCTGTTTGGACGCCGGAGAAGGATCGGGGGTGGGAGGAAGGGCACGGTTTTATCACAGCGCCTTGCTGCATCACCAAAGACCCAGAGACTAGAATCCGCAACGTGGGGACCTATCGGATCATGGTTCGGCCGGAACCCAATGTGATGGGTATTGGCGCCACCCAGGGTGCCCATATCATGCACCACATAAGGAAGAACGAAGCGTGCGGTCAAGCAACCGAAATTGCCACGGTGATCGGCGCTGATCCTGTCATCGGGATGGTTTCAGCAACGGAGGTCCCTTATGGCGTAGACGAGCTTGCGGTCGCAGGGGCTCTAAGAGGTGCTCCCATCGAGGTGGTCCCTTGTGAAACGGTAGCCATCGAGGTGCCGGCGCACGCGGAGATCGTTATCGAGGGGAGGCTCCCACCAAAAAGCGAGCGTCCCTACGAACCTGAAGCGCCCTTTGGCGAGTACACTGGATACCAAGGTTCAGCGAAGTTTTCTCCGGTTTACGAAATCACCTGCATCACTTACCGCAAGGACTGTATCTACCAGGCATTTATGAGTCAGATGGCTCCCAGTGAGTCGAGCAAGCTGCGCCACGTCTCTTTTGAAGCCCTGATCCTGAAACACCTTGAGGATCTTGGATACGAAGGCATTGTGGACATCAACATCCCCGAGAGCGCTCAGGTCGGGGTCATCATCATCTCGATCAAGAAGCTGGATGACGGTCAGCCCGGGCGAATCGCCCAAGCCGTCTTTTCTCGTCTTCAGCCGCGCTGGGGAAAATTCGTCATCGTCACCGACGATGATGTGGACATCTATGATTTGGACAATGTTCTCTGGGCCATCACGTTCCGGACGAGCCTATCTCCCACGCGCAGGAACATTCGCTTCCTGGATGGCATGGTCGCTCAGATCCTCGATTACTCAGCCGGCAATGCCATGGAAGATCTGAGGGAGCGGTGGGATCTTCTTTCGGCGGGCGTTCTCATGGACGCCACCCGCCCTTATGCTCCCTATCCGTTGGTCTCTCTTCCTCCAGCGCGTTATCTGATGAAGGCGCTCGAGTCTTGGCAAGGATACGGGCTTCCCGATCTGGAGCACAAGGATCTTCCGCGTTGTCTCTTAGTAGAAGAGGAGTATTTGAAGAAAGGCCTGGCAGCCTTGCCCCGGGCTTGGCCTATAAACATTAAAACAGAGTAAGGGCAACCTATATTGTTAAACACATTGTTCGCGTCCGTGGCTCTTAACCGAGCATAGACACGCAGCCATCAACGGTCCGGCAAGGATCGCGTTTTGTCATGAGAGCCGGTCTACCCCACGGCTACTGGAATCCGAAGATAGAAGATTGTAGTTGCCGGGGAGCCAGGGGCTTCGATTCCCTCGACCAAAGCCGTCATAGAAAACGGCTTTGATGCCCACCTGGGCGATTTCATGGGAACCACCGAGACAGCAGGAATCATCGCCTTTACGTGCTCAAATGTCTGCGGAGGTCTCCACATCAATGAAGACAGGTTCCTTACCGAAGTTGTGAACCCGGACACGCTGGAGCCTGTGGAATACGGCAAGAAAGGGATGATGGTTGTCACCCCTCTGGTTAAGGAGGCCATGCCGCTTATACGGTACGCCACCAATGATATCGTTATCCTGGATCAGGCCGAGGCCTGTCCCTGTGGCAGGGTGTTCGAATTATTCAGAGGCGGTATCTTGGGACGCTACGATGACATGGTCAAAGTGAGGGGAGTGCAGCTCATCCCGCAGATGATTGAAGAAATTGTGCGCGGCTCTCCTGAGATAGAGGAATTTTTTACCACCGTCGAGAATAGGGATGGGTTGGATACCCTATGCATCAAATTTGAGTTGAAAAAGGGTTCGGACTCCCGTTTGGCCCAGGAGATCTCCCCTAAGATTAAAGGACAAGTCAAGGCCAGCATCGGAGTTACTCCTGAGGTGCTTGTCGTGCCTTGTGATTCGCTGCCCCGGTTTGAATCAAAAGCCAGACGTTTTCGAGACCTAAGGGTGAAAAGCCAAAGAGGAACATATGACCCATAAGAACCTTCTCCAGCAGGAGGACAAAGAGGAGCTCCTGTCAGCCTATAGAATCCTCGAGAAGTTCTCCGACCATGAATTTCCTGTCTTGAGGTTTAACTGTCGAAAAGCAAAGAGCGAACTCTGGCAGGCCCTATTTGAGCTAGATCTGATCCCTTTACAGGGATGGGAGTGAATTTCCGGCGCCAGTCGGGAGGTTAGGCCGAAAAGGAGAGTTACCATGGCTGACGCGACATTCGATGCCGTCATTGTTGGAGGGGGCAATAAAGCCTTAGTGACCGCCATTTACCTCGCCAAGTATGGCGGGATGAAAGTGGCGATCTTTGAGGAAAGGCACGAACTAGGCGGAGGGTGGGGCTCCCACGAGGCCGCCGCTCCCGGATTCATCAGCAACACCCACGCGAGCACGGTTCGTCGCTGGTATTTCCTGCCCCTTTACCGTGACTTCCCTGAGATAGAGGAAAAAGGGCTTAAGCTCCTCCACAACAAGGTCGCCCTCGGCGTTATCCTCAAAGAGGACCAGAGCTGCCTCCCTCTTTATCACCCGGAAGAAGATCCGACCGGGGAGAAGACCCTCCGAGAGGTATGCCGCTTTGCTGGAGAGAGGGATGCCGAGAAGTGGCTGAAGGCCTACGAACTGGCGCGGCCTGAAGGTGGGTATCAATTGGCCGCCCTGGAAGATCTCTTTAATCTTCCCCCGCCACCAGGTCAGCCCACTCCCCTCGAGAGATGGCTCAATGATTACATGAACCGGCCCAATGCCCTTGTCGATCGACGCTTCCTGAATCTAGCGGCAGACCAAGCCGCCAGGGAGTTCTGGGAGAGCGAAGGCCTTCAGTATTTTACTCTTCGGGTGGCAAAGGCTGTGGGCTTTCCCACCGAGGTAGGAGATAGCGGCCTCGAGGTCTTGAGATCTATCGCCATGAGCCTCGACCGCTGTTTGATTAAAGGTGGAACCCACAGCGCAGCGCACGCTAGCCAGCGGATCCTGCTCGAGAACGGAGGCAAGTTTTTCACCAAAAGCCAGGTTCAAAGAGTGCTCATTGAGAACGGCACAGCGCAAGGAATCGTTCTTTGGGATGGAACCGAGGTCGGGGCGAAAATCGTCGTCACTACGGTCGACCCCTATCAGCTCTGCTTTGATCTAATCGGAGCGGACCATCTGGAAGACCGACTGCTGCGCAAAGTCGCGCACCTGGAGCGGAGCCTCACCTGTATCACTTGGTACACGTGGGCAATTCACGAGGCCCCCGTCTACAAGGCCTCGGACTATAACGCCGATATCAATAACTGCCAGTGGCTTATTCTAGGGAGCCGCAATGTGGACTCCCTCATCCGGGAATCCCACTGGAGACGGGTAGGGAAAAATCCACCTGATCTCCACATCGTCAATTTCCACCACCACTCTCTGGCCGATCCAACGCAGGCGCCGGCCGGAAAGCATGTCGTGGGAAGCGAAATCCACGCTGCTCCCGCATTCTGCCTCAGCGAACGGGAGTGGATGGAATACAAAAAGCAACACGCTGAAGAGACGATGGCCGAATGGCAGAATTACATGCGGGACATGAACTGGGAGAATGTCATTGGCTATGATGCCATCACTCCTTATGACACCGCCATGAGACAGAGGAATATGGCCCCCGCTGGCAACTGGAACATCATCGACCGGGTTCCTGGCCAGAATTTCCCTTTTATTCCTGTACCCGAACTCGCCTCTCACCGGACGCCGATTAAGAACCTCTATGCTACCGGCTCCGCCTGGGGACGTTACAACGCAGGCCATACCGGACAGGGCTACACCTGCTACAAGGCGATTGCCGAAGATCTCAAACTCAAGAAGACCTGGGAGGGACAGCCCTGGTAGGGCAGCGGGGAAAGCCATGGCAAAGAAGTATGACGTCGTGATCATCGGAGCCGGTCCCAACGGGCTCATCGCCGGGGCCTACCTGAGCAAGGCCGGGCTCAAAACCCTCATCGTAGAGAAGAGGCTTGAAGCAGGTGGGGGACTGGCCACCGAGGAATCGACCCTCCCTATGTTTCTCCACAATACTCATTCCATCTACCACATGATGGTCGACTATGCCCCCCCTTACAAAGATCTCAAGCTGGAGGAGGACTATCAGGTCAAATACATCCACCCTCCGCTTCAGTTTGTCATGCCGTTTGGAGATGGGAGAAGTCTGTGTTTGTATACCGATGTGGAAAAGACTTGCAATTCGATTGCGCGCTTCTCCCAGAACGATGCAGATGCCTACCGGAAAATGCACGCAAGGTTCCAGAGGTACATGGAGGAGTTCCTGGCTCCAGCCACCTATGTTCCACCGCTTTCTCCTTTGGATCAGACCGCCAAGCTGGAAGCTAGCCCGATCGGAAAAGAAATCCTCGAACTTTCAGAAAAGAGCCCCAGGCAGATCATCGACGAGCTTTTTGAAAATGAACAGGTGAAGGCCCTGATGCTCTACGCCGCTTGTCACTGGGGGCTGGAGGCAGACCTGGAGGGAGTAGGTTTTCTTGTCCCGCTTTACCTCAACCGGGCCACCCACTATCACCTATGCGTGGGGGGCTCACACATGGTGGCCCAGGCCCTGGGAAAAATCGTTCTCGAAAATGGCGGGCTGATCCTGGGAAGCCAGCAGGTAAGGAGAATCCTCTTGGATAACGGAAGGGCCCAGGCTGTCGAAACAGAATCGGGCGATGTGATGGAGGCGGAAAAGGCTGTCATAAGCACCCTCGATCCTGAGCAGACCTTCCTCAGACTCATTGGCCCAAAGAATCTAGACGAAGAGCTCGGGGAAAAGATCAAGCTATGGAAATGGGAGAAGTGGAGTCTCTTACAAATTCACCTCGCGTTAGAGGGGCCACCTCATTTCCGAGTGGCAGGTGCCGATCCAGAGCTGAACCGAGGTTTGGTCTACGTGTTGGGATATGAAAACACCGAAGACCTCTTGAACCACTGGCAGGGGATCGAACGGGGAAGGCTGGATGAAAAGGCAGGATTCCACTGCTCTTTTCCCAGCGTCCACGATCCCAGCCAAGCGCCACCTGGCAAGTGTACCGGCCTAATTTCACAAATGGCACCGTACGCTCTCAACGGGAATGGTGCGAACTGGCTCAGCCTCAAGCGCAAGGAGGAAGAGGCCGAGCGGCGTCTCCGCATCCTCGAAGAGTATGCCCCTGGCCTCCGAGAGAAGATTCTGTGGATTGCAGTCTCAACCCCGGCCGACACCGAGAACCGCTTCCTCGATATGAAGCTGGGATCGATCAAACAGGGCGCCTACCTCCCCTTCCAGATGGGCTATCTCCGACCCAACGAAGAGTGTTCCGACACCCGCGCCCCGATCCAGGGCCTCTACCTGGGCGGGGCTAGTTGTCATCCCGGCGGGCTCGTCATTCTTGGGCCGGGCTACCTGTTGCCAATGCCGTCTTGGAGGATCTGGGATTGGCAAAGTGGTGGACCGAGCC
>Ga0137796_10000280_pt1 | contig 20025 bp, 20 predicted proteins | sample OV2TP3_FD_97704 | JGI IMG/M metagenome (GOLD analysis project Ga0137796, IMG submission 97704) | reverse complement strand
TGCAACCGCTAAAATTGGCCGCCCGTCCACTTCGGTTCGGAGCCAACATGACCGTCACCCTGTACCACAACCCCAAATGCTCCAAATCCAGGCAGGCCCTGGAGTTGCTGCGATCGCGGGGCATTGAACCCGTGATCATCGAGTACCTGAAAACGCCGCCGGACGGGAAAGCACTGAAAAAGATTCTGCGCATGCTGCGCATGGAACCAAGGGAGCTGATGCGCCGGCAGGAATCGGCGTACAAGGAGGCGGGGCTGGATAACGAATCACTGGGCCGGGAGGAGCTTATACGGGCCATGCAGGAACACCCCATCCTGATAGAACGGCCGATTGCCATCGCCGGCGGCAAGGCCGTGGTGGGCCGGCCGCCCGAAAAAGTCCTCACTATCCTCTGAGACGATGCCCGAGATCCTCGTTCTGTATTACAGCCGCCACGGCAACGTGGCGCACATGGCCAGGCAAGTCTGCCATGGCGTGGAATCCGTCAGCGGCTGCACGGCGCGGCTGCGTACCGTCCCCCCGGTGTCTGCCGTCAGTGAAAGCAGCGCTGATACCATTCCCGACTCCGGCCCCCCTTATGCCTCCAATGAAGACCTGGCGCAGTGCGCCGGCCTGGCGCTGGGCAGCCCGACCCGTTTCGGCAATATGGCAGCGCCGCTCAAATATTTCCTGGATGGCACCGGAGATCTCTGGGTCTCCGGCACGCTCATCGGCAAACCGGCTGCCGTGTTCACTTCCACGGCAAGCCTGCATGGGGGACAGGAAAGCACGCTCCTGTCCATGATGCTGCCCCTGCTCCATCACGGCATGATAATCCTCGGCCTGCCGTATGATGTGCCGGAATTGATGACCACGACCGGCGGCGGGACCCCGTACGGACCTTCCCATACGGCCGGCCGGAACAACGACAGGGATTTGACTTCCGAAGAAAAACGGATGTGCCACGCGCTGGGGAAACGCCTGGCCGAAACGACGCTCGCCCTGGAACGGGGAAGAAATACGGCCCGCGGATGACTGTCAACCCCTGGTAGCCGCTACTTTTCCAGCAATTCCCTTACAAACGGCACGGTCAGCTTCCGCTGCTCCGCCAGGGTAGCCTCCTCCAGCGTACCCACCAGCCTGATAAGACTTGGCAAATCCCGCCTCACCCGCCTGACCAAGTAGGCCGCCACCTCCCTCGGCAGATCGAACGACCGGGCCGCAGCACGGCGCATCAACACGGCGATCTTGTCTTCGTCATTCAGCGGCTTGAGATGGAACACCAGGTCCCAGGCCATCCGCGACCTGAGGTCCTCCAGCTTGAAATCCAGCCTGCGGGGATTCGCCTTGCCGGCCATGAGCATGCCACAGGCCTTGTCGCGGAGCCGGTTGTACAAATGCAGCAGAGGCTGTTCCCAGGCCTCCAGGCCGGCAATCGCATCGATATCGTCAATGCAGACCAGCGACAGTGCATCCAGGTCCGCGATGAGCTGCGGATCGAATTCGGCATGCTGGGCAAGCGGGACATAGCCGACGGGACGACCCCACTCACCGGCGTGCAAGCACGCCGCCTGCAACAGGTGGCTTTTGCCACTGCCCGGCGGGCCCCAGAGATACACGCTCGAATGCACCCTGCCGGCGGCCACGCGCATGACATAGTCGCGGGCGCCGGCGTTTTCACCGGGATAAAACAGGTCAAAACCGGGCCGTTCCCGAAATCCCAGGGCAAGCGGGATTTGCCCGCGCGGCGAGGGAGCCGATGTCATGGCGCCCGGAAACTGCCGGCCCGGCCGCGGCCATTTTGTATGCGGGAGGCCGTGACAGCACCGCTGCTGCCGCCGGTGGCACGCGAGGACGAATTGACTATCGGCATTTCGAGACTGTATTCAACGCTTTAGGCAATCGCAGCTCTCTGAAATTCGCACCAGTAGTGTCCCGCGACAACCTTGCTTTTATTGACCCGGCTACCGGTCAGTCCCACGGAAGACCGTGTGCCGCAGGGAACGCGGCACCCGAGCCTACAGGGATGACTTCACGGCGTGTCTTCCAGGGACTGACCGGTAGCCGGGGACTTCGGAAGCTATAATGAGACACCACACTAGGGCAGCAGTCGGTACGGGCTGCCGGTCCCGGCAACAGACTGCAGGGTATTGCCCAGTTCGATGGCCTGTGTTAACGCGTCTTCGCCCCCCGAGGCAGTCACCAGAAACGTGACGCTTTGGGGTTCCACGCGCGTGACATTCACCTCGAGGACCGAATTCAGCGAGGCCAGGTATTTCAGTACCTTCGAATACTGATCGTAGTCCGCGATGTCATTGACGACGATCTCAAGACCGGATGCCCCCGCGTAGTGGTGGGTCTGCACATAATGCTCCGCCAGCAGATCCGCCAGCCGGTCCACGCCTTCCTCCAGCACGGCGGCCGGGTCCGTTCCCTGCACTGCCCAGGTATGGGTTTCCACCTTGATATAGGCTGACCAACGGCCTGTCCACTGCCCGGGGGACAGGAACTCTACACTCCCCGCGAGCACGGCATCCGAAGGATAACGGCGCGAGGCCTCGAGCACAGCCCCCGCGACTTCCCCGCGGATATCCGCCACGGCCACGCTTTGCGCATCCTGGCCGTCAAGCAGCGGATAGTTCAGGACGATACCCCGTTCATGGGCGCGGCTATCCAGAACGCCGGTATAACCCTTCACATCTTCCAGGCCGACGAACCGCATGCCGCTGTCATCCTGCACCACCAGCCAGATCAGCGTGGAGGGCCTGACCGTGCCCCATACCGGAAGGTCATGCCGGCGCAATTCGCGCTCGAGGACGCCGGCGTTAAAGCGCACCCAGAGAAACAGCTGCCGATCCAGCGTCAACTGGTTGTCCCTGATCACGGCCTTGTTGTGGTATTTGTATTGCTGGACAAACTTTTCGGGCTCTTCAAGTAATGGGGCGGCGGCCGGCAAGGCCTGCACATGGCGATCGCCCGTCAACTTGATCAACACCTCGCGCAGGGCCGCGATCGTCCCTTTCCGGTAACTGGCGGGTGACTGATCGGCGACGGCCACTTCCGCTTCATACAAGCCGGAGACGACAACTGCATGCGCCATATCCGGCCGCAAAAGCATCGCGGCGATCAATGCCAGCACCACCCTGAACATGCACGGCACGCTAAGCAACCACAGACGACAAGTCAAGGATTGCGACCTAACCTGCACACCGATACCATGCGGGCGATGAAAAAAAGGCAAACCGGCGGGAGCCGTTATGAAGAGGCCGGCGTCAGCATCCACCGCGCCAACCAACTCGTGGAGCGCATCAGCGACGCCGCCAGAACCACCTACAGCAAGGGTGTCATCAGCGACATTGGCGGTTTCGGTGCGATGTTCGACCTCTCGGTGTTCTCTTACCGCGATCCGATACTGGTTTCAGGCACCGACGGCGTGGGAACGAAGATCAGGCTGGCCATCGACATGGGCGTCCATGACACGATCGGCATCGACCTGGTGGCCATGTGCGTGAACGACGTCCTGGTCCAGGGCGCATCGCCATTGTTCTTTCTCGATTATTTCGCCTGCTCCCACCTCGACGTTGACGTTGCAGCCAAAGTCATTGAAGGCATCGCGCGGGGATGCCGGCTCGCGGAATGCTCGCTGGTCGGCGGGGAAACGGCCGAGATGCCGGGCATGTACCCGCCCGGCGATTACGACCTGGCGGGATTCTGCGTCGGTGCCGTGGAGCGCGACCGGATCATTGACGGCCGCGCGGTGAGCGAAGGCGACGTGCTGATCGGCATTGCCTCGAGCGGGCCGCATTCCAACGGCTATTCCCTGATACGAAAGATCCTCAGGGAAACGAACACTACCTATGACCAGGCGTTTGACGGCCGGACCATCGGCGAAGTGCTGCTTGCGCCGACCCTCATCTATGTACGGCCGGTACGGGAATTGATCAGCGCCGTCAACGTCAAGGCGCTTGCCCATATCACCGGCGGCGGCCTCCTGGAAAACATCCCGCGGGTGCTGCCGGATAAGGTGCAGGTCATCATCGAGCACGGGAGCTGGCAATGGCCGCCGGTGTTCCGCTGGCTTCAGGACCGGGGAAACATCGACATGCGCGAAATGTACCGGACATTCAACTGCGGCATCGGGATGGTCGCCTGCGTCGGCCCGGTGGACCAGGACGCGGCCCTTGATTGCCTCCGGAAGGCCGGCCAGGGTGCATGGCCAATAGGCTGCATCGCGGCCGACAGGAACAACACGAAAACCGTCAGGCTCGCGGGATTATAAGGTACCGCCGGGCCCGCCTTTGCCCGCCGCCGCCTGGACCGCTGCAAGAAATCCACGCAAGAGGTTCATCTCGTTCCGGTCGAGCCAGGCGCGGTTGAATAGTCGCCGCAACCGCCGCATCAGCCGGCGCGGTTTCTCCGGATCATGGAACCCGATATCCTGCAGGCACTGTTCAAGATGATCGTAAAACCGCTCCATCTCCGCCGCCGTCGCCGGCAGTGTTTTGCCGCGGCGGCCTGACTGCACCGGCACCGCATCGAGCGCGGCCCGCCTGATCTCATAGCACATGATCTGGACGGCCGCCGCCACGTTCAGCGAGCGGAAAGCGGGATCGGCGTGTATCTGCACGACGCTGTTGCACAGTTCCAGCTCGCGGTTGTCCAGGCCGGCGCTTTCCCGACCGAACACCAGCGCCACGGGGCCGGCATCCGCCGCCTTGAGCATTTGCACTGCGGCATCGCAGGGGTCCTGCACTGGCCACGGAATGCTTCTCGATCGGGCGCTGGTGGCGACCGTGAGGACACAATCGCCGATGGCCTCCACGAGCGAATTACACACCGTGGCGCCGGCCAGCACGTCATCCGCGCCGGCGGCAAGCGCGGTCACTTCCGCGGAGGGAAACAGTTTCGGCCTGACCAGGCACAAGCTCTTCAGGCCCATGGTCTTCATGGCGCGCGCCGCGGCGCCGATATTGCCGGGATGGGTAGTGCCGACCAGGACGATCCTTATCCTGTCCAGGTGCCCGGCTGACATCAGAACCGGCGGAGCCCCGTATCCGTCCTGCAAGCGGGGATGGCGGGCGCAGGAGTCGGGATCGGGACCGCGGCGCCGGGGGACAGACTGTCCTGACTGCATGCTGAATCCACTAAGGTAAATTAGCCAGGTTCCTTTACAATTATCGTCTCAGACTCAAGGAAAATCGTTCCCGATTCCACGAACCGGTTATGCACCCGATGCTGAACATCGCCGTCCGCGCCGCACGCGTCGCGGGCCGAATCATTATACGGCAGATCGACGGTATCAATGATTTAAAAATCGGCACGAAAGGAAGGAACGATTTCGTTACCGAAGTCGACAGGCAGGCTGAAAACGCCATCATCGAGACCATACGCAGGACCTTCCCCGATCATGCGATCATGGCGGAAGAAAGCGGTACGCAGGGACACGGCGACTACCAGTGGATCATCGATCCGCTGGACGGAACGACAAATTACCTGCACGGATTTCCGCAGTTCGCTACGTCCATTGCACTCCTGCACAGGGGAACGTTGAGCCAGGCGGTCGTCTACGATCCCCTGCGCCAGGAGTTGTTTACCGCCAGCCGCGGCCGCGGCGCGCATCTCGACGATCGCCGCATCCGCGTCAGCCGCCAGCGGCATCTCGAAGGCGCCCTGCTCGGCACGGGTTTCCCGTTCCGGCGCTATGAACATTTTGAAACCTACCTCGAGAGTTTCCGGATACTGAGTACAATGACCGCCGGGATAAGGCGCGCCGGCGCGGCGGCCCTGGACCTGGCTTACGTGGCCTGCGGCCGCCTTGACGGCTTCTGGGAATACGGGCTTTATCCCTGGGACATCGCGGCCGGGGCGTTGTTGATAGAGGAAGCCGGCGGCATGATAAGCAGCATGACAGACAACAGGGATTATCTGGACTCCGGAGATATCATCGCCGGAAACCCGGCGATACACAAAGAAATCACCAGAATTTTCAGGCAAATTGCCGGCGACCCACCGGCAGCCGCCGGGAGATCCTGAATTGCGCATCCTCGTTACCGGCGGCGCCGGCTTCATCGGTTCGAATCTCGTGAGGTTCCTGCTCCGGCAACCGGGTACGAGTATCCTGAATGTGGACAAACTCGTGTTCCCCGGCTGTTCCGGCACGATCAGGGAATTCGAGTCATCCCCGCGATCGAAGTACGCATTCTCAAGGACGGATCTTTGTGATTACGCCGGCCTGAAACGGATATTCAACGATTTCAGGCCGGAGGCCGTGATGCATCTTGCGGCGGAATCCCACGTCGACAGGTCCATTGATGAACCGGAATCCTTCATACAATCCAACATCATCGGGACCTATCATTTGCTGAAGATCGCGCTCGACTACTGGAAAAGGCTTGCCGGCGCTGAAAAAAACCGCTTCAGGTTCCACCACGTTTCAACCGATGAAGTGTACGGTGCGCTTGGACCGGAAGATCCGCCCTTCACCGAAACCAGCCCCTACGCTCCCAATTCACCCTATTCGGCGAGCAAGGCCTCGGCCGATCACCTGGTCAGGGCCTGGCACCATACTTATGGCCTGCCCGTTGTCATCAGCAACTGCTCCAACAATTACGGGCCTTACCAGTTTCCGGAAAAACTCATCCCGCTGGTGATCACCAGGGCGCTCCGGGGGGAATCGCTGCCGGTTTACGGGGACGGCCTGAACGTGAGGGACTGGCTCTACGTTGAAGACCACGTCTGCGCCCTGTTCCTGGTTCTGAAAAACGGCCGGACGGGGGAAAATTACAACGTTGGCGGCAACTGCGAAAAAACCAATAACGAAGTCGTCCGCATGATATGCGACCTGCTGGACGAGCTGCTGCCGGATTCCGGATACAGGCCGCACAGCAGGCTGATTACCCACGTCGAAGACCGCCCCGGCCATGATCGGAGGTATGCCATGAACACCGGGAAAATCAGGGCGGAGCTTGGCTGGTCGCCCGAACACGATTTCCCGGCGGGCCTGCGAAAGACCGTGACCTGGTACCTGCAGAACCCCGGCTGGTGCGACGCCGTCACCTCGGGGACATACCGGGGCGAACGACTGGGACTGGGCTAGGCGATGAAAGGAATCATTCTTGCCGGCGGGCTGGGCACGCGCCTGTACCCGCTCACCAGGGCGACAAACAAGCATCTCCTCCCCGTCGGCCGCGAGCCCATGCTGTACCATCCCATCAGGCAGCTCACCGGCGCCGGCATAAAGGACATCCTCACCGTGACCAGCACCGACCACATGGGCGACATTGTCCAGTGCCTCGGCAGCGGCAGGGAATTCAACTGCAACCTGAGCTACAAGGTCCAGGAAACCGCCGGCGGCATCGCCCATGCCCTGTCGCTCGCCGAGGACTTCGCCGCCGGCGACAAAATCTGCGTGATCCTCGGCGACAATGTCTTTGAATACAGCATCGCGCCCTATGCCCGGGACTTTCTGGGGCAGGGATCGGGGGCCCGGGTACTGCTCAAGGAGGTCGGGGACCCCGAGCGGTTCGGCATTGCCGCGCTGGACGAACACCAGATACTCGAGATCGAGGAAAAACCGAGCCATCCGAAATCGTCATTCGCCGTGGTTGGATTGTATTTCTACGACGAGCAGGTATTCGACATCATCAGGAGCATCACGCCGTCAGAACGCGGCGAACTCGAAATTACCGCCGTCAACAACAGGTATATCGAAATGAACCAGCTCCGCTACAGCATTTGCCGGGGGCGATGGACGGACGCCGGCACGTTTGAATCCCTCCTGGAGGCCAACAACATCCTCATGGAAAACCGGAACAGGATACTCCCCCACTGATGAACAACGACCGCAAGGCCGGGCGGGCGCGCGAAGATTTCCTGGTCTTCGGCGCGCCGGACATCCGGGAGGATGAAATCAACGAGGTCGTGGATTCCCTGCGATCCCGCTGGCTGGGCACGGGTCCCAAGGTCGCGCGATTCGAGTCCGATTTCGCCGCGTACAAGAACGTGGATGCCGCGTGCGTCGCCGCCGTCAGCTCGTGTACCGCCGCGCTGCATCTGTGCATGATCGCCGCGGGGATCGGGCCGGGGGACGAGGTCATCACCACGCCGCTCACCTTCTGCGCCAGCGTAAACGCCATCATCCACAGCGGCGCCACGCCGGTGCTGGCGGACATTGATCCCGGCACCATGAATATCGATCCGGAATTGATTGCGGCGGCCGTTACCCCGAGGACTCGGGCCATTCTCCCCGTGCACTTCGCCGGCAGGCCGTGCGACATGGACGCGATCATGGACATCGCCGGCAGGAACAGCCTGAAAGTGATCGAGGACTGCGCCCACGCCATCGAGACGGAATACCGGGGCGGGAAGGCCGGCACCCTCGGCGATTTCGGATGTTTCAGCTTCTACGTCACCAAGAACGTGGTCACCGGCGAAGGGGGGATGGTCGTTTCCCGCCACCGGGAGGATTCGGACAAAATCAGGGTCCTGGCGCTGCACGGGATGACAAAGGACGCCTGGAAGCGGTTCAGTGATTCGGGTTTCAGGCATTACCGGGTCATCGAATGCGGCTTCAAGTACAACATGATGGATCTCCAGGCCGCCATCGGCATACACCAGCTGCGCAGGGTGGAGCAAAACCTGGCCAGGCGCCGGGAGATCTGGGCATCCTATCAGAGCGCCTTTTCCGGGATTGACAACGTTGCAACACCCGCTGATCCCGAACCGGGTACGCGACATGCCTGCCACCTGTATACCCTGCGGGTCGATGTCGCGGGAAACGGCGGATATCGCGACGCCTTCGTCAGGAACATGACGGCGCGGAACATCGGCGTCGGCATCCATTACCTGAGCATCCCCGAGCATCCCTACTACCGGGATAAATACGGCTGGCGACCGGAGAATTATCCGAACGCCATGCGCATTGGACGGCAGACGGTCAGCCTGCCGCTTTCGTCCAGCCTGACTGATGGGGATGTGAAGGACGTCATTGAAGCTGTCATGAGCAGCCTCGGGGAATGAGTCGGTCCATAGCCTGATCCCGCGTTTGCAAACCGATACACGGACAGATTCACCGCATGCCGGCCGGGAAAGAACACGACGACCTTAGGGACCTGTGGGAGCAGCGCGCCAGGGAGAAAGAAGACCGCTGTGACAGCGTGCTCTTCCAGGGATTTCCCGCTCCCCTGAACGCGCACGTACACAACGTTCACTGGGGCATCATAACCAAACATCTGCTGCCGCTGCTCCCAACCAACGCCAGGGTGCTGGATCTGGGTTGCGGCTACGGCCGCATCGCCGCGCTGATTACCCGCACCAGGCCAGATATCGAAGTGTACGGCGTTGATTTTTCACTGACATATTGTTCGCTTTGCCACAAAAGCACCGGTGTACAGGTCGCCTGTGCGGACATGCTGGCCCTGCCTTTCAGAAACGGCGTATTTGACGCCGTGCTGGCCGTAACCTCGCTGATGTATGTACCGGTGGAAAAAAGGGAGGAAACGACGAAAAAAACCCTCCTGCTATTGAAACCGGAAGGCGTGGCGTTGTTCATCGACCCCGGAGAGGAATACCTGAACCTGGCAGCGTTGTTCAGGCCGTCCAGCAGGCGGGGGTCCACCGGCGGCCGGGGTTTCCGCCTGAATCAGTATCTTGGATTGGGAACAACAGCCGGATTCGTTATCCTGAACCATGGCGGCATGCCGTTATTTTCGCTCGCCGTCCCTCTTCTTTATCCGGCCAGCCGCTGCCCGCGCGTGATCAGCAGGCTGCTGTCCGCAATAGGCAGGATTGACGAACGGCTTTGCCGGTACAGCAGGTTTTCCATCCACCGCTGGATGCTGGTCAAGCGGCAGACGGTACCCGGCTGATCACCGGCAGCCTGCGGTTTCAGGTCCCGGTCAGCACCGGCATCCGGCGAACCCGGATCACGAGCGCCAGCATGGCCAGCAGGGCATCCAGCAGGGTATGCCATATCCTCGACAGTACGGCGACCAGGATAGCGTTCTCCATTCCCATCACGGGCGCCAGCGTCACCATGTAGACGCCTTCCGTGATACCCAGCCCCGCCGGTGCAAAAAAGGCGAGCACGCCAATCTGCATGGAGATAAAGAAAGACAACAGGATGCTCGCCGTGTACTCATGCACCCCGATAAAGGCGCTGATAAATAACACGAGGGCGCCGCCGCGCAGCACCTTCTGCATCACCAGCGCGGCAATGTGCGGCAGAACCCTCTCCGCTCTCGGCTTTATTCCGTACCTGTTGAGCAGTTTGCCCAGAAAAACAACCAGGGCGATCAGTGAAAACAGGATAACAACACCGGCGGCAAGAAACTCCACCGAGTACAGTAGCCCGTATCCGGCCAGGGAGCCGCCTAACAGCAGCAGGACTGTTGCCATGATCCCCAGCACCTGGAAATAAACCTGGTATACCATCGAATCGCCGGCGCTGATATTGGCGAGATTGCCGGCATGAAGGATGAAGCTACCGGCCACCCATATCTTGCCAGGAATATATTTCCCCATCGCCGGCAGGAACGTCAGGATGAAGGCCAGCCACCACCAATCGGGCCTCCCGAACCGGCGGAAATAATCGGCCAGGATCCACACTGAGGGCAGGCCGGCCAGAAGGCCCGCGGCAACGCCGGCCAGGGCAAGCGGTCCATTGAAACCGTCAATCCGGTCCCAGGCGGGCTGCGCATACCTGTATATCTGGATGAGTACGGCTGAGACCACAGCGATCCAGACAAGGGTCAGCAACTTTTCGACAAGCAGCTTTTTATTGCTCATAACGGAGTAATGCCATGACGGGTGCTATCTCCTTCCTGACGAGTGGAAGGTATTCGGGAAAGGGAAATTCACCGTTATTTTCTTCCGGTGACCTGTTGATCGCGGGCAGTTCATGGCCGAGAAACGGCCTGAATTTTTCAAAAGGAACATCGATGAAACCGGCAAGCCTTTCCAGTTCACGGGTGGGGTTGGAAACGAGATCTTCAAACCTCACCTCGGTAAACAGCGCGCGGTTTTTCTCCCTGAACGCCAGGATGCATTCATGGCATCGCCGCCATTGCCAGGTGCACAATTCAACAAGGTGGCGGCCGTCGAATTCATGCCAGCCGTCGGGCATCACGAATTTCCATCCCTCCCCGCTGTACCCGGAAAGCGTAATGGGACGGGGAGGGTGAAAGGTGTAAAACCGGTAAGGATTCAACCAGCCGTTGATCAGCGATCGTACGCTCTCCAGACCACGTCTCTGCAGGTAAATGAACTTCGCGCCCGGAAACACGGACTTGACCAGTTCCAGCCGCAGGCAGTTATTCAGGGATTTATCGAGGAGGCGGCGCCTGATGATCCGACTGGCGGGGTTAAGACGGTACAGGGCGGTTGCGAGATCGATGTAAAGCTTGCCCTGCAGCCTTCGCGCCGTCTTCTCCGAGGTCTTCGTGTTGAACCGCCAGATCCTGGCGGGGCTGACGAGGTGCCTCCAGAACCAGGCGGGCATGGACTGTTCCTCGTACCGCCTGCGTATATTTTTCCTGTCCTCTCCCGACAGGACGTCCGGATCGTGGCATTCCTCGGATGACCAGCCACGCAAGGATGGATGGCAGACGCTGTTCCAGATGTGGAAACCCTCGCTGGGCAGGGACCAGAAATCCTGGGATGTCCTGAGCACGTGAAACAGCAATGAAGTGCCCGACCGTGGTGCGCCAACGATAAAGACGGGATCTGCAATCACGTGCGGGATTCCCTCGACGCGAACAAACTTATAATCAACCGCCCTGCTTCCTCAGTATAAATATATAACCGGGCAGCACCCGGTAAAATGCCTTCCACACGAGCAATGGAATTCTTTCGATGAGGCTGTTTTCCGGGATGATATCTCGCGCCGCATACCGGTCCGGATGTTTGACAATGTCCAGCGTGTAATCGTGCACCCTGAATTTCCCGATCAGCTTCCTGATGCCCCGGTATCCGCGGAGGTTTTCATAGTAATAATCCCCTTTTTTCATCGCCCGCAGGTAACGGTGCGCAAGCCATTTTGGTAGCCAGGACAAAAGCGGCAGGTGATAATGCGGTTCAATCAGCGCAAGCCGCGATGCCGCGCCGAAATAGCATACACCACCAGCAACCAGCACCCTGTGGATTTCGGAGAACAGTCGTTCTGCGTCCGGCACGTGCTCATACACGTGGTTGCATATGACGAGATCAATCGAATTGTCTGTGAACGGGAGTAACATCGAATCGGCCGCAACATAAATTACCTCTGCGCTACCCCGATTATTCATTGCCTCAGCGAGCGCCAGGCTGTCGATGTCCAGTCCAATGACGCGTTCAAAATACGGGGTCAATGATTCGATGAAAAATCCGCCGGAACAGCCGATGTCGAGGGCCAGTTTTCTTTTACCCCCGCCGACAGCACCGGCTGCCCTCAGCACGCTGAGCATCTTTTCAACCTTCGGTTTTCTCCTGCCGTAATCCAGAAGAATCGGTGACTGGACCGAATAGTTTTTCTGATATTTCGGTATTTCCGGCATGTTCAATCTACCGACAAGCCCGGCGGGCGCCCGTTCGCCGCATGCCCAGGGCGGGTTCAGACGACACGCTCACTGTCGCAGGGAACAGGGGCTGTATCTTCAATCCTGGCGTATTCCAGGAAACGGTCCACAATTTTCACCATATCGAATATCTGCCTGGCCTGATGCATTCCGGAATTAAATTCGGAAGGGGAAGATTTCAGCGCATCCCCAATTGCACGATGAAACGCCCGGCTGGATGTCTCCGCCGCGAGGATACCGGTATTATACTTTCCCAGCAGGACCGGCAAATCCCCGGCGGGCATGGCGATGACGGGCGTGCCGCACTGCACGGCATCCGAATAGATCACCGGGATGCTCTCGATGCGCGACGGGATCAATAAATAATCCGCCCACAGAATTAACTCCGCCGCCTGATTTTTGTCCAGATACCCTCCCGTGACCACGGGTCGCCCTGCCTTCTTCAGCCTGCCGGCCGACGCCACAACCAGTTCCGCCAGTGGGCCCCCGCCATGAATTCTGATTTCGGCAATACCCCTCCATTCGTCATCCGCGAGCCTGGCCAGCGCCTCCATGAGCAGATCAACGCCCTTGTTGGGATGCCAGCGCCCGAGAAAGGCCAGCCTGTACGGCGGCTGTTCCCTCATCTCGTTTTTTCCCGCCTTGTCCAGTCTCCTCGCGCTCGGCAGAAAGCAGCATCCGCGGCCGGAGAGAATTTCAACCTCTTCCCGAAGCCGGTAGCCGTCTGCGAAACAGCAGCGGCTGTCTTTCAGTACCTTTTTCAACACAGTTCGAATATACGGTAACCTCCCCAGAGACCAGATATCGCTGCCTAATGCCCAGACACTGTAAGAAACACCGGATTGTTTCATGACGCGGCGGGCCCAGAACCCGGAAGGCAATGCCCAGAGGGCAAACAGGTGGTCACAGGGTTGGTTCAGATGCAATTCATCCAGGGCCTTCATCCCGCCCAGTAACGTCCCGGAAATTGCCGGCCAGTCCGCAGGATTTAACGGGTTCAGGAGCGACAGCGGAAGCCGGGGTACCCTGAAAAACCGCACAGCACAGCGCCCCCTCCGCCCTTCGCTGTTTTCCGGACCGGGCGCAAGGACGGTGACGCGAGCCCTCGCGCCGAGTTCCTGCGCAAAGTCGGCGACGAAGGAGCCCGCCGACTCTGCACCGGAATCATCGACAGGAAATGAAGTCGTGATGATGGCGATATGGGCCATCAATCCTTGACCAGCAGCATGCGGTAGCCCCACGGCATTATCGGATCGGGCCTGCTGATCATGCCCAGGAGCCTCGCAACGATATTGTTGAACACTATGAAGAAGGGGACGAAGACGATGATAATGCCCGCCGGGTTAAACTGTTTTATCCAGTTTATCGTCATCCTGCACAAGGCGATATTCATCAGCAGACTCGCCGATTCTGCGGGGTTGCCCTTGTGTTCTTCCCTGATAATCCTGAAGTCATGTTTTGACAGCAATTCCCTCAGGCCGTACAGGCTCCAGCGGTGAAAATCCAGCGGCGCGTCATGCAGCGGATACACGAACGGCACCTGCAGCAGGAAGCTGCCGCCGTGCATCAGAATACGGCTGATCTCATGGATGCATCTCTCCGGATGAGGCAGGTGTTCCAGGACGTCCAGCAGGATGACCGTATCCGCGCATTCGCTCCTCAGGGGAAGAGCCTGCGCGTCACCATAAACATCGGGCCGGGTTCCGTACCAGGCCACCGCCGTCCTGTAAAAATCCAGCCCGATATAATCCGCATCCCGCGCCAGATATTTCCTGACGTCCCTGTTGCCGCATCCGATATCAATGACCCTTCCCTTCAGGCTTTCCCTGACCGCGGACAAGCTGCCGTAGTTATCCCTGAAAACCAGCCACTGGGGATGGAACGGCGTGGCCTTGAGGAACTCCAGGCAGGATTCGACAAGGCCACGCCGGCTTCGGGCGGGAGAACTGCCGTGTGACATTTCTCAGCTGCGCCTCCCCGTATGCTGATCCTCTTCCGTTCCCTTGTAATGCAGTGACGATATGAATTCCGCCATGATCCCCATGAGAAATGTGAACAGGGACGACAGCAGGATGAGCGCGCTCATGTTGGTAAAGCGGCCCGAAACGGAGTACGTGTAGCCATAGTAGCTGAGCCCGATAACGAACAGCAGCGCGCTGATGGGCAGGAACAGGCGCATGGGTGAAAACAGTGCGCCGATTTTCAGGATGATGATGAAAAAACGAAGTCCGTCCCGGAATATCCTGATGTGACTTTTCCCGCTTCGCTTTCTGGCCTGTATCGGGACATAACCCACCGGCAGGCCGGACCGGAAAAACGCCATGGTGCTCGTGGTGGGATAGGAAAAACCGTTTGGCAGGAGGTACAGGAACCTGATGAAGTGCCTTCTTCTCGCGGCGCGGAACCCGGACGTCAGGTCGCGGATATCGTAACCCGTCATGACGGAAGCCAGGCGGTTGTAAATCATGTTGGCCAGCCGCCTCGGCAGTGTCGCATGGCTGCCCGCGCTCCTTGCCCCCACGACCATGTCGTAGCCCGCCTCCAGTTTTTCCAGCAGGGCCGGGATCTCGGAAAAATCATGCTGGCCGTCGGCGTCCATGAAGACAATGATGTCGCGCCCCGCGTTTCTCGCGCCGGTCTTTATGGCCGTGCCGTTTCCCATGTTGCAGGGATGCCTGATGTGCCTGACGGGAAATTGTTCGCAGACGGTGGCGGTTTCATCCGTTGATCCGTCATCGACGACGATGATCTCGGCGCCGGGATAGTTGCTGCACAGCGCGGGCAGCAACAGCCTGAGCCCTTCCGCCTCGTTGTGGGCGGGGATGACGATGCTGATATCTTCTTGTGGCATGGGTCCTGGGCGAAATCCTATTCTGCATCTCTCATGGACATCATTCTTTCCAGCGCCGCGGTCTTTTCCTCGTGCAGATTCAACCGGTCGTGCCGCCTGACGGCTTCAAGCTGTAACTTCGCCTTGTCAAACCGGTTCAGGCGTATGTACAGCGCCGCCAGCCGTAATCTCAGGTTCGGGTCTTCCGGTTTCGCCGCGACCGCCAGCTCGGCAAGTGTCCTGGCCGCATCATAATCATTCCCGTACTCGGAATAAAACAGGCTCGCATAATGATACGTCAATGCCGCCCTGTGACCGGCCAGTTTCCCGTTTTCCAGCGCCGACCGGATCAGGGCGTCGGCATAATCCCGGCCGATAATGCACTCTTGCATGCCGATGCAGGTCAGCAGGGCCCGCAGCGACTCGATCCCGGTATAATTCAGCGGCGAATTTTCGAGGTGAAACAGAAGCGCGTCCTTCCAGCGATCGGGCACCGATCTGCCGTTCGAAGAACCGAGGATGATCAGGCCGGCTAGCGCCTCCAGGTTGCCGGGCCGCAGCCCGAGTGCCCGCTTGAAATAATATTCGGCCTCAGTGTATATGCCCTCCCTGTCATCAACGTTTCCCGCATCCAGCGCTATCGCGTAAAACCGGCCTATTTCGTAGTTTGCCCGGGCCGATTCGGGGTTTCTGTTCAACTCGTGAAAACGCAACAGGACCGGATCGCCCCATTGATGGGCGCGCACAAGCGTGCCGAAGGCAAAAGCGGAAATAAGCAGGACCGCGGCAAGCCGGCCATAGCCGGCATATTTCAGGCGCCGACCGGGCTTCAGCAGGTAATAAAAAATGACGAGAATAATGCCATAGGATGGCAGGTAATTGCGGTATTCGTGGGCAATTTCCAGCGGGAGTATGGTCGATTCCAGGCTGTGGCCGGCAAGGAAAAACAGGATCCCGAACGCGGCGACCGGCAGCCGTTTCCTGATGACAACCGCTGCGGCCAGCAAGCCGGCGATCCCGAGCAGCGCCGGCAGCGTCGTCGCCGGTTCGAACAGGCCTATAGAAAGCGCCATATCGTCATGGAACAGCGCCATCTGCCGGATATTGGGAAGGCAGATCAGGTAAAGATAGAACCAGAGCACCCGCGCCTCGGTCAACAGCCTCTCAACAAGCGTGAAGCCGCGCCCTTCGTAACCGGCGGACAGGAATTCTGGATTCACTACCAGCAGGGTAACAAGCCCGGCGATAAAAACGGAGGCCACGAGCACAAAAAAGAGGGTGAGGCCCGTCCTCGCGGAAGCCCTGCGGCTGTCCAGTCCCAGAATTACGAACTCGATGACGAACAAATACACGATCAGCAACACGCCGTTTTCCTTGCTGAGTACCGCCATCCCGCCGCAGACGACGATGGAAACGAAAATGCAAACCGCGCCGCTTTCTCCTTTCATCTGTCTTTGCCTTCCGGCCAGGTACGCGATCAGGCCGAGAACCGTAAACAGGGCGGACAGGAGGTTCATCCGCTGGACGATATAGAGGACGCCGATCAGGTTAACAGGATGCAGAAGCCAGGCGGCGGTTACGGCCCAGGCAACCAACCTGTGATCCGCGTCGGAACCGTGTTCACGGGCTGTCTTTAAGCCGGCTTCCAGCAATTGCACAGTCAGCAGGTAGATCAATACGCCGTTCAGCAAATGGATTAAAAGGTTGGTCAGCTTGAAAAAATAGGGATCAAGGCCGGTAGAGTAAACATTCAGCCCGAAACTCAACATGCTGACCGGCCGGCCAAGCGGCCCGCTGTAGCCCGAAGTGGCGGCTTCAATCAATTCTTCTGCACCGGGAGTTTCAATCTTCAGGGCATCGTTCTTTAATATGCTGGAATAGTCATCAAAGACAAACCCGCCGCCCAGGCCGGGACGATACACGAAGAATGCCGCCGCCAGTACGACGCAGGGTATGAGGACCTGGATGAACAGTTGGCCTGCTTTCATTGCTTTCCCGACTGATCAACTATCAGTTGTCTTACGCCTGCCGCAAGCTTCGCGTGCAATTCTCGGTTAAAGTCGGATCGATTCATCGCCCGTGTTATATATTCTTCAGCACGTGGAATATCACCCGTCCTCGCCGACCATTCCGCCGCAAGATATAGCGGGACGGGATCATCAGGCACCAGTCTCGCCGCTTCCTCCAGGCTGTCATAGGCTTCCTCGTTCCTGCCTTCCTGCCAGAGATAATGCGCCTTGAAAACAAAAAGTTTGTGGCCCTCGAATTTATCGACCATCGGATAGGCCAGGATCTCCTCCAGGAGCGCAAGGAACCTGTCGCGTGAAAACCGGCATTCACGCGCGAGGCCCGCGAGGGAGAATTTCCGGATTTCATTGATGGCATACATGTCAAGGATCCTGGTGGAAAATGCCGGCCTCCCCTCCCACAGAATGTCATTCACGGCTTTTTCCTGCCGGCAGTCGATATTCAGCCGCTGGAAGAATTCGCCCACTCCATGTCGAACCGAAAGCAGAGCCCTGGCCTGTTCAAACCGCCCCGCCTTAGACAGCCGGTCAGCCCTGGCGGCCCGGATCCTCCTGGATTCCGGATGAACCTCATAGATGGCATCGATGAGTTTCCCGCCGGACGACCAGTCGTCACTGCGCAGATAGGTCAGCGGCAGCAGCGCCAGAATGATCCCCAGCCCGGCAAGTCGTTTTGTATATTCAGGAACCGGGATGCGCCAGAGCAATGCTACGGCGGCAAGCATCACCCCGAACGAGGCGAGGTAATTTCTGTGTTCGAACGCCAGTTCGAGCGGAAACACGGTGGATTCCAGCAAATGCGCGGAAAAAAAGAACAGGATTCCGAAGGAAGCGAGCTTCTGCGTCTGCCGGATCCACCAGGCGAGTCCGAGCAGAAGAATGATTACCAACAGGGAGAGCAGTGTCGTCTGGGGCTGTAGCAGGCCTGCCGAGACGGCAATATCGTCGTGTAACAGGCCCAGGGCTTCCCGCCTTGGCAGCAGGATCATGCCAAGATAGCGAACCATCACCCTAGCCTCCGTCAGCAGCCGCTCCGCCAGGCTGAATTCGCGGATGACGTATTTGCTCAACACCATTTCATCGAAGAACAGGAGAAGCAACGCCATCCCGGCGCCCACCGGGATCAACAACAGGCAGGCAAGCCGTTTCCCGGCCAGGAAATCAGTTGAGCGTGAATAGAACCCCAGCAGGAGTAATTCGAGCAGCAGGCAGTATACGAACAACAGCAGGGCATTTTCCTTGCTGAACATGCCGAGGGGAAGGAACAGGCAAAACGCGGCGATCAGGTGAGGGGTGCCGTGCCTGCCCTGGATCTGCCTTGTCCTACCGGCGGTATAGGCGATCATGGCCAGCAAAGTGAACAACCCGGATAACTGGGTCATGCGCTGGACCGTGTACAGCACGGTGCTGACATGCAGCGGGTGCGCCAGCCAGATACCCGCCACTATCATACTGATCCACCAGGCCTCCCTGTTTACCGCCTGTCGATCGGCGGCGACCAGTAGCAGGGTGAAGTAGAAAATTGCGACGCCGGTCAACAGGTGGATGACCAGGTTCGTGAACTTCCACCACCAGATGTCGTTACCATGGAGGAAGGCATTGGCGATGAAACTCGCCATGGCGACAGGCCGCTTCAGGGGGCCCGATTTGTTCAGGAGGAACTCATCCCAGTTACCCTTGCCGAGATCGCCGTCGACCAGGGGCAGTAGATGGGGGATATCGTCGAACAGCAACGGCCCGGCCAAACCGGGCCAGTAACAGGCGGCCGCGAAGAGGATACAGGCTGAAAACAGCAGGCCGGGTATCAGGCGAAAATTGTTTTGCATCCTCTGCGATTATCCGGTGTTTCGACGTTGAGGGCGCCAGTCCTGTTTACCGCCTCAATTCTCGCTGAAGCCGCTGTGTAATGATAATGACACAAAAGAAAAAGGCCACCTCGAGGTGGCCTTATCCAGGTATCGATTGTGCTACCGGCAGGCCCCCGGCAGGTACTTGGAATCAATCGTCGTCGTAACGGCCGCCTGCCCGATCTTGCCACAGCTCCAGCGTTGACCACCGCTGGTGGTGGCCACGGAAAAGACTTCCCCCTGAATCGCGGCGCTGACGCCGCTGGCCACCATGGTGGCATCGATATTCAATACTCCGTTCACATCATCAGCATTTGAAAGCGAAATGCTGGCGACATACCTGCCGGGTCTTGTGCCGCCCAGAGAGGCGACAGCCACCGGCCAGCTACCCTTGTCGGTATACCACTCGGCCAGTGCGGTTTTGAGACCGGCGGTCAGGTTCAAGGCCTCCGAGACCTGGGCCCGGGTCGTGTAGTCCTGGTAGGACGGTATGGCGACTGCCGCCAGGATGCCGATGATCGCCACCACGATCATCAGCTCGATGAGGGTAAAACCCCGCTGGATTGTTTTCATTATTTAAAAAAGGCCACCTGGTGGTGGCCTTTTCCAGTTGACTTTCCGTGTTACTTGCAGGCGCCCGGCAGGTATTTCGATGCCAGCGTCGTAGTGACGGCCGCCTGGCCGAGGACGCCGCAGCTCCAGCGCTGGCCGCCGCTGGTGGTGGCCGTTGAAAACACCTGGCCGGCAACATTGGAATTGACGCCGGTCGCTGCCATCGTGGCGTCGACATT
>Ga0137796_10000722_pt1 | contig 20045 bp, 18 predicted proteins | sample OV2TP3_FD_97704 | JGI IMG/M metagenome (GOLD analysis project Ga0137796, IMG submission 97704) | reverse complement strand
AGTCCTGAGTCCTGAGTCCTGAGTCCTGAGTCCTGAGTCCTGAGTCCTGAGTCCTGAGTCCTGAGTAAAGGTCAAAACCCTGTCCTTTGCTTTTACTCAGCACTCAGCACTCAGCACTCAGCACTTTCTTCTGGCACTCAGCACTCAGCACTTTCTTCTGGCACTCAGCACTCAGCACTCAGCACTTTCTTTTCAGCGCCTTTTCGGCCAGGATGCCGCACAGGTCCGGGAATGCGATGCCGGCGGCGGCGGCGGCCTTGGGCACGAGGCTCGTGGCCGTCATGCCCGGCAGGGTGTTCACCTCCAGGCAGAAGAGTTCGCCCTCCGGGCTGAGCCGGAAGTCGACCCGGGCGTAGTCCCGACACTTGAGGGCCTGAAATGCCCTCAGGCCCTGTCGCTTCGCCTCCTGCGCGATCTCGTCGGGGATGTTCGCCGGGACCACGTAGCGGGTCATCCCGGCCGTGTATTTGGAGGTGTAGTCGTAGATGCCCTGGTTCGGCACGATCTCGATGACGGGCAGGTCGTGGCCCTCCAGGATGGAGACGGTCAGCTCCCGGCCGGGGATGTAGCGCTCCACGAGGATCTCCTCCCCGTACTCCCCGGCCAGGCGCAGGGCGTCGGGCAGGGCTTTAGAGTCCGGCGCGATGGTCATCCCCACGCTCGATCCCTGGTCGTTCGGCTTGACCACGCAGGGAAACCCGAAGGCCCGACGCACCCGGTCCTCCACGTCTTTCGGGCGTTTGACCTCCTCCGGGCGCAGGAGGAACCAGGGGGGCGTGGGCACGCCGGCCTGGAGGAAGAGGCGCTTGGACAGGTCCTTGTCCATGGCCGCCGCGCTGGCCAGGGGGCCGGAGCCCGTGTAGGCCGCGCCGAGCATGTCGAGCACCGATTGCACGCCGCCGTTCTCGCCGAAGCCCCCGTGCAGGGCCAGAAAGACCACGTCCGTCTCCGCAATGGAGGGGGTCTTGACCGAGTCTATGGCCAGGGCCCCGTGCGCCTGAGGGAGGTCCGAGACGCGGGGCGGCTCCGGCCCCACCTGGACGCGAGGGGCATCTGACGCGTGTTCCGCGAGCTGTTTGGCGCCGAAGGCGGTGTCTATCCGCCGGACCTCGTGGCCCGCCTTGACCAGCGCCGAGATCACGGCCTCCCCCGTGGCGAGCGAGACCTCCCGCTCAGCCGATGTGCCGCCCATCAACACGACGATCTTCATGATCACTCTCTTTCCCGGCCTCCGCACCCTTCCGGGGGCGCCTTCGACGGCGATACCAGAAGGCCGCTGTGACGCCTGCGGCGAGGACGAGGAGGCCCATCATCACGCTGTTGTAGGTTTTCAGGACCTGGAGGATCACCTTCCAGTTTGAGCCGACGAGCATCCCGGCGTAGACCAGGAGGCCATTCCAGACGAGGGTCCCCAGCGCCACGCAGAGGGCCATGCGGGCCGGTTTTACGTGGCTGAGGCCCGCCGAGATGCCGATCACGCAGCGCACGCCGGGCAGGAACCGGTTGAAGACGATCAGCTTTCCGCCGTAGCGGTCGAACCATCGCTCCGCCAGGGCGAACCGCTCCGGGGAGAAGATGCGCGGGCTGCGGGCGACGAAGAAGGCCCTGCCCCTCCGGTAGCCGACGGCGTAGACGAGCATGCAGCCCAAAAAGCTGCCGACCCACGTGGAGAGGAACGCCTCGGCCGGGTTGAGCACCCCGCGCCCCGCCAGATAGGCCCCTAAGACGATGAGCGAATCGCCGGGGATGGGCGGGATGAGGTTCTCCAAAAAGGCCCCGAGAAAAAGGACCAGGTAGATCAGCGCGGGGGGGTAGGCGCTGACGAAGGCCACGAACTGGTCGAGGAGTTCCATAGGCGCCCGAATGACCACAAGACCACTGACCACAAGACCACTGACCTGGAGTCTTTTGGTCCTGTGGTCTGTGGTCCTGTGGTCTGTGGTCCTGTGGTCTGTGATCCTGTGGTCTGTGGTCCTATCTACTGTTCATTTCTACCAGGGCCACGGCCCAGGCCGCCATCCCCTCCTCCCTTCCGGGAAACCCCAGGCCCTCGTTGGTCGTGGCCTTGACGGAGACGCGGTCCGGCGAGATGCCCAGCGACCGGCCGATGTTTCGCCGCATCTCCTCAGCGTAGGGGGCGATCCTGGGCCGCTCCGCGACGAGCGTGGCGTCCACGTTCACGAGGCGCGCTGAGGCCTCCGCCAGAAGGTCGGCCACCCGCGCCAGCAGCACGAGGCTGGAGATGTCCTTATATCGGGGGTCGGCGCTGGGGAAGTGGCGGCCGATGTCCCCCAGGCCGGCCGCGCCGAGGGCCGCGTCGGCGACGGCGTGGGAGAGGACGTCCGCGTCCGAATGGCCCAGCAGGCCCTTTTGGAAGGGGATCTCCACGCCGCCGAGCACCAGCCGGCGGCCCTCGACGAGGCGATGGGCGTCGTAGCCGTAGCCCACCCGTAGCCCTCCTCCAGACGCTCTCTTCAGGATCATCTCGCCCAGGGCCAGGTCCTCCGGGGTTGTGATCTTGATGTTGTCGTAAGACCCTTCGAGGATAGTCACGGCCCCCCCGGCCCGTTCCACCAGGGACGCCTCATCGGTCCCCCGAAACCCCTCCGCCAGCGCCCGGCCGTGCGCGTCCCAGAGCAGGTCGAACGGAAATGTCTGAGGGGTCTGGGCGGCCCAGAGCCTGGACCGGTCGAGGGTCTCCGTCACCCGCCCGCGCGCGGCCACCTTCACCGTGTCCTTCACGGGCACGGCCACGACGACGCCGCCTGAGGTCCAGCACTGCGCGATTGAGGCGTCGATCAGGCCCGGCGTGACGAAGGGGCGCGCCCCGTCGTGGACGACGACGATCTCCGCCCGCCCGCGCACGGCCTCCAGGCCCGCCCGGACGGAGTCCTGCCGCTCGGCCCCGCCCACGACCAGGGCGGACACCTTCCGGAGGCCGAAGCGTTCGACGACCTCCCTGCGGCAGGCGGCGAGGGTCAACTCTGAGGCCACCACCACCACGCCCTCCACCAGAGAGGCCTTCTCGAAGGCGGACAGGGTGTGCGCCAGGACGGGCCTTCCGCCAAGGGTGAGGAGGAGCTTGGGCGTCGCCCTGCCCATCCGGCGGCCTGCGCCGGCGGCGGGGATGATGGCGAAGACGGACATGATAGACCGTTCTTTGTAGGGGCACGGCATGCCGTGCCCCTACAAGATCAACATCGCGTCGCCGTAGCTGTAGAAGCGGTAGCCCCGCCGGATGGCCTCCCGGTAGGCCCGAAGGACGAACTCCCGCCCCGCGAAGGCCGAGACGAGCATCAGGAGCGTGGAGCGGGGGAGGTGGAAGTTGGTGATGAGGGCGTCCACGGCCCTGAAGGCGCAGGGGGGATAGATGAATATCTCCGTCCAGCCCGAATGCTCTCCCGTCGTCGCCGCCGCCTCCAGCGCCCGGACGGCCGTGGTGCCCACGGCGATGACGCGGCCGCCCCTCTGCCTGACGGAGGCGACCCTGGCCGCCGCGTCCGGGCCGATCTCGTAGTACTCCGCCTCCATCCGGTGCAGTGCGGGGTCCTCCGCCGTGACCGGGCGGAAGGTGCCGGGCCCCACGTGGAGGAGCACCGGCGTCACGTCCACGCCGCGACCCCGGATGCGGTCGAGGAGGCCCTGCGTGAAGTGGAGGCCCGCCGTGGGGGCGGCCACGGCCCCGGGCGTCCGGGCGTAGACCGTCTGGTAGCGCTCCCGGTCCTCCGGCGTCTCCTCCCGCCGCAGATAGGGGGGGAGCGGGGTCCGTCCGATCCGGTGGAGGACGGCCTCCACGTCGTCCCCCCGCAGATGGACCTGACGCCTGCCGTCGGGCAGGACCTCCCTCACCTCGGCCGTCAGGTCGCCCTCTCCGATCTGGACCTGCGCCCCCTTTCGCAGCCGACGCCCCGGCCTGCCGAGGGCCTCCCACACCTCTCCCTCCACCCGGCGGAGGAGGAGCAGCTCCACCTTTCCGCCCCCCGGCCCTCGCCCCAGCAGGCGCGCCGGAAAGACCTTCGTCTCGTTCACGACCAGGGCATCCCCGGCCCGGACGTAATCGACCAGGTCTCGAAAGACCCTGTGCTCGATCCTCTCCTCCGACCTGTGGAGGACCATCAGTCTGGACTCGTCCCGGACCGGCGCGGGGTGGGGGGCGATCAGGCCCTCCGGCAGGTCATAATCGAAGTCAGACAACTTCACGGGGGGCGATCACCGGCGGGAGAAGAGGTTCAAGAGGACGGAGAGGACGACGCTGAGAAGGACACAGGTGACAACGGGAAAACGGCGTATTGAATCTAAACAATCCCCGGCGATGTGTCAAGCGCGTCAACTCATGGGGCCTTTCCGTTCAGCTCCTGTTCGGCGCGCTCGATCCACGCCCGGAGGTCCGGTGCCTCGGGGGCTGCTTCGAGGGCCTTTCTCCAGGTCTCTATGGCCCTGGGCAGGTCCCCTTTCCTGTAGTAGATCATCCCCAGGCGGCAGCGCACGTCGGAGAGGCTCATGGCCTTCTGCGTGGCGGCGACGGCCTCCTTTGGGGCGGGTGTCGCGAGCCGCTGTCCGCAGCGGCTGCAGTAGAGGTCGTCCGGGTCCGTGGAGGTTTTACAGGCAGGGCATACCATAGACGCGCCCCCGAAAGGGTTGAGGTTCTCACGAGGCTGCGGGGAGCAGGACGCTGAACCTCGCGCCCGCGCCCGGCAGGGAGGCGACCAGGATGTCCCCGCCGTGGCGCTCGACGATCGTCCGGCAGATCGACAGGCCGATGCCGGTCCCCTGGCCGGAGGGTTTGGTCGTGAAGAAGGCGTCGAAGATGCGTCTGAGGTCGTGCGCCGGGATGCCCACCCCGGCGTCGGACAGGGTCACGCAGACGGACGGCTCGTCCTTCGTCAGCGCCTCCTCCTCGGGGCAAAGGATCAGGGCGCAGGGCCACCCCGACACCCGCTCCCGCCGGAGGGCCGCCCCCACCGGGATCGCCTCGGTGACGATCTTCAGCGCCTTCTCCTCCGGCATCGCGTCGAGGGCGTTGACGAGGAGGTTGGAGAGGACCTGCTTGATCTGGCCGGGGTCGGCGGAGACGAGGGGGAGGTTACGGGCGAGGGCGGTCTCGATGCGGGCCTCCTTCCCCTTGAGGTGGCCGATGAACGCGAGCAGGTCCGAGACCAGGTCGTTGAGGGAGACGCGGGAGACGCGGCTCTCCTGCCGGCGCGAAAACCGGAGGATGTCCTCGATGAGGCCGGAGAGCTGCTCGCAGTGGGCCTGGATCTGTCCGGCCCGGTGTCGGGCGTCCTCCGGGAGGTCGGGCCTCAGCAGCATCAGCTCGGCCTCGCCGGAGATGACGGCCATCGGGTTGCGGATCTCGTGGACGATGCTGGCGGCCAGCTGGCCCATCGCCGCCATGCGCTCGGCGTGGATGAGGAGGTCCTCGGTCCGCCGGAGCCGCTGATGCGCCCGCTCCAGGTCGCGCACCCGCCCTTCGAGGTTCCGGCTCCGCTGCCCCAGCTCCCGGTAGGCGACGCCCATCTCCGACTGGGAGGCCGTCAGGTGGGACTCCATCTGACGGTAGGCGGTCTCCAGGTCGTCGAGGAGGGCGCGGTTCTCTTCGAGCAGTTCGCCGCAAAGGCGTTCGAGGTCATCCCTCGATCGGATCTCCACGCCTGACCTCATCTCCATGTTTTAGGACATGGCCCTGATGACGACCCGCTTCAGGTCGTCGAGGCGATAGGGCTTGCAGAGAAAGTCGAACGGCTTCAACGCCTCCACGTCCTCGGGCCGGAAGCTGGCCGACACCACCACGACCCGGAGGTCCGGGAAGCGCGCCCCTATCTCCGTCAGGAGTTTGCGACCGCTGCAGAGGGGCATGGAACAGTCGCTGATGACCAGGTCCGCGCCCTCCTTCTCCAGGACCTCCAGCGCCTCTGCGCCGTTCCCCGCCTCGACCCCGCGAAGGCCGAGCTGCTCCACCGTGGCCCGCAGGACCTCCCGCATCGCGGGCACGTCGTCCACGATCAGGACCTTTCGCCTCTTCCCCAGCGCCCCGGCCAGGACTTGCAGAATGGTCGCGATGTCGAACGGCTTGGGGAGAAAGGCGTCGAAGCCCGCCTGAGCGGCCGCGCCGGGGTCAAAATGGCCTGAGATCCCGATGACGGGCAGAAAGGGGCGCGTCTCCCGGAGCCTCTTCAACAGCTCGACGCCTCCCATCCCCGGCATGTCCAGGTCGGTGATCACCGCGTCGACGGCCTCTCTGTGAAGGACCTCCAGGGCCTTCTGTCCGCCAGGGGCGCTCCAGACGGTGTGGCGAGCCGCTGTCAGAAAACGCTCCAGCAACTCCCGCACAGAGGGTTTGTCGTCCACAATCAGAATGGCAGGCATTGTCTCACCCTCCCTCAAGCGATGCATTTGGATGGTTGACCTCATCGCCTGTCCCGATCCGGGCGATCTCCTCCCGCACCCTGCGGAGGTCCCCGGAGGCCCCCAGGTCGTCGAATATCCGTTCCGCGCGTCGAAGCCGGTCGAGGGCCTCCGGGGAGGCCCCTCGCATCCGGCACAGGATGCCCGACTCCAGCAGGGTCTCGGCCAGGCCGAGGGGGACGCCGATCTCCTGATGGAGGGAGATGCTCCGCTCGAAGCAGTCCGTCGCCGTGTCCCAGTCCCCCTCCTCCCGGCAGATGACGCCGTAGGTCTTGAACGCGTCCGCCACGCCGAGGCTGTCGCCAGCGGCCTGAAACCGGTCGAGGGCCTGAAGGCACATCTCTCTGGCCGGGCCGAGGCCGGCGGCGCGGAGGGAGGCCTCGGCGCGGTTCAGCAGGAGGGTGGCCGTCAGGAGGCCGTCCCGGACCCTCTCCGCCAGGTCGAGGCCGCGCAGGTAGGAGGCGTCGGCCTCCTCCCACTCCTCCTGGTCGGCGTGGAGCATGCCCACGTTCTGGCAGACGCGGGCCTGTCCGCGCAGGTTCCCGACGCGGGCGTAGAGGTCCCCCGCCCGGTCGTAGCGCCCCTTTGCCTCCGGGATGTCCCCGCGCAGGGTGGCCAGGATGGCCAGGTTGTTCGTGACGTTGGCCATCTCTTTCAGGTCCCCGGAGGCCTCAAAGAGGTCCAGGGCCCTCCGGTAACACGCCTCCGCCTCCTGCGTGTCCCCCTGTTCAAAGTGGAGGATGGCCAGGTTGTTGAAGAGCCGCCCCTCCTCCTCGCCCTGTTCGGCCCCCCTCAGGCGCTCCAGGCCCGACCGGTAGGCCGCCATCGCCTCCGGGAACTGCCGCATCTGATAGCGCGCCCATCCGATCTGACGCCAGGCCCGCGCCGCCTTCGCGGGCGTCTCGCTGGCGCTCAGGGCGCGCCGGGAGAGGTCCAGCGCCCGCTCCCATTCCCCGGCCATCCCTCTGGCCTCTCCGGCCTTCAAGAGGGCGGCCCAGGACCTCTCTCCGTCGGGGGGGGCTGCGCGTCCGGCGGCCTGGGCGGCCTGCTCAAAACGACGGGCGGCCTCCGGCCAGGCGCAGAGGCGCTCGGCCTTCTCCCCGGCCGTCAGGAGCAGGGGGATGGCCTCCGCGTCCTCCCCTGCGTGGAGGAGGTGGTCGGCGATCTCCTCCACGGCGTCGTCCACCCGCCCCTGACAGCGCTCCGCGAGGAGATGGCCGATGCACCGGTGGTACTCCCGCCGGAGTTCGTCGGGGATCTCCTGGTAGAGGACCTCCCGCACTCTGGAGTGACAGAAGGCGTAGCCCCCTCCGGACGAGACGATGAGCTGGTGGACCCGCTCCAGGCGGTAGAGGGCCCTGAGCAGGGGGCGTCGCCCCAGGCCGAGGGCGCAGGCCAGGAGGTCCGAGGTGAACCGGTAGCCCACCACCGCCGCGGCCTGAAGGACCTCGCGCTGGTCGAAGTCGAGCCGGTCCAGCCTGCGCAGGACCAGGTCGCGCACCCGGTCTGGGATGCGCAGCTCCGAGGCCCCGGCCCGCACGCGCCAGACGCCGGCCCGCTGGGAGAGGGCGTTTTGCGCCCTGAGCAGCTTGAGGGTCTCGATGAGGAAGAGGGGGTTGCCCTGGGTCTCCGCGTAGAGGAGGTCCCAGAATGCCTCCGGGAAGTCCGCCGCGCCCAGCAGGGAGCGGACGAGGCAGGCGGCGTCGGGGCGAGGCAGGCGCTCCAGGCGGATGTGTTCGACGCCCTGCTCCCGACCCATCCTCCGCACGGTCTCGGTCAGGGGGTGCGGGAGGCCTTTGGCCTCCGGGAGGAGGTCTTCGGGCCGGTAGGTCACCAGGATCAGGAGGCCCGTGTTCCGGGCTGTCCGGCTGAGGACGTGAAGCAGCCGGAGCGTGGCGTCGTCGGCCCAGTGGGCGTCGTCGAGGAGCAGGACGAGGGGACGGCGGGAGGCGACCCGGCTCAACAGCCCCGCCATCGCCTCGAACAGACGCCGCGCCGCCTCCGGCGCTGCGCCGCTTTGAGGCCGGGGCTCCGGCGAGAAGCCGATGGTCGTGCCGAATCGGTCGGACAGGCTCGAAAGCTCCGGGGCCTCCCTCCGCAGCCACGCCTTGGCCTCCTGCCGCTCGTCCTCGTCCATCGCCGAGGTGAGGAGGTCCCGGAGGGCGTCTATAAAGGGGAGATAGGGGACGACGCCGTGCCGGTAGTAGCAGGCGCCGAGGGCGGTCCGGGCCCCGGCCTGCCGCGCCCGCGCCTGGGCCTCCTGCGCAAGCCGGGTCTTGCCGACGCCCGCCTCCCCTTCGATGAAGACGGTCCCCCCCGCGCCGCCCACGGCGCGCTGCACGGCGGCGTCGAGCCGGGCGAGTTCCCGGAGGCGTCCGATGAGGGGCGGCGTCCCGTCTTTCGGAGAGAAGGGCGTCGTCTGTGGCGGGGACCCGGCGGCCAGGTCGTCGATCCTGCGCCGGTCGAGGTAGGACCGGACGGCCGCGATGGCCTCTCCCGCCGAACGGTATCTCTGGAGGGGCTGCTTGGCGAGAAACCGGAGGACGAGGTCGTCGAGCTCCGGGGAGAGGATGGGGTTGAAGGACGAGGGCGGAGGGGGGGGCTCGTGGAGGTGCTGATAGAGGAGGAGGGCGGTGGAGTCGTCCGCGAAGGGGAGGCGGCCGGCGACCATCTCGTAGAGGACGAGGCCGGCCGCGTAGAGGTCGGAGGCCGGACCCACGACCTCCCCGGACGCCTGTTCGGGGGACATGTGGGTCACGGTGCCGACGACCTCGTCGGCGCGGGTCAGCGTGGCCTCCCGGTCCAGTTTGACGATGCCGAAGTCCAGGACCTTGACCCGGCCGTCGGGCAGGACCATCAGGTTGTCGGGTTTGATGTCCCGGTGCACGAGGCCGGCCCGATGGGCCGCGTCGAGGGCGGAGAGGACCTGGCAAATGGCGTCGAGGGCCTCTCTTTCCGGCAGGCGACGCCGCGAACGGAGGATGCGGGAGAGGAGCTGCCCCTCGACCAGCTCCATGGCGAAGAAGCGGACGCCTCTCTCCTCGCCGGCCTCGTAGACGGTGACGACGTTCGGGTGGGCCAGTCCGGCGGCGGCGCGGGCCTCGCGGAGGAAGCGGTCCCTGTCCCGGCAGTCCTCCCCCTCCGTCCGCAGGAGTTTGAGGGCGACGCACCTGTCCAGCGTCGGGTCGTAGGCCCTGTAGACGACCCCCATGCTGCCCCGGTCAAGCAGGTCGAGCAGCCGATAGCGTCCGACGGTCCTGCCCGCCGTCCCCGGGCTGCCCTCGAAGAGGGATGGAGACATCATCGGCTCTGGGCTTATGATTCGAGGGTTTCCGTCCGTTCCGCTACCACCCGGCCTCAGGACAGTCGAAGCCGCTCCCCGCGACGGCGTACCGGGAGAAGTGCGGGAGCCTGCCGACAAAGATGGCGCGCTTGCCCTCCGCGTCGATCACGCCGCCCATGTTGACCCATTTGCGCAGGGTCTCGTCGTAGTACCAGATGGCGAGCGTCGACGGGTCCAGACCGGCCAGGCTGGCGCCCTCAAAGGAGAGGATGAGTGCCACCGGTTTCTGGAAGGCCAGGCCGTGAGGGCCGAGGTCGTAGATGCGGTTGACGACGCCGGAGCGCGGCTCCGTGAACGTGATCTGCAGGGAGATCATCGTCTTCTTGTGGAGGGCGCCGGCGGGGGCCGCAAGCGAGGTGCGGTCGAGGGAGATGCGGTTGTCGCGGTCCGCAAAGAACATCTTCTGCCGGGAGTGGACAGTCCGGCTGCCGTGGCCGCCGGCCTCCGGGGTCGGCTTCGCAGCCGGCTTCGTGGCCGGGGCCGACAGGGGGGCGCGGTCCGCGGAACACCTCAGGCCCGTGACTCCCATCGCCGTGCAGAAGATGATCGTCCCAATCGTACGGGCTTTCATGGCTTCTTCTCCGGAACGGGGGTTCTTATGACATGGCCTTCAGAATGATCTGCCTGAGGTCGTTGAGTCGATAGGGCTTGCTGAGAAAGCCGAATGGTTTCAGGGTCTCCACATCCTCGGCCTTAAAATTGGCGGACACCACGACGACCCGGAGGTCGGGGAAACGAGCCTTCACCTCGACGAGCAGGTCCCGGCCGTCGACGAGGGGCATGGAGCAGTCGCTGACGACGAGGTCCGCGCCCTCCTTCTCCAGGATCTTGAGCGCCTCGGCGCCGTCCCCGGCCTCGAGGGCGTGAAAGCCGAACTGCTCGACCACGTGCCGGACGATGTCGCGCATCTCGGAGATGTCGTCCACGATCAGGACCCTTCGCCGCTTCTTCAGCGCCTCGGCGACGATGTCGAGGATGGAGCCGATCTTGAACGGCTTGCAGATAAAGGCGTCAAACCCCGCCTCGACGGCGGCGTAGGCGTCGAAGTCGCCCGACATGGCGATGACCGGCACGGCGGGGCTGGCCTGCCGGATGGCCCTCAGGAGTTCGACGCCGCCCATGCCCGGCATGGAGATGTCCGTGATCACCGCGTCGATGGGTTCTCTGCGGAATGCCTCCAGGGCCTGTCTCCCATCGCAGGCCCTTACGACAGTGTAGTCGGCCAGGGCGAGGACCTTCTCCAGAAGCTCCAGCACAGGGACATTGTCGTCCACGATCAGAACGGCGGGCATGGCGCTTACCCCCTTCGGCAGGAGTGCGGAAGACATTTCCGAATGGATATAGCAATATAGCATAAGAATTCTGAGATGTCCACTGTTTTTATCGCTGTCTCAACGGGCCGTTTTTCGGTCCCTTATTTCCCTGAAAAAATGGAATTTGGCCTTGCACCGCGCCGGGGGAAGATATAAATTAAGATGGGATCGCGAAGGATGCGAAAAGGTGAGCGGACATAAAAAGACAAGCCGACGGCAATGAACCGTCGGCTTGAAGATCAGATGGGGCTGCAGGTCTCAGGAGAGTCTGTTCAGGTTCCTACTTCTTCTTCTTCGCAGGAGCCTTCTTCTTCGCAGGAGCCTTCTTCTTCGCAGCTTTCTTCGCCGGCATGCGCGTCACCTCCTTCAACTCCTACCAACTACAACTGCCTACATCGTGAGCAGCGATGTGATGCTTCTCGTTCGAGGTAACACCCCGTGCCTGCGCCCCATCTTTTCTTAATCTCTTTTTGTCGGACAGGTGATGCGAAGGAGTCACCTACCCAACAGCTTGTAGATCATGATGAATTGATACCCAAATATAGTCAAGGTTCACGAATAAGGCAAGAAAAAATTTCATTTGAGGTCATTTTTTCTCGTGTCGCATGATATTTCGGATTTCGGATTGAGGTGCAAGATGAAACGATCTGTCTTACACGATCTGCACGAGAAGATGGGAGGACACTTTGCAGAGGTGGCCGGGTGGGAGATGGTCGCCGACTATGGCGACGCAGAGGCGGAACATCGCTCCGTGCGGACGGCGGCGGGCCTGATCGACCTGAGTCACCGCGGAAAGCTCCGGCTGACGGGGCGGGACCGCGTCTCGTTTCTGCACGGCATGATCACCCACGATGTGAAGGGGCTGAAGGAGGGGGAGGGGCGCTACGCCGCGCTGCTCACGGCTCAGGGGCAGACGCTCGCCGACCTCAAAGTCTATTGTCGCCCGGACCACCTGTTGCTCGACCTGGAGCCGGGGCTGGCGGAGAGGGTCCGCGCGGCGCTCAATCGCTATCTCATCTCGGAGGACGTGGACATCCAGGACGTGACGGAGGGGCTGTCTCTCGTGGCGGTCTGCGGGCCTGCCTCCCCTGAGGCGCTTCGCCCTGTCACAGAGGTCTCGGGGCTTGGCGTCTATGGGTCCGCAGCGGCAGGGGATGTCCTGGCCGTCCGCTCGGACGATACGGGAGAGGCCGGGTTTCTGCTGTTCGCCCCGCCGGCGCAGGCGGAGGGGCTTTGGGCCGGGCTGTGTGAACGGGGGGCGCGGCCCGTGGGGTTGACGGCCTTCCGGGCCCTGCGGATGGAGGCGGGGGTTCCGGTCTACGGGGTGGACATCGAGGAGAGCGCCACCCCCATCGAGGCCTCGATCGGGCACGCCGTCAGCTTCGACAAGGGGTGCTACATCGGCCAGGAGGTGATCGCCAAGATGACCTATCGGGGCAGGCCGCGGCGACACTTGGTGGGGTTCGCGGTGGAGGGGGATACGCCGCCCTCGGCCGGCGACCGGGTGATGCAACGGATAGACGATCCGATGCAACGGATAGACGATTCGATGCGGGACGGCGCAGAGGTCGGACACGTGACGAGCGGCCTGCGCTCACCCTCGCTCGGCCGGGTCATCGCCTTCGGGTACGTCAAGCGGGACACGAATCAGATCGGCAGCCGGGTGGAGATTCTGTCGAGCGGGAGGGTGTTGAGCGCGGAGATTGTGGAGACGCCGTTTTACAGACGTGGACCGGGTACCGTGAACCGTGAACCGTGAAAACCAAAACCTCAAGCCAGGTGAGTGGGGATGGGACGGATCACGGATCACGGATCACGGATCACGATCTTCAAAATATCCTGTAGTTCAGCGTAGCCGAAAAGCTCTGGAGGAGCGGCTGGCCCTCCACCTTGTCAAACTGCGCGTTGACGGAGAAGTTGGTCTTGTTCTCGACGAAGAAAATGAACGCCGCGGACAGGGCGTTGCTGACGAGGTGTTTGTTGAAGGGGCCGGCCCCGACGGACGGGGGCCTGGCCCGGATGTCCAGGGCCAGGGCGTCCCGGAGGATAAAGTCGATGCGGTTGCTCACCTCGTAGATGTAGTCTTCGGTGAAGCTCAGTTTGTAGACCTTCCCGAACTGCTCCGTGAAGGGGCTGCTCAGGTCCACCCTGCCGCTCACCTGGTGTTTCCACCCGATGGGCCGGGCATACCGGATCCCGATGGCCGCGCCGGGGTCGCGCCGGGGCTGGGTCTTCAGGGGCGAGGCGACCTGGAAGTTCACCCCGGCGGAGGCCTCCCATCCGTAGAAGCGCTCATTGACCCGCTGCTCGAACAGGACCTCGTTGATCCTCAGGATGCCTCCGGCCCCGATGCCGTCCGGGGCCATTCCCGACGCGACGATCACGCTCTCCATGGCCTCGAACCACCATCTCCGGTAGGTGGAGCCGTAGCGATCCCTGAACTCCCCCTCACGCTGGATGACGTGGCCGAGCGCGACCAGGTGCTCTTTGGGCAGGTGGCCTGAAATGGCCTTCTCTCTGAGCAGGAACTCCTCGATGCGGACGGCCTTGGCCAGGGGGGTGGCGCTGATGAAGCGCCCGTAGCCGAGGCCGGGGGTGACGTCCGTGTCGGGGCGGTCAAAGGTGTCGCTGTAGCGGAGGTTGAAGTCCCCGAAGCCGAAGATTTTCGATCCGCTGTGGAGGTACTTCTTGCCCCGGCTCGAAAACTGAGATTTGTAGGTCAGGTCGTCCTTCGCCTTTTCGCCCAGGCGCCTGAGAAACGCCTGGACGTCCGTCGAGTCGGTCGTCCCATCCCTGGTCAGGTCGAAGGTCGGGTTGAAGCGGGCCGTGTCTGCGCGCGTGGCGCCCAGCCCGCCTTTCAGGTAGAGGTAGTTGGCCATCAGCGCCGCGTCCGGGGCGTCCACGCGGCCGTTCTGGTTGAAGTCTCCTTGGGGGTTGAGGCGGTTGAGCAGGGCGGACCCGCTCAGGTCGAGGGAGTAGGCGAAGGGGAGGGAGTCGTAGAATTTCTTGTAGAAGAGGATGAGGTTGCCGTTCTTGCTGGTCACGGTGGAGCCGGTGGCCGAGTAGGTGAATGCGAAGTCGAACTGGAGGTTCCTGGCGCTGCTCACCGGCACGGTGTAGTCGCGCACCGAGGCGTTCTGGGCGAGGGCCGATCCGGGAAGGCTGGCGAGGGCGAAGGTCAGGACGACGATGAAGGGCTTCATGTTGCTGAATGTAAGCAAAAAGAGGCGAGGGTTCAAACACTTTTTTGCAGGAGAGGAGGCGGCGTGAAGATCTACGTGCTGTGCGACTTGGAAGGGGCTGCGGGGGTGGTGGACTTCCACACGCAGACCTACGCGGACACGAAGTACAACGAGCAGGCCAGGACGCTGGCGACGCTGGAGCTCAACGCCCTGGTGGACGGGGCGCTGGAAGGGGGGGCGACGGAGGTGATCGTCCTGGACGGGCACGGCTCGGGCGGGCTGGACATCGCTCAGGTCCACCCGGAGGCGAAGGTCATGTATGGCCGTCCCCTGCCCAGGGGGTGGGGGCTAGACCGGGGCTTCGCCGCCCAGTTTCTCTACGGCCACCACGCCATGAACAACGTCCCGACGGGGGTGCTGTGCCACTCCTGGAGTTCGCGGACGATCGCCAACTGCTGGCTGAACGGGGAGCTGATCGGGGAGATCGGGGTCAATGTGGCCCTGGCCGGGTACTTCGGCATGCCGACGGCCTTCGTCAGCGGGGACCGGGCGGCGGTGGAGGAGGCGCAGCGCTACGTCCCGGACATCGAGGGCGTCATCGTCAAGGAGGGGCTGTCGCGCACGAGCGCGCTGACGCTGGCCCCGGCCAAGGCCCGGACGCTCATCCGGGAGGGGGCGCGCCGGGCGATGGACAAGGTCGGGACGCTCAAGCCTTACGTGGCCGCGCCGCCCTACGCCTTCCGGACGCAGTACCTGGCCGCGCAGAGCGCGGACGACAAGGCCCGGCGGCCGGACGTGGTGCGGATCGACCTGCACACGGTCCAGGTGAGCGGGGAGGACTTTCTGGACGTGATCAGCCGGAGGTGACAGGACGCCGCCTGAGGCGACATTTTTCGCTTGCTTTTTCAGGCTGAGTGGCATAGATTGGGAGCGAATTAAGAGCCTGTGTTCAGGGTCCGAGATGGGGAATAGGGGGGATCTTAAAGGACCCGACGGTGTGGGGCATGCCTCGGACAAGAGAGGTATGCCCCTTTTGCATTGGGTGGGTCTGCGCGGGGAAGGGATGGGGTCAGGTCGGGTTTCGAGGTATCCACGATGTCACCCGATACCCGCATCCGCATGAACATCCTCCTGATCGACGACGATCCGGACATCCTCCAGAGCATCGGGGATTATCTGAGAGGCGAAGGGCATCGGGTCTACCAGGCGAAGCAGGGAGAGGAGGGGCTGGAGATCCTCCGGCGCGAGGCCGTGGACATTGTGATCGCTGACATCGTGATGCCGGGGATGAACGGCTTTGAGGTGCTGCGGGAGGTCAAACGGACATCTCCCGAGGTAGAGGTCATCATGGTGACGGCCTACGGGGACATCGACGCTGCCGTGCGGGCCATGCGGGAGGGGGCGTTCGACTTCTTCACCAAGCCGGTCAAGATGCGGGAGCTGAGCGCCTCCCTGGAGCGAGCGGTTCACTTCCACGCGCTACGGCAGGAGAAGGACCGCTACCGGGAGCGCCTGGATCGGCTGGACACGGAGGCTCAGCAGCGCTACGGGCTGTCCGCGATCATCGGGGAGAGTCCGGCCATCCGGGCGGTCAAGGGTCTCATCCAGCAGGTCTGCCGGACGGAGGCCACGACGGTGCTGATCTGGGGGGAGACGGGCACGGGCAAGGAGCTGGTGGCCAGGGCGATCCACACCGAGAGCGCCCGCGCCGGGGGGCCGTTCGTAGCCGTGGATTGCTCGGCAATTCCCGAATCTCTGATGGAGAGCGAGCTCTATGGGCACGTGAAGGGGGCTTTTACGGATGCCAGGGAGTCCCGCGCCGGACGCTTCGAGCTGGCGGACGGGGGCACGCTCTTCCTGGACGAGAATCGGGGATATGAGCCCGGGGATGCAGATGCGGCTGCTGCGCACGCTGGAGGAACGGCGCGTCCGGCGGGTGGGCGGGTCGAGAGAGGTCCCGGTGAACGTGCGCGTGGTGTCGGCCACGAACCGGGACCTGGCGAAGGTGATCTCCGAGGGGCGGTTCCGGGAGGACCTCTACCACCGGCTGAATACCTTCATCATTTACGTTCCGCCGCTGCGGGAGCGGCCGGAGGACATTCTGCCGCTGGCCCAGCACTTTCTGGAACGGTATAGCCAGGAGATGCGCAAGGGGGTGGAGGCGTTTACGCCGGAAGCGGCGACCCTGCTAAAGGCGCATCCCTTTCCGGGCAACGTGCGGGAGCTGAGGAATGTCGTCGAGCGGGCGGCCATTCTCTGCCTGGGGTCTTGCGTGACGCCGGAGGTCCTTCAGATCGACCGGCCTGTTGGAACACAGCCCTTGCCGGACGGCGACCAGCAGACGGCACAGGCTTCAGGGCCGGGGCTCAACGTGGCGCAGGTGGAGGACCTGAACCTGGATGCGCTTGAAAGAGAGGTGATCCGGGATGCGCTCCGGAGGTGCGAGGGAAACCAGGTCCAGGCGGCCAGGCTCCTGGGCCTCTCCCGGATGGCGCTCCACCGCCGGATGAGGCACTATAAATTGTGAGACGTGAGACAGGGTGGTGGAACGATCCAGTGAATCGTTGGTGGGGTGGAGACGTGAAACGCAAAAGCACAAGCCGAGGAAGGAGGCGAATAGGAGAGGAAGGGCTAAGGCGAGGGCAGCATCGACGCATACTGCTGGCAGACCTTCAGGCTGACGTTCCGGATCGTATAGCCCACGATGCGGTCGGTCTCAGCCTCTCGCCGGACCATGACGCCATTTTCCAGTTCCTCGTAATAGCTTAACGGAGGCTCCTTATCAAAGGTCACAAAAAGGGCGTCCTGGTATTCATCGTATTCATAATAGATACGTTTTCCGTTGATGGTCGTTTCGTGTTTCATAGCGGTACCCCTCGCTTCAGCACTCTCAGGAGGTTTTTGAACGCGAAAACTAAAACGAGTTTCTGTTCATGTCAAGGTTATTTCTTCCGGCATAATCCTGCCTATCCTGTCCATCCCTGTTTCCCCTCCGCTTCTCCTCTGCGCTCTCTGTGCCCTCTGTGGTGAATGCTTTTCCCTTTTCGCGTTTTTCGGCCTTTTTTCGCGCCTTTCGCGATTCCCCTTTCGCGATCCGCACGAATCCGTGCACCTTGCACGATTTCGAGCAGTTTGATGCACGAATCCGTGCAGCCTCCCCCTCCTCTCTCCCGATCCATTTACGAAAAATATTTTTAATTCTTTGATTTCACATAAGATAAAGAATATTTTGATACGTCTGGCAAGCGTTTTGCAAGGATATAAAAATCTCATTCACAAAAGGGGGATGCCATGAAACGTTATGCTCTTTACTCAATATGCTCTTTACTCAATCGCTGCCGTACTGCTGATAGCGCTGGTCTGGTTGAGCTGCGGTCGGCAGGGGCCGGCCGGTCCGCAACAGAAGGGCCTCGCCAAGCCGGCCGTGGGCGGCGAGATCAGGCTGGGTCCGTCCACCGCCACGGGCGGTGAGGTCATCCCCGGCCACTACATCGTGGTCCTCAGGGCCGGAGTATCTCCTGCCAGTGTCACGAGGTCCCACGGCCTGGCCGCAGAACACGTCTACGATGCCGCGCTGAACGGCTTTGCGGGGGCCATACCGGAGGCCCGGCTGGCCGCCGTCAGGAACGACCCCCGCGTGGCCTCTGTGGAGGCGGACCGAACGGTCGTGGCCTTCCTGCACGAGAACCCCTTTGAGACGCTCACCTCCGGCATCGACCGGATCGACGCCGAGGCGAACGGGCGGACGGACGTGTCCGGCGTCGGCATCGCCATCATCGACACCGGCATCTGGCTCACGCATGCGGACTTGAATGTAGCGGGCAATGTGACCTTTGTCAGAGGCACCAAGTCGGGCAACGACGACCATGGACACGGCACGCACGTGGCGGGGATCGCCGCAGCGAAGACGAACGACAGCAGAGGGGTGCGCGGGGTCGCGCCGAACGCCAGGCTGTATGCGGTGAAGGTCCTGAACCGCAATGGAAGCGGCACGGCATCCCAGCTCATCTCCGGCGTTGACTGGGTCACGAAGAACGCGGCGGCCAAAGGCATTCAGGTGGCGAACATGAGTCTGGGGTTTGGGGAGGGCGTGACGATCACGGCGCTGAACACCGCCATCAGCAACTCGGTGGCAGCGGGGATAACGTATGCGGTGGCTGCGGGCAACAGCAGCAAGGACGCCAGCCTTTTCAGCCCGGCGAACCACCCCGACGTCATCACGGTCTCGGCGATGGGGGACTCCGACGGCCAGTGTGGGGGGGCAGGCGGATCCACCAGTTATGGGCCGGACGACACCTTTGCCTCCTTCAGCAACTTTGGGGCAACCGTCGAGATCGCCGCGCCGGGGGTGGACATTGTCTCGACCTACAAAGACGGCATGTACGCGACGATATCGGGGACCAGCATGGCTTCTCCCCACGTCGCGGGCGCAGCGGCCCAGTACATCGCCAGCAACCCGGGGGCCAGCCCGGCGGCGGTGCGGGGCGCGCTGATCGCTGCGGGGACACCGCAGGGGCAGGCGTGCGGGGTGGATGGGACCGGGCGGACGCGAGGCGGCTTCACCGGCGACCCGGACGGCAGTCCTGAGCCTCTAACGGATGCGGGCGGGTTATAAGTCCACCGCCTCTGTCTATATAGCTTTTCACGATTTCCTGGGAGGAGGCCGGGTACCAGAGCAAACTTTCAAGCCCGGACGGGGGCCTTTCTGGGCGTAACGTGAACCCTCGGGTTGGGCGTGCCCTGAGAAGCCGTTGCGTTTGCGCGGCGTCGTCGTCACCAAATTACCCCAAATGTCTGATGTGAAATGATTGTTTGCGTGTGATGTGGGAACGGGTTCAGATGAAGAAGTCACCGGGTAACCCATGGCCTTGAAGGGAGGATGAAAAGATGAAAGAGCTCGAACTGAAGACCGAGGTGAAGGAGCTTGATCTGAAGGTTGAGGAACTGGAGGAGCGGATCGCGCCTGAGTGTTTTATAGTGATGACTACACCAGGGGGTGAAGAGGTTCATATCCCCTTTAATCCCAACGGACCTGTGGGCCCCTTTGCGATAAGCGACAGGGCGGCAGTGGCTATTCCGTTACGGGCGTTCTGTACTCTGGACTGAGATTCATGATAAATGCGGCCCTCGCCCCTGTTACAGGGCCATTCAGTTCTCGGCGAGAGGTCATTCTGAGCGACCGAAGGGAGCGAAGAATCTCGTTTTAAGCGGAAGAAGACCCTTCGCTACGCTCAGGGTGACCCCCCAAAAGGGAAAACTGAATGACCCTGCCCCTGTTAGTTGCGGGTGATAAGGAGGGAAGAAATGAAGGAGATTGAACTGAAGATCGAGGAGCTGGAGGAGCGGATCGCGCCTGCGCCGTTGTTCGTGAACCCTCCGAGCGGCGCGTCTCCCTCTGCCAATTTCGTCGCCGACCAGGGCTGTGACAATGGCATCACCCCTCACGCAACCGCCGCATCTAACGGCGTTGTTAGCTGCGGCCGTGGCGGGGGACCCCCTGTCATTGGCCCCCCTGTCGCCAACCCTGGCGGCGGTGGCGCCGGCGGCGGTGGCGAGATCAGTAATCCTCTGCTCCCGTGATATGGGAGCAGGTTCAGATGGAGAGGCCACCGAGCAGCCGGTGGCCTCTCTTGTTTAGGAGCCAGGCAAGCACCAATGTTACCGGGGCACTTAAAACTCCGAAGCGACCTGGTCGTCAGCCGGCAGGACACAGGGGCAGGAACCGCCTTCGTCGTCAAAGACCCGGCGACCGGGCGGTTCTTTCGTCTCAGGGAGGCCGACTACTTCGTCGCCCGGCAGCTC
>Ga0137796_10000718_pt1 | contig 20119 bp, 13 predicted proteins | sample OV2TP3_FD_97704 | JGI IMG/M metagenome (GOLD analysis project Ga0137796, IMG submission 97704) | reverse complement strand
GAGAGCCCGTGGAGCATCCTGACCGTCTGCCCGTGGGCGAACTCGAGGACCGGCTTGGGGATCTTGGTGATCTCCTCCATGATCTCGACCGCCCGCGCCTTGTTCCCGTACCAGATGTCCACGGCCCCCTTCTGCGCCTCGTTGAGGTCCTGGGCGAAGCCCGGGTGCTTCTCGAGGAACTCGGGCTGGACCAGGTAGCAGACGTGGACGGGGTAGTCGTTCATGCGCCCCGTCGCCTTCCGCCAGAGGTCGATCTGCTTGGCGAGGTAGAACCCCTGCTTGCGCAGCACCACCGAGTCGGAGATGGGCTGCCAGGCGATGATGGCGTCCACCTCCTTCTTGGCGATCAGGTTCGCCATGTCCGGCGGGCTCGTGGCCGTGACGATCTGCGCCTCCTTCTGGATGTCGATCCCATACCCCTTGAGCGCGAGGGTCCGGATGTCGAAGAAGGTGGAGGTCCCCACGATGGCCGCCACCTTCCGTCCCCGGAGGTCCTCCACGGACTTGATCCCCGCGTCCTCCCGCGCCACGATCGCCCCCAGGACCGCCGTCGCCACGCCCGTGACCCTGAGGGGGACCTTGTCCTCGAACATCTTGGCGGCCAGGGCGAAGCTCATGTCGATGGCGTCCACGTGCTTGGCCGCGTAGGTGTTGATGAGCCCGGACGGCGCGCCGGGGACCACGTTGTACTCGGCGGTCCAGCCGCGCTTGCCCAGGAGGTCCTCCTTGTGGATGATCTCGGTCGCCGCCCACCCGAGCTGGAGGTAGGCCAGGCGGACCTTCCCCTTGGCCTGGGCCTGGACCGGCCGGGCCCAGCGGGCCCCGGCCAGGGCCGCCCCGGCCACCCCCGCCGCCTTCAGGAACCCGCGCCGACTGATGAAGCTCGTCTCATCTTGTCTCATGGTCCCTCCCTCCTCCCGGTGTCCTCGCGTTCCGGTCGGCCCACGATCACCAGGGCATCGACCACCACGGCCTGTCCACCCGACACGATCAACGGGTTCAGATCCAGCTCCCGCACCTCGGGGTGCGCCCGGAGCAGCTCCCCCACCGCCTCGATGACCTCCGCAACGACCTTCGGGTCGGCTGCCGGAGCCCCCCGGCCGCCCGCGAGGAGGCCCGCCAGCCGCCCCTCCTCGAGCATCGCCTGGGCCTCCCCCGGGGCGAGCGGGGCGAGGCGCAGGGTGACCTCGCGCAGCCCCTCGGCGAAGACCCCGCCCAGCCCGACGAGGACCACGGGGCCGAAGCCCGGGTCCTGCCGCCCCCCGACGATCAGCTCGAGCCCCGGTCCCACCTGCTCCTGGATGAGCAGGCGCGCCCCGGGGAAGCGGGCCCGGAGCGCGCGGCAAACGTCCCGGACCTCCTCCGGAGTCCTGACGTCCAGGACGACCCCGCCGGCCTCGCTCTTGTGGAGGAGACCGGGAGCGATGGCCTTGATCGCGACGGGGAAGCCGATCGCCTCCGCCGCGGCCAGCGCCTCGTCGGGCGAGGCCGCGATCCCCTCGCGCGCGAGCGGCACCCCGTAGGCTTCGAGCAGGGCCAGGGTCGCCTCGGGGCCGAGCGCCCCCTCGACGCTCCCGAGCGCCTCCGCCAGGCCGGCGGGGAGGGCCCTGGCCCGAGGCGGCTCCGGGGCCGGACGGGGCCGGAGCCTCGCGTACCGGAGCAGCGTCCGGTACGCCCGGACCGCCCGCTCGGGGGTCGGAAAGCACGGCACCCCGCCCTCGGCGAGAGCAGCGGCCACGCCCGGGACATCCACGACGCAGGCCACCACCGGCTTCCCCGTCGCCCGCGCGCCGCCCACCACCGCCCCGGCGAACTCCGGGCGGTCGAGCCCGACGTTGACGGCGAGGGCGCCGGAAACCTCGGAGGCATCAAGGGCCGTCCGGATCGCCGGCGCGAACCGGTCGGGGGCGATCTGGGGCGTCATGTCCACCGGGTTCCGGTCGGCGCCGAAGGCCGGGAGGTCGGCCCGGAGCGCCTGACGGACCCGGTCGGGGAGCTGGGGGACCCGGAGGCCCGAGGCCTCGGCGCAGTCGGCCGCGACCACCCCGGGGCCGCCGGAGACGGTCAGGATGACGACGGCGTCGCCCTCGGGGAGGCGATCCCCTAGAGCGGCCAGGACGGCCAGCCCGTCGAAGAGCTCCTCGGTCTCCCGCGCGGCCACGACCCCCGCCGTCTCGAAGGCCGCCAGGTAGGTCGCGTAGACCCCGGCCAGGGCGCCGGTGTGGGAGCCGGCCGCGCGGCGCCCCGCCTCGGTCCGGCCGGCCTTGAGGGCGAGGACCGGCTTGGCGAGCGTGACCCGTCGGGCGGTCTCGACGAAGGCGCGCCCGTCGCCGATCGCCTCGATGAAGAGCCCGATCGCCCGGGTCTCCGGGTCGTCGCCGAGGTGGTCGAGCACCTCCTCCAGCGTGAGGTCGGCCTGGTTCCCGATGGAGAGGAACTTGGCGACCCCGAGCCCCCGCTCCCGCGCCTCGCGGAAGAAGAGCCCGCCGTAGGCCCCGCTCTGGGAGACGAAGCTGATCCCGCCGGGGCGGAGCGGGATCTCCCAGAAGTAGCTCCCGTTGAGCCGGGCCGCGGGGTTCACGACCCCCATGCAGTTCGGCCCCACGATCCGCATCCCGCTGCGGCGGGCGACGGCCCGGAGCTCGTCCTCGAGGGCCGCCCCCGCCGCGCCGCTCTCCCCGAATCCCGAGGTCAGGACCACCGCGACCCGGCACCCCTTCTCCCCCAGCCCCCGGACGGCCTCCACCACGGCCCCGGCCGGCAGGCTCACGAGGGCGAGGTCGATCCCGGCCGGGAGGGCGCGGACGTCGGGGACGACCGGCCGGCCCAGGATCGCCTCGCCGCCCGGGTTCACGGGGTAGACCTCGCCGGCGAACCCCCAGGCGAGGAGGTTCTGGAGGAGACGGTGCCCCAGCTTCTCCGGGTGCCGCGAGGCCCCGAGGACCGCGACGGATCGGGGCGCGAAGAGCGGGTCCAGGGGGGTCATCGGGGGCGCGTGTCGAGGACCCGCTGGGCCTTGCCTTCCCGCCTCGGGATCTCCCCCGGCCCGAGCCACCGGAGGTCAGGGGCGAGCCCGAGCAGATCCTGGAGCTCCCGGCGGATCCGCTCGCCGGTCCCGGGGTCGAGGCCGGGCTCCACCTCCACGAGGACGGTCATCCGCTCGGCGCCCTCGGCCGTCTCGAGGACGATCTGGTACTCGGGGCCCACCCCGGCATGGCGCAGCAGCAGCTCCTCCACCTGGCGCGGGTAGAAGTTGACGCCCCTGTAGATTACCATGTCGTCGGTCCGCCCCCGGAGCCGGTCGATCCGGAGGTGGGTCCGGCCGCACGCGCAGCGATCCCGGCTCACCACGCGGGTGAGGTCGTGGGTCCGGTAGCGGACCAGGGGGAGCCCCTCCCGCGTCAGCGTCGTGACCACCAGCTCCCCCTCGCTCCCGTCGGGCACGGGCGCCCCGCCCCGCGGGTCGATCACCTCCACGTAGTAGTGGTCCTCCCAGACGTGGATCCCGGCGCGGGCCCGGCAGTCGATCCCCATCCCGGGCCCGCCGGTCTCGGTCATCCCGATGAGGTCGAAGGTCTTGATGCCGAGCGCCTGCTCGATCCGGGCCCGCAGCTCGTCGGACCAGGGCTCCGAGCCGAAGATCCCCACGCGGAGGGCGAGGGAGCGGAGGTCGAACCGTTCCTCGCGCGCCACCTCGATCAGCCGGAGCGGGTAGGTGGCGATGGCGGCGAGGACCGTAGCCCGGAGCTCCCGCATCAGCTTGAGCTGGAGGAGCGTCCGGCCCCCGCCGATGGGGATGACCATCGCGCCGATCGCCTCGGCGCCGTAGTGGAAGCCGAAGCCGCCGGTGAAGAGGCCGAAGGAGGGGGTGACCTGGATGATGTCCTCGGCCGTGACCCCGGCGGCCCGGTAGCAGCGGGCCATCACCTCGGCCCACTGGGCGATGTCCCCGGGCGTGTAGGGGTTCAGGATCGGGTTCCCCGTGGTCCCTGAGCTCATGTGGACCCGCCGGAAGGCCTCGCGGGGCGCGCACGCCAGGCCGTAGGGGTAGCCGTCGCGGAGGGCCTCCTTGGTGAGGAAGGGGAGGCGCCGCCACTCCTCGAGGGAGCAGATCTCCTCGGGCGCCACGTCGCCCAGCCGGGCGCGGTAGGCGGAGTTGGCCCGGACCCGTGCGAGGGTCCGGCGGAGCCCCTCGAGCTGGCGCTCGACGAGGAGCTTTCGCTCCAGGGTCTCGGCCTCGGGGTTGTGCATCGCGTCCATGGCGGCACCCCTCAGCCCCCGCGGGTCTGGCGAGCCCGGAGCGCCCGGTAGACCCGCTCCGGGGTCAGCGGGAGCTCGCGGAGCCGGACGCCGACCGCGTCGTGGACCGCGTTGGCGACGGCCGCGGAGACCGGGATCGTCCCCGCCTCGCCGAGCCCCTTGGCGCCGAAGGGGCCGATGGGGTCCACGCTCTCGATCAGCCGGACGACGATCTCCGGCATCTCGTCCGCCTTGGGGATCGCGTAGTCCATGAAGGTCGAGGTGAGGACCTGCCCTTCCCGCACGACGAGCTGCTCGGTGAGGGCGTAGCCGAGGCCCATGTGGATCCCGCCGTGGATCTGCCCCTCGGCGGCCAGGGGGTTCAGGGCGCGCCCCACGTCGTGGGCGGAGACGAGCTTCAGGACCTCCACCCGCCCGGTGGCCTCCTCCACCTCCACCAGGACCCCCTGGGCGGCGAAGATGTAGGCGGCCGAGATGTTCCCCCGGAGGTCCTTGTCGAGCATCTCGTTGGGCGGGTCGTAGAAGGCCTCGGCCACCAGCGTCCGCCCACCCTCGCGGAAGTGTCCGGCCCGCACGACCTTGTCGTAGGGGAGCCGCCGCTCGGGCATGGCCTTGACGAAGACGAAGCCGTCGGCCAGCTCGAGCGCCTCGGGCGGCTCGTCCATGGCCTCGCCCGCCATCGCCAGGAGCTTCGCGCGGATCTCCCGGGCCGCCAGGAGCGCGGCGTTCCCCGCCACGAAGGTGGTGCGGCTCGCGTGGACGCCGACGTCCCAGGGCTTGACGGAGGTGTCCTGCTGGAGGACCTCGACCCGGTCCAGCGGGACGCCGAGGGCCTCGGCCACGATCATGGCGAGCACCGTCTCGGAGCCCTGGCCGATCTCGCTGGCGCCGGTCAGGAGGGTTACCTTGCCGAAGTCGTCGAGCCTGAGGATGGCGCCGCAGCCGTCGGAGCGGTAGATGCGCGCCCCGCCGCCGACGTGGAACATCGCCGCGTACCCGACCCCGCGCCTCCACCCCGGCCGCGGGGGCCGCGCGGGCGGCCGGGCGATCTCCTCCCGCACCGCCTCCAGGCACTCCCGCATCGCGCAGGAGGTGATCCGGCACCCCTGGGCCGTCACGTCGCCGGGCCGGGTGACGTTCCGCAGCCGGAACTCGAGCGGGTCCAGGCCGAGCCGGTCGGCCAGCTCGTCCATCTGCGACTCGACGGCGAAGGTGGACTCCAGGTTGCCGTAGCCCCGCATGGAGCCCGAGTAGGGGTTGTTGGTATAGACGATGGCCGCGTCGAAGCGGACGTGGGGGACACGGTAGAGCCCGGCCGTGGTGCCGAGCATGACGTAGGGGGTGTTCACCCCCCACGAGGCGTAGGCGCCGGCGTCGATGATCACCCGCGCCTCCCGGGCGAGGAGCCGGCCGTCGGCGTCCGCCGCCGTGCGCACCTGGATGACGCAGGGTTCCCGCGTCGGGCTCGCGACGAACTCCTCCATCCGGTCGAAGACGATCTTCACCGGGCGCCGGAGGCGCCGCGCCAGGAGGGCCGCGATCACGTCGATGGGGTAGAGGTCGAGGCCCCGCCCGAAATTGCCGCCCACCGGCGGCTGGATCACGCGGATCCGGTCCCCGGTGATCCCCAGCGCCTGGGCCAGGTCGCGCTGGTAGAGGAACGGGACCTGGGTCGTGCTCCACATGGTGAGGCGGTCCTGGGGATCCCAGGCGGCGATGGCCGCCATCGTCCCGAGGCACGCCGTGGTCACGTAGTTCAGCGTGTAGGTCCCCTCGACCATCGCCGCGGCCTCGGCGAAGGCCCGGTCCGGATCGCCGTGGCTGAAACCCCAGCGGGCGCCGAGGAGGTTGGTCCCCAGCTCCTCATGGACCAGGGGGGCGTCGGGCCGGAGCGCGGAGGCCGGATCGAACACCCCGGGCAGCTCCTCGTACTCCACCTCGATCAGCCGGAGGGCTTCGGCCGCGACCGCCTCGCTCTCCGCGGCCACCGCGGCCACCTCGTCCCGGATGCACCGGACCTTACCGCGCTTGAGCGCCAGCTGGTCCTTGGCGAAGCCGAAGGGGTGCTGCTCGACCGAGTCGGCCGTGATCACGGCGAGGACCCCGGGGAGGGCCTCGGCCCGGGCGGTGTCGATGCGGCGGAGGCGGGCGTGGGGGTAGGGGGTTCGGAGGATCTTCCCGTGCGCCATCCCGGGGAGCCGGAGGTCGTGGAGGTACTCGGTGCGCCCGGTGACCCTGTCGAGCCCGTCGCGCTTCGGGATGCGTTGCCCGATGACCCGGAACCCGTGCATGGGATGCGCCCCCAGGTCTCCCGACCGGCGGCGGGATGGGCCCGGCCGGGCGCCGCCGGGCGAAACCGTTAAGGGTCGTCTCTGAGGGTAGCACGTCGGCGGGCCGGCCGGAAGGTCGTTCGGACCGCGCCAGGTGGCAGAGGCCGGGGTCCCGTGGGGAGGCGGGAGCCGTCAGGCGCCCGGGGCGGGGTTGAGCTTCGAGAGGGTGCGGAAGAGATCCTCGACCTGAAACGGCTTGGGGATCAGGAAGTCCACGCCGTGGGCTCGGAGCTCCGCGGGTTCTACCCGGGTCCCCCAGCCGGTGACGAGCGCCACGCGGAGCCCCGGCCAGCGCGCCCGGATCCGGTCCGCCAGCTCCCAGCCGCTCATCCCCGGCATCCCGAGGTCGGTGCAGACCAAGTCCACCGCCTGTCGCTCCAGGAACGCGAGGGCCTCTGGGCCGCTCTCGGCCTCGTGCACCTCATGGCCGGCGGCCTCGAGGATCTCCCGCAGGGTCTCCCGGACCTCGGCCTCGTCGTCCACGGCCAGGATCCGTAGGCTCCGGGTCGGGGGCGTCGGGGCCGCCCTGCGCTTCGGCGGCGGGAGTTCCCGCACCGGCAGCCGGATGGTGAAGGTCGTCCCCTGCCCCGGCCGGCTTTCTACGGCGATCTCCCCGCTGTGCCGCCGGACGATCCCGTAGGAGACGCTCAGCCCGAGCCCGCTCGACCGCGGCCCCCTGGTGGTGAAGAAGGGGTCGAAGACCCGCGACCGGATCTCCGGCGGGATCCCGACCCCGGTATCCGTCACCGCCAGGCAGACGGCGCCCGGCTCGTCCCAGCTCGCCAGCGTGAGGGTCCCCCCCTCGGGCATGGCGTCGAGGGCGTTGAAGACCAGGTTCAGGAGCACCTCCCGCAGCTCGGCCGGGTTCCCCACCACCGGCGCACGGCTCCGGGCGTCCAGGACCACGTCGATGTGCGCCCCCCGCGCCTCGGCCTCGTCCTTCCAGCGCGGCTCCGCAGCCGCGATCACCGCGGCCAGGAGTTCCCCCGCATCCACGGCCTCGGCCTCGCTCGGCCGGGGCGTGGCCCGGGTGAAATCGAGGAGCCGCCGCACCGTCTCGGCCCCGTCTTGCGCGGCCCGCTCGATGATCTTGAGGTTGCGCTGGAGCTCCTCCGGGGCCATTTCCCCTTCGGCGAGGCGGAGCATCAGGTACTGGGCCCGCCCAAGGACGGGCGTGAGGAGGTTGTTGAAGTCGTGGGCGACGCCCCCCGCCATCTCCCCGAGCGCACGGAGCTTCTCCGACTGGACCAGCCGATCCTGGGCGCGCTGTAGCTCGTCGTAGGAGTGTTTCAGCTCCTCGTAGAGCCGCGCGTTCCCGATGGCGAGGGCCGCCAGGTTTCCAAACTGGCTGAGAAGCTCCACCTCGTCGGGCGCGAAACGGCGGACCGCGCGGGCGTAGACGGTGAGCGTGCCGGTGATCCGGTCGCGCGAGCGGAGGGGGACCACGGCGAGGGAGCGCAGCCCCTCGGCGAGGATCTCGGCCCGATGCAGGATGCGGGGATCGTGTTCCACCTCCCCGCTGGTGACGGGCTCGCCGTCGAGGACGACCCGGCCGGTCACCCCCTCGCCGACCCTCACCGGCCCGCGGCCGGCGAAGGCCTCGCTGAGGCCGTGGTGGGCCACGGCCTCCAGGATGGTCCCGGAGCTGTCGAGAAAGCGGATGGAGCTGGCGTCGGCGCCGACCAGCTCGGTTGCGGCCTTGGCGAGGGCAGGCAGGATCTCTTCCAGGTCGAGGTGGAGCGTCGCCCGGCGGGCCGTCTCGAACAGGGCCTGGAGGTGGGCGTTCTTCCGGGCCAGCTCCCGCGTCCGCTCCTCGACGCGCGCCTCCAGCCCCCGGGGGCCCCGAGAGGATCTCGACCGCCTGTTCATGCTTGGAGGCCTCCTCGGCCCCGTTCCGCGCGGGCCAGGGCCGCCGGCACGACGGCTTCCATGAGCCAGCAGTCCGCGGGCTTGTGGGCGTAGTAAAGGACACCGAGTTGCCGGGCGCGAACCTCCAGCTCCGGGCGGTAGTCACCGGCCGTCATGAGGATCGGCAGCCATGCCGCCTCACGGTCGCCGTCGGCGACCAGGATCAAGGGCGGTGCTGTCTCAACCGGACTGTGAGCCCGTTCCATGCCACGGGAGAGGTGCAGGATGGATGCCAGCAGCCACTGAGATGGAGAACCCCTTGAGAATAAGGGAAGTTAAGGAGATCGACCGTGGTCATGGATAAGCAGGGGTGCCAGGATGGCACGAGGTGAATGCCAGATTGGCAGGGATGGATGAGGGAGGTTCAGAAGGGGGGCGTCTTCCTCCGAGCTTGGACAGTTCCCGCGCTTTTGACCCTCGACACGGGGATGGGTGGTCCGCTCCGAGCGCCGGCTTTGCCGGCGCAACCCGGGGGGAGGTTCGGAAGGGGGGCGTCAGCCCCCCTCCGAGTGAAGACCGTACTCCTTCAGGCGCCGGTAGAGGGTCCGGCGGGAGATCCCGAGGGCGCGGGCGGCCCGGTCCTTGTCCTGGCCGTAATGCTCCAGGGTGCGAAGGATCAGGGTCCGCTCGGCTTCGGCCAGGGTCGGGAGTTCGTGGGAGCCGGCGGGAGCGGGCGCGGGGCGGGTCGAGAGGGCCGGCAGATCGCCAGGGGTGATCTCCCGCCCGACGCCGAGGGCGTAGGCGCGCTCGAGGAGGTTCTCAAGCTCCCTGACGTTCCCCGGGAAGTCGTGGGCCATGAGCGCCGCCAGCGCCTCGGGGGCGATCCCCTCGACCTTACGGTCGAAGCGCTGGTTGAACCGGCGGAGGAAGTGGGCGACCAGGGCCGGGATGTCGGCCTTCCGCTCCCGGAGCGGCGGCATCTCGATCCGGACCACGTCGAGGCGGTAGAAGAGGTCCTGGCGGAGGCTCCCATCCCGGACGGCCTCCTCCAGCGACCGGTTCGTGGCGGCGATCACGCGCACGTCCACCGCGTGGCTCTTGGCGGAGCCTACGGGACGGACCTCCTTCTCCTGGAGGACGCGGAGGAGCTTGACCTGGAGCGCGGCCGGCAGCTCGGCCACCTCGTCGAGGAAGATGGTCCCGCCGTCGGCGGAGCGGAAGAGCCCCAAGGTCTCGGCCACGGCCCCGGAGAAGGCGCCCTTGACGTGGCCGAACAGCTCCGACTCCAGCAGATCGGCCGGGATGGCGCCGCAGTTCACGGGGATGAACGGGCCCCGGCTCCGGGGGGAGAGCCGGTGGATCCCCGCGGCCACCAGCTCCTTGCCCGTCCCGCTCTCCCCCGCGATGAGGACCGGGGAGTCCGTGGCGGCGACCTTCACCATCATCTCCTTCACCCGCGTCATCGCGGAGGAGATCCCCACCAGCTCCTCGAGGCCGAGCCGCTCGCCGAGGCGGCCGCGGAGGTCGTGGACCTCCTGCCGGAGGAGGCGGCGCTCCATGACCCGCCCGAGGAGGTGGCGGAGCTCGTCGAGGTGGAGCGGCTTGGTGAGGTAGTCGTAGGCGCCGAGCTTGAGGGCCTCGACCGCGGTAGCCACGTCGGGGAAGCCGGTCATCACCACGACCTCCAGGGACGGGTCGTGGCGCTTGAGCTGGCGCAGCAGCTCGATCCCGTCGGTCCCGGGCATGCGGATGTCACAGAGAGCGGCGTCGAAGGGGCGCGCCGGGAGCAGCTCGAGCGCCTCCCGGGCCGTGCCGGCCAGGGCGACCCGGTAGCCCCAGTGCTCGAGGGCCTCGGCCAGGAGCGCCCGGATCTCGCTCTCGTCGTCCACGACCAGGATGTGCGGCTGTCGCGCCACCGGCTCACCCCCCACGCCGATCCCGGACCTCGAAGACGCAGCGCGGGGCCCCCGTGGCCTGGCACGCCGTCTCCCGGGCGTCCGCCGTCCACCCGAGGAGCCCCTCGGCGACGCCCCCGAAGACCCCACGGATCAGGTGGCAGACCGGCTCGGCGGTCGGGCCGAGGGCCTCGGCGAACGGCGAGCCCGCCACCTCGAGGACCAGCTCCCCCTGATCCGGGTCGAGCCGGCTGAGGGTCATGGCACCCCAGCCGATCTCGGCGCCCATCCCGGCCATGAAGCGGATCGCCCCTTCGGGGCTCTGGTCGAACCGCTCGCGGTAGTGGGTCCCGGATCGCACCCCGCCCTCGTACCCGGCCCGGTAGAAGACCTCGCCGGGCGGGAGGCCCGCCTCCAGCATCCCCCGGTAGATCGCCGCCAACGGCTCGGGGCGGATCAGGAGATAGCGGACCCCCTGGTAGCTGAGGGCCCCTCGGGCGGGATCGAACTCGAGCCGGGCGAGGACCTCGCTCACCCCGCGGCCTCGCGGGGCGCCGTCGCGCGCAGCCGGGCCGTGGCCTCGCGGTCCAGCTCGAGCGTCACCGGATCCACGACGACCCCGTAGTGGCGGCCTGCCGCCTCGACGCCCACCTTGCCGCCCCGGACATCGAACGCGACCAGCTCGGGGTCGCGCTCCCACGGCGCCCCGTAGCCCCCCGCCCCCGGCAGGCGCATGGAGACCACGTCGTCCTCGGCCAGGACCTCCATCCCCTTGGCCTTGAGCCGCCGCTCGCCCTCGCGCCCCGGGTTCAGGAGGAAGCGCCCGGTCGCGCCCTCCCGCCCGCCCGCGAGGCCGAAGGGCGGGAACTCCTGGCGGTCGCCGTAGCGGGCGAGGGTGATCCGGTCGGTCAGGCAGCGGATGTCCCGGCGCAGGGCCAGGCCGCCCCGCCACCGCCCCGCCCCGCCGGAGTCGGGGATGAACTCGTAGCGCTCGATCCGGACCGGGTACTCCAGCTCCGCCGCCTCGATGGGGGTGTTCATGAAGCGGGCCAGGTGCGAGTCCTGGCCGTCGCGGCCGTCCTTGCCGGGGCGCGCCCCCGCCCCGCCCCCCTGGATGTCGGTGTAGACGAACCGCTTGCCGGTCCGGGGGTGGAGGCCGGCGAAGGCCATGGTCGAGATCTGCCCGTGGCTCCCGGCCATCACCCGGTCCGGCACCACGGCGCTGAAGGCCTTCATCATCGCCTCCACGATCTTCTGCGAGGTGTTGGTCCGGGCCGCGACCGCCGCCGGCATCCTGGGGTTCACGATCAGTCCCGGGCGGGCGTGGATCCGGACCGGCCGGTAGCAGCCGGAGTTGGGCGGGCAGTGCGGATCGGTGACGGCGATGAGGGCGTAGTAGACCGCGGCGTAGGTGGTGGCCACCGGGCAGTTGATGTTGCCGCGGACCTGCTCGGCCGTCCCCTCGAAGTCCACCTCCGCCTCGTCGCCGCGCTTTTCGACGTTCACCTGGATCCGGATCGGCTGGTCCGTCACCCCGTCGTTGTCGATCCAGTCCTCGCCGCTCCAGCGCCCGTCGGGGAGGCGGCGGAGGGCCTCCCGGATCCGGCTCTCCGAGTAGTCGAGGAGCATGGCGGTGCACTTCCCGAAGACGTCCACCCCGTACTTGGCGACGATCTCCTTGAGGCGCCGGACCCCGACGAAGCAGGAGGAGGCCTGGGCGCGGATGTCCCCCAGGGTCTTGTCGGGGATGCGGATGTTGGTGGCGATGAGGCTGAACAGCTCCGCGTCCTCGCGCCCGGCCTTGTAGAGCTTCACCATGGGCAGGCGCAGCCCCTCCATGTAGATCTCGGTCATCCCGCCGGCCACCCCGCCGGGGGCCGCCCCGCCCATGTCCTGCTGGTGGGCGATCGCCCCTACCCAGCCGACCAGCTCGCCGCGGTGGAAGACCGGGGCGAAGAGCTGGAGGTCCATGACGTGCTGGCCGCCGAGGTAGGGGTCGTTGGAGGCGATGACGTCGCCGTCCCGGAGGCGCTCGGGCGGGAAGCGCCGGACGACCTCCCGCATGGTGATCTCGAAGCCGGTCAGGAGCATGGGGGCGTGGTGGGCCTGGGCGATGGTGCGCCCCTGGGCGTCGAAGACCGCGCAGGTGATGTCCATGATCTCCTTGATGATGGTGGAGCGCGAGGTCCGGACCAGGGTGTAGCCCATCTCGTCGGCGACCTGCTCGAGGGCGTAGCGGAGGACCTGCATCGTGATCGGATCGGCCTTAGCGCGCATGGCGAGCCCTCACTCGATGATCTTCCCGCCCGCACGGGGGGCGTCCCGCCATAAGTCGGCGACAGGGACTCCCGAGCGGAACGTTAAGCGGAGCGGCGCGGGTCCCCGTCGTGAGCGAGCCGGGTGGGGAAGCCGACAGGCGAGCGGAGGACAACCAGGAGGGGCCCCGCCCGGCGAGCCACTGACGGGTGCGCCGCGGAGCGTGTGGAGCGAGGGAGCCCCTGGCGCCGACGAGGGTGCGAAGCGAGGGGACGCCAGCGGCGCGCGGGCGCTCATCGCCGGGATCGCGCGGCCTGGCGGGGTCGCGGCCGCCCGCGGAGCGCGAGCACGAGGTTCCGATACGGGTCCACGAGGGCGCCCCAGCCCGGCGGGACCACCGTGACCGAGGCCGGCTCCTCGATCAGGGCCGGGCCCGGCACCCCCTGCCCCGGGGCCAGGCGGTCGCGCTCGTAGACGGTGGTGGGGACGAAGCCCGTGCCCGCGAAGTAGACCGGGCGGCGGGCCTTGAGGGCCCGGCCGGGCGAAGCCCCGCCGGGCCGCCCCCTGGGGAGCCGGACGGGCGGGACCCGGCCGATCGCCGCGGCCCGGACGTTGATGAACTCGGTCTCCTCATCCACGGAGCTGTAGGCGTAGACCTGCTGGTGGAGGGCGTTGAACCGGGCGACGATCCGCTCGATCGTCCCGCGCCCCATGCGCCGGGTGCGCTCGACGGGCGTCGCCAGCTCGTAGGACTGCCCCTCGTAGCGGAGGTCCGTGGACCAGGCGTAGCGCTGCAGGGCCGGCGGGACCCGCTCGCGGGCGAGCTGGGCGCGGCCGGCCTCCTCGAGGGCGAGGAAGGCGGCGAGGAGGTCGGCCGGCTGGAGCTCCGACTGGCGCCGGGCGATGGTCCGGACGTAGTCGTGGCGGGTGTCCGAGACCAGGAGGCCGAAGGCGGAGAGCGCGGCCGGGTACGGCGGGACGACGACCCGCCGGATCGCCAGCTCCCGGGCCAGCTCCGCGGCGTGGAGCGGGCCGGCGCCACCGAAGGCGATCAGGGCGAACTCCCTGACGTCGAGGCCGCGCTCGATGGAGTTTACCCCGATCCCCTTCACCATGTTGGCGTTGACCAGCCGGATGATGCCGGCCGCGGCCTCCTCCAGGGAGAGCCCGAGCGGTTTCGCCACCAGGGTCCGGATGGCCCGCCGGGCCAGCTCGGGGTCGAGCGGCATCTCGCCGCCCAGGAAATAGGCAGGATCGACTCGGCCCAGGACGAGGTTGGCGTCGGTCACCGTCGGCTCGCTCCCGCCGAGCCCGTAGCAGGCCGGCCCGGGGTCGGCCCCCGCCGACTGCGGCCCGACGTTCAGGACCCCGCCCTTGTCGATCCAGGCGATGGAGCCGCCACCGGCCCCGATGGTGTCGATGTCGATGATGGGGATCTTCACGGGGTAGCCCGCGAACTTCCCGTCCGAGGTGACGGTCGGGATCCCCCCCTCGATGACGCCGATGTCGAAGCTCGTCCCGCCCATGTCCACGGTGATGAGCTTCCGATCCCCCGTGAGCCGGCCGATCCAGGCCCCGGCCATGACCCCGCCGGCCGGCCCGGAGTTCACCGTCTTCACGGCCGCCGTCCGCGCCGCCTCCGCGGTGATGGTGCCGCCGTTGGCCTGCATGATCCTGAGGTCCACCTCGCCGTACTTCGCCGCGAGCCGCTCGAGGAGCTGGGCGAGGTAGCGCTCCACCACCGGCTGGAGGTAGGCGTTGAGGACCGCGGTCGAGGTCCGCTCGTACTCGCGGAACTCCGGGGCGACCTCGGAGGAGAGCGACAGCGAGGCCTCGGGGAAGAGAGCCCGGCAGAGCTCCCGGACCCGCTGCTCGTGGGCGGGGTTGAGGAAGGAGAAGAGGAGGCTGACGGCGACCGCCTCGACCCCTTCCGCCTTGAGCGTCTCGACCGCCGCCCGGGCCGTCGCCTCGTCCAGCGGCGTAACGACCTCGCCCTGGCTCCCGACCCGCTCCCGGACCTCGCGCCGGAGGTGGCGGGGGACGAGGGGGGGCGGGTTGTCCACGAAGAGGTCGTAGAGCCCCTCCTTGGGACGCTGGATCCTGCCGATCTCCAGGATGTCGCGGAACCCCTCGGTGGTGAGGAGGCCGGTCCGGGCGCCCTTCCGCTCGATGAGGGCGTTGGTCCCGATGGTGGTCCCGTGGACGAGGTAGCGGAGCGCCCGGGCGGGCCGGCCGGCCAGCGCCAGGACCTTTTCGATCCCGGCCAGGACGCCGTCGGCGAGGGCCTTGGGGGTGGTGGGGACCTTGGTCATCCAGATCCGGCCGCTCCTGTCGTCCACCAGGACGAGGTCGGTGAAGGTCCCGCCCACGTCGATCCCGATGCGCATAGCCAGCCCCTACCGCGGGTCCTGTCAGATCACCTTGGCGTCACGGAGACGGCGGATCCGCTCCACCGGGTAGCCGAGGAGCCCGGTGAGGATCCCCTCGGTATGCTCGCCCAGGGCGGGCGGCGGCGCGAGCGGTCGCGACTCGCCCGAAGGCCTGATGGGGACGCCCAGGGTCGGGAGCCGGCCGAGCTTCGGGTGCTCCAGATCCGCCACCATCCCGCGAAGGCGCACCTGGGGGTCGCTCAAGACCTGGTCCACGCGCTGGATCGGCGCGACCGGGACCCCTTCGGCCCGCAGCACGGCGAGCCACTCTTCGGTCCCCTTCTCCGCCAGGAGCGCCTCCAGGATGGGGAGCAGCTCCGCCCGGTGCTCGACGCGCCGTTGATTCCCGTCGAAGCGGGGGTCGGCGGCGAGGTCCAGGCGGCCGAGCGCCCGGCAGAAGGCGACCCAGAACTTCTCGGAGAAGACCGCCACCGCGAGGTGCCCGTCCCGGGTCCGGAAGGCCTGGTAGGGGACCACCGAGGGGTGGCCGGAGCCGACCGGCCCGGGGACCCGGCCGTCGGCCCAGAAGAACTGGGCGAAGTAGGTGAGGAGCGAGACCTGGCAGTCGAGGAGCGAGAGATCCACCTGGCACCCCTGGCCGGTCCGGTCCCGCCGGTAGAGCGCGCCGGCCACGGCGAGGGCGCCGAAGAGCCCGCCCGCCAGGTCGCCCATGGGGAGCCCCATCCGGAGCGGCGGCCGTCCCTCCTCGCCGGTGAGGCTCATCGCCCCGCCCATCGCCTGGAGCGCGAGGTCGAAGGCCGGCCAGTCGCGGTACGGGCCCTCCTGCCCGTAGGCCGAGAGCGAGCATGTGATGATTTTTTCATTTATTTTGCAAAGAGTTGCATGATCGCACCTGAGACGATGCATCACCAAGGGCCGGAAGTTGTCCCACACCACGTCGGCGACCCGGACCAGGTCGTAGAAGACCTCGCGCCCCTCGGGGCGCTCGAGGTCGAGGGTGAGGCTCTTCTTGTTCCGGTTGATGGCGAGGAAGTAGGCGCTCTCGCCGTCGAGGAACGGCGGCCCCATGGACCGCATCGGGTCGCCGCCGGCCGGCTCCTCGATCTTGAAGACCTCGGCACCCAGGTCGGCCAGGAGCATCGAGCCGTAGGGGCCGGCCAGCATCCGGGAGAGGTCCAGCACGCGGACGCCGTCGAAGAGCATCTTCAAAAGACCAGGGGCTCTTTGTGCTCGCCGAAGACCTCGCCGAGGGCCCCGGCCATCTCCCCGAGCGTCGCGTAGGCGCGCACCGCCTCCAGGATGGCCGGTAGCAGGTTGGCGGCCCCCCGCGCCTCATCCCGGAGCCTGGCGAGCGCCCGCGCCACAGCGGCGTGGTCCCGCTCCCGCCGGAGGCGCTCGAGCTTGGCGACCTGGGCGCGGGCCGCCTTCGGATCGAAGGCGTAGAGCTCGAGGTCAGGCCGGGCCTGTCGCTCGGCCTCGGGGGCGACGTGGCGGTTCACGCCGACCTTCGGGTACTCGCCCGAGAGGAGCTTCTGCTCGAACAGGTACGCCTGGCGCGCGACCTCGGCCTGGATCGCCCCGGACTTGACGGCCTCCACGATCCCGCCCAGCCGCTCGAGCCCGGCCAGCTCCTCCAGGATCTTCGCCTCCATGGCGTCGGTGAGGGCCTCGACGAAGTAGGAGCCGGCCAGCGGGTCCGCGGTGTCGGTCACCCCGGTCTCCTCGGCGCAGATCTGCATGGTCCGGAGCGCCAGGAGCTGGGCCTTCGGCGAGGGGATCGTGTAGGCCTCATCGTAGGTCGGGAGCGCCATGGTCTGGGCGCCCGCCAGGGCCGCGGCCAGCGCGTAGTAGGCGCCGCGGATCAGGTTGTTCTCCGGCTCCTCCACCGTGAACCCCGACCCGCCGCCGCCGATCAGGGTGCGGAGCATCATCGAGCGCGGGTCCCTCGCCCCGAAGCGCTCCCGCAGCATCCGGGCGTAGAGGCGGCGGCCGGCCCGGAACTTGGCGATCTCCTCGAAGAGGCGCCCCCAGCAGGTGAAGTTGAAGGAGAGCCGCGGCGCGAAGGCGTCGATGTCGAGCCCGCGGGCGAGGAGCCGCTCGATGTAGGCGGCGACGATGGCCAGCCCGTACGCCATCTCCTGGGCGGGAGTGCAGCCGGCCTCGCGGATGTGGTAGCCGCAGACCGAGATCGGGTTGACCCGTGGGGCCTCGCGGGCGCAGAACTCGGCCAGATCCGCCACCAGCCGGAGCGAGGGCTCCACCGGGTAGACCCAGGTCCCGCGGGCGATGAACTCCTTCAGGATGTCGTTCTGAGGGGTGGTGACGATCCGGTCCCACGCCACCCCCTGCCGCTCGGCGACCACCAGGTACATCGCCTGGATGATCGCCGCCATGGAGTTGATGGTGAGGGAGACCGAGACCCGGTCCAGCGGGATGCCGTCGAAGGCCTCCTCCATGTCGGCGAGCGAGTCCACCGCCATCCCCACCCGCCCCACCTCCCCTTCGGCCCGGGGGTCGGCGGAGTCGAGGCCGAGCTGGGTCGGGAGGTCGAAGGCGACGTTGAGGGCGTCCTGGCCGTGGGCCATCAGATATTTGAAGCGCGCGTTGGTCTCGGACGGCGTCCCGAAGCCGACGTACTGGCGCATCGTCCAGACCCGGGCCCGGTACATGGAGGGGTGGATCCCGCGGGTGAACGGGTACTCCCCCGGGTTGCCGAGCTTCCGGGCGTAGTCGAAGCCGGCCTGGTCCTCGGGGGTGTAGACCGGCTTGATCGGGATCCCGTCGAGGAGGACCGCGTCCCGGAGCTGGGGGGCCTTCGCGCTCATGGACGACCTCCGGTCTCCGCGGGGGCGAGCCCGCGGAAGTAGGCGACGATCTCGGGGAGATGGGTGCCGGTGGGGAAGACATGTTGGACGCCCATCGCCAGGAGCGCCTCGGCATCGGTGGCCGGGATGGTCCCGCCGACCACCACCGGGATCTCGGCCTCCGCCGCCCGGAGCCGGTCGAGGAGCTTCTGGCAGAGGGTGAGGTGGGCGCCTGAGAGGATGGAGAGCCCGATCACGTCCGCGTCCTCCTGGATCGCCTCCTGGACGATCTCCTCGACGCCGCGCTTGAGCCCGGTGTAGATCACCTCGCACCCGGCGTCGCGGAGGGCGTGGGCCACCACCTTGGCTCCCCGGTCGTGGCCGTCGAGTCCAGGTTTCGCTATCAGCACTTTGAGCGGGCGGTCAGCCATGCTATATAGCCCGTCTCGATCTGGAGTGATCACGGCGATCGGAGCGGGGCGCCGGGTCGCCCCGCCTCCGCTCAACCTCCTCGCCTCGACGGGCCAGCTCGCTCGGGCGTCGCCGCTGGCCCCCCCATCCCCCCGGAGGCGGGGGGTTAGCCTCGCGGGCCCAACGGGCGTTGGGCCCGCTCGGGGCGCGGCGCCGCCCTGCGCTTCGCGGCCCGCTACGGCTCGTTCGGAATTCGCTCCGGCGGGGCATCCCCGGCCCCCCACTGCCTCGCACCGGCTGAACCACGCGCAAATCACGAAGCCCCATTTACGTCGGGAGGAAGGCCGCGAGATAGCGCGGCGAGCCGTCCGGGCCGTCGGCGACGCGCATCTGGGTGAAGCGCACCGGGGCGCCGAGCCGGAGTCGTGCCGGCTCGGCGTCGAGGACGGGCGCGAAGATCCGGAGCCCCTGGACCTCGACGATGGCGAAGACGAGCGGCCTGGGGAAGCCGGGGGGGACGCCGGCCTCCTGGACGGTGAAGGCGCGCACGGTGCCGGTCGCCTCGAGGTCGACCCACTCGTAGCGGTCGGAGCAACACTCCGGACAGAAGCCGCGGGGCGGCCAGGCGGTCCGGCCGCAGCCGCCGCAGCGGGTGGTGGTCAGGCGCCCCTCGGCCAGATGCGCGTAGAACTCGTGGAGCCGGTTGTGCTCGGCCGACTGGAGCGGGTAGGGGTCGGTCGCTCGGAGGTAGCTCACTGTGGGTTCCCGTCACCGACCGGGTCGAAACTCCGCACGAAGGCCTCCTGGGTGGAGTCCAGGATCGCCCGCCGCTGGTAGACGCGCCGGACCTCGGCGACCGGGTCGCCGTCGAACCCGCCGGCGCGGAGGAGCCCGGCGAGGACGACGGCCGTCCGGCCGAGCCCGCCGTTACAGTGGACCAGGACATCCTCGCCCCGGGCCAGGCGCCCCCTGAGCCCCGCCAGGAGGTCGCGGAAGGCCGGGAGGTCGGTCGGCACCCCGTAGTCCCGGATCGGGAAGTGGATCACCTCGAGGCCGTGACGACGGCACGCCTCGTGGAGCCCCGGGCACTTGGCACGGATCTCCTCGGACTCCATCAGGCTCACCACCGCCCGGATCCCCGCCGCCTTCCAGCGCGCGGCCCCCGCCTCGGTCGCGTAGCGGGGAGCCGGCTCGTCCGGGAACGCCGGTCGGCCGGACCCCCAGAGGGTGCCGGCCGCGGGGAGGCAGGGGTGGCTCACCGGGGTCACGGATCTACATCGGAGGGGGGCTCCGCCACCCCTCCGAGACCTCCCCCAAACTTGCGCCGGCGAAGCCGGCGCCCGGATCCGGATCGCATCGGCTACGCCTCGCTCCCGTAGAGCATCACGACGTGTTCCCCCATGCCCGAATTGTTGTGGGTGAGCCCGACCCTCGCCCCCGGGACCTGGCGCGGCCCCGCCTCGCCCCGGAGCTGCCAGAAGACCTCGGCGGCCTGCGCCGTCCCGGTCGCCCCCAGCGGGTGGCCGCAGCCGATCAGCCCGCCCCGCGGGTTGACCACGACCTTGCCGCCGTAGTCGGCGAGCCCCTTCTCGACGAAGCGCCCGCCCTCGCCCTTTCCGCAGAACCCCAGCTCCTCGTACGCGATGATCTCGGCGATGGCGAAGCAGTCGTGGACCTCGGCAAGGTCCATGTCGTCCGGCCCGAGCCCTGCCATCCCGTAGGCGTGCTCGGCCGCGCGCCGGAGCGCGGGCCAGTGGGCGTAGTCGGGGTGGAGGGAGGTGAGGGTGAAGCCGTCCACGGCCTGGCCGGTCCCGAGGATGAAGACCGGCCGATCGGTCAGGTCGCGCGCCCGCTCCTCCGAGGCGAGGATCACGGCCGCGGCCCCGTCGGTGATCGGCGAGCACATGAAGAGGCGGAAGGGGGTC
>Ga0137796_10000717_pt1 | contig 20134 bp, 25 predicted proteins | sample OV2TP3_FD_97704 | JGI IMG/M metagenome (GOLD analysis project Ga0137796, IMG submission 97704) | reverse complement strand
CCGGCGGCGGCGGCCATGGCGTAGGTCTTGGTGTAGGCGAGCGGCGAAAAGAGCTTGCCCTCCTGCGCCTGCAGCGCGAACACCGGCACGAACGAGAGCGTGATGATGAGCAGGGAAAAGAACAGCGCCGGTCCCACCTCGGCCGCCGCATCGCCGATCACCTTCCAGCGCTCCTCGCCGGCGAGGCGCGCATCGGGGTGCGCGTGATGCCACGCTTCGATCTTCTTGTGCGCGTTCTCGATCATCACGATCGCCGCATCCACCATGGCGCCGATCGCGATCGCGATACCGCCCAGCGACATGATGTTCGCGTTCACGCCCTGGTGGACCATGACGATGAACGCGATCAGCACCCCGAGCGGCAGCGTGACGATGGCGACGAACGACGAGCGCAGGTGCAGGAGGAACGCGAGGCAGACCAGCGCCACGACGATGAATTCCTCGACCAGCTTCTCGGCGAGATGCCGCACCGAGCGCTCGATCAGGCCCGAGCGGTCGTAGGTTTCGACCAGCTCGACGCCCGCGGGCAGGCTCGCCTTGAGCTTCGCTAGCCTCGCCTTCACCGCGCCGATCGTCTCTAGGGCGTTCTTGCCGTGGCGCATGATGATGATGCCGCCCGCCACCTCGCCCTGGCCGTCGAGCTCGGCGATGCCGCGGCGCATCTCGGGCCCGACCTGGATCCGTGCCACGTCCTTGAGCATCACCGGCGTGCCCGCCTCGGTCGTCATGAGCGGGATGGCCTCGAAATCGGCGAGCGTCTTGAGGTAACCGCTCGCGCGCACCATGTACTCGGCCTCGCCCAGCTCGAGCACCGACCCGCCGGTCTCGCGGTTGGCGTTCTGCACCGCCTGGATGACGCGCCCGTGCGCAATCCCGTAGGCGCGCAGCCGGTCCGGGAAGAGCACGATCTGGTATTGGCGCACCATACCGCCGACGGAGGCGACCTCGGCGACATCGGGGACCGCCTTCAGCTCGTAGCGCAGGAACCAGTCCTGCAATGCGCGCAGCTGCCCCAGGTCGTGCCGGCCGCTGCGATCGACCAGCGCGTACTGGTAGATCCAGCCTACGCCGGTCGCGTCGGGCCCCAGCGCGGGCTTCGCGCCCGCGGGCAGGCGCGACTGCACCTGGTTGAGATATTCCAGGACGCGCGAGCGCGCCCAGTACGGGTCGGTGCCGTCCTCGAACAGCACGTACACGAACGAGTCGCCGAACATCGAGTAGCCGCGCACCGTCTTCGCGCCGGGCACCGACATCATCGTGGTGGCGAGTGGATAGGTCACCTGGTCCTCGACGATCCTCGGCGCCTGCCCCGGGAACGGCGTGCGGATGATCACCTGCGTGTCGGAGAGGTCGGGGATCGCGTCGAGCGGCGTTCGCAGCAGCGACACCACGCCCCACGCGGTGACCAGCGCGGTCGCCATCAATACCAGGAACCGGTTGGAGATCGACCAGCGGATCAGGGCGGCGATCATCGCTTCGCCCCGGGCGCGATGCGCTCGATCAGGTAGTCGCCGTCCCTGCTCGGCTCGGCCCGCAGCTCGAACTCGACCGCGTCGCCCTTCTTGAGGCCCGAGAGCTGCGCCTTGTCCCGGACCAGGAATCCCATCGTCATCCGGGGCCAGTTGAGCGAGGCGATCGGCTCGTGGTCGAGCTCTACGCGACCCTTGGCGGGATCGATTCCCATCACACTGCCGCGCCCCTTGTGCCCGCCCTTGCCCGGCTCGCCGTTGCCCTTGAGCCGCGCCAGCGTGCCGCCGAGGCTCCCCTCGGAATCGATCAGGAACTGGCCCGAGAGCACCACCTTGGCGCCGGCGCCCAGCCCCCTGCGGATTTCGGACTGGCCGCCGTGCTCGATGCCGACTTCCACCTGCATCGGCACGAACTTGCCCTCCCCTATCGCGACGACGACGACATTGCGCTCACCGGTGCGGATCACCGCCTCGCTCGGGACGAGGACCGAATCGCGGCTGCGGCTGCCCGAGAACGACAGCGTGGCGAACATGCCGGGCTTGAGCCGCGTCCCCGGATTCGCCAGCTCGATGCGCGTCTTCAGGGTGCGCGTCGCCACGTTCACTTCCGGCAGGATCGCTCCCACCCGCCCTTCGAACGCGACGCCCGGATACGCGGCGACGCGCGCCTGCACGCTGCTCCCGGGTCGCACCCAGCCGGTCTGCGCTTCGGGCACCTCGGCGTTGACCCAGACGGTGGAGAGATCGACGAGCCGAAACAGCGTCTGGCCGGGCATCACCGTCATGCCTTCGCGCACGCCGAGCTCGGCGACCACGCCAGAGATCGGCGCGTAGCGCGTGAAGCGCGAGCGCGTCCTGCCTTCGCGCTCCACCGCCTCGATCTCCGCATCGGTCATGCCGAGGAGCAGCAGGCGCTGGCGCGCGGCGCCGACGAGCGCCTTCAGCGCGGGGGATTCGCTCTCGCGCAGGAGCAGATACTCTTCCTGCGCGCCGATCCACTCGGGAAACAGGATCTCGACCAGCGGCGCGCCTTTCGCCACGCTGTCGAGCGGCGCCCGTGCGTGCAGCTTCTCGACGTAGCCGGAGGCGCGCGCCTGGAGCTGGACGACGCGGCGCTCGTTCCAGGCGACGGTGCCGACGGTCTCGAAGCGCTGATCGAGCGAGCCCCGCTTCGCTTCGGCCGTGCGCACGCCGAGGTTCTGCACCACGCGCGGATTGATGCTCACGGTGTCCGAATCGCCCTGCTGGTCGGCATATTTCGGCACCAGCTGCATGTCCATGAAAGGTGACTTGCCGGGCTTGTCGAATTTCTGCTGCGGGAACATCGGGTCGTACCAGTAGAGCGGATTGCGCCCCGCCTCGGCTGGCGCACGCGCCTGCGGCGCGGAAGCTTCCTGCGCGGGCATCGCCATCATGCGGTGCACGGCGTAGCGATAGCCGCCGAACGCGGCGCCGCCGAGGGCGACAACCACCGCCGCCGCAATGAGAGTTCGTTTCATTTTCCGGCCTCGTGGGGGAAGAGGAAGCTCAGATTGGCCCAGGCCCTGGCGCGATCGGCTTCGGCGGCGATCGCCCCCAGCTCGGCCTCGGTGATCGAGCGGTTCGCCTCGAGCACCAGCGCGGGCTCGCCGCGCGCCCCTTGGTAGGCGGCGAGCGCCGCCCGCCCGCGGTCGCGCGCAAGCGGCAGTATCACGCTCCGAAAGCGCTCCATGCGCTGTGCTGCGGTTTGGTGGTCCGCAAGCCACCCGCGGACTTCGGCCTCGTGCATGCGCCGCGCGTCCTCGCGCTGCGCGCGCGCCTGCTCGGCCTCCGAGAGCTTCGCGGCGATGTCGCGGTCCTGCCGGCGCCCCGTCTGCCAGGGCAGGTCCATCGCGACCATCACGCTGATCATGTTCGAGAACGCCGGCGCACGCTGCGCGTAGCCGACTTCCAGGGTCCAGTCCGGTTTCTTCGTCGTCCTCGCGAGCTCAACCTCGGCGCGCGCCAGGTTTTCCCGCTCGTCGAACATGCGAAGCATCGGATGCTCGTTCAGTTGCGCGAGGGGCGCCTCGCTCCCATGCGCAAGGCGCGCGGTGTCCGGCGACGCCCCGAGCGCCCTGCTTGCGTCAGCGCCGAGCCAGGCCGCGAGCGCGATGCGCGCGCGCCGCACCAGGCGCTCCTGCTCGATCACGCGGTCGCGCGCCTGCTCGAGCGCGCCGCGCAGCATGACACCCTCGGCGGCGCTCTGGCGGCCGCGCGCCACGCCGGCCGCCGCGAGGTCGGCCTGGTCGGCGAACTGGCGCGCGAGCGTCTCGAGCGCCTCGCGCGTGCGCTCGGCGAAGTGAACATCGAACCACGCCAGCGCGATCTCGCGCTGAACCATGGCGCGCTGCGCGGCGAGGCCGGCCTGCTCGACGTCCCGCGCCCGTTCGGCGCGCGCGTTGCGCGCGGTCCGCTTCGCCGCATTGGGGACTTCCTGCATCAGTCCGATGGAGCGCATGGTCATGAAGTCGCGGTCGTAGCGGAACCGGTCGCCGGTGGTGACGGGCAGGTTCTCGATGCCCAGGCGCAGCCTGGGATCGGGCAGCTCGGCGGCGCGCGCGGCTTGGTGGTCGGCCGAAGCGACCATCGCGCGCTGCGCAGCAAGGCGCGGCGCCTGGGCTTGGCCCGCACGCAGTGCCTCCTCCAGCGAAAGCGGCTGCGCGAGCGCAGGACTTGCCACGAGAGTGGCCGTGAGCACGAACAGGCGAAATGCGGTCATGCGAATCTCCATGCGGTGTAGAACGCGCGCGCGGCGGCGCGCGCCGCGGGACCGACTCGGTACGGGGATGAGCGCCGCCGGGAGGCGGCGAGGAAATCAGATCAGGAAGGAGTGCAGCAGGATGCGCAGCGGCACGGCCAGCACCGGCGCGGCCTCAGGATCCGCGCGCAGCCCCAACGGCGCATCGGCGCGGGGAACGATCAGCACCGCTGCTTCGGCGGGCGGGAAACCGATCGGTACAGCCGCCGCCGCAATCTGCAGGTCGGCGGTGCAATGTGCGACGCAGCGGTTGGTCGCGAGCGGCAGCTGGCTCGCCATGCCCGTCTCGCATTCGCAGGCCTGCTCGCTGCCGGACTGCACGACCTGCGCCAACGCCCTGCGGTCCATCTCGCAGAAGGCGTACGCGAGGTTCGCCTGGGCGAAGCCAAGCGCCGCGAGCAGGAACATCGCGATCCAACGCCTCGGCTTGGAGAACATCCGCATAGAGGGGCTATTGTACGTCCGTCGCTCGGTGCGATGGCGGCGCTACTTCAGCCCGAGCACGCGGTCGAGCGACACGGCGCCCGCACCGCGGCCAATCAGGTAGAGCAGGAGGCCCGCCCACGACAGGTGCGTGGCCCACGCCGCCGGGTAGACGAAGACCTGGATCACGGCGGTCATCCCGAGCAGCGCGAGCGCCGACAGGCGCGTCGCCAGTCCGAGCGCGAGCAGGAGCGGAAACAGGTGCTCGGCGTAAGCGGCCATGTGCGCTGCGATCTCGGGCGGCAGGAGCGGCACCTTGTACTCGTCGGCGAACAGCGCGATCGCGTTGTCGGACACGCTCAGCCAGCCCTCCACCTTGGTCCGGCCCGACAGGTAGAAGATCCCCGCGATGCTGAAGCGCGCAGCCAGCGCCAGCAGCGAATGGCCTATGGCAGCCTCGAGCCATCCCACGCAACGGTTCCATGTCCCACGCACGCCTGCATCCGCGCTTGCCATCATCGGGCTCCCTCCCTGTATCCGTCTTCCTGTCCGGGCGTGGTCATGGCGCCGAAGGCGCCCGCCTCCAGGAGCCGCTGCATCAGTCGCGCGAGATCGGCACTCGGCTCGCGCGCCAGCGCCTCGAGCGCGGCCGCGGCGAGATCGCGGCCCGCGGCGCAGGCGTCGAGGAACGCGCACCCCGCGGCATCGAGCTCCAGGTGCTCCACGCGCGCGCGGGGTCGCAGGACGAGCGCCCCTTCTCCGCGCCAGTCGATGGCTGCCGCAGCCGCGGGCGCTTCATCCGCCGCTTCGCGGTTGCGCCGCCACAGGGTGTACGCGGGCAGCTCCGCGAACCACGCCCAGCGCGCCGAGGCGTGCGGGCGCATGACGGTGCCGCCGAGCGCCTCGCGCTGCAGCTGCGCCAGCGCTGAGCCGCGGACCGGCTCCTCGTCCCGGGCCGCGTGCGCCTCGCTCCAGAAGCGGTCCAGGCGCGCGACCCCGGGCAGGTACGGCAGCTCCGCCGCGGGCGCGAAAGCGGCGAGAAACTCCGCGAAATCGGCGCCGTAATCGAGCAGCGAGGCACGCGCAGGCAGCCTGGCACGCGCGTACACCGCGGCGGCGGCACGAAACCACTCCTCGCCCACCAGCCGGTTGACCACCGGATAGTTCGCCTGCAACGCGTCGATGCAGCCCTTCATCACCGTATTCCGATACACGGCGAAGCCCGGCTGTGCGACGAGCGCCGCGAGCGGGCCGCTTTGCGGCCCCGACTCGAGCAGCGAGGCGGCGAAAGCATCCTCGAACGCCGCGAGCCTCACGCTGCCTTCCTCCGCGGCCCGCGCAGGACGGCGTCCGCCCGCGCGCGCTCGGCGAGCAACGCGTCGAACGCGGGCAGGTTGTCGTCGCGCTCGATGAGCGTGGGTCGCGGTCCGATGCGCGCGATCAAGCGCTCGTAGAGCGCCCAGACCTGCGGCGCGACCGGTGCGTCGTGGGAGTCCACCAGCAGCCGCTCGCCGAGCGCCGGGTCCGGCGAGTGCCCCGCGAGGTGAATCTCGGCCACGGGCGCCGCCGGAAACGCGTCGAGGTACGCCTCCGCGGAGGCACCGAGATTGCGCGCGCTCACGAACACGTTGTTGACGTCCAGCAGCAGCGCGCAGCCGGTGCGCGCGACCAGCTCCGCGAGGAAATCGATCTCGTCGTACTCGTGCTCGTCGATCCGCAGATAGTGCGAGGGATTCTCGATCGCGATCGGCCGGCGCAACGCGTCCTGAAGCCGGGCGACGTTGTCCGCGACGCGCAGCAGCGCCTCGCGGCTGCGCGGAAAGGGCAGCAGGTCCGGGCGGTAGGCGCCCGCCCAGCTCGACCAGGCGAGGTGCTCGGAGACGAGCGCCGGCTGGAAGCGCCGCACCAGCGCCGCGAGTTGCGCGACATGCGCCGCATCGGGCGCCGCGTCCGCCGCGAGCGATGCCGCGACCCCGTGCAGCGACAGGGGGTGGCGCCCGCGGATCGTCTCCAGCCATGCGAGGCGCGGCCCGCCCTCGAGCATGTAGTTCTCGGGGTGGACCTCGAACCAGATGCCGTCGGCGGGCGCGGCGAGCGCCTGCTCGAAATGGGGCGGCTTGAGCCCCAATCCCGCGGACAGGCCGGCAGCCATGTCTGCGTGGTGGCGCCGCTTCAGCTCTTGATTTCCGTCAGGGAGCCCGTTCCCTTCGGCGTTTTCACCGACGTGCAGGTGCCCTTGGCAACGTACTTCCACGCATTGCCCTGGTAGTCCACCTTGGAGGTGCCGGAGCAGGTGGTGCCGGGGCCCGCGGCGCAATCGTTCTTGCCGGCGAGCGAGATGCCGTAGCACTTCTCCTTGTCGCCCTTGGCGGCGCCCTTGTCCTGGGCGTTGGCCGCGCCGGCGGCGAGCGCGGCAAGCGCAAGAACGGCGATAGCGGCAGTCTGACCCTTCATGGATTTTCTCCTTTCGGTGTGGTTTTGGGGGCGACGCGCCGGTCAGCCGTCCACGGGCGCCGGCGATTCCGTCGCCGCCTTGGTCGGCCCGGCCCCGGGGGCCTTACACCTGCCGCGCAGGTGCCCCACGGCGAGATAGCTGGTGCCGAGAATGTAAGTCCGGTGCAGATGCAGGTCCGGGCAATGTGCCGCGAGCCGTGCCCAGGGCGCACGCAGCCCCCGGTAAGTGGTGAGGTAGTGGCGGGAACGCCACAGCTTCCAGAGGTTGAGCGGCGCCGCCCACCAGCCGAGGATGCGCGCGCCCGCAACCACCACCCGCGCGCCGGGGCGCGAGCACTCGAGCAGCCGCTCGATCGCCCGGTCGGACTGCAGCACGTCGTGCGTGTAGCAGAAGAGCAGCGCGTCGGCGACCCTGCCGGTGGAGGCCTCCTCCACGGGGGACACGATCAGCTCTACGTTCTCGAGGCCCGCTTCCTCGATGCGCCGGGACGCGGCCGCGGCCATTTCGGGCGACTGCTCGATGCCGAGGACGTGCCCGTCCGCACCGACCGCCCGCGCGAGCGCCGGCAGCATGGACCCCGTGCCGCAGGCGACGTCGAAGACCGTGTCTCCGGGCCGCAGCGCGAGCAGATCGAGCGCGGCGATGCGGATCCGGTCGAGCCAGCGGCAGGATTCGTCGTAGCCGCCGGCGAGCGCGCGGTAGCTGGCCAGGGCGACGGCGCGATCCGGGGCAGAGCGGGTGTGGGCGAGCATCAGGCGCCTCGCGTCACGGCAAGCCGCAAGGCGAGCGGCGGCAGGATCAGCCATTGCGCGACCGGCGACAGGCCGAACTCGAAGCCGAACGCGCGCAGCACGGGCATGAGATCGGAGTAGGCCCAGCCGTGCCGCGCCACGGTGTTCATCCATTCGCTGAAAGCCGTGTAGCCGGCGCCAGCGAGCGCCGTGAGCAGCGCGATTCTCGGGAGCCGCCATAGCGCGAGCTGCGGCGCCCGGGTGGCGATGAGGGAGACCGCGAGCGCCGATGCGCCGATGGCCATGTCGCCAAGTGTACAGTGCACGACCGAGAACGCGATGAACCCCGCCGACGCCTCGTGCCAGAGCGTATAGAGCGGAAGGTGCGCGATCTCCCAGGCGAGACTCAGTACCGCCAGCCAGGGCAGATAGCGCACGCCGATGAGCCTCAGCGTGTCCCGGTCGGCATACCAGCGCCGCAGGCCGTCGGCGTCCATCAGCCGATCTTGCCGAGGATCGGAAACGTCTCCAGCAGCCAGAAGCTGAACGTGGTGAGGCGGCCGGTCACCATGGCGATGCCCATCAGGATCATGATCACGCCGGCCGCGAGCTGCAGCCGGCGCCCGAGGCGGCCGAGCGTCTTGAGGCGGCCCGCAAGCTCGCCGGTGAAGAACGCGAAGAGCAGGAACGGCACTCCCAGCCCCAGCGCGTACGTCGCGAGCAGAACGACCCCGCCGGACACGGAGTTCTGCACGGCGCTCACCGTGAGGATCGCGCCCAGCACCGGCCCGATGCAGGGCGTCCAGCCGAAGCCGAACGCCAGTCCGAGCGCGAGCGCTGCCGCAGGCCGGCCGCCGCGCAGCCGCGGATGAAAGCGGAACTCGCGGTTGAGCCAGGAGCCCGCGCGCAGGAGTCCGAGCATGGCGATGCCGAAGACGATGACGACGCTTCCACCGACGAGGTTCGCCTCGTAACGATACCGGAGCAGCAGGCCGCCCAGCGCGGTGGCGCTCGCACCGAGCCCGATGAAAACCAGGCTGAAGCCGGCCACGAAGAACGCGCTCAGCGCGAGCGCCGAGACGCGCGCCGCCGTCTCGGGGCGCAGCCGCGTCGCGTGCAGCGAGTCGCCCGCGACGTAGGAGACGTAGGCGGGCACGAGCGGCAGCACGCACGGCGAGAGGAACGAGACGGTTCCGGCGAGAAAGGCGGTCGTCAGGCCGAGCGCGGAGATTTCGCTCATCCGTCCTTGCGCCCGAAATGACCGCGGATGCGCTGCAGCTCCTCGGGCTTGTCCCATTGCCGCGGCCCGACCACGCGCCAGAGCTCGCGCCCCTCCCGGTCGACGAGCAGCGTCGTCGGAATGCCGATGACACCGAGCTTCTGGAACGCCTGCATGTCCTGGTCGACGTAGATGCGCAGCGCGCGAAGACCCAGCTCGTCGTAGAACCTCCTCACGATGGGCACGCCCTCGCGGTCCATCGACAGCGCGACCACCTCGAACGCCGGACCGCCCAGCGCCGTCTGCAGGCGGTCGAGGGCGGGCATCTCCTCGCGGCAGGGCGTGCACCAGGTGGCCCAGACGTTGAGCAGGACCACGCGGCCCCGGAACTCGGCGAGCGAGCGCTGCGCGCCCGTGCCGTCTGCGAAGCGCAGGTCCGGAACCTCCCGGGGCGCGCCGGCCTTTACGGCGGCCGGCGGCGGCTGGGCGGTACCCCGGGGCGAGGTCAGCGCCCGGTACACCCCGCCCGCGGCGAGCGCGAGGACGGCGACGCCCAGCCACCCGATCGCGGCGCCTCGGGTCATCGCGGCTCCCCGCCGCGCAGCCGCTCGATAAGCGGGCGCAGCTTCGTCTGCAGCACCTCGGGCGTCACCGGCCCGATGTGCTTATAGGCGATGCTCCCGTCGCGATCCACGACGAAGGTCTCGGGAACGCCGTACACGCCCCAGTCGATCGCGACCCGGCCGTCGAGGTCGGCGCCGGTGCGCGTGTAGGGGTCGCCGAGCGAGTCGAGCCAGCGAGCCGCGTCCTCGGGGCGGTCCTTGTAGTTGAGCCCGTGGACCGGCACGAAGCGCTCGCGCTGCAGCTCGAGCAGCAGCGGGTGCTCGTCCTTGCACGCGGCGCACCAGGAAGCGAACACGTTGACCAGCGACACCTCGCCCTTCAGGTCGGCGCCGGAGAGCCCGAGCGCGCGCCCCTTGACCGGGGGCAGCGCGAACTCCGGCACCGGCCTGCCGACGAGCGGCGAGGGCACTTCCCTCGGGTCGAGCGTCAGGCCGACCGCGAGGACGGCGACGATCGCCGCGAAGAGGAGGAGCGGCAACAGCGCCGGAAAGCGCAGCGCCTGCTGCGGCTGGCGCGCGGCGTCGTTCACCGGCCCTCGCCCCGCTCGGCGATCTGCCGCCAGCCGCGCCCGCCGTCGCCCGACAGGTACACGCCGCGACCGAAGGTGGCGATGGCGTACTCGGCGCGGCGCGCCGGATTCTGCGCGATGTAGGCGACTGCATCCTGGGTCAGCGGCGGCAGATCCACCTGCGCCGGCAGACCGCCGGCGATCGGAACGCGGGCGAGCCGCGCCCGGCCGTTGTAGGCGCCGTACCACAGCTGCCTGCCGTCGAGATCGAAGCACACCGCGAGGCCCTCGGTCCCTGCCGCGAGCGCGGTGAAGCGCTCGCCCGAGTCGCGCGACAGGTAGATGCCCTTCGAAGTCGCGACCGCGACCGTAGCCCGGTCCTCCGGGTGCACCGCGAGCGCGTGCGGCTCGCCCTCCAGCCCAGCGGCGCGCGCCGCGTTCCACTGCAGACCGTCGTTGAGCGTGAAGTGCAGGCCCGTCGCGCGCAGGCGCGAGCTCGGCGCCGGGTTCCAGGCGTAGATCGCGTTCGTGTTCCAGCCGGCGGCGAGCAGGTGAAAATCGGTCTCGCCTTCGAGGCCGCGCTTTTCCCAGGTCTTGCCCGCGTCGCGGCTCAGGATCAGCCCGAACGGGTTGACCAGGCCCGAGCCGCGCGCCGGATGGCCGCTCGAATAGAGGTGCTTCGCCGTAGCAGCGAACCCCATGTAGTCGTGCTGCGGGCCGGGCGCCTTGGACCACTTGCCTCCCTCGTAGACTGCGAGGCCGTGATGGCTCGGGATCATGAGGCGCTTGCCGTCCGCGCTCCAGGCAAGGCCGTGCACGTGGGTCAGCGTTCCTTGCGCCTGCGCGACCGTTCCCGCTGCGGCGAGCAGGGCAAGAGTGGCGAGCCGGAGGATACTCATTTTTTTCCCTTGGGCGAGGCGCTATCGAGCAGGCGGCGCACTTCCTCCAGCGGCATCGCCCCCTGGTAGCGCGACCCGTTCTCGAGGAACCAGGTCGGCGTGGAGTTCGCGCCGAGCCTGCGCCCGAGCGCGACGAGCTTCTCGACCGGCGTCTCGCAGTCCGGCTTCGCGCTCGGGCGGATGTCGAGCAGCATCAGGTCCTCCCACGCCTTGGCGCGATCCTTCGAGCACCACACCGACTTGGTGAGCGGCACCGACTCGGGCTTGATCACCGGGTAGAGGAAGATGTGCACCGTGATGTCGTCGAGCGCCGCCAGGTCCTTCTCGAAGCGCTTGCAGAAGGGGCAGTTGGGGTCGGAGAAGATCGCGATCTTGCGCCGCCCGCTGCCGCGCACCGTGGTGATCGCCCACTGCAACGGCAGCGACTCCCACTTGGTCGCGGCAAGCTCGCGCTTGCGCTCCTCGGTGTAGTTGCGGCCCGTCTTCGCGTCGATCACCTGCCCCGCAATCAGCACGGCAGCGCGCTCGTCGACGTAGAAGACCTGCGGGCCCTCGGCGTCGCGCACCACCACTTCGTAGAGCGCCGTGCCGGCGATGCGCCGCACGGCCTCCAGCTTGCTCTCGCCGCTCAGCTTGGACTCGATCAGCCGGCGCACCTCGGCCTCGCCGGCGGCCGCAGGCGGCGCGAGCACCAGCAGCGACGCGATCGCCAGCCACCGCATCATCGCTGCGCTTTCATTTCAGCCTCACCTCCACCCACTGCTCCTGCGGGATGTAGCACACGGCGGTGTCCGAGCACCCCTGCGAGGTCACCTTGAGGCGCGCGCCGCGCCTCAGGTCGGCGCCGGGAAGCGGCACCCGGATCCGCACCCGGTCGCGATAGATCTCGGTACGGCCGAAGAACGGGTCCTGCTTCACCTTGCCCGGCGGCAGCACGGCGTCCGCGATCTGCTTCCCGGACTCGGTCTCGAAGCGGAAGCGCTCGCGGTACATGTAGTAGCCCTTGGCGATGCGGAACTCGATCTCGGCGCTGCGCGCATCGAGCGCTCTCGCCGACAGCCGGAAGGCTTGCGCGGGCTCGAGCAGCTCGCGCGGCTGCGCTGCGGTGGCGGCGGCCGCAAGGACCAGCGCCGCCGCCCAGCGCCAGACCGTCGTCGGCGATCGGCCCATGGCTCAGCAGCCCTCCCGGATGAAGGCCGAAATCTCGCCGGGCCGGGAGAACACCGCCTGCGCGCGGTCGCCCTGCATTCCCTGCCCTACCAGCACGGGCGCCTCCGGCTCCGGCCCGCTCGGGCTCGAGTCGGTCTTGAAGCGCAGGTTGAATTCCCAGTACGGCCGGGTCACGTCCTCTCCGTTCGTCACGAAGTAGGTATCGCGGCAATGGCGGATGGCCTTGATCCGCGCGCTCTGCGGCGCCCGCTTGAGGCCGGGCAGCGTGCTGCGCGGCGTCCTCGCGGCCGGTTCGCCGTGCGAGGCGGCCCGCAGGAAAGCGACGAGGTCCGACCGCGCGCGCGCGTCCCCAATGCCCTGGACGAGCATGTAATTCCCGGGCACGAGCGCTTGCGTGTCGTGCAGCCACGCATCGAGCGTCTTCCCGTCCCAGACGATTCCCGAGCGCCGCAGCGGCTCCGAGTAGCGCGCGAACGCCTCGAGCGAGCCCGCCTTGCGGCCCCACAGGCCGGCCAGGCTCGGCCCGGTGCGCTGCGCACCCGGCTCCAGCGAGTGGCACGCCACACAGGCGCGGAATGCGCGCGCACCGCGCTCGGCGTCGCCCGCGCCGTGCGCAGCCGCGGCCACCAGGGCCGCGAGACTGCCAGCGAGGTACGCCGAGAATCTCACGGCCTGTCAGTCATTGGACCAGTGGGTACCCGGGCCATGGCCACCGCCAAGCAGCATGAGGGCAACCACCAGGATCACGAGAGCGACGATTGCGCCGAACATCTTCACCCAGCGCGGCGTGCTCATGGCCGGCCCGGCGCCGGGCGCCACCCCGAGCTTGGCTTCGGCAAGCTGCTTGCGCACGCCGTACCGAGTCAATCCCTGCGGCTTGTACACCGCCAGCGTGGCCGCGGTAAGCAGTATCAGCAAACCGCCTGCGGCGTGGACCACAAGAGATGTTCGCAGCCCGATGAGATCGGCGCTGGAGAATGTGGTCCCCGCCGCCGCGTCGGCCAGATCGCTGATCGGCCCCAGCTTCAGCAGCAGGACGATCGTGGCAACAGCAGTCAACAGGAGCTTGAAAAGGATCCAGTAGTGCCTGAGCAAGCCCCACGCGGTACCCAGTGCCTGGATGAGCCCGGTCGTCAGGGAGGCGAGGCTCAGTGGCAGGATCACGAACCAGGCGCTCAGACCCATCGCGAGCGAGGCCGCACGCACCATCTGCTCGTCCCGGCTGATCAAACTGGCAAGGGCGTGAGCCAGGAAAACGGCGAGCGCGCCCAGCCAGCCTACCGAGGCGGTGACGTGGGCGGTCAGCGTGAGCTTGCGGAGCTGGGCGGTCATGGTCATGGCCGAGAAATCAACCCGCCCGCTCGCCGATCAGCAAACGCAAATCGTGCGCCACCGATTCCGGCGTCGCCCCGGAGGACCTGACGTACAGCCGCAAGCGCCCCCTCTTGTCAAACACGAAAACCTGCCCGGAGTGGTCCACCGAGTAACTCCCGTACTGGTTCGCCGGTTGGGCCTGGAAAAACACCTTGAACTCCTTCGCGGTGCGCGCGATCGTCTGCTCGTCTCCGTACAGGCCGAGGAATGCCGGATGGAATGCCGGCACGTACTGCGCCAGCACCCGCGGCGTATCGCGCTTCGGATCCACCGTCACGAACAGGCCCTGGACCTGGGCTGCGTCGCTGCCGAGCGAGCGCACGGCCTCGGCGAGCATCGCGAGGGTCGTCGGGCACATATCAGGGCAATGCGTGAAACCGAAGAACAGCATCACCACCTTGCCGCGGAAGTCGGCGAGCGTGCGCCGATTGCCAAGGTGATCGGTCAAATCGAACCCGCTCCCCCAAGGGACCCCAGTCACATCGACCGACTCGAACTTCGGCCGCCAGGCATCCGGGGGCCAGGTCGCGAGGGCGGCGAGCGCCCCGACCGCGAGCGTCACGGCGGCGACGGCGTACGGCAGGATTCGCGGCAGGGCCATCCAGCGACTACCTGCGGGTACCGCGCTCGGGGCCGCGCCACTGCTCGTTCGGCGCGCCGCCCATCATGCCGCCGCCCATCATCCCGCCCCCCATCATCCCGCCCCCCATCATGCCGCCGCCCATCATCCCGCCATCGTCCATCATGGGGCAGCCCATCCCAGAACTCGAGCCGCGCATGCCGATCACCTCCTTCGCGCCGGCCTTGATCTCCCTCGCTTGCGCCTTCACGTCGCGCCAGGCATCGCGCACGTCGTCGATCGCGCCCGCGTAGGCGAATCCGCCGCCGGCGACCGCCAGCAGCACGAGGGTGAGCTTCAGTCTCGCTTTCACGGTTTCTCCTTTCATGCCACCTTGATCACGGCCATCATTCCCGCCGCCTGGTGCTCGAGCACGTGGCAGTGGAACATCCAGTCGCCCGGGTTGTCGGCGACGAAGGCGATCTCGGCGCGCTCCTGCGGCGGGATCAGCACGGTGTCGAGCCATTCGCGGTGGCGCGTGGGGCGACCGTTGCGCGACACGACGCGAAACACGTGCCCGTGCAGGTGGATCGGGTGGTGCCACTGCGTGTCGTTCACCAGGTCGAGGACGTAGCTGCGGCCGCGCCCGAGCGTGAGCATCGGCTCGTGAGCGCGGTGGTCGTCGCTCATGGCCTCGCCGTTCACGGTCCAGGCGAGGCCGCGCCGCGAGGCGAAGCGCGGCATGCGCCCCATCATGCCGCCGCCGAACACCACCTGGTGGCTCTCGGCGCGCGCCAGATCCGGCTCCGAGAGCGAATTGGGCCGCAGCACCGGCAGCGGCGTCCCGGCCTTCCCGCCGCGCAGCCGCTCCTTTGCGTAGGCGAGATCGAGCAGCCGGTAGGCGCGCGTGCGATAGAAGTCGTCCACGACCGCATGGCGGCTGCCCGGCTCGCCGGTCGCATCGAGCAGCACGTCGGCGCGCATCGCGGGGCCGAGCACGACGCGCCCGTTCTCCGGGCGGTGCGGCTCGACCGGATGCGCGTCCAGCCCGATCATCCAGGGCTCGTGGCCGCGGAAGTCCAGCGCGAAGATGCGCGCGTTCGCCGCGTTCACCAGGCGCAGGCGCACGCGCTCGCCCGCGCGCAGCTCGAACGCCTCGCGGATCGCGCCGTTCACCGTCACGGTGTTGCCGATGCGGCCGGCGTGGCTCACGTCCATGAAGTTGCGGAAGTCCTCGACGATCGCGGCGTCGCGATCGAGCCGCCAGTCGCCGAGCATCCACACCACGTCGCGGTCGACTTGAGGGGGCTCGTCATCTTCGACGATGAGCGCGCCGTAGAGCCCGCGCCCGACCTGCTCGGGGCTCCCCAGATGCGGGTGGTACCAGTACGTGCCCGCGTCGGGCAGCCCGAACTCGTAGAGGAACCTGCCGCCGCCCGCCTTGATCGGCGGCTGGGTGAGATGGGGCACGCCGTCCATCGCGTTCGGCAGCCGGATACCGTGGAAATGCACCGTGGTGTCGTCGGGGAGCAGGTTCTCGACCTCGATCCGCAGCCGCTCACCGCGCTTGAAGCGCAGCTCCGGGCCCGGCACCGCTCCCTCGTAGGCCCAGACGGCGGTGCTCGCGTGCTCCGCGCCAACGAGCGCGGCGCGGGCTTTGCCCGCGCGCAGAGTCCGCGCCTCGGTCCGCGTGGGTGCCGGCAACAGCGCGAGCCCCGCGCCGGCCGCCGCGGCAGCGAGGAAGCCCCGCCGCGTGAGCTGGCTGCGCTTCATCGCCGCGTCGCCCCGTCCAGGAGCCGCTCGGCCGCAAGCGCGAGCACGATCGCGATGACGGCGACGACGCAAGCCCAGCCTCCTGGCCGCAGCAGCGCGGCCGCGCCCGCGCCAGCCAGAATCGAGTAGCCCGCGCTCGAGGCGCGCACGCCGAGCGGATGCAGTCCCGAGAGCCGCTGCGGCACTGCGGCCAGGACGCATGCCAGATTCACGACCAGCCCGAGCAGCGCAAACGCCAGCATCGGCCATCCTGAAACGTCGTGCGCGACGAAAAAGGGGTAGGCCACGGAAGCCGCGGCGAGGGTTGCGACCGCGGCGAAAACGCCGCGCCAGAGAGTGGCCGCGCCTGCGGCGTAACGCCGACCGTCGGCGAGCGCACCGAGGCCCGCCGCACCCACCGCGGGGCAGAGGAAAGCGAGGCCGAGCGTCGCGCCGAGCGCACCCGAGGCGAGCTGCAACGCCGCCGGTGAGGCGAGCGTGCGCACGCGCGACTGTTCAACGATGATCAAGCTCCCGAGCCCTTCCACCGGGGCTACCCCGGCATCAACGCACACGCGCGGACGAAATCCGCGCAGTTCCGGTCAGGCGACCGGCGCAAATCAGGCGGACGAGGATTTCGGAGGCGCCGTGTCGGGAGCGCGGGCCTGAGAGGTCGAAGGGGCAAGTTGCGCTCGCAAGACAGCGTCGAGCCGAAAGCGCGGCTCGGCACCAAGGGAAGCCGGGGCCATGCACGCCGAGCCTCCCATCGCGCACTCGGGGCCGGCAGCGACATCCCCGCAGCAGCCCTCGGCAGTCAGGTCCGCGTGCAGCACCGAGCAGTCGGTGCTCGTCTGCGCGGCGACGGCCTGTGCCAGCGGAGCGGCAGCAAGCGCCGCAGCGAGCAACAGAATCAGCCAGTTGCGGATCGTAGCCATTGCGTGGCGAAGACTAGCCGGAGCCCGTTCCTGGCGTCAATGAGGACGATTTACCTCTGACCGGCACGGGTGCGCCCGGTTCCCGCGCCGCCGCGACGAGGCCGTTCCGGTCACGCCGGTGCCTCGGGCGGGTCGAGGCCGATCACCCACTCGCTTCCGCCTTTCACATGGTGCGGAGGAATGACGAGGTTGGTCGGCGCCGGCGAGCCCTTGAACACCCTCCCGGCGAGGTCGAACCGCGAACCGTGGCACGGGCAGTAGAAGCCCCCGGGCCAGCCGCCCTGGATCGAGTCCGGCTCCGGCGCGTAGCTCGGGATGCAGCCCAAGTGCGTGCATAGCGAGAGGGTTACGAACAGCTCCGGATCGACCGAGCGCGTCGCGTTGCGGGCGTAGGCGGGCTGCTGGCTCGCGACCCGCGAATCGGGGTCGACGAGCTGCTCGCCGAGCGTTTTCAGGCTCGAGAGCATCGCGGGCGTGCGCCGCAGCAGCCATACCGGCTTGCCTCGCCATTCCACCGTCTTCAGCTCGCCCGGATTCAACGCTGCGACATCGACTTCGACCGGGGCCCCCGCCGCCCGCGCGCGCTCGCTCGGCCACAGGCTCGCCACGAACGGAACGCTCGCGCCCGCCAGCGCCAGCCCGCCGGCCGCCGCGGCCGCGCCGGCGAGCAGCTGGCGACGCTCCTCGTCCTCCGGGGACTGCAGATGCTCGATCGTGCTCATCGGTGCGCCTCCAGGGTAAACCCGCGCCCATTGCCCCAAGGCAGGAACATCGGCGTGCGGGCAGCGTAGTCAGCGTACGTCTTGCCGAACGCGCCGCCGAGCTCCTCGTCCTCGCGACGCGCGAGCCGCGCGTACATCACGATCAGGATCGGGCCCATCACAAGCGTCGGCAGCGTGGGCCGCTGGATGTTGGGGCCCAGATACCGCCTGAGCACCCACAGGCCCCAGCCGAAGACGGCGGAGACGATCGCCCAGCGCAGCGCCAGCCAGGGCACTTTCATCCTCTGGGATCGATTTCCTTCGGCGGAGCGCTCTGTGCGGCGTTGCCGGCGCCCGCGTCCTTGCCACCCATGCGGTTCGCGCAGACGCCGAGCGCGCACATCGCCGCGCACGGCAACAGCGCGAGGACGAGCCCCGAAAGGCCCGCGGCGACCAGCGAATCCCAGCCCAGGACCAGCCCTGCGCCCACGCCCGCGACTGCCAAAACGCCGAGCGTCGTCCCCTGGCTGACTCTTCCGCCCAGCGTGAGAACTGGATTGCAGCTCCGTCCCGGCGCTTCCACTTCCACCGCTTGCGATTTCTCCATACGCGGATCTCCTTCGCGCTCTAGGATCTCGAGAACAGGCAGTTGCGCATCATGCCGCCGTCCTCGTGCTCGAGGTTATGGCAGTGATACATGAACAGGCCCGGCTCGGTCGGCGCGAGCAGCACCCGCACGCGCTCGCCGGCGAAAATCGCGAACGTGTCCTTGAAGCCTGCGTCGATCACACCCTCGCGCAGGTCCTCCGGCATTCCCTCCCGGCTGCGCTCGATCACGCGGAAGCGCACGCCGTGAATGTGGATCGGATGCGGCATCGGCATCCCCATCGCGTCGTTGGAGAACGTCCAGACGCTCGCTTCTCCGACCGGCAACCGTTCGTCCTCGGCGACCGCCATCATGTCGTGCGTGTCGAAGACCCTGCCGTTCATGAAGCCGCGCATCATGCGAAACGCGAGCTGGGTGCGCAGCTCGTGCCTTCCGTTCCTCGGCGCAGCCTCCGGTTCCGGAAGAGCGAGCGCCGCACCCCTCGCACGTGCGCCGGGTGACACCGTGAAGCGCGCGACGTGAAGCTCCGCGCCCTGCTCGGGGCCCATCATCCCGCCGCCCATCATCCCGCCGCCCATCATCCCGCCGCCCATCATCCCGCCACCCATCATCCCGCCGCCCATCATCCCGCCACCCATCATCCCGCGCATCATGTCGCCCATGCCACCCGAAAACGGCCGGCTGACGAGGGCGAGCTCGGCGCCGTCGCGCCGCGCGCCGAAGTCCTCGAGCAGCTCCACGCGCTCGAACGGGAAGAGCGTCACGTACGGACGCTCCTGAATTCCCTCGGCGCGGCTGAACAGGCCGCTGTCGGCCGCGATGGCGCGCAGCGGCCGGCCGTCGGACCAGGCAAGCTTGTAGATGCGCGCGTTGGAGACGTTGGCGATTCGCAGCCGGTACGGCCGCGGCGCGACCTTGAAGGCCGCATCGGCGACGCCGTTCACCAGCACCTGGTCGCCGAGCACGCCCGTCATCTCGTCCATCATCATGCGCGTGAAGACGAGCTGGTTGTCGCCGCCGATGCGCCGGTCCTGCAGCACCAGCGGCAATTCGTGCGCGGGCAGCCCCGCTTCGCGCTCGCGCGGCTCGCGCACGATCAGCAGGCCGGCGAGGCCGTAATACACCTGCCGCCCCGTCAGACCGTGCGGATGCGGGTGGTAGAGATACGTCCCCGCCGGATTGCGCACCGTGAATTCGATCGTGTAGCTCTCGCCCGATGGCACGGCCTGGTGGGGATGGCCGTCCGCCGCGTCGGGAACGATCATGCCGTGCCAGTGAACGACGCTCGGTGCGCCGCTCCGGTTCACGAACTGGATGCGCACGTGCTCGCCGCGGCGAAGCTCGAGCGTCGGTCCGAGGTGACCCGGTGACGGGCGAATCGCGTCGCTGCGTCCGCGCAGCACCTCGCCCGTGTAGCGCAGCACCCGCGTCGCGGGTCCGGCGCGAAGCGAGATCCTGTCCGGCGCGGCGACGAGCCTCAGGACCACATCCGGATCCGCCGCCCCGAGAACCGGGCGCAGCGTCGCGGGCATCGCAAGCGCTCCGCCGCCGAGGGCGATGGTTTTCAGAGCATCGCGTCGCGTCCACATGCTGCACCTCCTCGCACTTTCGATTCCTTCCTGTTTTTCCGTCTTCGGAATGAACGCGCGGCGCGCAACCTGCCGCGCGACCCTGGCATGCCGGCACGGCCGGCCGCGGCCTAGCTCAGGTAGCGGCCGAAGAGGACGTGGACGGGAAAGCGGGAACCGGGGCCGAGCCCGGGAGAGAAGCGGGACTGGCTAGCCCGGATATTTCATGAGTAGTGGATAGCCTCGTTCGCGTCGTGAGGCGGCCGTGTTTTTTTGAATTGACTGGCGAAGGCCGTCATTTCGCGGGGTGTTTTCCGATTTTGGGCAAAGCTCCCCCTTACCCCCGTTGTTTGTCAGCGTG
>Ga0137796_10000219_pt3 | contig 20207 bp, 22 predicted proteins | sample OV2TP3_FD_97704 | JGI IMG/M metagenome (GOLD analysis project Ga0137796, IMG submission 97704) | reverse complement strand
GGCTGTTGGCGACGATGTAATCGACGGCGGCCTTGACGTCGTCGTCGCTGAGATCCATGCCGCCGCCCCGGGGTGGCATCATCATGCCGCTGGCGCCGGTAAAGCCGTTGATCGCGTTCTGATAAAGAACATCATTGCCCTGGGCGATCCGTGAAGCCCACGCGGCGGCATCGCCAAGCTGCGGGATACCCGGGATGCCCGAGCCATGGCAGGAGACGCATAATCCGTCGTAGACCTGTTTGCCCTTGTCAGCGCTGCCGCCCGTTTCAGCCGCAGCTACTTCCATGGTGGCAGGCGGCGGTGCGGGTTCCGCTTCGCCGGCAATGCTGATTTCACCCATGGGGGCAGTGCGTTCCGCTACGCTGGCCGCACGGCGCTCCGCCTCTGCGGCTTCATCTATGCCGATGATTCTTGCCGTCACGAGAAATATCACCATCATGACGGCCAGGGCGCCAACGATTAATGAAAAATTCCTGAAAAATATCTGGTCTTGCTGTTTGCTCATTTATTCTTCTCCCGGGACCATTGGCTGGCCGGCCCCCACCCCGTCCACCGGCCCCAGTATACCTGTACTCCCCGGGGGAGAAAATCCCGAATGTCCGTCCGGTCCGGGGTGGAGTGGAACGTGTAAAGTTTAAAGTGGAATGTAATAATGGATGATAGTTTTCGCTTTTCGCTTTAAACTTTTTACTGCAGAGCGCCCGTAGCTCAGTTGGATAGAGCGTTGGCCTCCGGAGCCAAAGGTCGTGAGTTCGAATCTCGCCGGGCGCGCCACTTCAGGAAAATACATTCTGCTTTTTCAGGTCGGCGCCATCATCGCAGCGGGTCAGGCTTAGGCCGACCGTCGCCGGCAGGGATGCCGGCGTCGAGCCTACAGGGACGTATTCACGGCGTGTCGGCGTGAGCCTGACCCGCTGCACGACAGCAGGTTTCAGACCAATATGAAACAGAGCGCAGGTAAGTTGCAAGGACCGGCTGAATCCGCTGATCCTTTTTATTCGCTTTTGGCGCGGCTTCTCTCCATCTCGATCAACTGATCGATGGCGGCCATCAGGTTGCTGTTTCCGCCCGTCATCGAGGCGCTGGTCCGGTATTTTCCATTGACGATGATTGCCGGCACCCCCGTGATGCCGTAGCGCTTGCCCATGACATAGGATTCTTTCACCTTGTCATCGACATCCTCGGAGTTGAATATCCTGGTGAACTCGCCCTTGTCGACGCCGTATTCCGAAAAGAACTGGCCGAGCCTATTTTCGTCATTGATATGTTCGCCGTCGCGGTGGATGGCATCGAACAGCGGCCCGTGGATCTTGTCCACGAGGCCCAGTTTCTCGGCCGTGAAATACGCCCTGGCATGCGGTATCCATCCTTTACCGAGCACGGCCGGCAAGCGGAGAAATTCCACGTCATCCGGTTTCTTCTCGAGCCACTGGTCCAGGTAAGGTTCCAGTGAATAACAGTGAGGACAGCCGTACCAGAAAACTTCAACAACCTCTATTTTCTCGCCCGTGCGGGTGGGTTGCGGGGGGTAAACCGGTTCATAGATCTTCGGGACGTAACGTTCGGCGGCCCACGATGCGGAAATCGCAAGCAGGCAGAACAGGCCGGCCAGCGGAATCGCGTTTTTCATGATCGTCTTCAGCATGGGTTGATTACTGCGATGGCCCTATTCCGCAATGGCTCGGGCGCCCGGCCGCGCATTGATGACTATGCGTGTTCCGGATCCCGTGAAAATGTTGTAGTTCAAGCTTAGATATCCCTGGCGGGAATTTGTTGCACTCGCCCCGCATGATGAATCAGGACGGCGCCTGCTGCAAGAACGTTGCCCCGGCAAGCGTTCCTTAATGGAGCCCCTGAATGTATTCGGACACCGCCCTGATTTCCTCCTCGGTCATGCGGCTTACGACGGTGCGCATGACACCGTTGGCGTCGTTCTTGCGCGCCGCGGAGCGGAAGGCGTTGAGCTGGGCCTGGGTATAGGCGGCGTGCTGTCCGGCCAGCGCCGGATACAGGGCGACCGGGTTGCCGCGCCCCGTGGGGCCGTGGCAGGCGAGGCACGCCGGTACGCCCGCCTCGAGGTTTCCTGCCCGGTAAATCTTTTCGCCGAGCCTCAGTACGGCGGGATCGGTAGATCCATGCTGCACTTTCTGGCTGGAATAAAAGGCCGCGAGATCGGCGATGTCTTCGTCGCTCAGATTGGCGGCCATGGGCGACATCTGTGCGTTTTCCCGGTCACCGTTACGGTAGTCGGTCAACTGTTTAACCAGGTATTCGGGGTGTTGCCCTGCAATCTTGGGCCAGACCGGCTGGGTACTGTTGCCGTCAGCCGCGTGGCAGGCAGCGCACACCTGAGATTTTTCTTTCCCGGCACCAGGATCACCCGCCGCCTGGCCTTCGCTTGCCAGGATCGGGACTATAAACAGGAGTGTAATGAATTTCCGCATTGTTTTGATTTTTCGTTATCAGCAGTGATCGTTACACCGGGGGCCGTGCAATCGCTTGCATGATGATCACGGCCATTCCCCAATACTCCGCCCGCGCATTAAATTGACAGGCGGACAAGCGTACATGTTAGCAGAATTACCGCCGGTACACTCCGATCGTCCGTGACCGGTATTCATTGCCTGACCGAGCGGACAGGAACCTTCCGCACCGGCACTTGAAACATCCTTGCCCGTGATTATTGAAGAATTTGCTGATGAAAATACCGCGGCCCCGCTGTTTACCATGATGGATGAACGAAAAACCATGGCACGGCGATGGAGGGATGGCGGATTTCAGGCCTGTTCACATGAACCGTAAATAAAAAACGGCCCCGGTTTGTCAAGGGGAGGGAGGGCATCCCGGGGCCAAATATACCCGGCTGGGGAGACCGGGTTCATTACCGTTCTGGGAGGCAGAACGGATATGATTTATGCAAAAACTTTAGAAAATAAGTGATAGAAAAAGTTCAATTTTTAAACTACGTGTGGGTCTATCACGGCCATATTTATACACAATCTTGGGTGGATCCGTCCAGTAACTTTGCCGATACCGCCACCGATGGGCGTGAAAGCCGCAATCTCATGTGTATCTTATTGATAATACAGTATATTTTTACGACTGGTCAATTTTTGACAGATTTGTCACGGGCTTAACAATGGCTTTGATGGTCGATTCCTGTCCGCATTTCCTCCACAGAGTTATCCACAGAAAATGTGGATAAGGATCAATCGGTAATTAAGGCAAAGGGTTAATTAATTAAGGTTATAAACAAGTTTAATAAGATGAGCTAACTTGAATTTTCCCGTAACCGGCCCGGGTAGTGTTATTCGATGATTTTCAAGAGCATTCCGGGCTTTGGTTCACCTCCCGGGTACATCCCGTTGATGAGCCTGAGCTGCTCTTCCGGATAAATTTGCAGCGGGGAATCCCCGGCGAGCGCCGTAAAGCGGGTATCCGCCTCCGCCTGGATCGTCCTGAGGCGGAGCGGGCGGGCCAGGAGACGCTCGTTATCGGTCATGGCATGGAAGGTGTGCGCGGTTTCAAGAAAATCACTGTCGAACCGGGAGGCCTGTTTTGCATCCTTGCTGATACCGGCGAGTATATAGGCCCGGTTGGCGTGGTAGATCACGGTGAATCTGGCCAGGCGCCTGCCGACGCTGGTGTTGATCGGGGCCAGGCCGGTATGCGCGGGGAGGCCGTGAATGTCGAGCGGCGCGTCTTTATCGAGGCTCTTCAACCCCAGGCGGGTCACCATAAATTCCCGCGGCGGAACGCGCTGGTTGATATCCTCTACCGTCATCTGGAATAACGCCTCCCCGTTCGGGGCCGTTGCCAGCAGCCGATCGGGGCGGTTTTCGATATGCCATCCCCGCGGCAGCTTCAGAGCGAAGCCCAGGGGCTCATGGTAGAAATTACGGCCGCGCACCACGCCTTCCTTCGGGCTGTCCCCGAATACCAGGCCATCCAGCTTGTCCAGGTACATCTCCCGCCCCACATACCGGCTTTGCGCGCTGCGGAACTTCTCTGCTTTGCCGATGACTTCCTGCAGGCGCTTGTCGTTGTCCGGGTGAGTTGCAAACAGGCCGTGGTAAATGCGGGGCTCACGGCCCTCGGCTTTCGCCGCCTCGGCTTCAAACAGTTCCTGGTTTTTCAGGACGCGGATGGTATCCAGCATCGCCCACGGATCGTAACCGCTGCGTGCCAGGTATTCCGCCCCCAGCCGATCAGCCTCCAGTTCGTGTTCGCGGCCATAGCCCCGCAAAAGCGCCACGCCGAACAACTGGACCAGTTGATTCGAGGCCGCCGTCATGCCCGGTATGAAGATGGCGCCGAGGGTAGCGCCGATGTTGGCGAGTTGGGCCGCGCTGTACTGCCGGACCGAGTGGCGGGCGGTGACGTGGCCGATCTCGTGGCCGAGAACGGCGGCCAGTTCCGCCTCGGAATTGAGATAACTCAACAGCCCGCGGGTGATGTAGATATAACCGCCGGGCAGTGCAAACGCGTTCACTTCCTTGCTGTCGAGGACCGTGAAGCGGTAAATCAGGTTGGCCCGGTGGCTGGTCGCGGCCAGGCGGTCTCCCACCTGCTGAACATACGCCGTCAGCGCCGGATCGTCGTAAGTTCCATATTCCTGCAGCACCTGTGGATGGGTATTCCGGCCCAGGCTGATTTCGTCCTGTTCGGACATGAGCACGAGATCCTGTTGGCCGGTGACAGGATTCACGGCGCACCCCGCGAAGAGGATCAATGCGCCGCACAGGAACGGAAAAAACGCGTAACGCATGGGCAGATTTTATGACATGGCGGCGGGAAGATCAGTTCCTGCCGGGTGTCATGTGTACCTCGAGATCGGCGGGATGGCGGATGCGCATCAGGAACCGTCCGTCACGCGGGTTCAGGAAACCGCGCGCCACGATCCTCCTGCCGGCCAGTTCGCCGAAGGCCACCCCCTCGAAGTAAGGCTGATCCTCCCGCTGGATGCGCAAGGCCAGATGCCCGGTCAGCCTGATCGTGATGACCGCAGCGCTCGTTCTCACGTCCAGAACGGTACCGGTCACGACGCGATAACCCGCGTGTGATTCTGTGATCCGGTCTGACGGGACAGGCTGGTACCGCGGTAGTGACCAGAGGCCCCTGCCGCCGGCGCGGGCCGCCTCCGCCCGTCCCCGGTAACAGTCGTGAAAGCCGAGATTCGGCGGGATCGTAAGGGGAATGGCCAGGCCTCTTTCGAGCAACACCGCCTGGACGTTGGTGCCGTCCGGCAAAAACAGGTGGCCCAGGGTGCGGCCGTAACGATCACGCCGCTCGACGTCGTAACTCAGGCGAATCACCGGATGATCTTGCAACAGGCCGGCGAGATATTTCCTGGCTTCGTGCGCCCCGCTTTCGGAAGGGTCGCCGTCACGGCCAGTCTCCGGTGCATTTATCCCGACGAGGCGGATGTGCCGATCGTCAGCGAGGATGACGGTATCGCCGTCGATGACGTGTTTGACACGTACCTTCTCGCCGTGGCCGGGGGCGGCGTGGCAGGGGTCTGAACGTGAAGGAGTGACGCCTCCGGCCGCTGCGTCCCCCGGGACGAGCAGGAGCGCCAGCAGGCAGGGTATATAAAAACAGCGCGCCGGTTGCGCGCTTCCCGGTTCGTATCCGCCGCCCCTACTGCATGCCGTATTTGCGGCGGAATTTGTCAACGCGGCCGGCGGTGTCGAGGATCTTCTGGTGTCCCGTGTAGAACGGGTGGCATTCCGAGCAAACTTCGATATGCAGATCGCCCTTGTAGGTTGAGCGTGTTTTGAAGGTGTTCCCGCAGCTGCAGGTCACGTTAATGTCGTGGTAGGCGGGATGAATGCCGGTTTTCATGGGTGATGGCCAGGATTATCTGGTGGTATTGTCCCTTGCAAGGGGCGTGCAGTGTAGTGGAATCCCCCGGGTTTCGCAACGGGGCGTCCCTCGGGCGTCCCGGTTCAGAGGCTGAATTCCGCGATCACCGGCGCATGATCCGAGGGTTTTTCAAAGGCTCGCGGCCCCCGGTCTATGCGGCAGGCCGTGCAGCGCGCAGCGAGCGCCCGGCTCGGGAGGATGTGATCGATGCGCAACCCCCGGTTGCGCCGGAATGAGCCGGCCCGGTAATCCCACCAGGAGAAGCATTGTGCCTCTTGATCGAACAGGCGGAAGCTGTCGGCAAAGCCCTGCTCCAGGAGTTTTCTGAACTCTGCCCGTTCCGGTTCGCTGACCAGGACGCTGCCTTCCCATTCCGCCGGGTCATGCACATCCCGATCTTCCGGCGCGATATTGAGATCGCCGAGGACGATCAGGCGGCCGTTACGCGACAGCCGCTCCGCAATGAACGGCCGGAGGCGCGAAAACCACTCCAACTTGTAGGCGTACTTGTCCGATCCCACTTCCGCTCCGTTGGGGGCGTACAGGTTCAGCACGGGCAGGCCGTCGAATTCCGCATAGAGGATGCGCCGCTGCGCATCGGCGTAACCGGGGATCTCCCGGATGATGTTGTCGGCCGTGCTCCTGCTGAGGGTCGCTACGCCGTTGTAGGTTTTCTGGCCCGAGTAGACCGCCTGATAGCCGGCGGCGAGGATCTCCTCCAGCGGGAAATTTTCGTCTTCGAGTTTTGTTTCCTGCAGGGCGAGCACGTCCGGCTGTTCGGATTCCAGCCATTGCAGAACGTGCGGCAGGCGCACGCGCAGTGAATTGACGTTCCAGGTGGCGATGCGGAACATGGACTCCGTTACGTCAGGACGGTCAGGGGCGGCCGCCGGAGGCGACGCTCCTCAAACCCTGAAACCTCCGTGCCGGCGGCGGTTCAGCCAGTCGAGCACATAAATGCCGGCAAGAAACCCCGCGATGAGCGTGGCGACGATACCGGCAAGCATAGACCGCCAATCGAGGTTGTCCGTATTGATATTGATCGTCCTGGCGGGTGGTACGGGTGAGGCCTGGAGATTTTCGAGTTGTTTTTGAAGCGCGTCCTTTTCCTCCGCCAGCCGCCTGATCTGCTCCTCCGCCGCACCGGTGTCGGTGTTTTTGCTGAGTTCGTTTTTCAGTTTTACGATATCCGCCTGGAGTTCGCCGGCCTTGAGCCGTTCGGATTTGAACAACTGCTGGAGTTCTTCGTTTTCCTTGAGGGCGGCGGCGAGTTTTTCGCCCAGCGCCGGATCCATCCCGGGCCCCGCAGGTTGCGGTGGAGGATTTTTAAACCTCTGTTCGGGGAGCCCTGTGGCCGGGCCGGCCTGTGCCTGCCGGTCGCCTGGCGGTTGGTCGGCGATCAGGTAACTGTTGTCCATCCAGCCGATCACACCGTCCGGGTCCCGCACCTGGGTAAGCCGGTCTTCCTTTTTGAGGACTTCCAGCGGCGTGCCGGAGGGCAGAAGCTTGATAATGGCGCTGTCGACGGATTTTTCCTGGTGCAGGCCGACCATGATCCTGTTGTCGATGTAAAGGGTCTCGGCCCACGCCGGGAGCTGCGCGGACACGAGCAGCCACAATGCGCAGCTTGTGATCGCTCTTGTTCCCATATCAGGTCACCATGCCCGTCATACGGCGATGCCGGAGTGTCTCAGTAAAGGCTCGATGCTCGGCTTCCGGCCGCGGAATTCCATGAACAAATCGAGGGGATCACGCGAACCCCCCTGTTCGAGGATCGAGTGCAGAAAGGCGTGCCCCGTGGTTTTATCAAAGATACCGGTTTCTTCGAACCTGGAAAAGGCGTCGGCGGACATGACTTCCGCCCATTTATAACTGTAGTACCCCGCGGCGTAGCCGCCGGCGAAGATGTGTGAAAAACTGTTCTGAAAGCGGTTGAAGGGGGGCGGCATCACCACCGCCACGTCCCGGCGGATCCCGTCGATCAGCTTCTGGATGTCCGTGGGATGGCGGTCATCGTACTCGAGGTGCAGGCGGAAATCGAAAATTGCGAATTCGAGCTGTCTCACCATCTGCATTCCCGACTGGAATATCCGGCTGGCGTTCAGCCGCTCGAACAGGTCGTCCGGAATCGGCGCGCCGGTTCTGTAGTGCCGCCCAATCAGGTTCAATGATTCCCGTTCCCAGCACCAGTTTTCCATCAACTGGCTCGGCAGTTCGATGGCATCCCACGGCACGCCGTTGATACCGGCGACGCTCGGGAAATCGATTGTCGTCAGCATGTGGTGCAGCCCGTGGCCGAATTCATGAAACAGGGTAATGACTTCATCGTGGGTCAGCAGCGACGGGTCGTCGCCGATCGGCGGCGTGAAGTTGCACACCAGGTAGGCGACCGGCCTCTGGATCCCGGAACGGGATTTTTTCCGCACCGTGCATTCGTCCATCCAGGCGCCGCCGCGCTTGTGCTTGCGCGCGTAAAGGTCGAGGTAAAAGCTGCCGCGCAGATCGCCGTCCGCATCGCGGATCTCGAAAAACTGCACGTCGGGATGCCAGGTGTCGACATTGTCGCGCCGGCTCACGGTGATGTCGTAAAGCCGGTTGGCCACGGCAAACAGCCCGTTCAAAACCTGCGGCGCAGGGAAATAGGGCCTCAGCTCTTCCTGGGTCAGCTTGAATTTGTGCTGCCTCAGTTTTTCCGAATAGTAGGGGATGTCCCAGGCATGGAGTTCCGTTGCCCCGAAGTGGGATTTTGCGAATGACTTCAGTTCAGCCAGCTCGTCAACGGCCGCCTTGCGGGAACGGTTGACGAGATCGTCCAGGAAATTCATGACTTCTTCCGGCGTGCTGGCCATCTTTTTTGCCAGCGAATAATGGGCGTAGGTTTCGTAACCGAGCAGGCGGGCCAGCCGGCAACGCAGTGCCAGAATCTCGTGCATGATCGCGCTGTTGTCCCATTGGCCCGGCAGGGGCCCCTCGCCGGATGCCCGCGTCACATAGGCCTCGTACATCTCCGCGCGCAGGCCGGCATTATCGGCGTACTGCATCACCGGCATGTAGGAGGGATATTCCAGCGTGAACAGCCAGCCGTCCAGGTCCTCTCTTTTTGCGGTCTGGGCGGCGAGAGCGAGCGCCGTCTCCGGCAGTCCGGCAAGCAGGCGGCTGTCCGCAACGTGTTTCTTCCAGGCATGCGTCGCATCCATCAGGTTTTCCTCGTAGCGGGTCTGCAGGCGGGACAATTCCTGCTGGATCTCCCGGAACGTCTTTTTCGATGCCTCGTCGAGGTCGATGCCGGCGAGCCGGAAATCAAGCAGGGCGTGATCGATGACGCTTTGCTGCGCGCGGCTCAGTTGCGCGTATTCCGTGCTTTTTGCCACCTGCTCGTAGGCCCGGTACAGGGCGGCGTTCTGTCCCATCTCGCTGGCGTAGTCGGACAGCTTCGGCAGGCAGGCATTGTAGGCCTGCCGCAGCGCATCGTTGTCGGCTACCGCGTGAAGATGGCTGGCCGGCGACCAGGTGCGGTTCAGGCGATCGTCCAGCTCCTCCAGCTCCTGCAGGGTATTGTCCCAGGTGTAGTGATCGACAGACTTCAGCAGCTCATCTATCCGGCGACGGTTGTCCGCCAGCATGAAGTCGATGGCCGGTTCAATATGCTCCGGCCTGATCTCGCTGAAGGCAGGGAGGTGGTCGGCGCGCAGAAGCGGGTTCATAAAAGGGGTCGGAGTGATTTATTTTTAGCCGATCGAAAATATCGGATCATCAGGGACGTACAACCATTAATCCATCTGTCAACAATCTTTCAACCAACACCGTCCATGAATTCAGGAATTCAGGAGACAGTATACTTAATTCCGGCAGTCATGCCCCAGGCATAACTGGATTGGACTATTAAACGGCACTTTGCGTGAGATAAGTATACTGTCCCCTGAATTGCCATATCCGCCTTTTGCCAAGGCGGGATCAATAGGGTATAACGGAACCGCCGGCGGCGGAAAAGCTCACGACTACACGATGCACCGCAGGAAAGATCACATGCAGGGCGACAAGAAAGTCATCGACTACCTGAACCAGGTCCTGAAAAACGAGTTGACCGCGATCAACCAGTATTTCCTGCACGCGCGCATGTTCGCGAACTGGGGCTACAAAAAACTGGACGAGCGCGAGTACGGGGAAGCGGTCGATGAGATGAAGCACGCCGACGCCCTCGTGAAGCACATCCTGTTTCTCGAAGGGATGCCGAACCTGCAGGACCTTGGCAAGCTCGGTATCGGCGAAGACCCAAAAGAAATGCTGGAGTCGGATCTTAAACTCGAGCTGGATTCCGTCGCGTTGATCCGCGAGGCAATCGCATGTTGTGAAACCGTTCGTGACTACGTGTCGCGGGCGCTGCTCGATGACATCCTGGAAGGCGAGGAACGCCACATCGACTGGCTGGAGACCCAGTTGCAACTGGTCAAATCCATCGGCATGGATAATTACCTCCAGTCCCAAATCTAGTTAAGGGCGGGTCGGACCAGAGCAATTCTTTGATTTAGCAAGGGATCTAGTTTTTATTGTTTTATGATTGATAACGATTCTCATTTAGATTAGTATTTGCTTGCTCTTGATTTCACGGTGCCTGTTGATACAAACATCATGATCGTCTGTCTTTGCAATGCAGTCAGTGACAAGGATATCCGCCAAGCAGTGCGGGAAGGCGTCGCTTCCCTGCAGCAATTAACCGATACCCTCAAGGTAGGCCAATGCTGTGGTCTCTGCTGCGAGCATGCTGCAAAGTGTATCGCAGACTGCAGGGCGGAAGAGCCCTGCCCGGCCATTCCCTGGTGATCTAAACACAGCCACGGATGCGTGCTTTGCCGCTACCTCTAGTGGGGACTTGCCTATCCTTATCCGTTTTGCACTAATGTTGATAGTAAGTATTAGCTATCAACGATATCCAAATAAATTCAGCTAAACCGATATTTATGAAGAAAAATGTGATCATTGGTTTCAAATTGTAAACAAGAATAATTATCATTTATATTCGCATTACTCGCTGGGCAATCCAGCGCCTAAAACAAACCAATAGGGGGACTCTAAACGTGCCTATTAAGAGCCGGTTTTTAAGTGTGGTTTTTCGACTGATAACCGTCTTGACAATCACCGCGGCTGCCACGGCTCACGCCCGTACAGACACGCCCAGCCTCGAGGAACTGTGGGCGATCATCCAGGAACAGCAGCGGGTGATCGAGGAACTCAAGGCCCGGCTGGAACAGACTGATCAAAAGGTCTCGGCAACGGAATCCCGGGTTGAGGAAACGGCCCAGGAAGTCGAGGCAGCGGCAGAGGCCATGGAAGCCGCGCGGCCTGCCACTGCCTCCTGGGCGGAGAAGACGTCGATCGGCGGCTACGGCGAGCTGCATTACAACAGCCTGAACGACGATAACGACACTATAGGCGGCGATGATGATCTGGATCGGGTGGATTTCCACCGTTTTGTGCTCTACTTCGGGCATGAATTTACGGATTACCTGAGATTTTTCTCTGAACTCGAAATCGAGCACGCCCTGGCCGGCGAAGGTCGGCTCGGCGGCGAGGTTGAGCTGGAGCAAGCCTGGATCGAGATGGACCTGACCGATCGCCACCGGGCGCGCGCGGGTCTCGATATCCTGCCGATCGGCATCATCAACCCCACCCACGAGCCGAATACCTTCTATGGCGTCGAACGGAACAAGGTGGAGACCGAGATTATTCCGACGACCTGGTGGGAGGCCGGCATCGGTTTCAACGGCGAGATCCGGCCGGGCTGGAATTACGATCTGGTGGCCCATTCCGGCCTCGTCGTGCCGACCACCGGCAGCAGCGCCTTCCGGCCGCGCAACGGGCGCCTGAAAGTCGCGAACGCCGATGATCAGGATATCGCGTTTACCGGGCGCCTCCGCTATACCGGCCGGCCCGGGCTGGAGATCGGCCTGTCCGGTCAGTACCAGCGGGACATCACGGGCGCCGCGGACCTGCATGTGATCGATGCCACGCTGTTTGAGGGCCATATCGACTGGAAGCACGCCAGCGGTTTCGGCCTGCGGGCATTGTATGCGCGCTGGGATCTGGGGGATGACGCAAGCCCTTTTCCCGGCCTCGATCCGGATGACGTGAATGCCGACACCCTTGATGGCTGGTATGTCGAGCCGGCCTACCGTTTCGATCTGCCGGGACGCATTCCCGGCGATCTGGGCCTGTTCACCCGCTATGAACAGTGGGACGAGCGAAACCAGTTAACCGGGGCCCACCGCTTCGAGGAATTCTCGCGCTGGGTGTTCGGCATGAACTGGTGGCCGCACACCAACGTGGCGCTGAAGTTCGATTACCAGAATGAACAGGCCGACGCGCCGGTCGATAAGGTGCTGGATGGCGTCAACCTGGGGATCGGGTATCAGTTCTGAGCCGTGATGAATGGATGGCATGGAGGTGGCCCAATATCTTCCCGCCAGGCGACGATGGCGGAAACGGCACCCTGTCTGTGCCACAGGAGATATGTGAAAACCGGACCGGTGATGCCTGGTGTTTTCCATTTTTTTTATCTGCTGCTGTTGCTGCTTCCGCTGTACGTCGCGGCGACGGGAACCTACCAGGAGCCGCAGGAATTCATCGCCGAGGTATTTGCGGGCGATCCGCCGGAGCCATCCAGGTTGTGGCTTAACGCCGACCTGAAGGGGAAAGTCACGCAGGTGTTGGGGCATGAACCCGGCGTATTGCGACTCCGTTACTGGGCGAAGGCCGGGCGCAGCGCCTGGATCCTGGAGGAAATCGGCAAGGAGCGCCCGATTACCACGGGGATCGTCGTGAACGGGGGCAGGATCGAGCTGATCCGGATTTTGATTTTCCGCGAGTCCCGGGGTTGGGAAGTCCGCTACCCGTTTTTTACCGACCAGTTCAGGGACGCCACGCTGGCCGGTGACGCCGGCCTCGACCGGCCGATCGACGGCATCTCGGGCGCCACCCTGTCGGTCAACGCGGTTACCCGTCTCGCCAGGCTCGCGCTGGTGCTGCATGATGAAGTCATGAAGCGGGAGGGCCAATAGCCGCGATGTGGGAGGCCATCCATAAATGGCATCGTACCGTCGGCATCATTGCCGCGGTGTTCGTCATCCTGCTTGTGATCAGCGGGATCATGCTCAACCACACGGAATGGTTGAAACTGGACCAGCGGTTTATCCAGAGCGGGATGCTGCTCGACAGGTACGATATCAATCCCGCCGGCGAACCAAGGGCGTTTTTGTCGGATGGCCGCTGGGTGACCCAGGTGGGCGATCGGGTTTACCTTGATACGCGGGAAATCGCCGGCCAGGTGAACCAGTTGATAGGCCTCGTCAGTACCGGCAAATACCTCGTCGTGGCCTATGACGGGCAACTGTTGCTGCTAGAAGGTTCCGGTACAGTCGTTGAACATTTGTCTGGTGCCCAGGGGGTTCCCGCCGGCATGCGCCGGTTAGGAACCGCGCGCAGCGGCGAGATCATCATTCGCGGCGCGCATGGCGATTACCGGGTGGACCTCGAGCGTCTGGACTGGCGGGAAGTGGACCTCATCGAGGCGGAATGGTCCGACGAGCAGACGCCTCCGGCTGATCTGCTGGCGCATCTTCTGCAACTTTACCGCGGCAAGGGGCTGACTCTCGAGCGCGTCCTGCTCGATCTCCACAGCGGTCGAATCCTCGGCCCCTGGGGCGTCTATCTCGTGGACGCCGCCGCCCTGCTGTTTTTTCTTCTGGCGCTCTCCGGCGCCTGGATGTGGTTCAAACGGGGATACGGGAATATGAATAATCGCCGGGAGATCCCATGACGGGTCACGTGACAGGGTGGAGGGCGCATATCGTCAGGGCGATGCGCAGCCTCGTGGTGCTGGCGGCCGGCCTGTCGGTAATGCCTCCGGTGTTTGCCGCCGAAGTGAATATCTATTCCGCACGCCAGGAAGCGCTGATCAAACCGCTGCTGGACAAATTTACCGGCAGGACGGGTATCCGGGTCAACCTGGTGACGGGCGAGGCCGATGCCCTCATCAAGCGCCTCGAGATCGAGGGCGCGAACAGCCCGGCGGATCTTCTCCTGACGGTGGACGTGGCGCGACTGCACCGCGCCAAGGTTCAAAATCTCCTCGCGCCGGTGTCCTCGGATATTCTCGAGGCCGCGATACCGCCCGCCTACCGCGATCGGGAAGGCTACTGGTACGGCCTGTCCCTGCGTTCGCGCGTTATCGTCTATGCGAAGGATCGCGTCATGCCGGAACAGCTCTCGACCTATGAGGCGCTCGCGGACCCGCGCTGGAAGGGACGCCTGTGCGTACGCTCCTCTTCGAATGTCTACAATCAGTCCCTCGTGGCCAGCCTGATCGCACACCACGGTGCGGAACAGGCGGAGGCATGGGCGAGAGGCCTCGTGGAAAATTTTGCAAGGCCGCCGCAGGGCGGGGATCGCGATCAGATCCTGGCCGTAGCGGTCAGGCAGTGTGATCTCGCCCTCATAAATACTTACTATCTGGGTGGCATGCTGCATTCAGAACTTCAGGCGGAACGCGAAGCCGCCGCCCAGGCCGCCCTGTTCTGGCCGAATCAGGACGATCGGGGCGCGCATGTGAACATCAGCGGTGTCGCCTTGACCCGATCGGCAGGGCACACGGCGGAAGCCGTCCGGCTGATGGAATACCTGGCCGGCGACGAGGCGCAGAACTGGTATGGCGAACAGAACCATGAATACCCGGTAAAGCCTGGCGTCGCCGTCAGCGCAACCCTGAAGGGATGGGGCGCATTCAAGGCGGACGACCTGAATCTCGATCAACTGGGACAATACAATGCCGAGGCCGTGCGCCTGATGGACCGGGCCGGCTGGAAATAACCGGCCATGGCCACGGTGGCACGCCAACTCTTCGACACCACCGTGAACGGAGGACGCCGGGCGATCCCTCCCTGGGTACTGGCGATGGTTGCCCTGTCCGCCGTCCTGTCGTTGCCGCTGCTTGCGGTGCTGGGCGCTTTTTTCATACCCGCCGGGGATGTCTGGCGGCACCTCGCGGAAACGGTGCTGGCAGAATACATGATCAACTCCCTGGTCCTTATGCTGGGGGTGGGCCTGCTGACGTCGGTGCTCGGGGTGGGCCCGGCATGGCTGGTCACCATGTACCGCTTCCCGGGCAGCCGCCTGCTGGAATGGTCCCTGTTGTTGCCAATCGCGATACCGGCCTACATCATCGCCTACACCTATACCGGGATGCTGGATGCCTCGGGACCGGTGCAGGCGTGGATCCGGGAGATCACGGGACTGGAATACGGCCGCTACTGGTTTCCGGAAATCCGGTCGCGAGGCGGGGCGATCGCCATGCTGTCGTTCGTGCTCTATCCCTATATTTATCTCATCAGCCGGGCCGCGTTTATCGGGCAGTCCCTGTGCGTGCTGGAAGTAGCCCGCACCCTGGGTTGTGGATCGTTCAGGACGTTCTTCCACGTGGCCCTGCCGCTCGCGAGGCCGGCGATAATCGTCGGGTTGTCGCTGGTATTGATGGAAACGCTCGCCGACTACGGCACCGTTCAGTATTTCGGCATCGCCGTGTTTACCACCGGGATCTTCCGGACCTGGTTCGGGCTCGGCAACAGCGCCGCCGCCGCGCAGCTTTCCGCACTGCTGATGCTGTTCATCGCCGTGCTGATGTTCGTTGAATTCTGGTCGCGCAGGCAGCAGCGTTATCATCACACCTCGGGACGCTACAGCACCTTGGCGCCGTACCGGCTGCGGGGCGGGGCGGCGCTTGCCGCTTTCGGCGTCTGCAGCGTGCCCGTGGTCCTCGGGTTCCTGATCCCGGCGGGTTTTCTCGTCCACCGGGCGCTGCTCACGTACCCGAAGGTGATTGATGAACAATTTTTTGCCCTTCTCCGCAACAGTCTCCTCCTGGCGGCCAGCGCCGCGATCCTGGCCACGGTCGTCGCGGTATTCATGGCATACGGGAAGCGGCGCTTTTCCGGCCACCTGTCCAGGTTTGCCGTGAATCTATCCGGGATGGGATATGCCATACCGGGCACCGTTATTGCGGTCGGCGTGATGCTGCCGTTTGCCTGGCTGGATCGCGCCGTCGACGGCTGGCTCCGATCGCATTTTGGCCTTGGCCCGGGCCTTATTCTGAGCGGCACGCTGTTCGCACTGCTGTTTGCCTACATGGTGAGATTTCTCGCCGTATCCCTGCGCACCGTAGACGCCGGCCTCACCCGGATCAAGCCGTCGATGGACGAGGCTGGGCGCTGCGCCGGGATGAAAACGATCGCCCTGGTAAAACGGGTGCATGTCCCGATGCTGCGCGGCAGCCTGCTGACCGCCATGCTGCTGGTATTTGTGGATGTCCTGAAGGAACTGCCCGCCACCCTTATCCTGCGCCCGTTTAATTTTAATACGCTGGCGATACGCGCCTATGAACTGGCCAACGAGGAACGCCTGGCGGAAGCGGCCTGTCCCGCACTGGCCATCGTGCTTGCCGGTATTCTGCCGGTGATCTATCTGAGCCGTTCGATTTCGAGGTCACGCCCCGGTTATGACGACGGCGCTTGAGCTCAAGAATGTGACCGTGGCGTATGACCGGCGCACTGTCCTCGAGTCCATATCCTTTGCGCTCAATGAGGGGGATATCGGCTGTATCCTCGGCCCGAGCGGCTGCGGCAAGACAACACTGCTGCGCGCCGTCGCCGGGTTTGAACCGACGCGGGAAGGGGAAGTCTGGATCCGGGGCGTACGGGTCAGCGACAGGTACCACCTCGTCCCGGTGGAACAGCGCCGCGTCGGCATGGTGTTCCAGGATTACGCCCTGTTTCCACACATGACGGTCAAGGAGAATATCGCCTTCGGCCTTCAGGACATGCGCAGCGATCTGCGCCAGGCGCGGATCGGGGAAATCGCCGGCCTCCTTGAGATCCGGGAGTTTCTGGACGAGTATCCACACCGGTTGTCCGGCGGGCAGCAGCAGCGGGTCGCCCTGGCCCGGGCCATTGCCAACCGCCCGCGCATCCTGCTGCTCGATGAACCGTTTTCCAGCATGGACATCGAGCTGCGCGAACAACTGGCCCGGGAAGTGCGCAACGTCCTCAAGCAGGACGGGATAACGGCCGTGCTGGTCAGCCATAACCAGTACGAGGCGTTCGCCATGGCCGACATTGTCGGGGTAATCAACGAAGGCCGGTTGCTGCAATGGGATACGGCGTTCAATCTCTATCACCGTCCGGCGACCGCCTACGTGGCCGATTTTGTCGGCGAGGGCGTGTTTCTGCCCGGCGAGGTCATCGGCGACAACACCGTCCGGACGGAGCTCGGGACCATCGCCGGCACGACGCCGCTGGGCCTTGTGCGCGGGACCGCCGTGGATGTCCTGATCCGTCCGGATGACATCGTCCATGATGATGCCAGCGCTTTCACCGCGAGGGTGCTGGACAAGGCCTTCCGGGGCGCCGAATTCCTGTATACGCTTGCGCTGGACAGCGGGGCGCGCGTGTTGAGCCTGGTGCCGAGCCACCACAACCACCCGGTCAATGAGCCCATCGGCATCCGGATGGAAATCGATCACCTGGTGGTGTTTGCCAGGCGACAGTGACCATTGCCGCGGTTATAAACCGGCGTTACCCTGCTACAATTAAACGGATACCAACGATAACAAGCGCGCGGTAATTATCAGCCGGCCCGTATGAGTAATATCCCGGAAGATCTCAAATATTCGAAGGTACACACCTGGTCGGAATGGCAGGATGACGGGCTTCTCCGAGTGGGCATAACCGACCATGCCCAGCAGGAACTCGGCGACATCGTCTTTGTTGAACTTCCGGAGGTGCAGCGGAGCTACGCCATAGGCGAGGAATGTGCCGTCGTTGAATCGGTAAAAACCGCAACGGACATTTACTGCCCCGTTTCCGGCGAGATCGTCGAGGTGAACGTCGACCTCGAGGACACTCCGGAAAAGATCAATACCGATCCCTACGGTGACGGCTGGATATTCATGTTGCGGCCGGATGATGAAGCCGAACTGAATGAACTGATCAGCGCGGATGAATACAATGAATTAATCGAGGCACAGGAGACAGTCTGATGGCGACGATAACCTTGAAAGGTAATGAGATTCACACCAACGGCGAGCTGCCGAAGAAGGGCGACAAGGCCCCGGATTTCAAGCTGGTTGACGGCGATCTGAACGATGTCAGTCTGGTGACCTATCGGGGCAGGAAGAAACTGCTGAATATCGTGCCCAGCCTGGATACACCGGTATGCGCGACTTCCACAAAGAAATTCAACGAATCAGCCAGGGGGAGGGATGACACGGTCTTTCTCGTCATTTCCGCCGATCTGCCTTTTGCCATGAAGCGGTTTTGCACGGCCGAAGGCGCCGGCAACGTGATCCCGCTGGCCATGATGCGCTCCCGGAATTTCGCGAAGGACTACGGCGTGCTGATTGAAGACGGTCCGCTGGCCGGGATCACGGCGCGGGCGGTCGTGGTGATCGACGAGAATGATCAGATCGTCTATTCGGAACTCGTACCGGAAATCGCCCAGGAGCCCGATTACGAGAAGGCACTCGCCGCCCTGTAGGAAGAGATCGCCTGGCCGGGCGCGCGGCTAGCCGGCATGGTGTTTCCGGACGCGGGCGATTTCAGTCGGCTGGCCAGGGCGCTGGGCCATTCCCTGCGCGGCATCCGGGCTGTCTATAAAAGTGAAGCGGCCTTCCGCCTGGAAGTCCTGGTCGCGGTGGTGCTCGTGCCGATCGGATTCTGGCTCGGGGCCGACGGCACGGAGCGCGCATTGTTGATCGGCTCGGTTCTGCTCGTCATGCTGGTCGAATTGATCAACTCGGGCATCGAGGCGGTCGTCGATCGCATCGGCGGCGAACGCCATGAACTGTCCGGCCGCGCCAAGGACGCAGGTTCAGCCGCCGTCCTGTTTGCCCTGATCAACGCGGCCGTGGTATGGGCGGTGATCCTGCTGATCTAGCCACTGTCTAAACTGTCATCTCCTCCCTCATCAGGGGGAATGGAGTTTGAGAGGGATACTTGTGGAAATGGGGACAGGCGGCTTTTTTACTCAGCAAAAAAGCCGCCTGTCCTTTTTCAGGTCAGCGTGATTCTTACTGCGTGCCGGCGTATTGAGACAGATTCCAGTTTCTGGCTGACGGGTGTACGCCATCACGCGTCAGTGGCTACTTTCCTGAAACCTTTTCCGTCAAAGTAGAAGCCGTTGAGTTCCGGCGTGGCGGCGGCGACGGAAATTATGAAATAGTACGTATCGGGATAGGCGGCCAGCCTGAGATCGGTGGCGGACGGTTCCGCGGCCGTGTCGGGGTGGGAATGATAGATGCCCCAGAGTTCTTCACCGGCGTCGCGCATCCTTCGCATCGCCTCGATCTGCTGTTCAGGGTCCATCAGGAATTGGTGCACCGGATCGCCGGCGACGTTGCGAACGGGGTATACGCTCGAAGGCAGTTCATCCCGGGCGCCAATCAACCCGCAGACTTCCGCCGCGGGCGTCGCCAAGGCGTGCTCAAGCATCCGTTTCCTGAGCGGCGGCGGCAGGCGCACTTGTTCCTGCTGTTTTTCGGGCATCGCTGCAAACCGGGCAATGGGGATCTTTGGGGAGGCGCGCGAGATGCCACTCCATGTTCATGATATCGAGGAGAAGCAGTCTTCCTTCCAGGGTCTCGCCGATATCCATGATTATCTTCATGGCCTCGCAGGCCTGGATGCTGCCGATGACGCCGAGCAGTGGCGCCATCACGCCGTTGGCGGTGCAGCTCTGTTCGATGGCGGCCTCTTCACCGTACAAGCACCGGTAGCAGGGTGATGATCCGTGTTTCGGATTGAACACGCTGACCTGTGCCTCGAAACGAATCGCTGCGCCCGATACCAGCGGCGTGCCGGCCGCCACGCAGCATTCGTTGATCGCGAAGCGCGTCGTGAAATTGTCGCTGGCATCCACGACGACATCTGCCGCCGCGACCTGGTCCAGGAGTTCCTTGCCTTCGAGCCGGTGATCGATGATCGAGACCGTGATGTCGGGGTTGAGGGACAGCAGCTTCTCCCGCGCCGATTCCACCTTGGGGCGGCCGATGTCGGGCGACCCGTGCGCGATCTGGCGTTGCAGGTTGGACAGATCCACCCTGTCGAAATCCACAAGCACGATGTGCCCCACACCGGCGGCGGCGAGATACATGGCGGCGGCGGAACCGAGGCCTCCCACGCCGACAATGAGAACCCGCGCGTCGATCAACCGCTGCTGCCCGGCGGCGTCAATCTCGGGCAGCATTATTTGCCGGCTGTAGCGGAGAAGCTGTTCGTCGTTCATCAGGTGTTACCAGTCAA
>Ga0137796_10000711_pt1 | contig 20236 bp, 18 predicted proteins | sample OV2TP3_FD_97704 | JGI IMG/M metagenome (GOLD analysis project Ga0137796, IMG submission 97704) | reverse complement strand
AGCTGGCCAAGCAGGTTGCAGCGCGCCGCGAGCTTCGGCTTGCCGTCGGGGCCCGAAATCGGCGTGCGCCCGTAGGGCAAGGCGATAGAAGAGCCCTCGGTCCAGAAGCAGACGGTTCCCGGCTCCACGATCTGGCGCGCGTCAGGCTCGAGATCGAGGCTGAACGGCGCCTCGAAATACACCTCTTCGCCCCAGGTGTTGGCACGCGATTCGAACGGCAATGCGTCCAGCAGTGCCGCGACGCCCGGTGTCTCGTCGCGCAGCACCGCCTCGACAACAACCTTGCCGGTTACGATGCGGATCTTTGTGCCCATCACTTGAGCGACGCGTTCCACGCGGACCTGGCGCCGCCCGCTTCGACGGTGCCTTCGATCTGGTTGTTCTTCACGGTTCCGAAGAAAACCGGGCTGCGGCCGGCAAGCCTGAAACTGAGCTGCTCGCCCTTGAGGCGCACGTCTTCGAGCGGAATTTCCTTGCCGTCGAGCCGCGCGGTTCCGGAGACGCGCGTCACCTGCTGCCGCAGGTCCAAGCGCATGGTCCCCTTGCTGATGTTCGCCGGGACCTTCGCGATCCAGTTGCCGGCCACCTTCGCCGGGACGACGTACAGGTAGATGAGCGTGGTGGTGACGCCGCTGATCGCGACCTTGTCCTCCAGGTCCATCTGGACGTATTTCTCCGGGATCCAGCCGGCAAGCGGGTAATCGTGCGAAATCACCCGCGTGCCGGGCTTGAGTTCGGTGAGCAGCTTGTCCTTGAGCATGTTCACCGTGTTCGGCAGCAGGTACATCGTGAGCACGGTCGCCTGCGAGATGTCGGTCTTGAACAGGTCTTTCGTGATGAACTTGACGCGGTCGTCCACGCCCTCCTTCTTCGCCGCCTCGTTGGAGAGCCGGACCAGCTTGTCCTGGATCTCGACGCCGAACCCGCGCGCACCGAACACCTTGGCGGCGGTGAGCACGATCCGCCCGTCGCCCGATCCGAGATCGATGACGAAATCGTTCGCGCCGACGTCGGCGAGCTTGAGCATGTCGGCGACCACGCTTTGCGGCGAAGGCACGTAGGGTCCGGCGTTGACCGGCTTTTCGGTAGCGCAGGCAAGCGGGGCGAACAGGGTGACGGCGGCAACGATCGCGCGTAGCAGTTTCATCGGGTCAGGCTTCCACGTGTTCGAGCGTGAGCTGCACGCTCTTCAGGCCGTTGAATTCGTTCACGGCAATCCGGTAGGCCGCGCGCACGCGGGCGGGCAGGGGGTCGAGAGAGTTGAAGCGCATGGCCTCCAGCCGCCTGCCGTCCTTCATCAGCTTCAGCTTGAGATGGCGCTCGCCGACGACGCGCTGGCTTTCGACGGCGAATGTAGCGCAGAAGAGCGGCTGCGGAAAGCCCTGGCCCCAGATCTGCGATTCGAGCATCTGCGCCACATCGAGCGAGTGGTACGCCGCCTCGAGCTCGCCGTCGGTCTCGACCACGCGCAGCCGCTCGTCCTCGGGCAGCAGCTCCGCGGCGGTGCGCTCGAAGAGCGCGGCGAAGCGCGCGAGATCGGGTTCGCGGATCGTGAGGCCGGCCGCCTGCGCGTGCCCGCCGAAGCGAAGCACCAGGCCCGGGCCGCGCTTGGCGACGAGGTCGAGACAATCGCGCAGGTGCAGGACGGGGATCGAGCGGCCCGAGCCGCGCAGCTCGCCGTTCTCGGCGCGTGCAAAGCAGATGGTCGGCCGGTGCGTGCGCTCGCGCACGCGCGCAGCGAGAATTCCGACCACGCCCTGGTGCCAGCCGGGATCGAAGAGCGTCACGGTGGCGCCGGGCGGCTCGGCCAGGCGATCGAGCAGCGCGAGCGCTTCGTCGAGCATCGCGCCCTCGATGCGCCGGCGCTCGCGGTTGAGACGGTCGAGTTCCTGGGCGCAATTCGCCGCCCGGTCCTCATCGTCGGTGACCAGGCATTCGACGCCCAGGCTCATGTCGGCGAGTCTTCCCGCCGCGTTGAGCCGCGGACCGAGGATGAAGCCGAGATCGAAGCAGGAGGCCTCCTGCGGAAATCGGCCCGCGGCGCGCAGCAGCGCTGCAAGGCCAGGCCTTGCAGCTCCCGAGTGCAGGCGCCGGAGGCCCAGCGCGACGAGGATGCGGTTGTTGCCGTCGAGCGGCACGACGTCTGCGACCGTGCCGAGCGCGACCAGGTCGGCGAGCGCCGCGAGATTCGGCTCGGGGCTGCGCTCGAAGACGCCGCGGCGGCGCAGCTCGGCGCGCAGGGCAAGCATCACGTAGAACATGACGCCGACGCCGGCAAGCGCTTTGGACGGGAACGGGCAGCCGGGCTGGTTCGGATTGACGATGCACTCGGCTTCCGGCAGCACGTCGCCCGGAAGGTGGTGGTCCGTGATGAGCGTCGCGATGCCGCGCGCGCGCGCGCGCGCCACGCCTTCCACGCTCGCGATGCCGTTGTCGACCGTGATCAGCAGGTCCGGCGCGCGTTCGGCGGCGAGATCCACGAGTTCCGGCGAAAGCCCATAGCCGAGCTTGAAGCGGTCCGGCACCAGGTAATCGACCCGCGCCCCGAACATGCGCAGCGCGCGCATTCCCACCGCGCACGCAGTCGCACCGTCCGCGTCGTAATCGGCGACGATGAGGAGCTTCCTTCCCGCCCCGATCGCGTCGGCAAGAAGCTGCGCCGCCCGTGGCGCGTTGAGCAGCCGGTCGGGAGGAAGGAGCCGCGCCGCGTCAAGCTCGAGTTCGTCGGCCGAGCGGATCCGCCGCGCGGCGAAGATCCGCGCAAGCAGCGGGTGCACTCCGGCCTTGACCAGCGCCGCGCGGTCGGCTTCGCGGTACGGGCGGGTGACGATCTTCATCCGGTGGTGCCCAGCGGCCGCGCGCGGCGCCAGAACCGGCGCAGGTCGCCGCGGACCGTTTCGCTCGCAATGCCCGCATCCGGCGCATGCACGGTAAGCATGCCGACGCGCCCGCCGCGCAATGCCTCGAGCAGCGGCCCGAACCAGTGCGCTTCCAGCGCGGCGAGCCGGCTTGCGTGCGATTCGGCGCCCCCCAGCGCAAGCGCGCCGCGCAGGCCGTCCAGGACAAGAAGGTGTCTACCTTCCTCCGGAGAACGCTCGAGCCAGCTGCTCGCCTCCGCAGGCAGCGCGCGCTGCCGCATTGCGGCGAGGCGGCCAAGCCCCGCGGCAACTGGCTCGTTCGCGCTCACCGATTGCCACGGTCCGCGCGCGGCGGGCGGAAGCCGCCCGGCGCCCCAGAACCAGACGCTGTTCACGGGCGGCGCTCCCTGCCTTTCGCGTTCGCGGTTGACTTGATGATCGTGAAACGCCATCTGCACTTCGTTCATGCGCGCGCGCCAGCGCGCCGCATCGGGCCCGCGCGGGAGATTGGCGTCCACTTCGCCTCCGGCGACTTCGAGCGGGGAGGGAACCTCGAGTGCGGCGTCGCCCGCCGCGCGCACGCACCAGCAATCGGGCGCTACCACGACGAATTCGAGTTCGCCGCCAAAGTGCTGATTGAGGGAATGCGTGAGCGCGTCGGCCTCCTCGCGCGAGACGCTGAAGCCTGCGCCGGGGATGAGCGTCAGCCGATCGTGCTCGACGCGCAGGTGCACCGGATCGGCGCGCAGCCAGCACGAATCGCCCGCCACGCGTTCGGGAATGCCTCCCGTGGCAAGCAGGCTGATCGCGCCCGCCGGGACCGGATGCTCCTCGAGCCCGAAGGCGCGCGCAAGCCAACGTTCGAGCGACACCGGTTCCCCGCGCCGGGTGCGGCCGCGGGCGAGCAGCAGTTCGAGCGCCGGGAGGCGCGGCACCTCGTGCCCGGCGAACAGTGCCGGCACCACGAGCTCGCAATGCATCTCAGTGCGACTCGACGACGTGCGCACCCGGAATCGAATCGACGAGCGCCGGATCGATGTGCACGGGAAGCGCAGGCGTGCGCACGATCTGCCGGGCGGCACAGCAAGCCGCGTCCATCCCGTGCTCTTGCGCCGCAGTGCGCACGAACTGCCACACCACCTGCGCGTCACCGAGCGCGCGATGGCGCATGGCGCAGGCAAGACCGTGCCGCGCCATCACGCTGTCGAGATTGTGCTGTGCATGCTCCGGATACAGACGCCGCGACAGTTTCACGGTGCACAGCGTGCGCGCGGCGAATTGCACCCCGGCGCGGCCGAATTCATGGCGCAGGAACCCGTAATCGAAGCGCGCGTTATGCGCCACCAGGATGCGGTTCGCGAGCCGCTCGTGCAGCGCCTCGGCAATCCGGGAAAACGTCGGCGCGTTTGCGACCATGTCCTGCGTGATCCCGGTGAGCGCCTGGATTGCCGGCGGGATCGTCGTTTGCGGATTGACGAGGGTCGACCATTCGCCCGCGACCTCGCCGCCTTCGACCTCGACCACCGCAATCTCGGTGATCCGGTCGTGCGCCGGATGCATGCCCGTGGTCTCGAGGTCGACGATGGCGAGCGGGGCGTCGAGGAGCGCGTTCACTGGATAAACGTTCAGTACCGGAATCTACCGCAAAAGGGTCGCCAGCTGCCAGCCGGCAAAGCCCAGAATCGCGAGGCCGGACACGATGTTGACGGCGCGCACGAGCCGCGGACCGATGCGGCCGCGCAGCGCCGCGGCGCCGGCGACGAGGAACAGCCACCAGGCCGCCGAGCCGAGGAATACCCCGGCGACGACATGCGCAGCGAGCGTGAAGTCCGCCTTCGCCGCGAGTCCCAATCCGGCAAACACCGCGGTGAACGCGAGGATGGTCGGCGGATTGGCGAGCGTGAGCCCGAGCGTCGAGAGGAACGCCGCGCCGAGCGAGCGTACCGGCGCCCCGTTCGGTGCGGCCTGCAGGCCGGTGGGCCGTGCGAGGAGCGCCCGCACGCCGAGCCAGAGCAGGAACCCGACACCGGCAACGCCGATCCAGAATGCATACGCGAGAAGAAAGCCTGAAATGGCCGTGAGGCCGAACGCGGCGACCGCGCCGTACACGCCGTCTGCGGCCGCGATTCCCATGCCGGAAGCGAGACCCGCAAGCGCGCCGTGCGCGATGGTGCGGCGAAAGCACAGCACCCACATCGGTCCGACGATCGCCGCGAGCGCAAAGCCGAACGCGAGCCCCTTCAGGAACATGCGGTCGCGGGCGGCGCCTACGCAATGCGGATCGGCAGTTCGCGCACCCGCTGTCCGGTGGCGTGAAACACCGCATTCGCCACGGCCGGCGCAATCGGCGGCGTGCCGGTTTCACCCACGCCGCCGAGATGTTCCCAGCCGCTTTCCACCAGATGAACCTCGATCGCCGGACAGTCGGCCATCTGCACCACCGGGTAATCCGGGAAGTTCCCCTGCTCGACCCGACCCGCCTTGATGGTAATTGCGCCATGGAGCGCGGCCGACAGGCCGAACACGATGCCGCTTTCCATCTGCGCCACGACCGTGTCCGGGTTGAGGGCGCGCCCGCAATCGATCGCGCATACCACGCGCCGTACGCGCAGCGCCCGCTCCGGCCCGATTTCGACCTCGGCCACCTGGGCCACGATCGAGCGGAACGATTCCGCGAGCGCGATGCCGCGGCCGGCGCGGATTCCCGGACCGGAAGCAAGCGGCATCTTCCAGCCGGCCTTCTGCGCCGCGGTTTCGAGCACGCGCCGCTGACGCGGCGCACTGGCGAGCATTGCGCGCCTGAAATCGAGCGGGTCGCGCCCCGCGGCGTGCGCCACCTCGTCGAGGAAGCACTCCACGAAAAACGCGTTGTAGCTGTGGCCGACGCTCCTCCAGAAGCCCACCGGCACGGGCTGATGGGAAAGGAGGTGCTCGACCCGCCGGTTCGGCATCGCGTAGGGAAGGTCGAACGCGCCTTCCACCGTGGTCTTGTCCTTCATCAGGTCGGAGGCCGCGAGCGGGAGCAGGCGCGCGGTCAGGCCCTGGGTGCATGACTGCCCGACGATGCGGTGGTGCCACGCCGCGACGGCGCCGTTGCCATCCAGCGCGCAGCGCAATTTCGCCAGCGCCAGCGGACGGTACACGTCGTGCCGGATGTCTTCCTCGCGCGACCAGATGAGCTGCACCGGAACGCCGGGCAGGCGCGCAGCGATCGCGGCGGCCTCGACGACCACGTCCATCTCCGCGCGCCGGCCGAAGCCGCCACCGAGAAACGGCGTGTGTACCGTGACCGCCTCGCGCGCGACGCCGGCAGCCCCGGCCGCATACCACTTGACGAGCGTAGGCGCCTGGCTGCCGATCCAGACTTCGCAGCGGCCGTCCGTCACCAGTGCGGTGCAGTTCATCGGCTCCATGGTCGCGTGCGCGAGATAGGGCACGCTGTAGGTTGCCTCGAGCACCTTTGTTACCCTGCCGAGTACGGCGGGCGCGTCGCCGACATCTTCGTACGTGCGCGCCCTGCCGCCCGCAAGAAGCGCGCTGTAGGTCGCGTGCTGGCGCGCCGAATCGAGTGCGGCATGCTCGCCCTCGTCCCAGCGGATCGCGAGCGCGCCGAGCGCATTTTGCGCACGCCACCATGTGTCCGCCACGACCGCGACCGCGGCGGCCGAAGTCGGAGTCCGCGCAAGCTCGACCACCGCTCTCACCCCCGGCATCTGCTTCGCCTTGCCGGCGTCGACGCGCTGCAGCGCCCCGCCAAACACCGGGCAGTGCGCAATCGCGGCGTAGTGCATTCCGGGAAGGCGCGTGTCGATCCCGAATTTCGCACTGCCGTCGGTCTTCTGCGCGATGTCGAGCCGCGCCTGCGGCTTGCCGAGTAAGCGATAGTCGCGCGGTTCCTTGAGCGTCACCTCGCCGGGCGGGTCAAGCGCAGCCGCATCCGCGGCAAGCGCTCCGTAGGCGAGCGTGCGGCCGCTCGATGCGTGCGCCACCGCGCCGCGCTCGGTGCGGCATTCGCCTGCGGCGACGTTCCAGCGCTTCGCCGCGGCAGCGATGAGCTGCGCCCGCGCCGCCGCCCCCGCGTGGCGCATCACGATCCATGCGTCGCGCACGCTGGTGGAACCACCGGTTGCCTGTACCCCCAGCAACTCCGCGACGCGGAACCGCGTCGCGCGCATCACCTGCGCGAGCCAGCCCTCATCGTCGGGACGGAACGGCACGCCGTCGGCGAGCAGGGTCGCGTTGGCGTACACCGAATCGATCGGCGCCTGCTCGTAGCGCAACTGAGAGACCTCGCAATCGAGTTCCTCCGCGACGAGGAGCGGCAGCGCCGTGGTGATTCCCTGTCCCATTTCCTGGCGTGGCACGAGCACCGTGACGGTGCCGTCGGCCGCGATCTTCACCCAGCCGCTGAAGGCCGCCTCGCCCGGGCCGGTCGGCAGATTCCCGGGCCGCACCAGGCGATCGCGGGGACGGTAGAAAAGTACGGCACCGACGACGAGCGCTCCGCCCGCCAGACCTGCCCCGATCAGCAGCCGCCGGCGAGGATTGCTGGGCGCGCTCTTCTGCGTCATTTGCCGGGAGCAGCGAGCGAGGCCGAAGCGCGGTGGATCGCCCGGCGCACGCGGGGATAGGTCCCGCAGCGGCAGATGTTCGTGATCGCCGCATCGATCTCGCCGTCCGAGGGGCGCGGGTTTGCTTCCAGCAGCGCAAGGCTCGCGATCAGCATCCCGGACTGGCAGTAGCCGCACTGCGGCACCTGTTCCGCGATCCACGCTGCGCGCAGCGCCGGCCAGGGCGCGCGGCTGGCTGCGCCTTCGATCGTCGTGATCGCCTTGCCGAGGACCGCCGCGAGCGGCGTTACGCAGGTGCGCGTCGGCGCGCCGTCCACCAGCACGCTGCAGGCGCCGCACGCCGCGACGCCGCAGCCGAACTTGGATCCGGTGAGGCCGAGCGTGTCGCGCAGCACCCAGAGAAGCGGCGTCGCTTCATCGACGTCCGCATCGTGCGCTTTTCCGTTGACGAGGAGTTTGGGCATGCGGTTGCACCGCGCCGCGCGCTCTGCGCCCATCCGGCGCGTGCGCGTTGTGGCTCGATGCGCCTGATTATAGGTGCAGACCGGTCCGGTTCCGCTCGTAGCTCAGCGACTCGAACCGGATGCCGCGCCGCTTCGCGTGGCGGAACGCGGCAAGGATTTCCTCGCGCCGGGGGCGGCGCGCAAGCGGTTCGTAGCGCGCCATGAACTTCGGGTTGCCGGGATCGCAGTAGTTGTCCGGGTGGTACTGGTCCATGAGGTTCACCGGCGCATCGGGCATGCATTCGGCGATCCAGTCGAGCACCGGCACCGTGCAGCATTCGACATGGCCGGGCATGACGAGGTGGCGGATGGTGAAGTCCTCGCCCCATTCCTCCAGCCGGCGCAGGTTCGCCGTCACCGTGTCCCAGTACCAGCCGGTACGCGCGAGTTCGATCGCGCAGCGGCCGGGACCGAACTTGAAGTCGGGCAGCCACACGTCCATGGTCAGCCGCAGCAGCTTCATCGCTTCGTCGGACATGAAGAAATTCGAGTTCCAGAGCATCGGCGCGTTGAAAGCGCCTGCGTGCTCGGCAGCGGAACGTTCCGCCGCAAAGGCGCTGCGCCAGTCGGCCTTGGCCGGGAGCGCCGCCGCGAGGTCCCGCTCGGTGGGCACGAATCGGGGCAGGAGCGCGATCGACTCCAGGATCGTGTGCAGGTGGATCGTCGGGTCGCCCCCGACCCAGTTGATGTTGTGGCAGCCTTCGACGCGCAGGATCCAGGCCATCGCCGCGAGCGCGCGCGCCGAAACCGCCTCCCCGTTCAGCCGGTCGGTCGAGATATCGCCGTTCTGGCAGAACGCGCAGCGCATGTTGCACGAGGTGAAGAAGATCGTCCCCGAGCCGTGGGTGCCGCGGTACACGAGTTCTTCGCCGCCGTGGTGGAAGTAGGACGAGACGCGCGTCTCGGCGCCGAGCTTGCAGGCGCCGAGCTTGGTGCCGCGCGAGCGGTCCACGCGGCAGTCCCAGCGGCAGAAATTGCAGTGCGCGAGCATCCTGCGCCCGAGCTCCGCGCAAAGGTCGAGCAGGCTGGGTGCAGCGAAATGCGCGGGAAGCCGGACCGCGCCAGCGCGGATCTGCGACTGCAGCGCGAGAAATGCGACTGTTCCGGCGTCGAGCGCGCGCCAGAGTTCTTCTTCGGGAGCCTCGAGCCCGATTCCCGCCGGAAGCGACGCGCACAGGCGAAACTTCGCCGCAAGCCGGTTTTCGGCCACCGCGCGATACCAATCCATGCGGCCGCGCAGATCGGCGTCGCGCCAGAAGTCGAGGTTGTCGAAACCGCCCACTGCGAAAAGTATAGACCCGCACTCAGGCGGTGACGATCCGGCCGTTCAACGCGGCCCCATTTCGACTTCGACCGCGGCGCGCGTAAGGTCGGATGCGGATAGATTGAAGGTGCGCCCGAGTCCGGCGACAAAGCGCGCGTCGCGCAGGGTGATGCGCCAGAAGGAAAAATCCGCCAGCTCGAACGTCACCGCGGAATCGGGGAAGCGTTCGAGCCAGGCGCGCTTCAGGCGCTCGGCCTCGCGCTCCCCGGCCGCAACCGGCGCCGCTTCGCCGCGCAGCGTCACGCGCGCAAGCGTCTGCGGATCGGCGCGGCCATCGTCCGGCTCCGCGATGGCGAGCGAGACGCGCGCGTCGCGGCTCAGGTCCTGCGTGTGCCAGGCGAGCCGGCTCAGGCGCAGCCAGAGCGACGAAAAATCGGCCGCGTGCAGATAGCTGACCAGCGACACGTTCGGCGCGCCGCCCCGCAGCGTGGCGAGCGCGGCAACGCGCTGACCGCGGATCAGGCGGGCGAGCCCCTGCACCGAATCGTCATCCATGCACGGCATTTTAGTATCGAGTATCCTCTGCCGAACGTGCGCTACGAACTCCTCGTCGGCCTGCGCTACACGCGCGCCAAGCGCCGCAATCATTTCATCAGCTTCATCTCGCTCACCTCGATGGCGGGCATCGCCCTCGGGGTGGCGGCGTTGATCGTGGTGCTCTCGGTGATGAACGGATTCCAGACCGAGCTGCGGACGCGCATTCTCGGCGTGGTCTCGCACGTGCAGCTGAGCACGGTCGAAAACCGCCTTCCAGACTGGAAAGCAGTCCTTTCGGCGGCGACGCAGCACCCGCGCGTGAAGGCGGCGGCGCCCTTCGTCAACGCGCAAGCGATGCTTGCCGCCGGGCAGGCGGTGCGCGGAGCGGTCGTGCGCGGCGTGCTCCCCGCCGACGAGAATCGCGTCGCCGAGATCGGGCGCCACATGCGCGCCGGGCGGCTCGAGGCGCTCAAGGGCGGCGAATTCGGCATCGTTCTGGGCTCTGACCTCGCGCGCGCGCTCGGGGTCTTGCCGGGCGACCGGGTGGCGCTGATCGCGCCGCAGGGGCAGGTGACGCCGGCGGGCGTGATCCCGCGCCTCAAGCAGTTCACCGTGGTGGGGATGTTCGAAGTCGGCATGTTCGAGTACGACTCGGGCCTCGCGCTGATCCACCTGGAGGACGCGCAGCGCCTGTACCAGATGGGCGACGCGGTGTCGGGCGTGCGCCTCAAGCTCGACGACCTGTTCGCCGCGCGCGCCGTGGCGCGCGAGCTGGTCGCAAAGCTCGGCGCCGGGGTGTTCGCCTCGGACTGGACGCGCAGCCACGCCAATTTCTTCCGCGCCGTGGAGATCGAGAAGCGCGTCATGTTCCTCATCCTCACGCTGATCGTCGCGGTCGCGGCGTTCAACATCGTGTCCACGCTGGTGATGCTGGTCACCGACAAGCAGGCCGACATCGCGATCCTGCGCACCCTGGGCGCCTCGCCCGCCTCGGTGATGCAGATCTTCGTGGTGCAGGGCGCGCTGATCGGCGTGATCGGAACGCTCATCGGCGTGGTGGGCGGCGTGCTGCTTGCCTTCAACGTGGACGTGGTGGTGCCGGCGATCGAGAACGCGCTCGGCTTCAAGTTCCTGTCGAAGGACGTGTATTACATCTCCGACCTGCCCTCGGAAGTGCAGGCGCGCGACGTGGCGACAATCGGACTGCTGTCGCTTGCGCTCTCGTTTCTTGCCACGCTCTACCCGAGCTGGCGCGCTGCGCGCGTCAATCCGGCCGAGGCGCTGCGCTATGAGTGAGGCGGTGCTTGCCTGCGCGGGGCTGAAGAAGACGTTCATCGGCCCCGCCCCGGTCGAAGTCCTGCTCGGCGTCGATCTCGAAGTCCGCGCCGGCGAGCGGATCGCCATCGTCGGCAAGTCGGGCTCGGGAAAATCGACCCTGCTGCATCTGCTCGGGGGGCTCGATGCGCCGAGCGCGGGGCGGGTGTTCGTGCAGGGGCGCGAGTTCAGCGCCATGGGAGAAGCCGCGCGCGGCCAGGTGCGCAACGCGACGCTCGGCTTCGTGTACCAGTTCCACCACCTGCTGCCGGAATTCACCGCCGCCGAGAACGTCGCGATGCCGCTTCTCATCCGGCGCATGGAGCGGGCGGCGGCGCTCGCGAAGGCGCGCGCCGCGCTCGAAGAAGTGGGGCTGGGACACCGGCTCGAGCACCAGCCGGGCGAACTCTCGGGCGGCGAGCGCCAGCGCTGCGCGTTTGCGCGCGCCCTCGTAACCGAGCCGGCCTGCGTGCTCGCGGACGAGCCGACCGGGAACCTCGACACGCACACCGCGGACGAGGTGTTCGACGCGATGGTGCGCCTGTCCGGCTCGCACGGCACCGCGTTCGTCATCGTGACGCACGACGCCGCGCTCGCCGATCGCGCCGAGAGGGTGCTGGAGCTGAGAGACGGCGTGCTGCGCCGGATCTGAGCGTGCCGGAGCCCCTCCCGCTCAGCCCGGTTTCCTGCCGCGCCGGCTGGCGCGCGCGCGCCACGCGAGCACGACGTAGGTGCGCCAGCCCACCTGTACCGCTGCGTAGCCGAGCGCGGCGAGGGTGACGGCAAGCGCGACCAGCCCCACGGCAAGCGGCTTTCCGAGCGCGAGCGACCAGTCGAGCAGCGCGCGCATCGAGTCGATCCAGTTGCTCCAGTCCATCTCGAACGGCTTCGCTTTCATCTCGCCGTGGTTGCCGCCCAGCAGCAGGGTTCCGTAGCCGTAGGCGAGCACGTACAGAGGCACGATGGTGAAGGGGTTGGTGTAGAAGGTCGTGAGTAGCGCCACAGGCAGGTTCCGCTTCAGCAGGATCGCGAGCAGCGCCGCAGTGAGCATCTGAAGCGGCCCCGGGACGAGGCCCGCGAACAACCCGATCGCCACGGCCCCGGCCACCGAGTCGCGGTTCAGGTGCCAGAGGTTCGGGTGGTGCAGCAGCGTCCCGAACCGCGCGAAGTGCCGGTTCGCGCGGATTTCGGCGGCGTCGGGAAGATATTTGCGGAAGTATTTTCTCGGCATGGTCGGCGCGCGCGCCACCCCAAGCGTTGCATTCTAGATGACACGGGTGATCCTGGCGTTCGCCGCGGGCGTTCTGCTGCTGCAGGTGCAGCCCGAACTGCCGTCCACCCTCTGGCTGTGGCTGTTGCCGGCGAGTCTTGCGCTTGGTGCGTGGCAGCGCAGGCTCGCATTGCCCGTCGCGCTGCTCGCCGGCTTCCTGTGGGCGGCGGGATTCGCCCATGTGCGCCTCGGCGAGCGGCTCGATCCGGCGCTCGAGGGGCGTGATCTGGATGTCGTAGGTGTGGTAGCGGGCCTGCCGGCGGTCGGCGAGCGCGGCGTGCGCTTCGAGTTCGACGTGGAGCATGCGGACGAAGCGCTCCCCCGGCGCGTGCTGCTTTCGTGGTACCGGAGCGACGTTGCGCCGGGAACCGATGCATCGGCCGCGCCGCTCGAAGAAACGCTTCACCCGGGCGAGCGCTGGCGCTTCACGGTGCGGCTGCGCCGGCCGCGCGGGCATCTGAACCCGCACGGATTCGATTACGAGGCGTGGCTGATGGAGCGCGCCATCGGCGCGACCGGCTACGTGCGGTCGCGCGCGACCCCGATGCGGCTCGGCACGCGCAATTCGTTCCCGGATCGCGTCGAGCAGGCGCGCGAGCAGGTGCGCGACCGGTTCCGGCGCGTGCTCGGCGAGACGCCCGCCGCGGGGATACTCGGCGCGCTCGCCGTGGGCGACCAGCGCTCCATATCGGCCGAGGAGTGGCGGCTCTTCAATCGCACCGGCGTCACGCACCTGATGAGCATCTCCGGACTTCACGTCACGCTGGTGTCCGGACTGTTCGCGTTCCTGGCTGCCTTCGGATGGCGCCGGATACCCATGCTTGCGCTCGCGCTCCCGGCGCGCAAGGCGGCGGCGCTCACCGCCATCGCGGCCGCGCTCGGCTACACCATGATCGCCGGCTTTGCGGTGCCTGCCCAGCGTACGTTCTGGATGGTCACCGTGGTCGCGCTTGCGCTCTGGGCGGGGCGGATTTCCGCGCCCGCACGGACGCTTGCGCTCGCGCTTGGCGTGGTGCTGGCGTTCGATCCGTGGGCGGTGCTCGGGGCCGGTACGTGGCTGTCGTTTGGCGCGGTGGCGCTCATCTTCTATGTCGCCGCCCCGCCCCGGCAGGCCGGTGAAAGGTGGCGTTGGCTGAAACAAGCGCTCAGAACCCAGTGGGCGATCACCGTGGGCCTCGCGCCGGCGGCGCTGTTCCTGTTCGCGCAGATCTCGGTGATCGGCCCGCTCGCGAACGCGGTATCGATTCCGCTGGTGTCGCTCGCGATTACGCCGCTCGCGCTGGCGGCGGCCGTGCTCCCGTTCGATGTGCTTGCGGAGGGGGCGGCGCGGCTGGTCGAGCTGCTCCTGCAGTACCTCGAGTGGTGCGCGGCGCTGCCGGGGGCGCTCTGGCAACAGCACGCGCCGCCACTGTGGAGCGTGGTGCTTGCGCTGGCAGGGGTACTCTGGATGCTCGCGCCGCGCGGGGTGCCCTGGCGCGCGGCCGGGCTCGCGCTCGCGCTTCCGGCGTTTGCGCTTCCCGCGCCCAACCCGGCGCCCGGAGAGGCGTGGATCGCGACGCTCGACGTCGGGCAGGGGCTTGCGGTGGTCGTGCGCACCGCGACCCGGACGCTGCTCTACGACTCCGGACCCCAGCTCGGCGCGCAGGCCGACAGCGGCGAGCGGATCGTCGCGCCCTACCTGCGGGCAACCGGAGTGGCGCGGATCGACCGCATGATCGTGAGCCACAACGATGTCGATCACGCCGGCGGTGCGGTTTCGGTGATCGAGAATTTCGAGGTGGATGAGCTCCTTGCTTCCCTGCCGGCCGCGCATCCGCTGCGCGCGATGGTGCCGGCATCGCGCGCATGCCGCAGCGGGACCGAATGGGAATGGGACGGCGTGCGCTTCGCGCTGCTGCATCCGGCCGAAACGGATGCGCCGGCGCGCAAGGCGAACGATCTGAGCTGCGTGCTGCGCGTCTCGACGGGAAGCCACGCCATGCTCCTCACGGCCGACATCGAGCGCGCGTCCGAGGCGCTGCTCGTCCAGCGCAGCGCTCAGGCGCTCCCGGCCGACGTGCTGCTGGTGCCGCACCACGGCAGCCGGACCTCGTCGAGCGCCGAGTTCCTCGCGGCGGTGCGGCCTTCGCTTGCCGTCATTCCGGCCGGCTACCGCAATCGTTTCGGCCACCCCAGCCCCGAAGTGCTCGCGCGCTACGCGGCGCTCGAGGCGCGGGTCCTGCGCACCGACCGGGAAGGCGCCGTCAGCGTGCGCCTGACCCCCGCGGGCGTGCGCGCCGAAGCCGAACGCGAGCGCCGCAGGCGCTACTGGCACGCGGGCATATAATGAAATTGCGGGGTCCCCCGCATGCACGCTCAAGGAGGAAGACCATGGCAACGAAAGGCAGTGGCGTTTACCGGGTTACCGACGTCATCGGCACGAGCAGCACCTCTTGGGAGGACGCAGCCCGCAACGCGGTCAAGACCGCCGCCAAGTCGCTGCGCGACCTGCGCATTGCCGAGGTGACCAAGCTCGACGTCAAGGTCGAGGGCGGCAAGATCACGCAGTTCAGGACCCGGCTGTCTCTCTCGTTCAAGTACGGCTCCTGAGGCGTGCCGCAATGCCGGCAGCGGACGGTGCGATGCGCCTCGCCTGCGGGGCTGCATCGCATCGCCTACCTGGAGTGGGGCGATCCCGGTAATCCGCTGGCGCTGATCTGCGTGCATGCGCTTACGCGCTGCGCGCGCGATTTCGAGCCCCTCGCGCTGGCGCTGTGCGACCGCTACCGGGTCGTGTGCCCTGATGTGGCTGGACGTGGCGATTCGGAATGGCTTGCCGACCCGGCTCACTATGCCATTCCGCAGTACGTCGCGGACATGGTGACCCTGATCGCACGGCTCGACGTCGAGCGCGTGCACTGGGTCGGGACTTCGATGGGCGCGCTCATCGGGATGGTGCTCGCGGCCCACAAGGACACTCCGGTCGAGCGCCTGGTCATGAACGACGCCGGGCCGGTGGTGAGCAGGGCCGCGCTCGAGCGCATCGCCGCCTATCTGGGGACGGCGCCCACGTTTCCCACCTTCGAAGCCGCCGAGCAGTTCGTGCGCGCGGTGAGCGCACCGTTCGGGGCGCACACCGATGCCGAGTGGCGGTTCCTCACCGCGAACGTGCTGCGGCAAAACGGCGACCGCGGCTATCGCCTGCACTACGACCCGCGCATTGCCGAGCCTTATCGCAACACGATTCCCGAACGCGACCTCGAGCTGTGGCCGTTCTACGATGCGGTCGCCTGCCCCACGCTCGTGCTGCGCGGCGAGCATTCGGACCTGCTGTTAGGTGAGACGGTTGCGCAGATGCGCGAGCGCGGCCCGCGCGCCAAGGCGGTCGAAATCCCCGGCGTCGGCCACGCGCCTACTTTGTTGCACGACGACCAGATTGCGGTGGTGCACGAGTTTCTCCTGGCGGGCTGAAGCGGCGGGCTGCCTCGTACCATCCTTTTGAGCGGTTCACGACGCGCACCACGAGCAGCATCACCGGCACTTCGATCAGCACTCCCACCACGGTCGCGAGCGCGGCGCCCGACTCGAAGCCGAACAGGCTGATTGCCGCGGCCACCGCAAGCTCGAAAAAGTTCGACGCTCCGATGAGCGCGGACGGACAGGCGACGTTGTGTCTTTCGCCGAGCACGCGGTTGCCAAGGTAGGCGAGCGTGGCATTGAAAAAGACCTGGATGAGGATCGGCACCGCCAGCATGGCGATCACCAGGGGTTGCTTCCGGATTGCCTCACCCTGAAAGGCGAACAGCAGCACCAGCGTGGCGAGCAGCGCAAACACCGACCAGGGCTGCATCCGGTGCAGCAGCCGGTCGAGCGCTGCAGGCCCGCCCTGCGCGAGCACGCGGCGCCGCAGCCACTGCGCTCCGATCACCGGCACCACGATGTAGAGCACGACCGACGTGAACAGGGTGTCCCAGGGCACGGTGATCGCGGAGATCCCGAGCAGCAGGCCAACGATCGGCGCGAAGGCGAATATCATGATGGTGTCGTTGAGCGCCACCTGCGTCAGCGTAAAGAGCGGATCGCCGTTCGTCAGCCGGCTCCACACGAAGACCATCGCCGTGCACGGCGCGGCCGCAAGCAGGATCAGTCCGGCGATGTAGCTGTCGATCTGCTCCGGCGGAAGAAAAGGCGCGAACAGCTGCCGGATGAATAGCCAGCCGAGCAGCGCCATGGAGAACGGTTTCACCAGCCAGTTGACCGCGAGCGTGACGCCGATGCCGCGCACGTGCTCGCGGATGCGGTGCAGCGCCCCGAAATCCACCCGCACCAGCATCGGTACGATCATCACCCAGATGAGGAGCCCCACCGGAATGTTGACCCGCGCCAGTTCCAGGCGGCCGAGCCCCTGCACCAGGCCGGGCAGCAGCTGACCGAGACCGATTCCGGCGACGATGCACAGCGCGACCCAGAGCGTGAGCCAGCGCTCGAAGATGCTGAGCGGATGCGTCACGGTGGACCGCTCCCGGTTGCAGAACTGCCGATTTCCGCCAGCCGGCGCCGGAGCGCCGATCGTTCGAGCTTGTCGATCGGCAGCGCGAGCAGGAGATTGATGCGGGCCGACAGCACGGCAAACGCGCGCTGGAAGGCGGCGCGTTTCTGTTCTTCGGTTGCGACGAGCCCGGCCGGGTCTTCAACGCCCCAGTGGGCGGTGATGGGTTGTCCGGGCCAGACCGGACACATTTCGCCTGCGGCGCTGTCGCAGACCGTGAAGATCAGGTCCACCCGCGGCGCTTCCGGTCGAGCGAATTCGTCCCAGCTCTTGGAGCGCAGGCCGTCCACCGGGATGCGGTGCTCGCGCAACAGCTCGAGCGCGAACGGATTGACCGCGCCAGCCGGATGGCTGCCCGCGCTGTAGGCGGTGAAACGGCCGCCGCTCGTCGCGTTGAGGTAGGCCTCGGCGAGGATCGAGCGCGCCGAGTTGCCGGTGCAGAGGAACAGGACGTTGAGGGGGCGCACGAAGAGCGGAAAAACGCGCGAATGTTGCCGTTCTCGTGCCTCAGCCTCGGCGCGGTGCGCCGCGCCGGGGTGGCGCGGCCTCGGGCCTGCGCGGTGCCGGCTTGCACAGCGGCACGGCGCAGGCGCTGCCGCTCCCTTCGCAGCAGTTCTGGGTGAGGAAGAGCAGCAGTGCGTTCATGCGCTCGAAATCGGCCGAGTAGTAGATGAAGCGGTTTTCCTGGCGCGCTTCGACCAGGCCCGCGTGCGTCAGCTCCTTGAGATGAAAGGACAGCGTTGCCGGGGCGACCGCGAGCGCCGTGCCGATGCGGCCCGCGGCAAGGCCGGCGGGGCCCGCCTTCACGAGCAGCCGGTACACGTCGAGCCGCGTGCCCTGCGCGAGTGCGCCCAACGCCCGGACTGCCTGAACCGGTTTCATGGTTCCAGTTTCTCGAAATATTGACGCCTGTCAATAGCGGGCGGGTCTCACGATTCGATACTTTTCGAACTATTGATACGGCGCGCCTTGATCCGAGTCAAGGGGGACGTTTTCCGCTCGTGCATATTGGGCGCTGCTGCTCTATTGTTCAAATCCGGCCGTGCGCAAAGGATGCACTGAACGAGTACGCGGACCCGCGCCGGACACCGTTTCAACGGGTGCGCGAGCGTTCGGGCCGACCGCCGATGCCGGCTCCGCACGGCGCCCGGCACGAATTTTCGATTCGGATCGCGGTGAAGGAGACCTCTAAATGAAACTGACGAGACGGGAATTCATCCAGGCCTCGGCTGCAACGGCCGGATTGCTGGTCGCCGGCTGTGCGACGCAACCGGCGACCCCGGTCACGAGCGCGATGGCGCTGCGCAAGGCCAAGCCCGCGGGCCCTGCCAAGGGCGAGTGGGTGGCGACCGCATGCCAGGGCTGCACCCAATGGTGCGCGATCCAGATCTTCGTGCAGGACGGGCGCGCGGTGAGAGTGCGCGGCAACCCGCTGAGCAAGACCAACCACGGCTACGTCTGCCCCAGGGGCCACCTGATTCCGCTGCAGACTTACGACCCGGACCGGATCAAGGTGCCGATGAAGCGCACCAACTCCGCGAAGGGGCGCGGCGTCGACCCGAAGTTCGTGCCGATCACCTGGGACGAGGCGCTCGACCTCGTCGCCGACAAGATGATGGAGCTGCGCAGGGCGAAGGAAACCCACAAGCTCGTCTACATTCGCGGCCGCTATTCGCCGACCTCGACCGATCTGCTGTACGGCACGCTGCCGAAGATTTTCGGCACCGGCAACTATTTCTCGCATTCCGCGATCTGCGCCGAGGCCGAAAAGATGGGGCCGGGCCTGACGCAGGGTTACTTCGGCTATCGCGACTACGACCTCGCCAATACCCAATGCCTCGTCGCCTGGGGAACCGATCCGCTCGCCTCCAACCGGATGGTCCCCAACACCATCCACCGGTTCGGCGACATCCTTGCCCGCGGCATGGTCATCGCGGTGGACCCGCGACTTTCCAATTCAGCGGCCAAGGCTCACGAATGGCTCCCTGTCAAGCCGGGCACCGACGGCGCGCTGGCCGGTGCCATCGCTCACGTGATGCTCACCGAAGGGCTGTGGAACCGGGAGTTCGTCGGCGAATTCAAGGACGGCAAGAACCTGTTCGTCGCCGGCAAAGTGGTCGACGAGGCAGCCTTCGCCGAGAAGGAGACGCACGGCCTGGTGAAGTGGTGGAATCTCGAACTGAAGGACCGCACGCCAGCCTGGGCGGAGAAAGAGACACTGATTCCCGCCGCGCAGATCATTCGCGCCGCGCGCGCGATTGGCAAGGCTGCGCCGAAAGTCGCGGTCTGGATGGGCCCGGGCGTTGCGATGAACCCGCGCGGCACCTACGCGGCGATGGCGGTGCACGCGCTCAACGGTCTGGCCGGCTCGATCGACGTAGAGGGCGGCACGCTACAAAGCTCCAGCGTCCCGATCGGCAAGTTCCCGAGCGCGGATGCCTATGTGGACGACCTCGCCAAGGCAGCGAGCAAGGGCAAGAAGCTCGACGGCCGCGGCGAAAAGGACATGCCGGCGATGATGAACGCGCGGCCCGGCAGCGGGGTCGTGACCAACAACGTCGCCAACGGCATGCTGAAGGATCCCGGTGCGTGCAAGGTGCTGATCTCGTCGTGGACCAACTTCAATTTCTCCTGCACCGACCCGTCGCGCTGGGACAAGGCACTCGCCAGGGTGCCGTTCTTCGTCCACATGGTGACCAATGCCTCGGAGATGACGCAGTTCGCCGACGTCGTGCTCCCCTCGACGTTCAACTCCAGCGAGGGGATGTCGATCGTCACCAACATGGGCAATCTGCACGGCTACGCCACCATCCAGCAGCCGGCGGCGAAGCGCCTCTGGGACGTGAAGCAGGAGGAGACCGAAGCGATGTGGCTGCTCGCGCAGAAGCTGAAGGCGAAGGGCTTCCCGAACCTGTTCGACTACTACTCGAAGGAGTTCAAGGATCCGGAGACGGGCAAGACCCCGAGCAACGAACGCGAGTTCACCGAAATCGCGGCCAAGATCTCGAGCGCCCCGATGTGGATGCCCAAGGAGCCGCTCAAGGGCGACAAGCTCGAGGGATGGGCCGATTTCCGCAGGAAAGGCATCTACGTCGGCCAGAAGTACAGCTTGAAAAAGGGCTGGGGCGGCAAGTTCAACAGCGCGACCAGGAAATTCGAGTTCTACAGCGAGACGCTGAAAAAAGGCCTTCTCGAGCACGCCAAGAAGTACAGCACGACGGCCGACGACATCCTCGCGGTATCGGGCTATGTAGCGCGCGGCGAACTCGCGTTCGTGCCGCACTACGAACCGCCCAAGCGTCATGGCAGCCTCGCGGAGTATCCGTTCACTTTCATCGACTACAAGTCGCGCCTCAACCGCGAAGGGCGCTCGCAGAACCTCGCCTGGTAC
>Ga0137796_10000707_pt1 | contig 20249 bp, 23 predicted proteins | sample OV2TP3_FD_97704 | JGI IMG/M metagenome (GOLD analysis project Ga0137796, IMG submission 97704) | reverse complement strand
GAGCTGGACAAGGCCACGCAGGCCCAGTTGGCGCGCGGGGTCCGCATGGTGGAGCTGCTCAAACAGGGGCAGTACGCTCCGATGCCGGTGGAAAACCAGGTGATCAGCATCTTCGCCGGGACCAACGGGTACCTGGACGACGTGCCGGTGAACAAGGTCCGCCAGTTCGAGGACGACCTCCTGGACCACGTCAAACGCGAGCAATCCAAAATCCAGCGCGACATCGTCTCCAAAGGGAAATTGGACGACGAGCTCACGAAGGACCTCAAGAACATGCTCGCGGCGTTCAAGGGCAAACTGGGGTATCTGACGAAAGCGTAAGCATGCCGAGTCTACAGGGCCTGCGCCGCAAGATCGGCTCCATCAAGAACACACAGAAGATCACCAAGGCCATGAAAATGGTGGCCGCGGCGAAGCTCAAGCGCGCGCAGGAGCGCATCCTGGCCGCGCGGCCCTATGCGAAGAAGATGGCAGTGGTTTTGGGGAGCCTGGCCAGCCGCGTGAACCGCCAGGCCCATCCGCTGTTGCGCAAGCCCTCCGGCACGCGCATCGAGCTGCTGGTCGTCACCTCCGACCGAGGGCTGTGCGGGGCCTTCAACACCAACATCCTCAGAAAGGCGGTCGAATTCCTGCGCGAGAAGCAAGAGGCGGGCGCCACCGTCACCGTCAGCATCGTGGGCCGCAAGGGGCGGGATTTCTTTCGCCGCCGCCCTTGGAACAGGCGCCAGGAGTGGGTCGGAGTTTTCGACCGGCTCTCCTACGAACATGCGCTGGACATCGGCGGGGACATCGTCCAACAGTTTACAAGCGGGACGTTCGACGAGCTATACATCGTGTACAACGAGTTCAAGTCCGTCATCCAGCAGCGGGTCGTCGTCGAAAAGCTGCTGCCCATCGAGTCGCTCGACCAGGAGGCGGGCGCGCTGGGAGGCGGTTACCTCTTCGAGCCGAACGAGGAGGAACTGTTAAAAGTCTTGCTCCCCAAGCACATCGAGGTCCAGGCGTTCCACGCCCTGATGGAGTCGTCGGCGGCTGAGCTTGGCGCGCGGATGGCGGCAATGGACGGCGCGACGCGGAACGCGGGCGAGCTGATAAAGAAGTTGACGCTGTACTACAACAAAACCCGCCAGGCGGCCATCACCAAGGAATTGATGGACATCGTCGGCGGGGCCGAGGCGTTGCGCTAATACTGAGATAACCACAACCAAGGCGTGAGGGTGATACCGTGAGCAAGGGAAGAGTCGTCCAGGTGATTGGGCCGGTGGTGGATGTGGAGTTCAGCAAAGGGGAGTTGCCGAAGATCTACAACGCGATGCGGGTCGAGGCGCCGGAGGATAAGAAGAGCGGCCGCCCGGAGATCCGCCTGACGCTGGAGGTGGCCCAGCACCTCGGCGAGAACCGCGTGCGCGCGGTGGCCATGTCGGGCACCGACGGGCTGGTCCGCGGCATGGAAGCCGTGGACACCGGGGCGCCCATCTCGATGCCGGTCGGCCGCGAGACGCTCGGCCGCCTGATCAACGTGCTGGGCGAGCCGGTGGACGGGAAAGGCCCGGTGCCGGCCAAGAAGACGCTCCCCATCCATCGCCCCGCGCCCGCCTTGGAGGATCAGGAGACCAAGACCGAGGTGCTGGAGACCGGCATCAAAGTGGTGGACCTCCTGGAGCCGTACTCCAAAGGTGGTAAGGTCGGACTTTTCGGCGGGGCCGGCGTGGGCAAGACCGTCGTCATCATGGAGCTGATCCACAACATCGCGACCCACCACGGCGGGTTTTCGGTCTTCGCCGGCGTGGGCGAGCGGACCCGCGAGGGCAACGACCTGTACCTGGAGATGAGCGAGTCCGGGGTCATTGATAAGGCCACGCTCGTGTACGGGCAGATGAACGAGCCGCCGGGCGCGCGCCTGCGCGTCGCGCTGTCGGGCTTGACCGTCGCCGAGTACTTCCGCGACCAGGAAGGGCAGGACGTGCTCCTCTTCATTGATAACATCTTCCGGTTCACGCAGGCCGGCTCCGAGGTATCGGCCTTGCTGGGCCGGATGCCTTCAGCCGTGGGCTATCAGCCGACCCTGGGTACGGAGATGGGCGACCTCCAGGAACGCATCACGTCCACGAAGAAGGGCTCGATCACGTCGGTCCAGGCCATCTACGTGCCGGCTGACGACCTCACCGACCCCGCGCCGGCCACCGCCTTTGCACACCTGGACGCGACCACCGTCTTGTCGCGCCAGTTGGCCGAGCTGGGCATCTATCCGGCGGTGGACCCGCTGGACTCCACGTCGCGCGTCCTGGACCCTCAGGTCGTGGGTGAGGAGCATTACAACGTGGCCCGCGGCGTCCAGTCCATCCTCCAGCGGTACAAGGACCTCCAGGACATCATCGCGATCCTGGGCATGGACGAGTTGTCGGAGGACGACAAGCTGACGGTGACCCGCGCGCGCAAGATACAGAAGTTCCTGTCCCAGCCGTTCAACGTGGCCGAGGCCTTCACCGGCACCAAGGGTAAGTACGTGAAGCTGGCCGACTCGGTGCGGAGTTTCAAGGAGGTCATCGAGGGCAAGCACGACGAGCTGCCAGAGCAGGCCTTCTATATGTTAGGCGGAATCGAAGAGGTGCTCGAAAAGGCCGAGCGTCTGAAAAAGGGATAATGGCGAAGATCCTGCTCGAAATCGTCACTCCCGACAAGCTCCTTCTCAGCCAGGAGGTGGACGAAGTCACCTGCCCCGGTTCTGAAGGGGAATTCGGCGTTCTGCCGGGGCACTGCCAGTTCCTTTCCTCCCTGCGCGTCGGCGAGCTCCAATACCGCATCGGGGATGAGACCAGCTACATGACGATCATGTGGGGATTCGTGGACGTCACACCGAAGCGCGTCACGGTGCTGGCGGAAGTCGCCGAGAAGGCCGAGGACATTGACGTCGAGCGCGCCCAGGCCAAGGTCATGGAAGCCGAGGCTAAGGTGGCGGCCGGCGGCTCGCGCGAGGAAGTGCAGGCCGCCCTCACCAGTCTGGAAAAGGCCCGCCTGCGCAAGAAAGTCGCCGAGCGCACCAAGAGCCGGGCGCACTAGCCCAGCCCTTGCGATTGCGATTACCCTCGCTTTTGTTTGAAGTCTCCTCGTGATTGATCGTCTCCGCGCATTGGTTCGTGCGGGTCGTTATCGGCTCACCCTCCACGCGGAAGGCGAAAGGGATGCGGACCAGATCACCATCAGTGAGATCGAAACTGCGCTATTGGGTCCGGAAACGGTCGTCATTGAAGATTACCCAGACGATCCCCGCGGGCACTCCGTGCTTGTGTTGGGATTCACAGAGGACGAGCAGCCGCTCCACATGGTCTGCTCAATCCATGAGAATCATGCTATCCTGATAACGGTTTACCGTCCGGACCCGCAACGGTGGGTTGACTGGCGCGAGAGGAAGGAGTAGCTGCAATGAAGAGCTGTCCGTTCTGCAAGGCCACCATCAGACGCAAGCGAATTGAACACGTGCACCGATGGGGCGAGCACCTGTACCTGTTTAAGAATGTCCGTGCCGAGGTGTGCAGTCAGTGCGGGGAGACCTTTCTTGGACCGGAGGCGCTCCGTCTGATGGACGAATACACGTCCAAGGGAAAAGTAGGCAAGACCCGAATCAGCGTCCCCGTCATCAGCTTGCCGGATAAGGTCGGGGCGTAAGTCTCAGGTCTCTTCTTTTCGCTTTGTTCCGCACCCGCCATCCTGTTGGTAATAGCCGCTAATGTCTCTTGATGAAATCTTCAGCTTAATGCCCGAGGACCCAGAAACATCTCGGAAAAGAGAACAACTGCAGGAGGAGCTGGACCGTCTTAAAGAGAAAATACATAATGCCCCTCCCGAAGTGACCGACGCTGAGATCTTAAGAGGCATACGAAAGCAATTCGACCTATCTGCGTCCAGTGACTTTCTGGAAGAGGCATCCTGGTTGATGGATGCCCTATCGTTCACCCGCACTAGAATCCCAACGGAACAAATACCCAATGCCTGGGATGCCTTCCAGAGACGTACTGGTGATATCCGCCCGTTCTCTCTCGACGAGTACCCTATCCTGGAGGCGATGGCGCAGTGGTACTTCGAGCATCGTGAAGACGGAGGATTCGATGAAAGGGAGATGGTCGCCCATTCCCTGGCTGTTTACGAATATCTCCTCTTACTGCTGGGAGGCCTTGAAGGGACGCCAGAGTATGAAGGCCTTTTAAGCGGGATCGGACCGACGGTCGTGTATCTTTACTGCGGAATCGGACAGCTTGAGCGCGCGAAATTTTATGCCCAACTCCTCGAGAGGGAATATAAAGCCGGCCGACTTCCTGAAGAGGACTACCTTCAAGTGATGAAGTTTTACGAAGAGATCGTCATCCGGGAACACGGGGGTTCCCTTGCCGCCGTTAAGGAGGATCTCCACAAGATCAATAGGCTTTGCTGGGATACGATCGCTGATCGAGACCGCCGGATTGATCGCTTGACTGAGGAAAATGGCCGCCTCATAGAAAGGGTTGCACGTGCTACCAGCCCTGTTGTTCTCGGAGAAGCGCAGGAAAGACTTCGGGCGAGCTATGGCTAAGCATGGAACTGCTTGCAGGAAGACACGCGACGGTTGCTAGCTCTCGGAGAAATGTTTGCCCAAGAACCTTTTTCGATTCACTGGCCGGGTGGCGTCCCGACCTGCACCTACCTTGCACTCAAGGCGGAACTTCTCTTCCGCCTGCAACGGCCCACCGGAAGTTTAGGACCTCTTGTGTTGAACAAAGCAGGGAACGATCCGATAAAGCTCCTACTCATGTTCCATAAACGCCGACCTGAATTGTTGGAAGATCGCCAGGACATACGAAAGGCCTTACGCAATGCCTTTTGTACCGACCATGCCTTAACCAGGCACAATACTGACATGCTGGGACTTCTCAAAAAGCACAGAGACCAAGCCCAGCATCCGGAAGAGCGGGCAGTCTATGGTCAAGACGACCTCCGGCAATTCCTTGCTGAAGTTTGGCGAAGCGGTTGGCTTGTACAGTTCCTGAGCATCGGCCAGAAAAGATCATAGAAGCAGTTGCTCACCAACAAGGGCCTGTCAAACAGCTGGCACAACCCAATATGAGTATGGTTGGCCCCTCACCTTTATCCTCTCCCTCAAGGGGCGAGGAAAAACGAATTAGACAGGAATCGAGCAGGCAGCCTGCGGCTGAACCGTAATTGCCGTTAGCGCGGCGGACAGCTTCGCGTAGCGCTCGTCCGCCCAGGCGTTGAAGGCCTCCGGGTGCGGGAACACGAGGTCCCATGTGCGGACCGAGTCCAGCAGGAGAAGCTGCTGCGGGCCGTCGTTCGCAGGGGAATAGACCGCCAGCACGGCGCTCGGGCCGATCAGGCTGGCGTCGGTAAAGATGCGCGCCGCGGCCCCGGCCGGGACGTTCGCGTCGCGGGCGGCCGCTTCCACGATCGGGCCGTAGATCCGCTGCAGGAGCTGGGCGATCGCCTCGTAGGGGACTTTGGCTTCATACAGGCGCGTGTTCGGGGATTCTCCGAAGAGGTTCTCCGTCAGGTACTCGACGGCATCGCAGGCGGGGAGTGCGTTGGTGTTCACCAGCGAGTCCGTCAGATACGAAATCCAATTACGGGCATAGCGCGTCGTCATAGGTCCTCCATTGTTCGACAGGCGCGCACGGGGCATACTGATGGTCCCGACGGCGCCGCGTTGTTCTACGGAGTCAACTGACCGGTGTTACAGGCCTGGCAGGAAAACCCTGAGGACTATCCGGTGCAAGCGAGCCAGACTATACGGGATTGGCGGCCGAGAGTCAAACACTGATCTTGGACCTCCCCCACCTTCATCCTCCCCCCTCAAGGGGGACGAATATCATGGGGGTTAGGCGGAGTGGCCGTTGCCGTTGAAGGATTTCTCGTTGACGCACTTGACGAGGTGCCAGAAGCGGAGGGGGTTGACCTTTTGCTTGTGGATCACGGTGAGGTGGGTGCCGTCAAGGACGGTGGCCAGGGAGAGGTCGGTCCGCCAACCCAGTTGCTTGCAGAAAGGGGAGATCACTTTCTCAATCGCCGCGATCAGTCGGTTGCCGTTGCTGAAGTGATTAATGAGGATGATGCGCCCGCCGGGCTTGCAGACCCGGATCATCTCCAGCATGACCTTCCGGTAGTCGGGAACCGCCGTCACGACATAGGCAGCCATCACGGCGTCGAAGCTGTCATCCGGAAACTCCATCGCGCTCGCATCCATCCGGCTGAGGCTGACGTGCTTCAGTCCGAGTTCCCGGACCCGTTCCCTGGCCTTGGCCAGCATCCCGTCCGACAGGTCGATCCCGACGATCTCACAGGATGGCGGGTAGAACGGGAGAGCCAGGCCGGTGCCGATGCCGACCTCCAGGACGCGTTCGCCGGGTGACGGGTTCAGGATGCGGACCGCATGGTCCCGCCCATCGTGGAAGATCTTGCCGAAGATGTGATCGTAGACCTTCGCATAACTCGAATAGACCCGCTCGATTCTAGCCGCGTCCATAGCGCCTCATCGCAATCCTCCCGGTCTTCTTGACTCGGGCTCTGGTTTACGGGGCCGACGCTTCCGTGTGGCAGGGACTCGCGGCTCAAAGAAACGAAGCGGCCCTCAATCTAGCCAAACACGGTAAACTTGTCAAGGAGTCTTCTGTAGGCTAAGCGATAGAAATTAAGACAGTTGAGTCATGCCGTCGGGAGGATTCGTCAGCCAAGGTGGTCGGCATCGTACCCCAAGTAGCGCAGGTGCTTGGCGAACTCGGGAAAGCCGTGCACGGTGTATACCTTCGTCGGACGGGCCTGGTGGACGAGCGAGACGAGCTCCTGGAAGTCGGCATGATCCGAAAGCGGAATGGCCTCGTCCACCCGATAGCGGAACCGGCAGCTCCGGTCCATAGCCCACCCGGTCAGGATGGCCGTGCGACAGGGTCCCAGATCCTCCACGGCCTGGGAGCGTGTCATGTGCGGAGGTAGGAGGACAACCTTCCCGCGTACCTTTTCCCCGGTCGGCCCGGAGTCCAGAAGCTCGTAGCGGCCGAACCGCACGCCGAACTCCTCATAGATCTTGGCCAGCCGATAGATCGGTTCGGGAACGACACACACATACCCGCGATCGCCGAGGAGCTTCATCGCTTCCTGGCCTTTACCCAGCGCATAGGCCAGCAGCACCGGGGTTCGTCCCTCGTCCCAGGCCGCTTCGATGAACCGGCAGATCTGCCGGGCCACCTCGGCGGGCTCCGGGAAGACATAGTGGGGACGACCAAACGTACTCTCCATGACGAGGACATCGCACCGTTCCACGGCGATCGGTTCAGCCGTGAGGCTCTCCCGGAGTCGGCAGTCCCCCGTGTACACGATACGCCGCCCGTCGTGTTCGATCAGGATTTGGGCGGACCCGAGGATGTGCCCGGCCGGCAGCAGTCGACAGGTGGCGCCTCCCACTTTGAACGGCGCGTGATACGCATGTGTCTCAGCTACCGTGCGACCGAGCCGGTGCTCGTAGATGCGGGCGGTTTGGGGGGAAGCGATGATCCGGCGGTGGCGGATGGCGTGGTCGCTGTGGGCGTGCGAAACGAAAGACCGGTCGCGGGAGCGTGTGGCGTCCAGCCAGAGAGCCGTGCCCTTCACTCGCAATCCGCCGTCGTGCTCGATCACGGGGTGAGTTGTACGCTTCTCCGATGGCTAGCGCAAGGGGTTTGTGTTAGCATCCGCGTCTATGCACGGGGCATTCCTCCTCGGATCGGTGCTCGTTGTGGGTTTGATCGTGGCGGACTGGGTGGCCTTCACCCGTAACGAACCGAAGGCTGTCCGGTATGGAGTCATCGTGGGTCAGCACCATGAATCGTTGCTGGTTCGACGCGCGCAATTCAACGTGGGCGGTATCCTGGCCCTCCCGCGCGGGGCGGCGCGGCTCTGTCCGGAGCAACAGGCCGTCATGTTGCTGCCGGACAAGAGGCTGCTCGGATTGGCATTCCGAACAGCGTGGCCCATAAATGGGGCGGTCCATTACGCTGCGCTGGAGGAGCAGGCGCCGGCGATGCTCATCAAGCGGATGCCCTGGTCTTCGGTCCTTTTGACGGTCCTCTGGTTCCTCACGGTCGCGGTCGGTATGCTGGTCTATCTGGTCGCCTATGCCCTTGCCGGGGGATTTTTCTCCGCGGGCGGCGCGTTTCTCGCCGTCGCGCTGAGCGGGCTGGGCCTGCTCGTCTTGCTTTTCGGGATGGTGGTTGTGGTCGCCGCGTATCGGCTGGAGAACAAGCGATTGATGGCACTGTATGAGGAATTCCGTGATGCGCTACACGCGAGAGAGACGAGTCGTTGACGTTGTACGGGTGGTGAGATGAAAAAGATCAGTGGACTCCTAGCGGTCCTCGCCGGAACGGCGTTCGTATTCGTGTTTGCCGAGAATGACCTGTACGGCAAGCCGCCTGAAACACTCACCGGCAAGGACGGTGCCCCGATGGTGCTGGTGCCGGCGGGGTCATTCACGATGGGCAGCGAGGCTGGCGGGGATGACGAGAAGCCGCTCCATAGTATTTTTCTCGACGCCTTCCACATGGATCGGCACGAAGTGACGACGATGCAGTATGCGCGCTTTCTGGAGGCGACCGGACGCAAACCGCCAGACAAGTGGGACGGCATCCGGCTACCCCAAGTGGGGGACCGGCCCGTGGTCGGGGTGGACTGGTATGATGCGGACGCATACTGCCGCTTGTACGGGAAGCGGTTGCCAACAGAGGCCGAGTGGGAGAAAGCGGACCGGGGAACGGATACCCGTCCCTACCCCTGGGGCGAGGAGCGTCCCACTGCGGCCCTGGCCCTCTACGATAAGAGTTGTATCTTCTGCAACGTATACGAAGATGTGCTGAAGCCGGTCGGCAGTTATGAAAACGGCAAGAGTCCGTATGGGATTTACGACATGGCTGGCAGCGTTCAAGAATGGACCGCGGACTGGTACGACGAGCACTATTACAAGAGGAGTCCGGAGCGAAACCCAACAGGACCCTCTCAGGGCCGTGAAAAGGTCGTACGGGGCGGGTCGTGGCTCTCCCGTCCCATGCTCCTACGCACAGGGTTGCGGAATTGGGAGAACCCCACCGATCGGCTGGACTACGTAGGGTTCAGGTGTGCTCTGGACACGCCGAAATAATGGCGTCAATCCGCTCTATCCTCTACGGCGGTCTGAAGGCCTCCGCGAAGGGTTTGCAGTCCGGGGCAAGAAGCTCAGGGCGGTCGGCCAACACTTTCATAATGATGCCCCGGCTCTTTTTCGCAAGGCCGGATTCGAGAAAGACCTGAGTGAAGAGTGCGTCGAGAGCGGTCGGATCAGCAGCGATGGCGCGCAGGACCGGCTTCTGGAAGTTGCCCAACGCATCGTGGATTGCCTGGACCGCCTTTTCCACGCTATGGTATGGTGGCGTGATCTGCAGAGACCGGTAGAAAAGTCCGATGCGGCGTCGGAAGTCGGCCTCCAGCCGGCTGCGAATCTCGGCAGTGGTTGTGGAAGACGTGGAGTCCATGTTGCAGCATTTTAGCAGAATGGGAATGAAGGTAGGGCAGGTGAAGTTGAACCGGACGCCGTGATCTGTTAGGTAAGGCCGCCGTGTGGACCCGCCGCAGATTCCTTCAAACCTCGCTGGCCCTCGGGCTTGGCACCATGTGGCCGGCCGCCGGCGGATGTTCCCATCAGCCTTCCCTTCAGGCGATCCACGACGCACTCGACTCACTTCGTAACCAGCGGGTCACGCTGCCGCCCCTCGCCGGCCACCGCGAGTTCCGCGGCGTCGTGCATGCCCATACCGGTTTGTCTCACGACAGCACCGGGACCGTTGAAGAACTCCTGTCCGCCGCCCGCTCCGCGAAACTGGACTTTCTGGTCACCACGGATCACTACACGCCGCGGATCTTTACCGAAGGCCTCCAGGGCTCTCACGGCGCCGTGCTGGTCGTGCGCGGCGTCGAGGTCGCGCTGGGCTGCACGCGGCAAGGGGGACTCCTGCGGCGGTGCGCCAGCGTCCTGGCGATCGGCCTCCGGGAGCCGCTGAAGCCCAGACCCGACGGCCAATGGGACTGGGACGACCTCTTCAGGACGATCCGGGGCCAGGGCGCGCTCGCCGTCATCGCGCACCCGCGCGGGATGATGAACTCCAGCTATTACCGGTACGCCGACGGCATGGAAATCTACGATCTCGCCGACACGATGCGCGAACGCCTGGTGGATGTCCCGCGGTATCTTCTGGATCTCGCCCTCGACCGGACCGAGCACCGGGAGGAACTGTTCATGCAGCTCGTTGTGGAGCGCTCGAACTGGAATCTCGTGGCGTGGGACCGCTTCCTGCAGACCAGACGGTTTGTCGGTCTGGGCGGCAACGACGCGCATCAGAGTCTGTCGGTGATGGGTCTGCACTTGGACCCGTACGACCTGGTTTTTCGAGCCGTGAATACGCACGTCCTCGCGCCCTCGCTGTCACCGAAGAATCTGGTGGAGGCCCTCCGCGCCGGGAGGTGCTTCACCGCCTTCAACCTCCTGGCCGACGGGGCCGGTTTTCAGTTTGTGGTCCGCGACGGAGACGGCGGTTCGGTGGTCGGCCTGATGGGAGATGAGGTCCCCATGGAGGACGGGCTTGTGCTGGTCGCCCAAAGTCCGATCCCAGGTGTCTTAGAGCTGCTGCGGGACGGTGTCCCGATCCGGCGCCTGGAGGGGCGGAACTTGAGGTATGCTGTGGACCGCCCCGGCGTCTATCGTATGGAGGTGTCTCTCCAAGTCGTGGACCGCCGGCGACCGTGGATTTTTTCTAATCCCATTTATGTGCGGGCATGAAAGGGGTGCCATCTTGACTCAGAGCGCGGACGAAGGCTATTTTGAATGGTGAGCCATACTGGAATACGACCGGGGGGCTGTTTTATGGGGTATCGTCGAGAGGTTATTCTTGCGTTGGTCCTCTTGGCGCCGGCGTTCGGGGGCGCGGGGAATTCGGCCGAGGCCGCCACGCAAAACTTTAAGGATGAAGCCGGGCGGGTCATCTACACGATTGACGACGACGGCACGGTGTCGATGTTCGAGAATAGCCCCACCGATTTGACCATCTCCGTGACGCGTGGCACCCGTGAACAGATGCAACCCCAGGTGACCGAAGTCCTTCCCGATTCGGTTTCAGCCGGCGCGCCTACCGTGCTCAAGCTCAAAGGGAAAAACCTGGTCGGCGCGACCGTGAAGCTGAGCATACCGGCGATTGAGTTGGGCGCCTATGCCGCAAAGCCCAAGGCGCTTGATCTTTCTGTCCGCGTGCCGCCCGACGTTCCGGCGGGAGAGGTCACCATCGAGATTGCTACGCCCATCGGGAGCACGAAGGCTACGTTCAAGATTAAGGACATGCAGATCGGAGGCGGTGGGCCTGCGGGCAGCGCGGGTGGCGGCCGAGCCACGGTCCCGACGGCCGCCCCGTCCACCTGTCCGGCGGGCATGGTGGGTGTGGGCGCGGAGCTTGGCGGGTTCTGCATCGAGGTTGACCAGACGTTCAGCGGAGATTATCCGGTGGCGGAGAAGACCTGCGCCATAGCCGGAAGGCGGTTGTGCCAGGCGCTTGAATGGCAGCATGCGTGCGAGCAGGCGAAGGCCGGGCGGGTTCCTCTGAAGAACATGATCGGGGATTGGGAATGGACAGGCTCATGGGACTCGTATCAATTCGACCCCAAAATGGAAGCGATGGACTTCACCCCCGATATCCGATCCATCCTGCTGGGCAGGGAAAACTGCGAAAAGAAGCTGATCTCCCCACGGTGGCGGGCCGATGCGTTCGCGGGCCGATGCTGTAAGTAAAGCCTACCCGCGCGCGACCGGGGTGGGGGGCGCTCTGAAAATGCGTCTGGGCAGAGGGTTCGTCCGGTTCGGTGTGGTTTTTGCCTGCCTATGTGCGCTCGGTCTTGCGAGCGAGCCTGCCCAGGCCGCGAAGATGCAGGACGATCCCAAAGGGTTTAACGGGTACTCCTGGGGAGATGCACTGGCCAACTACCCCTTTATGCGGCTGCTCACAGACCTGGGGAGTACGGATTTTGTGTCGAAGGCGGGGGTCTATGAAAACCCGGGAGAAGCCCTCACGTTTGGTGGGGTGACCTTCGCGCAGATCCAGTACCGGTTTTTGGACGAACAATTGGAGAGCATCCAACTCAAATATGAGGGGGCCGATAATCGGGACAAGTTGATGCGATGGCTCGAAGATCAATTCGGCAAGATCCCGATCCATGAACGCCGGAAGGCAAGCAGCATGCAATGGTTCGGAGACACGACTACCGTCAGCCTGAGTTTCGAGCCCAGCACAAAAAAGGGATCGCTCTGGTTCATGTCCCAGGCGCTCAATCACCGCTTCAACGAATTCCACCAAGCGACGCAGGGCGACTGACCGACGGCAGTCAGGAAGCGAGCTTGGAGCGCCTGCGGCCGACCCCGGGTCAAGGACGCGTCCCGGCGCGGCCGGGGTGGGCGGGTTGAATAGCGCGGCGTCTCGGCCGAGCGCGTTTAACCGGCGAAGATTTTTTTGAGGATCGCGCAGGCCTGGTCAATCTGATCGCGCGACACATCGAGGTGAGTCACGGCCCGTAGGGTCGTGGGGCTGAAGGGGACCAGGAGCAGACCCGCGGCCTTCAGAGCCGTCAACACTTCGTCGGCGGCGCGGTGCGTCTCACTGATGTCGAACACGACGATGTTGGTTTCAACGAAATCCGGATTGATCCGGACGCCGGGCAAGTCAACTAGGGTCGCCGCCAGTCGCTGGGCGTGGGCGTGGTCCTCAGCCAAGCGGGCGATGTTGTGCTCCAGCGCGTAGAGCCCGGCCGCGGCGATAATCCCGGCTTGCCGCATCCCACCCCCGAACATCTTCCGCAAGCGCCGAAGTTTCGCAATGCGTTCCTTATCGGCACAGATCAGCGACCCGACCGGTGCGCCGAGTCCCTTCGACAGGCAGATGGACACCGTCTCGAAGTGCCGGGCGTACTCGGCCGCCGGGATGCCGGAGGCCACCACCGCGTTGAACAGCCGAGCGCCGTCCAGGTGCATGGCGATCCCCCGCGCCTCGGCTAGTTTTCTGATAGCCGCGATCGTATTGAGGGGATAGACCGTGCCGCCGCCGCGATTGTGGGTGTTTTCCAAAGAGATGAGGGTGGTGGGCGGGTTGTGATAGTCGGGTGGACGGATGGCCGCTTCGATCTGATCTGGGAGCAGAACCCCGCGATTTCCCTGAAGCCAGCAGGTCTGGGCGCCGGAGAGGCCTGCGGCCGCACCGCTCTCGTAACGGACTACATGCGCGCCGGCCTCGACGATGATTTCGTCGCCCGGCTTCGTGTGCAGGCGGACCGCCAGCTGATTCGCCATGGTGCCGGAGGGGACGAACAGCGCGGCTTCCTTGCCCAGCAGCCGCGCGGCGGTCTCCTGCAGCCGGTTGACGGTCGGGTCCTCCCCAAACACGTCGTCACCCACTTCAGCAGTCGCCATTACCTCGCGCATGGCGGAAGACGGCTTCGTCACGGTATCGCTGCGAAGGTCAATCATGATCGCTGTTCCAGCAGGTCCCTTCGGCTCATGCCTCTTCCCTTACCGCCTTTCGGCTCACCTTAATTTCAGCCCGGTGGTGTTTGTCCTCCAGCATCTTTTCCTTCGCGCGCTTGCTGCGTTTGCGCTTCTGGCGGCGGATTTTCTCGATTTCCTGCCGGCGCCGGCTGGCCGCGCCCAAAAGCTTTTCTTCCATCTTGTCCGCCAACCGCTTGCGCGCCACGAACCTGTTCAGCCCCTGCGAGCGTTCCTCCTGGCAGCGCACGGCAAGCCCGGAAGGGCGGTGGGTCAACACCACGCAGGTTGAGACCTTGTTGACGTTCTGGCCGCCGGGGCCGCCGGCGCGCACAAATTGCTCCTCCAGGTCCCGTTCGCGAATGCCTAACGCGAGGAGGCGCGCTTGCAAGGCATGCCGTTTTTCAGGGCTGACGGGGAAATGAGGCAAAGGCGTTAAACCGTCTTCCAGAAAAATATTACGGTAATCCGCTTCGAGCCCAGGTCGTGGTCCCAGCCGAAATACGAGGTGGCCGAATGCACGATGTCCGACTTGTAGACGAGCAGGCGGTTGAACACGTTCGGGACCTCGATGTCCTCTTCCCACATCGTCAGATCGGACCCCTTTTCGAAGCCTGGGATTTGGCTGAGGCTCTCATAGGGCGGGGGACAGATGTTGCCGCCCGGCGTGCCGTCCGGAAAGCGCAATCGGAAGAAAGAGGTTCCGGAGTGCTTGGTCGGCGGGTAGGGATGGAGGTACAGGACACCGGCGAAGTCGCACAGCTTGCTGGAGTCCACATGAGGCCGGGCCACACCGTTGCTTCCTCCCACGATCTGGACGTAGTTATGGCCGGAGACCCCGTTGACCGGCGCTCCCTGCGGACGAAGCGCCGTGACGCCGATCTGGGATTTGACCCAGTCCTCAATGATGGCCAACTCATCGAGAAGAAGCGCGTCAGGCGCGCGCATTCCCGGCCAGGGCTCGTCGCGCCACGGCGCCCCCATAATCCATGCCGGCTTGTTGAAGCAGCGCTCCACGATCGGGTAGGGATCCGGCAGGATGTGGTCCTTAATCCAGTAGTGCTTGCCGAGTTCCGGCTTCCGATAAGGGAGCGTGTCAGCTTTGAGCGGCATAGGCGTCTGTGTCTTATCCAAGCGGCGTTCGAGCGCCTGCGGCTTCCGTAGCCGCGAGCTTTGGGGCGAGCACCATTATCACGGTAATCAATGCACGTTGATCTTGACCACCTCCGAAAACATGATCCGGCCGCTCGCTCCGCCGTTCCCGCCGCGAGGTTCCTGACGGCCATTCCGTGAGACCGTCCCTAAAGGGTGGGCCTTCTCTGTTCCGTAGAGGAAAGCCGCCGCGATGGCATAGATGCCGGGCTCCGGAGGGGTCCGCAGCACCCAGGTCGTACGGGTTTCGTCCACGCGTTTGGATACGGCGTCTCCCTGAATGCCTGCGATCATGACGGTGGCGAGCCCCATGTCCGATCCGCGGGATCGGCGTTCGGCCCACTGGGCCTGGGCCTTCCCGTCGGGGCCGACCACGAGGGCCGGCCCGAGCACCTTGAAGCCGCTGGACCCGATCGGCCTGGCCTGGAAGCGGATCGCGCTGTCCACCAGCGACACACCCACCACGGGGCCTGCGCCTCCCTTTGTGACCACCGTCACTTCGATGCGGCTGTTACGCTTGGCCTGCTTCGGCGCTTGAATGGCGACCGAAGCCTGCTCATCCACCCATTTGATGGCTGCGAGCAACGTTTCCCGACCAGGGGGGCTCAGCTCCTTGTAAGCTGGGTCTGCCTTGATCCGGCTGAGGTGCTTGCCTTCAATTGTCTCGCTGGCGGCCACGTCGGCGGGGAGCTCAGGCATCTGCGCGGTGCTCGTTGACGCGTGGCAACCGGCGCAAAACGGCCCCATGTCGGTCACCGCCTGGGGCGGGCCGTAGGGTTCCGCCAAGGTCGCGGCGGCTGCGAGCCACATGATGACAAACGCAGGAGCGATGCGTCGCATGGATGTTCACTGTACCACGGAAACCCTCGGCAAGGGAATCGGCGAACGTGCTGTTACGGCGGCGTGGGCTCTCGGTGTTGCTTGAGCAGGTCGGTCGCGTATAGGACGATGAGCGCCCCGACCGCCAGCAGGTAGGCGCCGCCGAAAGGGATGAAGAAGCACTGCTCAGCCAATCGGAAGGCCGCGGCTTCGCCCATCGTCGGCAACTCTATGGAGATGGTTAGCCAGCCAAACGGGTAGAGAAGGCCGAGCGACACCCACACGCTCAAGGCCGTCCTGGTCTTCGGCGAGAAGCCTGTATTGGCCACGACGGTCAGGAGGATGATCGTGACCAGCCCCAGCCCATGGCTGTGAAGATGGAATGTGTGCACGCGGGCCGGCGAGCGGTCGGCTACGCGTTCTAGGACCACCTGATCGATGTCCTCCACTCCAGTGAGTTGATGGACCGCCGGGTGAGCCTGTGCCCTGGCCTTCGCGTACTGGCGGATCTCCTCGCGGTAGCCGCCCTGCAGCGCCCCTGAGAGCTCGCCGAACCCGAACAGCAGCAAACAGGCCAGAGCGCCCAGTCCCGGCGGCGCCTTGAGAGCGCCGGCGTTCATCCCGGTAACCCGGGCAGCAGATGCGATCCGAAGTGCTGCAGCATGGTCTGGCTCAACTGCCGCTTCAACTGCCCGAATTGGTCGGCCGCTTGCAGTCGAACCGCATTGTCCATGCGGTCCAGGATCCGCTCCAAGGCCTTGACCTGAGCGGGGGTCCTGCGGGCGAGCGTTCCTTCAAAGATGTGCGAGAAGTAATCACGAGCCAGATCCATCACGATTTTGCGGGACTCCGGTGTGACGTCTCCGTCTGCGAGCATGGCGGCGAGCAGGTCCAATTTCTCGAGCATCAGGAGATAGGTCAGCGAATAGATGACGCTCTTCAGCCGAGCCGCGTCGCGCGCCGCAATTGCCACCCCCAATTCCTCGGCCACCGCCGTACGATAGGCCTGATCCAGCTTGGCCGCCGTCTGGGTCAAACCGAGCAACCCTTTCACCTGCAGCAACTCTTCGACCGTCCCGATCAGGTAGATCGCCTCATCCGTCTTTCCTCGCTCCAGCAGGAGCAGCACTCCGTACATGCGCTCCAGCAGGATCGGGATCGGTTGCCGCATGTCATGGGCGTCCAGGGCAGTGGCGCTCAGACCCACGAACAGCAGCACCCACAGAACCGGGACCATCAGAGGCTTACAATCTGGCGGCATTGCGGCGGGTCCCGTCGCCGAGCAGCCCCGCTGAGCGGCGCCTTTCGGCGTTGCAGCCCCGCAGACTCGCCTGTAGGCGCTCTGGCTCATCGGGGCGCCCCGCTCGGCGCCACCCGCTCCGCAGTCCGCCCTCTGGCGCCGTCAAAGTTTACAGGCGTTCTGGTCCCGGCTTCCCGCGACGGCGTCGCCCGGCACGGTGGCCAGGATCTGGTAGTGGCCGAGGCCGAGTTCCTTCCCGTAGGCCTGGCCGACGAGCACGTCCTGCACGTGCTGATGGTCCCAAGCGCGGAAGTAGGACCGGCCTTCCTTGCAGCCGTCGAACTCATGCCCCTCCAGGGCCTTGATGACCGCGCCGGTCTCGGTCGTGCCGGCCCGGCGTACGGCTTCCAGGATTTGCGTCATCGCCGCGTAGCCGAGATAGCAGCGCGACGTGGGCGTGTGGTTGTACTTATCAATCACGCCCTGGATGAACCGCTTCGAGCTTTCGGTATTGATCTTGGGGTCCCAGATCAGGCCCCAGATACCGGCATTGTTGGCGTACCCGAGCGGCCGGCCGATCTGCTCGCCCCCGATCATCCCGCCCACGCCGATCTTCTCCTTGGCCAGCTCCAGTTTCGCGTATGCCTTCAGCGCGTTGACCAGGTCCCAGCCGTAGAGGTTCAGGATCACGGCGCCGGGCTTGGCGTTCTTCGCTTCGGTGAGGACGGCGGTGAAGTCGGTTGCGCCGAACGCCGTGGTGGCAGATCCGACGACTTCGCCCCCCTGAGCCTTGAGGGCGTCGGTCATGGCCTGGAGCGCCGCCCGGCCGTCCACGGTGTCGGCGGTGACCATGTACCAGCGATTCCTGTAAGCCTTGACGATGTGAGACGCGACGGCCTGCGCCATCATGCGGGCGTTCGGCATGAAGGCGAACGTGTGGGAGTTGCACCGGGATCCGGTCAGTTCCATCACATGGGGGCAGGTGGCCATAAACAGTTTGTTCTCTTGCTTCGCGACTTCGGACACGACAAGGGCCACGTCGCCGTTGAAGGTGCCCATCAGGAAGTCCACGCGATCTTCCTTGATCAGCTTGGTGGCCGCCTTGACGGCAGTCTGGACGTTCGAAGCGTCGTCGGCCTCGATGATGGCGACCTGCCGGCCCAGGACCCCGCCGCGTTTGTTGTACATATCCAGGGCCACCGTCGCGCCGTGGACGTCGTGGATCGAAGAGGTCTTATACGGACTCGACAACGGATCAATAATGCCGACCTTGATGGGCTCAGCCGCATATGCGAGCCGGCTCTTTGGCGCAAGACCGAGCACCTGCTCGGCTAAATCGCTCAACACCAGCGCCCCTCCGGCTACGGCCGACAGTTGGAGAAATCGTCTGCGGGAGATCGTGCTCATGGTCATGCCCTCCGGTGTTTAAAAAGTTTGGGTATGCCGAAGAAGGGGCAAACCCTATTCCACCGGATGGTAGGTGTTAAGTGCTTGGTATAGCAGTGATTACTATTGAAGCGAAAACGGAGAGCCACGGCATTTCGCGGGTTCACGAAATATCGTGGAAGTGATTATCTGCGGCGGTAGGGCTTTTTGATGCCGAGCTTCTGCATGCGGGACCGGAGAGTGTTGGGATGAAGGCCCAGCCGCACGGCCGCGCCCTGCTTCCCTTCAATGACCCAGCCGGTTTCTTGGAGGATACGCAGAATGTGAGCGCGTTCCACGTGCTGCAGGGTACCGGAGTCTGCGGCACGTGCTCCGGCGTCGGATCGCATGATGAGTGAATCGTCAATCCGAACCATAGAGTCTTGCGCCAGGATGGCGGCCCGCTCGATCACGTTCTCTAATTCCCGGATGTTGCCGGGCCAGCCGTACTGTTGGAGCCGAGTCATCGTGTCCTTGGTGACGCCCTGGAAGGACTTGCCCAGCCTATTGGCGTACTTGACCAGGAAGAAATTCACCAGCAGGGGGATATCGGACGGGCGCGTGCGAAGCGGCGGCAGTTCGACTGGAAACACGTTCAGGCGGTAGAAAAGGTCGGCTCGGAAGGAACCGGCTTTCACAGCTTCCTGAAGATTCCGGTTCGTGGCGGCGATCACCCGTACGTCCACCTTCATGGGGCGTCCGCTGCCCACCCGCTCGAACTCGCGCTCTTGCAGGACGCGTAGGACCTTGACCTGCGTGTCTGCGGGCAGATCAGCGACTTCGTCCAGAAAGATGGTCCCACCATGGGCCAGCTCGAACCGGCCGAGCCGCCGCTGCAGCGCACCAGTGAAGGCCCCCTTCTCGTGGCCGAACAGTTCGCTCTCCACGAGATTAGCCGGAATCGCCCCGCAATTCACCTTGACCAGCGGCCTGGACTTTCGGGGGCTGAGGTCGTGGATCGCGCGGGCCAGGAGTTCCTTGCCGGTACCGGTCTCTCCCTGGATGAGGACGGTGGTATCGGTCAGAGCCACCTGCTCGACCTTGCGAAGTACGGTCTTGAGCACGGAACTCTGGCCGATGATCTCTTCGAAGTTATGTTCGAGCTTGATCTCTTCCTGCAGGTAAAGGTTATCGGCCTCGAGCCGGTTCTTGAGTTGCTCCACTTCGGTGAACAGTTGCGCGTTCTTGATGGCGATCGCGGCCTCGTTGGCGAAGACGGCCAACCGATCGAACTCCGCTTGGCTCATCTCCCGCTGGCTGAACACTGCCACGACGCCCAGGAGCTCTCCCCGGAAACTCAGGGGATAGCCTGCGAAGGAACGGAGTCCGTTTTCCCGCATCCATTGTTTGTTGGGAAGACGGTCATCCCCCAGGACGTCGTTCGTGGACATGGGCCCCCATCCCTGAGCGATCCGGCCGATCTTGAGCGCGCCGAGTGGGACGCGGCGGTATTCGCCGTTCAGGTTTGTGTACATGCCGGCGCTGGCCTTCAGGTGCAGGCAGCGCTCGCGGTTGGCGCAGTCGGCGGCCTTGTAACATTCGGCGCAGAGGTCGCCTGGGCCGATCAACCAGAGGCGGGCGAAGGCCGCGTCCAGTTCATCCACGAGCCCCTGAGTGATGGTGGTGAGGACCTCCTGGAGGTTGAGGCTGGAGGTCATCTGGAGCACGATTCGCTCCAGGATGTCGGCGGGCTTGCGGTCTGGCGTGGCGGTGTGCGGATTGGTCATGCCGCGGCTCCGGATTGCCTTGAGGCCGGTGCCGCCTAACGATAGGCGGGGTGAAGAGCGTTGTCAATGCGCATGGGCTTGTAGGGGACGAGATCTTGGCCGAGTCGCGTTCTGTTAGAGACACGAAGGGCGAGGCCCCCCTTGCGGGAACCCCGCCCCCCGCGCTGCCTACGATCTGCCCCCCCTCCCTCCCCACCCCTCGAGGGGAGCGGGATGGATGGGGGTGCGCCCCAGCTCTTACAGCCAGGTCACGCGCTCGGCCGGCCGGATGTAGATCGGCTCCTCCACCTGGATGCGCACGATCTCCTTCCCGCTCTTGTTGAAC